>SERZ01001391.1_pt1 | contig 13760 bp, 10 predicted proteins | sample 3171461 | NCBI WGS metagenome assembly SERZ01 (sample SAMN06051861, study PRJNA518727) | freshwater metagenome | biome: subpolar coniferous forest; feature: holomictic lake; material: water; isolation source: holomictic Lake 227, 6 m depth | place: Canada: near Kenora, Ontario | collected... | reverse complement strand
CACCGGGATATTCTGCCCCTATCCTTGCCGTACCTTACCCGTAGCGTCTAGCGATCCTTAGAGGGTACCTCTCACCCTCAACCCTCGACGGTATAGGTCATCGCGCAAGGTTTACGCGGTAACGGTTTACCCTCTCACCCTCTCGCTATTGTGAGGCGCGGGGGTATCTCTAGCGTGAACGTGATTGACTGGGTGAGTGCCTACGGCGGGGGGCGGCGGGTATCTTTATATCACCTCACGAACTATATCTCAATATCGTAATCTATAAGTTGAGTCGCACCGGCTCAAGGTTGTGGTTAGCTTTGAAGAACTCTTCTAATGAATCGAACAAATGTTCTAAAGCAATGTGAGTGCCTGTATGTGGTAGTTCCAGATTAAGGACAGAACTCTACCCCATGGGGTGGTCGCGTTTTCAAATGAAGATCAGTTGTTGTGAAGCTGATTGCTAGGCGATACGAAATAACAATCACTGAGGTTCTCGCCGTTTATGAGTTATATGTCTGATTCACTCAATGGTGGACTACTACCGGGTTGCTAGTAACTATCTAGGCATGAGGAATTTTCCCCATCTAACGGGTCCACACTATTTGTGAGTAGTGTGCTTGGTTTTTTACATGGTTTGCCAAGCGTCCATTATGAAGTTTTTTTGTTGCTGGGACACCGTATCATAGATTATTATTGTTGTGCAAGTGATAGAGTGTAACCATTAACGAAAGGTTTTTAATGGCCCAAGGCAAGAGTAATCTACGCATTGATGATACGCGCTGGCGCAAATATGCCAAGGCTGTCAATGAAGGACACTCCCAAAGAACGTCAGCGAAGATGGCAGGAATTAGTTACGCCTCTGTTATGCGACAGGCAAAGATTCCAACCTCACGATTAAATAAAGCATTAGGTGAGATTGGATTTGAAAAGGCTGGAGTTTTTGGTATTGATTCTGTTAAAGGAGATGCAGCTCGGGCGATAGATGACTTTGGTTATTTTAGAGAAAGATACTTTGCTCGCTCAACCTCCCCATGGGTTGAAGAGGCAGCATACAAAATGCTTGAACTTGCAGCGACTCCCCAAAAGGAGTATGTTGTTATCAACTGTCCGCCTGGGGTTGGTAAATCAACAACATGGACACACGACTTTCCAGTATGGCTTGCCGTACGTGATCGCTCTCGTAGAACTATGATTGGGTCACGTACAGCAGGACAAGCCACTAAATACACAGGTCGTATTCGTCGAACATTTGAACGTGTCACTCCCGTCAAAGCAGACTCAGCTCTCTTTGAACGTGGCATGGCAAAAGATGCAGTCTCTACATTGATTACAGATTTTGGTAGATTCAAACCAGCCAACTCTGACTTGTGGCGATTGGAAGAGTTTATTCTTGCCCAAGATGGCGGGGTTGCCATTGACGATAAGGAAGCAAACTTCGTCGCTTATGGAATGGACTCAGGATTTCTCGGCGGACGTTTTGACACAGTAATCTGGGATGACCTTGTGGACAAGACAAATATCCGTACCGCAGAATCCAGAGAGATGTTGATTAACTGGTGGGAGACCGAGGCTGAAACTCGCGTTGATCCCGGCGGACTTTTAATTCTTCAAGGCCAGAGAATGGCATCAGATGACTTGTACCGCTACGCCCTTAACCTAGTTGACTGGTCGGAAGAGTTTGAGGACAGACCAGAGTTAGCCCCCAAAAAATATCACCACATCGTTTACAAGGCTCACTATGAAGAGTTATGTGAGGCTGATAAAACCCACGGCGCTCACAAGGGAAACTATCCGAACGGATGTTTGCTTGATGATTACCGCCTACCATGGAAAGAATTGATGCGTGTTCAAAAGAACCGCATGGAGAGATACCAGACTTTGTACCAACAGGAAGATGTTGACAAGGAAGCTAGCCTTATCCAGCAGTCATGGGTTGACGGAGGTTTAGATGATACTGGCGTGATGCACCAAGGATGTTGGGATGATAAGCGGATTATCGGGCAATTCCCCAAAGGCGTAAACGCCTATTCGGTTGTTACGGCTGACCCATCGCCTACCAAGTATTGGGCTATCCAATGGTGGGGTTATGACCCTGATACCCAGATTCAGCATTTAGTTGATCTTCACAGAGCGCCTATGGATGCCCCGGACTTTCTGGACTTTAGCCAAGATACCCGTAAGTTCACGGGACTTCTTGAGGAATGGTGGCTACGCGCCAACGACCAAGGCAGACCCTTCACCCATCTCATCGTTGAGGCTAATGCAGCTCAACGCTTTATGATGCAGTACGACCATTTCAAAAGATGGCTTGCCTATAGAAATGTTCAGTTAATTCCCCACCAAACCAACCGTAATAAATCCGATGAGGATTATGGAGTCCAGACTCTTGCCCCGCATTACAAGGCAGGACGTATTAGATTCCCCGGCTCTGATTTCCTAGGCTCAAAAAACACCATCAAGCCCATGGTCAAAGAACTTATCAATTGGCCTGAAGGTTCAACCGATGACTGCGTAATGGCGCATTGGTTCTTAATTTGGAATGCACCAAATTTATTTTACACAATGGATGAAAAGCCACCCACATTTTCACGCCCATCATGGATGTCTGGCAGGGACTCACGGTGGGGTAACAGGCGTAATAGCGCGTAAGGTGGTATATTTTACACAAACTTACCGCGCCTCACAGAATCGAGACTCACATGGCAGCGAAGAAAAAACCAATGAAGGTAGAAAAATACGCAACCAAGGCTCTTATGGCAAAGCACGAAAATGCTGAAGGCAAAAAAATAGTTGCTATGGAAAAGAAGATGGGCGAAAAAGACGTAGTTTCTTCTAAGAACAAAAAGAAGATTGCTAAGTCAATCTAATGCCAAAAGCACATTCGGGCTTTAAGGCAGTTGCCGCCGGCATTGCTAAAAAGCAAGGCATTTCTAAAGAACGCGCTTCAGCAATCGTTGCTGCTGGCGCACGTAAGGCATCTCCTGCCGCAGTGAAAGCGAACCCGCGCCTCAAGAAAGTCTCAGGCGTAAAGAAAGGCAAGTAATGCTCGGTCCATCGGTAGATGAAATAGCGTCCCTTCTCTTTGAACGTCAGACCTTACAAGGTCCGATGATTGAGAATATGCGCCAGTTGCGCGATACATATAATGGCGACCTCGTTATTCCGCTACCCGAAATGGATCGTAGAGAAAAGTCTGCCGTTGCGAATTTGATTACAACTGGCTTAGACCAAACTGCAATGCGTATCGCATCTACAATGCCTAGCGTCTATTACCCAGCAGTTGAGGATGGAAATAAAGCATCCGAGAAACGAGCATCTACTCGTAAGCGAGCAACCATGGGTTGGTGGGAAGCTAACAAGATGCCACTTAAAATGCGCCGTCGTGCGCGTTGGTTAATTGGTTACGCATCATCTCCTGTTGTACTTCGCCCTGATACTAAGTGGGGAGCTGCGCGTTGGGATATTCGTGATCCCCTTAATACTTTTCCTTCCTCTGGCGAGGACCCAGATGAGATAACTCCACAAAACTGTATTTTTACTTATACACGCTCTCGCGCATGGTTACAAGCGCGTTACCCAGATGCACTTGCCAAACTTAAAAGTTCTAAAAACTCAAAGCCAGATGACCTAGTTCGCATTGCTGAATATACAGATGCAGAAGTAACCGTCCTTATGGCAAGTGAATCAATCAAACCTAACCCTTGGGATACCGATATGCGTGGATTGCCTCACGTTGAATTAGAGCGTGTACACAACCGCACGGGAATGTGTCTTGCTGTAGTTCCGGGCCGTATTACTTTAGACCGCCCAATGGGTCAGTTTGATTCTTTGGTCGGTATGTATAACCTTCAATCTAAGTTAATGGCGTTAGAAGTCATCGCAGTAGAGCGCGGAATCTTCCCAGATACTTACCTTGTATCACGACCAGGAGAGACAGCACGTTTTGTTGCTGGCCCTTATGATGGTCGCTCAGGTCAGGTCAACGTAGTCCAAGGTGGAGACATCCGTGAAATGGCTGCTAACCCGGGCTTTGCTACTAATGGCATGATGGATAGAATTGAACGCGCACAAAGAATCGCATCTGGTACTCCTGCCGAGTTCGGTGGAGAATCTACATCTAACGTGCGTACTGGAAAGCGTGGAGATGCAATCCTTTCAGCCGTAGTTGACTTCCCTATTCAAGAGGCTCAAGAAATCTTTGCAGCTTCGCTGCAAGAGGAAAACAAACGCGCAATCGCAATTGCTAAGACTTATTTTGGTAACGAACGCAAGTCATTCTTTGTTTCATCTCGCGGGGCAAAAGGTCATGTTGATTATGTTCCAAACAAAGACTTTGAAGATGACAATAACGTAGTTACATATTCACACTCAGGCGCAGATGCCAACTCACTTGTTGTTGGCTTAGGTCAACGTATTGGTATTGGAATTATGTCTAAGCAAACTGCACAAGAAATTGATCCGTTTATATCAGACCCAGAGATGGAGAAAGATAGGGTTGTTAGTGAAGGACTCGAACAAGCATTACTTCAATCAATCCAAACGCAAGCATCACAAGGTGCGATACCTCCTGCTGACGTGGCTGCTATTGTGGCTTTGGTCGCAAGTGACAAAATGGACTTGGCTTCAGCAGTAACAAAAGTTCACGATGATGCCCAAAAGCGTCAAGCAACTCCCGCCCCTGCTGGCGCACCAGAGACAATGCCAGGACTTGGCGCACCAGGAATGGGCGCTGAACAACCACAACAAGCACCACAGTCTGCTCCACCACAAGATGTTGGAGCGTTCTTAGCATCACTTGGCGGTGGTAAGTAATGGCTAGAGGTAGAGGTGGAAAGTCTGCTGGCACTGTTGGTAAAAAATACGCCAACCGTACTGATATGCAAGGCGCTAATGTAGTTTCTGCTCAACCAGTAAACACATCTGCCAAACTTCCAGTTGCTACTGCTACAGGTCAGCCTTATGGTGCTGCAACAATTCAAGCAAATTCACAAAAATCATTAGCAATGGGCGGAACGCAAACTCCTCCACCTGCTGCTGGAGTTCCTTCAGAGACACAAACATCACCATTATCTGACATAACGCCACTTAATGCACCCGGCGACCCAAACCAATCTTTATTTCACGGTATGGATTCACAACCCGGCGGTGGCGGAAGTGAAGCAATGCAGCCTACATTTAATGCAAGCGTAACTATTAAAGCTACAGCACTTCTTAACTCATTAGGAAAAGACGTATCGCCGGAGGTAGCCAGGATTCGTGATTACCTCAATGCTAGTGCTGCTAACGGTGCTACACGATGAGTGATAACGCACCCCTAAGCCCTGCTGAACAATTAGCAAATAACATTACAGCCCTGCACCTTAATGGTCATAGCGGCATGGATGTCTCCACTCAGGTCGCTTTAGCATCCTCTGGTGAACAACCTAATGTCATGCTTGCTATTGCCGACAAGATTAAACAAGCAACAGCCCAAACTTCTGCTGGTATCCAAAGTTTCTTTTCAGATGCCCAACAAGCACGTATTCCTTCGATAACACAACAACTTGCCAACACCATAACAGGCCATTCATCTACAGCTTTATATGAAGATCATGTTTCTGCAATTCAACAAGATTTAATTAAAAATGGATTTGCCCCTAAAACATTATCCGCTACAGGAATCTGGACACCAGAATGGACTGCCGCCGCATCTGCTGCGCGTTATGCCAATCTGACTAAACCCGGGGTTGGCAACGCCCCTGCTAAGTCAACCGTCCAACATATTCTTGGTGCATTGAGTTTATCTCGCAATGCCAATGTTGTTCTTCAAGTAGTTAAAGCATTACCACGCGAGACACTTCAAGCAATTGGAGATTTAGTTTCAGGCCATAGCATGATAACAAACCCATTGGTGAAATCAGATTCATTTGTTGGGGCTGGTAGAGCAATTGCTCAATTGGGCGCAAAGCCAGAAAATAGAACAAGCAATGCCGAATTTGCCAAACGTGCCGAAAGCGGATCACAAGCATTTCAGGATTTAATGAGCGTCCTTACATTTTTACCCATGGGCCAATTAGTCAAAGGTATTAAGTTTGCTGGTGTTGAAGCCAAAACTGGCAAAATTCTTGCAGCCGATGTAGTCAAACCTAAATACACACTTCTCAATTCTATTGTTGCTGCCGAAAAAGCAGGTATGCCTAGCCTTCTTACTGCAACAAGCGCTAAAGCATTTGCTAATAAACCGATATTGAAACAAATTTATTGGGGAGTTGACCACGCAATTAACACCCTTAGCCCCGCAATTGCTAAAACCGCCCCTATTCAAATTGCCATTCGTGATGCTTTTGCTCAACGCCTTCGCCTTCCAGTAGTTCGAGCTGCTAACAAAGCAGGATTTGCGATTATGGGCGCAGGTCTTAAAGAACAAGCAATTGCATTAGCCGAAAGTAAAACTGGTGGCAAGGATGGTGTTTTGGATAGCACTGTTTATGGGGTAGCACCCATTAGTGGTTTTATGGCAAATGCGTTAGATATATTTTCAGCACAGATGAACCCAGCAAGTTCTTTAGGTAGAACGGGTGCCGTTGCAGGGATTCTTGGAGATACAAAGAAAAGCACAGATGCTTTCCGTAATGCCCTAGATGATATGGGCGCACTACGCGCATGGCAAAGGGCTAACCCTAAACTTGATTACCATGCAATTGTTGCAGAACATATTGCCAATGGGGGAACTGAACTAGATTTCCTAAAAGAAATCGGGCAACAGATTAACCAGATGGCTGTAACTCATGCGTTTCAAGAATTAAAAATACCACTTTTGAATGACGGTTCATGGGCAAAAATGAACCCTACCGAAAAAGAAATATGGGGCAAAAGTGCCAATAAGCAAATCTGGGCAGATGCGGAAAACCCTGATGGTTTATTACAAACTGCGCGTACAACTTTAGTACTAGACCAAAACGCCATGGAAACTGGTTTTACGGATGTTGGTGTTGGTATTTCTCAAGATGTTCGTAAAGGCGTTAAGGCTCGCCAGGGAACTTCGAGTATTAACCAAAAACTTAAAGCTAATGTTGCTATGGAATCATTGCTTAATAATGACTTAGCCAAATACTTTGTATCACCGGCAACCCTTAAAACTTTTAAGGCGATGGCTAAAGATATAGCAGACCAAACAGCTTTAGAAGAATCTGATTTTGCACTAGGTCAAGGAACTGGCGAAGTAACTCGGATTAAAGCCCCTAAAATAGATTCTCAATTTGTAGAAAATACTCATATTCAAAACATTCTTGGTTCTATCGGAATGGCGCGTTTAGATACTTTAACCAATGCTGGCGGTATTAAGATGCTAAACCAGTTTAGGGAAGAATTAACCAATGTAGGTAAAGGTGCTGCATACCAGAAGTTGCGTACTAAGATTGCTCAATCACTTATTGATGAGTTTGGTGTTGACGTTAATAAACTAGCAGATAAAGATGCAAGTGATTTATTAGGTGAATTTGAAAAGCAAGTAGATGGACTTGCCCATGATTTGCGTATAGTCCGCGATGCCCCACCAGAAGTACAAGCATTGATTGCCCAAATGAAAGATGCTGGATATAAACCAGTTATCGGTACAGATATTGGCCACGTTTTCAATAAGGCCGCGCAGTTTACTGATTTAGGCGCAGCAGACTTTGCTGGTTCTGCTGGCTTACAAGCAACTTCAAAGGTCGCTCGCGCAATTGGTATATCCCCACGCCTATCTACATCGGCTGCAATTTCAGCTCGCTCAGCAGTGGAACTTCGCAAATCAGTACAAGCCGGTATTGATTCAGGCAAGATTCAAGTTCTTTCAAGTTTTAATGCTGATCGTTTAATAACCTATCTTCGCAATACCCTTGAATCACAAACAGAACTTACTATTGGACAAAAGGCAGTTATGGGAGCCAGTAAGGAAGCTGGTAATTATGACATTGCTATTCAAAAAATCATCACAGCAGCCGCTAAAGAAAACAAAGTAGTCACCAAAGAAGAAGCATGGAATATGATTAAAGCTGCTAAGCGCACAGAACTTGGTTTGCGTGAGGTTAATTACAAAGACTTAATGGCAGTTTTAACAAAGCCAATGGATAAAGATGTTGCTGAACTTATGGGGCTTCCTAAGGGTTCGGCTTTTATGGATGAGCAATCTGCCCGTAATACTATTCACGCTATCTGGAAAGCCCGAGTTAATGTCCCATCAGAGATGATAGGTGGCATTGCCAAATTAGAGGATATTCTTTATTCAGGATTTTATGTAGGCAATAAATGGAACATCAATAAAAACGCCATGAAACTTATGGCGATTCCATCTACTCTAATGAACCTTCGTAGCCGAGTTCGTTATCAGGAATCAGTCGTATTTGCTTTTCGCCGTATGTTCAAAACAATGGCAAAGGGTATTACAGAAAACATCCCACCAGTCCTATACGCAGATGCAAAAATGACTGACATGGGAATCGCCGAAGAAGCTGCCAGAATCCACGCTCGCATATATCCCAAGGACGCTGCTAAGGCTTCCTTCCTTGATGACGCAGAACGTATAGTCAAGGAAGCGGACTTCTATAACCTTTACAATCCAGTTGCATCCGAGCAATGGGCAGCCTATTGGCTTGCTAAGCAAGGATTTAGCGATGCTGAAATTCTACAAAAGACCGAAAACATTATGGGTTATGGCGAGCGCACGGCAGCCGAACGCTCACTCAACGCAATCTTTTTCCCTTTCTCATTTAACAAAACCGTCATGCGCCAGTTTGGTAAATTCCTTTTGACTAATCCCGGACAACGTGTACTCGTTTCAGGAATGATTAACCTCTACGATCAACTCAATGGGCCAGAGTTAAAAAAGTGGCTGGATGAAAATGCCCCACTTATTAAGCAACTTGAAGCGATGAACGCCCTTGAGCATGGGGTTGGACTTGGCGGATTTGGCGGTATTAACGCCCCATATATCCAAGGCGTAAAAGGTATTATGACGGTCCTTGGGCCAAAGGCAATCCATTATGGAGCGCCATCTAAAAATGACCCAACCCTAGTAACCCTAGCCAAGTACGTTCCAATGGTTAAAGAATTTAATGACCTATTCCTAAAACCACAAGATGCGGGACATTTATTTGAAGGTCAAGTGCAAACTACGCTTAAAACAGTCCTTAGCGTTAAAGATAGAATTGGCTCAGGAGAGTCATTCTTCAACCCTAAGCGCCATACCCTTATGGGATTCCAAGCCCAGCAGACCGCAGCTTGGGATTATCGCACTCAGTTGATTACAGGACTTACTCCTATCCTCGATAACAACTACAAAAATCCAAACAACAAAAAGGTTTGGCCTGACTGGATTCCAGTTGAAGTTGGAATCCGAGGACTTCCTATCAATAAAGCCACCATTGGGCAGTTGGTCCACTATAAATACCCAGCGTGGGATAATGCCGCATCTGCTGTTATCTCTGCTCAAAAGGCGACTGAAACCAACCGCTTTATAGGTGAAGTTACAGCAAGGGATAAAGAGTTGGGTGCTTTATACAGAGGCTTTGATAATGCCGCTAAAAAGGTTAGTGACGGGGTTGCCAAAGATAGTATCGCTGCTCCAAAACTTGTTATACTTACAGACGGGTTCCGCCAGATAGCGATTCAACTCGCTAAACAGGATGCGAATTTTGCCGGTTTTTACAAGACACATTATGAAAGAACATTTGGGCCACTGGAAGGATTGACTAATGGCTAAAACTTTAGCGCAACAATTAGCAGAACTTAATAGCACGTTAACTGGTGGCACTTCGGGTAAAATTGACATCACATCAATCCAGTACAACGTCCAAGGGTTAGGTCTTTCTGCCAAAGCAACAGGTGGCAAGATGACCCTTACGGCAGATGAACTTATTAACGCCATGCGACGCACATCAATAGATGACCCTCAGACATGGGCTGGAATCCAGTATGCAATGTTTCGTGCAAATTACTATGGGCAGACAATGCCTAGCCTTGGCTTATGGGGAACTTCGGATACCCCAAGTATCAAACGATTCATGGAACAGTTGACCGCCAACTCAGACGGCAAAACTGCCGCCCCCGTAAGTTCATTTCTTACAGAGCAAGAGAACTCAGCCATTACATTAGGTGGCAATGGTGTTCGCTCCCAGATTCAAAATGTAACGATTCCCAATAAACTTGATCTCGATTACATTGCAGGAAATGCTTTACGTAAAGTTCTAGGAAGTGCGACCAAAGCACAAGTTGATGCTTTTACTAAATCTTTCCAGTCAGAAGTAATGTCAGTTGCTAGGGCAAATGTCGCGCAAACGCAAGCAGCCGTTCCTAAAACTGCTGTTGCCCCTGTTATGGCTAGCGAAGGTGGACATTACGAAGGAAGCACATTTGTACCTAATGCTCCTACGGCTGTTCAACCACCACAGAATACGCTTGCACAAAACCTTACCGCAGCTCAGGCAGCACCTACCGTTACACTTCAAGCACAACAGAGCGCACCAGATACCAATGTTGCAGCCGAAGCATTTGCCCGTAAAGCGAACCCTAAAGCCGCTGCCGTTCATGGACTCAGCGATGCTATGAACTCTTGGTTTACTTCACTCTCGAAAGGTAATCAATAATGGCTGATACACCAGCACAAATAGCCGCCAAAAAGAAGGCAGCACTTGCCAAGTTAAAGTTGACTGATGCTCAAATAATTAAGCAGATGCAGACTCAAACTCCTTGGATTTATCAGACTTATCTGTCGCCAGAGTTTACCGATGCGATGAAAGCAACCCTTATCCAATGGGCTAGGGATTCAGCAGCAGGTTATCCACCAACTATTGAAGAGCAAAAAGCCCAAACATATACATGGCCTATGACCCAATTATGGTCTGCCAACCAAAACGATAAATTTAATTTAAGTTTTACTGCGCCCGGAGAATATAAGAAACAACTTGAAGGTGTTACGGCTAGCGTTGATAAATATATCAAGCAAATGGGTAATAAGATTGATGAAACAACACGTCAAGATTTAATCAACGATGTATTCTTAAAGGGTTGGGACGTTAATGACCCGCGTATTCAGGAAATTGTTTCTGGTACGTTTAAGCCAGATAACGCATTAAGCGGAACTGCCCTCAATGCAGTTGACCAAGTTAAATCCATTGCCAATAGTTATATGATCCCCGTTGACCCAGATGTATTACAAAAATGGGGCAAGGCTTTACAGGGCGGAACTGCTACTGCTGAGGATGTTACTGCTTACTTTAAGGGACAAGCATCTAGCTTGTATCGTTTCATGGCTGGAAGCATTGACCACATTACACCTCAAGATTGGTTTGCCCCAGTTAAAACCCTTATTGCCAATAACTTAGAAATGCCTACATCTCAAATTGATTTTGCTGACCCTAGCGGAAAGTGGATGAACCTCGTTACTAAGAAAGACCCAAAGACGGGCGAAACTCTTGCTAGAGATAATGCTGACATACTTAACGAAATAAGAACTAATCCCCTTTACGGTTTCAATGAAACTATGGGGGCTAAGAACTCAGCCTATGATTTGGCTGCTAGAATCAAGGGCGTATTTAATCGAGGAACGGTGGCAGTATAAATGGCTATAGGAGCAAATACAGCAGCATTAAATGCAGCAAAAACAGCAGCAGCCGCAGCAGCCGCAGCAGAAGCCGCAAAGAATCCGCTAAAAAATAAAGCGGTAATGCCGACTGCCCCAGATGGAACACATTACACATGGATTGGTGGCACAACTTCAGGACAATGGACTCTCTATAAGAACCCAGTAGTTTCCACTCCCGTTGTAGGAACTACCTTACCAGCAGGTGGTGGTGGTGGTGGTGGCACAGGATATTCTGGTTCCGGTACTGCGGCAGACCCTTTTACTTCAAACGGTAGTCCCTTTACTGGGACTCTTGGTGGTGTTAAATATGTCAATGGAGTTTCATCCAATGTTGGTTCAGATGTACCCGTTGTAATTCCTCCCGGCGGAAGCATCAATGCCAACCCCGGCGCTCTTCAAATTATTACTGACGCATTGAAATCTGCCGGACTTGGCTCTCTTTCTACTAACGCGTGGACTATGTGGAATAAAGGTTATGACTTTAACGCCATTATGGATGACCCAACCAATGGCATCCGCGCCAGCGCCGAATACAAAAAAGTATTTCCTGCCATGGCGCAACTTAACGCTATGGGCGAGGGCATAACTGAAGGCCAATATCTTGATAAGGTTGCAGCCGATAAAGAGTTACTCAAGCAATTTAATATGCCACCAGGAGTATTTGATACCCCTGAATATCTTGGAAGTCTGATGACTAACCATGTCAATATCGTTGATCTTCAAAAAAGACTTATCGCCATCCAAGATTCCGTTATGTCCCTTGACCCCAATGTTGTCAAGTACGCCAAGGATGTCTATGGCTTAGATGCAGGACACCTTATGGCATGGGCCGCAGACCCTAAGTTGGCATTGCCAATCATCCAGCAACAAGCAGAAGCCATGAAAATTGGTGGAGCTGCATTTGCTGCAGGAATTAGTGCTGCCGATGTTACTCGATCCGAAACAGAGTCCTTGGCTGCTGCTGGCGTTACTCAGGCTCAAGCCAAACAAGGCTTTACTAATGTTGCCCAGATGGGTCAATATGCTCAAGAACTTCCTGGTGCTATTCCTAACGAGACCGTTTCCACGCAAGACCTCATTAACGCTCAATTTGGAACTAGCCCAGAAGCCATAATGAAACTCAATAAAGCCAAGCAAAGTAAGTTGGCTGAATATGCACAGGGTGGCGCTTTTGCTGCAACCCAAGCAGGAGTCGTCGGAGCAGGTTCAGCGCCATCAGTCTAACTAGACAAATAGTAATTATGTGTCTATGATTTTACTGTCCGCGAGCGTTGACTTTTGGGTCCGTAGTGTTGCCATACCGTGTGAGATGGCTTAGACATCACGATGGGAGTTGCCCTACGTTTGGCTACGTAGTGTCAGTTCTGGGTTTCGACCCGCTAATGCTTTACTCGCCCCGCCGTGCCACCATCCAAGGTAGGTACGCGACACGGAATTTGGAGAAACAAAATGGCAGATTACGACGACAATGAAGAAGATTTAGATTTAGCTGATAACGAATCAGGAGAACCAGATAGGGACTCTCGACAGTTCGTGCGTAAGTTAGAGCAAGAAGCGAAAGAAGGCAAGCGCGCTAAGAGGGAAGCTGATGAAGCCAAACTCGATGCCCAGAACGCCAAACGCGAACTCGCACTAATGAAGGCAGGAATTGATTTAGAATCCCCAACTGGCAAACTATTTGTCAAGGCATACGATGGAGAAATATCAGTGGAAGCAATCAAAGCAGCAGCCGGTGAATATGGCCTAATCGCTACATCACAAACTGCTGACGTGGCAAACGACCTAGCCTCGCTAGACCGAATCTCACAAGCATCCACAGGTTCCAATGGAACTATTACTACCAGCGTCCTAGACGAAATTAGAAATCCTGCCAACACACCAGCAGATATTCTTAAAATTCTTCAAGCTAATGGAGTCGGTGTCTCAAATGAACAACCCGGCGGGTGGGTTTCACTCGTCTAAACCCTTTAGCGAAAGAGAACTAAGACATGGCATTAACACAGGTCAGTTCGCTCGATCTCTCGAAGGCTGCGTATGAGCAACTTGCTTATTACGCACTTCGCCCAGAGTTGTACTATGACTCTTTAGTAGAAATCCAAGCGACTAACGCAACATCACGCGGTACATCAGTAACATTCACAATTGCTTCAGACCTAGCAGAAGCATCAACAGC
>SERZ01001390.1_pt1 | contig 13761 bp, 12 predicted proteins | sample 3171461 | NCBI WGS metagenome assembly SERZ01 (sample SAMN06051861, study PRJNA518727) | freshwater metagenome | biome: subpolar coniferous forest; feature: holomictic lake; material: water; isolation source: holomictic Lake 227, 6 m depth | place: Canada: near Kenora, Ontario | collected... | reverse complement strand
CTCTGTCCCATCACCTCCCCCCTTTACCACTACAAAAACCTGGGATCGTAGTTCAGACGGTAGCCAAGATCCCGACTCCTCTCCCCGATCTTGCGGGCGGGATTCCCTGCGACGATGCAATACGGTTCCACATCTTTGGTCACCACGGAACCGGATCCGATGACAGCCCCATCACCGATCGTAACCCCGGGTAGGATAATCGCCCGGTAGCCGATCCAGACACGATCCCCGATCACGACATCCCCTCCCCGATCTGCAAACTCGGCTGACTGCGGATCGTGGCCCAGAGAAAGGATCGAGGCTTCGGGTCCGATCGAGACATCGCTACCGGTCCTGATCTCGAATTTTCGACCATCGAACAGACAGCCGAAGTTGATCACATTCCGATCACCGAAATGGACTTTCCGTCCGTTCAGGAATCGGCACCCCGTCTGCACTCCGGTTCCGGAACCCACAGTCCCCAACCATGCCGACAGGTAAAGTCTCCTCAAATGCCTTGAGGGCAGATGAGAGACCAACGAGTTATAGCCCAAGGCAAGAAGTCCTCCTGCCAAAAGTCGAGGGTTCATTTGTTGATTTTGAGGGCTATTCCCGAGGATTCCAGCACGATCTTGGCATTTCGATCCCAAGAGGCCGAAGCCTCGTATCCGTTCCAATTCGGAGTTGCCACACCATTCAAAAGCGCCCTCATCCCCTCGACAATGGCATCCTTGGAATCAGGTTCCACAGCGACACCCAGATGGAAACGCGTTACGGCCTCAATCATGGGACTTGGAGATGCCGAGGCAAGAATCGGCTTCCTGGCATTTGCGGCGATGTGAAGGACCCCGCTCTGCGAGTGAAAGGAGGAGGAATATGTCAGATTGATGAAATCAGCTCCGGCAAAGTAGGTTCCTAGTTCCTCGTCGGGCACAAACCCCTCGAAGAATCGGCATCGCTCGGAGACCCCGAGTCCTTCGGCAAGATTCCTGTACTGTGCAAAGGTCTTGTCTTTGGTGGAGGCGACAGAACCGGCCACCACGAGAAAGGCTTCGGGAACCTCTTTGAGTGCCTTGATGACAAGATCAAGGTTCTTTCCATCACGGACAAAGCCGAAGGATAGAAAAACCTTCAGTCCGGCTGGCACCTCCCAATCAGCATGGATAGCAGCCTCGGCCCTCGACGAGATTACAATGTCATAGAGACCATGGGGGGCCACCACGACACGTACCCTCTTGGGAACAATAGCAGGGTCAGCTAACCCATGATGGACCAGCACAAAATCGAGGGGCTGATAGGCCAACCAAACCGAGAGACGATGCCACCATTTGGGGCCGATCACATAACTCCGGACGGGATCGTGCAGGTTGGCGGCATAGCGGACGCCGAAGACCCTTGAGAGAAGAATGTGAGGATCGACCCAGAGGGGTGAGAGATACTCCACATAGGAATCAAGGAGCACGAGATCCGGACGCAGGAGGATGATCTTCCAAGCAAGGAGATAGCGACTCCAGATCGTCCTCCACGCCATCTTTAATTTTTTGAAAATGCCCGACGGGCCCGATACCGGATCCGGGAGGCAGATGAGTGTCTCGAAATCGGTCTTGCGGCCTTCCAAAAATGAGGGAGGGATCAGGCAAATAACCTTTGCACCGGCCTTCTCCAAGGCTTTGGCCTGATAAAAGGTGTGCTCCGCCAACCCTCCATGAGCGGAAGGGGAGAAGATAAGGATTTTAGGAGTCTTCCTCATTCAACGTCATTCGTTTTGGAGAATTTTTCTTAGGGTTGCCACGGAGTGGAATGCACTCACGGAGGCAGCGCCATTCCTTGCCTTTTCTTTGAGAAAAGGGAATTCCGCAACGGCCTTGACAATGGCATCGGCCACAGAATCAGGACGTTCCTCAGCAATCTGGACGCCGCATCCGGAAAGATCCGCGACCTCACCCGACCAAGTTCCCTCCGTATAAATAATGGGAATCCCCATCTTTTCCGCTTCAATGGCAACCCTGGATACCCTGTGATGATAAGATTTTCTTCGATAAGGAAGGACGATCAAATCCGTTCTGGCGAGCAAGGAGGCATATTCCTCCGAATTGAGATTTTGGTTCAGAAACTCCACGCGCGGATCTTCCACGAGAGAGGGATCCGGCCCAAGCATTGTCCCATCCGGCATCGCAAAGGGCTCCGGCCACTGCAGCACAAATCGGAAGTCATCCGCATCCGGACGTGCCAGGAGGATCCTGATCGCTTCTTGGAAGAGATCTGTTCCCTTCTCATGTCGGGCAAACCCGGGACAGGTGATGGTGAAGGTGATGGGCTGAGTCGAGGGTCGAGGGTCGAGAGTCGAGGGCCTTGAACCACTTCCGGAAGCAGCCACAGGATGCACAGGATGCACAGAGGGAGAGGATGAAGGATCGAAATCAAGACCTGATGCAACGGATACGGAGTAACGGCCAGGCAAGCCAACTTGAGACCTGAAACTTGAGTCAGATTGTAATTCAGGCTCACTGCGGCCATCTCGACTCGCATCTCTCGACTCTCGACTTAGTTGAAACTCCACGGGATGCGGCGCGAGGGTGACCGGGAGACCGGTGAAGCGTTGAAGCTCGTCCTGCATTCCTTTGGTCTCCGCGGCAAGGATCACCCGACCGGATTGGACGGAGCCCGACATCAGGCTGAAGGAAAAACGGGCCAACTTTGTGGAGAGACTCTCCGGAAATTCCGTCGGCTTGCCATGACCGGCATACCTTCCGAATCCTTGGACAAAGAGCAGAAAGAATCGTGTCTTTTTTGGGACGGCTCCGCTCCTTGCAAGCAGGGCAAAGGCCAGCAGATGCTGGAGGCGCATGGTCAAAGCACAGATCCAGTCATAGGGAGCGTGACCTGCAAGCCAGGAGAGCACTTCCTTTTTGAAACCGAAATTATGGAGAATACCCCCCACCCCACCCTGGCTCCTCGGGTCAACCCAGCAATTGCGGCTGAACCAAGGAGTTCCTCCGACCCGTGTCAGGACATTCCCAGTAGCCGCCCTGTGGGTGGCGACATCCACATCGTCACCCGAGGACCTCAAGGCGGCAGCAATGTCTCCGATGTAACTCGGCCAATGCCCCGTGCCACTCTGCAAGGCTTCTTCGGTGATCAGGATTCTCATGGCGTCTGTCTTGATTTGTTTTTTATTGCGTTGATGGCGCAAGGGATGAAGTTGCTCGCTCCTGGGAGAGTAACTGAAAATAATTTCTGGCGATCCGCCGTTTCTCGAAAATTCTCCAAAACTCCCGGAGGATTGCTTTCCGGGATCCCAGAAGCCCTGAAAATTTCAATCGCTGCTCGTCGGACACCTTGCCAAAGAGCACTGGAACACCAGATCGAAGGATCTGAGCATGGATCCAGAGTGCGACATAAAGAGGATGGCTTTTGAAGCTATTGACAGTGGAGGGCCACTGCATCAGGACGCTGGAATAGCCGTTCCCATGGGCCATGCGGTCCAGATAGTCCCAGGTCAATCTTCTGGAGGTCAGCATATGCTTGTATCTGATCTTTTCACAATAGCGGATCCGATACCCCGCGGCCTTGATTGCATGTCCGAGTTCGACATCCTCCCCACCCGAGAGGACTCCACCCTTCCTCCCGGTACTCAAATACTGAAATCCCTTGGCAAAGATCAGGTCCAAGGCGGATTTGCGCATCGCCATGCCGGCCCCATACACAAATCCTCGTTCCGTGATATCGCAGTCGGGATAAGCTCCCTGGGCACCCGTGGCATAGTGTCCCATGAAGGGGAGGATCCGCGGATCGGGTGACGTCTCACAGAGCGGCAAGCCAAAGCCCCCGCACAGTCCCATGGAGGGATGATCCCTCATCAGGTCCCAGACGGTCTGCGCATAGTCGCTGTCCAGGAGGTTGTCATCATCACAGTAAATGATCACATCATGCCTCACCTCACGGTATCCCTTGACCCGTGCATGGCTGAGCCCCTGCTCCTGCTCGGAGACGAGCCGCAACGGGAGTTCCGGATGTTTTGCTCTGAAGGCCTCGACGTCCTGCGGGGTGCCATCCGTTGATTTGTTATCCACCACGATAATTTCCCAGGAAGGAATGTCCCTGATCCTCTGAGCCGCAAGAGCCTCAAGGGTCCGTCCGATGACCCAGGCTGAATTGTAACAGCAGATGATGATACTGACACCTCTCAAAGCCTGATCTGAGACAGTCTTTTGATCTTCAGTGGTCAGCATGATTCCAAGGGTGCTGGGATCAACTCCTCACGGGTGTAGTAGGTCGGTTGATTCCGGATACTGGAGAGGACGTTGGCCTGCTCGACAAGGCACGGGAGAAGCACATAGGCATTGAGCCTCTCACCTTGAAGTGTGTGAGCGCGGAAGCGAAGCGTCGGATCCGAATTGAGGAATGCTTGAAACTCCTCGTCCGTGAGGCCCTGGAAAACAAGAAACCAATCTAGATCGATGGTTATTTTCAAGGAATCATTCATTCGGAGAAGTTTTTTAACACCTTGCCGAGTGAGCAAATAGCCGTCGGCTCCCGATCCGGAGATCGGGGAATGAACGTTCATGAGTTCAGGAAGGGCCACATTAAGAGAGACGCACTGAAAGTCACCAAAAGCCGATCCCGGAACAAAAGGAGGGTGCAGGAGACCTTCGACCATCCTTTGATTCACAAAAACAAGATCGGCATCATCAGGAATCTTGTAATCACTGAAACTCCTGGGAATGGGTCCCAGAATGCGTGCATCATCCTCGCAGATCATTCCCAGGGCCTCACCGGACTCGTAAAAGGCCTTCCAGGCATGGGTGTGACTAACAAAGCAACCGATCGCCCCTTTCAGGAAGAGTTCGGTATTGTTGAAGGAATCACCAATCTTGTGATCCAAGCTCCTGAAATCAAATCCCGGTGCCGTGCAGTCGAGTGCCGGAATTCTCGTGTAGCGAATGCCGAATTTCTTTGCACGAAGATCAAAAGTCTTCAACCGATCTTCATCACGATCGCGGTTGATCAGAAAGACCTGATAATCGGGTGACGCTAAGGTCCCTTGCGTGCTGTTTCTACGATAGAGAAACCCCACCGCACGGATAAAAAAGAGTGTTCTTTTTTTTACAGAATCGGAACTTCCCGCACAGATCATCCGCTGCAAAAAATCCGCGACTCCTGGATAACCTGCCTGAAGGAGATTCAAGGGGAGTCTTCCCAAGGTATTTTTGGTTCTTTTGAGCATCGAGCCAAGGCTGTTTCTAATTGGTATTTTGGATGGCTGTTCTTACTGAAGGGGGTGGCAAATAGGAAGAGGTTCTTGGAAAAGATTCAGGATCTCATCGATCCTCTGCTTGAGCACCAACTCGGAGTGCTGCTCCGTGAATTCCTGGAAGCGGGCGCTCCTCTTTTTGAGGATCAGGGACTCGGCGTCGAGTGTCTTAAGAAGGGACTCAACAGCCTCCCCTGTTAATTCCGGTAGGCACCAGCCGAGATCGTAGTTCCGGGTCCTCTCCGAGATCAGGTGCCTCGGTCCCGCTAGGATCGGCTTACCAAGCAAGGCTGCAAGAATCTGGACAATGCTGCTATGGAAGAAATTTTCATAAGCCACATAGACAAGATCGGAGTTCTCCAAGACGCTTTTGAATTCTGCATCATCCAGTTTCCTTCCAAGAAAAAGGGTATTCTTTGGCGGATGCTCCATGAATTGCTTGATTTCACGGGTCTCGGCTTCACTGAAGGAATCCCACTCGACACCCCCGGCAAAAAGAAAAGCCCAGGGGCCTTGATGCCGGGAGGCCAATCGGATCAACGTCAGCAGGCCCTTACGCTTGGAGAGGAAGCCGCTGAGACTCAAGATGAGAGGATTGCGTGCCCTGAATTCCTTCAACTCCGGAAGAGAGTCCCTGTTGATGGAATCGACCTGTTTCACGGGATCCGGAAAAGCGCCAAGTCGGGTGGTCTTCCGGAAAGAACTCCTCACCGGATTGATGATAAGTTCGTCGTAGAAATAGATTTTTCGGGCGAATCGGGAATTGAATGCCTTGATCGTGCTGGGACGCCATCTGCCGTGCTTTATCAGGCCTTGGAATGTCTCGAGCAGTTGACGCTTCCGGGATTTGGTAATCCTGAACTGGGCGGGATGCACATAGAGCCCCGTCCAGGGAGCCGGCATTCCGTCCTCGATCACTTCTCGACGGAGCAGGGGATGGCTGAAGAGATCGACCCATGTGTGAAAGATCCCGACCTCCCTTCCAAGACGTGCAAAGAGCGCCCTCAACGAGAGACCAACCCCCTTCCAGTGACGGATCACCTCCGCAAGTCGCTGGTCCTTAATTCCCTCAGTGTGGGACTCATCAACCTCTTCGATTCCAAGATGATGGAGACGGCTCTCCTGACATCCCAGGGACTCCTGAAAGAAAAGATCGGCCTCCTCGGGCTTGTCCGTCAGATGATACACCGTGCATCCTTTCTCAAGAAAGATCGGGACAACGCAGGCCATGAAAAAGGGCGTGTGCCCGAACCAGTGGGAGATCAGGACGATTTCCAAATTTTTTTCCTCCTGTTTCCTGGTTGCACTCATGGTTTTCAAAAATTCACCTGATCAATTCAGGCTACGGCTTTGGATCCACTCTGGTAATCCTCATTTCGAAGAACAATTCCCAGAGTCTCGACCGAAGGATTCTCGATCATCCGCTCATGTTCCCGAACGACTTGGCCGGGCGAGATCATCGTCATGCATTTCTTCTCCCACGGACAGGTACCCTCAAGCCAGCAGGGAGAGCACTCCAGCGGGGTGAAAAGATTCACATTCCAGGTAAATCCGGACTGCCATGGAGCAAGAAACCCTCCATAGACAATCACTGAGGGCACGTGTTGGGAGGCAGCCGCATGCATCAGAAATCCCTCCTGACCAATGAAGGATTTGCACTCCCTCATGACCGATACAACCTGCCTCAGGGAAAGTTTCCCCGTGAGGTCCGTCGCGCCCTCAAGCAAGAGATCCCCTTTGGGTCCAAGTTGCACGAAGGAGTATTTGTAGGACAGCAGGCGAACCACCTCTTGAAAGTTGGAGACTCCCCAGTTCTTGTTATCCGTCCATTTTTTCATCCCCATGGACTGGATCGCCACCCAGGGCTTTTCTGAAGTTGGAAGAAGTCGGGTGGCCTTTTCCTCATCGCTCAGAATCAAGAGCGGTCCAGCCGGTATTTTCCGGAGTCCGAACCGCTCGGACAAGAGTTGCAGGATATGCTTCTTCGGGATTTTTGACTCATGATAATAATTCACGTGCGTGACAAGCCCCCCCATTCCCAGGAGCTTCAAAACCCGGGCGATTTTGTAATTGATGGCCTGGGAGAAAGGGAGGTGGATCACATAGGGATTGCCCCGGTAAATCTCGGCATGGGGGGACCCGACGAGATATCTCCTCGAGTTTTGCTTCCCCAGATCATGGAGTACGGCATTGAAAAGCAGGGCATCACCGATTCCATGGTAATAGAGCAAGAGTTCCGGATGGATAAGTAGGGAGTTTTTCATGACGTCTTGATGCAATGATAAAATCCGGGGCTCATTGTTTCGATTGTCCCGGCAAATATGGCGCCAGAAGAGGGATCAACAATTCCGTTCTTCTCACCGCCGAATCAGCCTGCAAGTGGTAATGGGTATCAAAGAAACATTCGGGAGAAAATTCCGAGGCCTCAAAGCTTCCGAGCAGAGGCACATTCATCGATCGGTAAAAATCCTTAACACGCTTTACCGTCACTTGGGAGTCGGCTTTTTCGTAGGCAGGATTTCTTGCCACATTCGGATAGGTGGCGACCACGGTGACGGCCGATTTCCGTGCCCAATCGATGAAATCCGCAACGACGCTGAATCCCTTGGCATCCGCTGGCAACGGGTGACTGAGATGCCAGATCGGATCCTTGGGTGTGTTGCCTATCGGAAGCGGGTTGGAGAGGTTGGCCGTGATATTATTGGTCACATCACCGCATGAATCGTGCGACTTGAAGAAACCATCCGGGGAGACAGACGTGACCGGATGCACCCGTTCTTGAAGACACTCCCCGAGAAATGCAGGGCTCATTCTGATCGCAAAATGAAATTGCTCTTCGAGTGGTCGGGAGAGAAAGAATTGAGGATCACGGCAGAGAACCAATGGCAGCATCTCCTCCCCGACCCAGTATCGGCATTCTCCCGACCAATTGAACTGCCCATACTCCATGATGAGCACCACCAGATCGCCGGGTTTGGCCACCTGGCGAACTTTGTCGAGAATGTATTCGGGGCCTAGACCGGCCCAAAACCCCATATTGACGGCCGGTAGGCCCGTCACTTCCCCGGCATGTTTAGCATTGATCCCGTTATCCACCGAGGAGCCTCCGACAAAGAGGATCTTCGGACTGCTGACGGCAGCGGCCATCTCAACCTTTGACTTGATGAATCCCCAAGGCACCAAGGTCGAGGGAACGGGAATGCCGAGGGCAAACCAGATCGCAGCAGCGTAAAGAGATGCCGCGAGAACGCTCCCTGCAAGAAGGCCGAAAAAGAATCGTCGTGCATCGTTCATGGCTTCAAGACGTTCAAGGACTAAAAGTTGAAATAGAGAAAGGGAGACTCCTGCGCCGCAAAGAAACTCCGGAACACAAAGAACAATCCCGTCCCGAAAAGCAGGCCGGCAAGGATTCCAAACCGGGGCTGCCATCTGGAAGGTGCCTTGACCTCTTCTAGGATCGGTTGGAATCGGGCGAGCAGTTGCTGGCTGTTCGGGCAAGCCCAGACAACAAGAAGGAGAGCGAGCATCGAAAGAATCGTGAAGCGGTAGGAGATCCCCCCGATCGTGTCGGGAACGATCACACCTCCCAGAAGGCTCGTGATTTTCCCGATCGCCAACTTGGCCTCACCCACCTTGTAGGGAACGGTGAAACCATGGACGCCACACATGGAGGCATAGATCCGTTCAGCTGTCGGGAAATCCTTGGCCCGGAAAAGAACCCAAGCCAGAAGAACTACAAAGAAGGTCAGGGATCCGCAAAGCCACCTGTAGGCCCCTCCCTCAAAGAAGGCCGCGGTCGAGTATTCACGGAGCTTCTTCCAGAGGGATGCGATCACGAGATAGATTCCATGAAGCCCTCCCCAGCAGACAAAGGTCCAACCTGCTCCATGCCAGAGTCCACTCAAGAGCATCACAGCCATGATATTGCGAAGATGTGTCCATTCTCCCACCCGATTTCCACCGAGCGGAAAGTAGACATATTCCCGAAGAAATCGGGTCAAGGTGATGTGCCAGCGGCTCCAGAACTCGGAAATCGAGAGGGAGCGGTAGGGGGAATTGAAGTTGCACGGGAACCTGATTCCGAACATGCGGGCCAAGCCGATCGCCATGTCCGAATAACCGGAAAAATCAAAGTAAAGTTGCAGGGCATAGCAGAGTGTTCCGAACCAACCGTCAAAGAATGTCGGGGTGACCCCGTTTGCCGCTGCGTCGTAGATGGCATTGGCATTGACGGCAAGGGGATCGGCTATGAGCACCTTCTTGAAAAGTCCCATCAGGAAGAGGATCGTTCCGGTATGCAAATCGGCCAACGAGGGTCTCATCTCCTTACCGGTATACTGTGGAATAATCTCCCAGTGCCGCACGATCGGTCCGGCGATCAGATGCGGGAACATGACCACAAAGAGCACGTAGTCCCAGAAGCGGTAGTGCCGTGTATGATCCCGATAGACGTCGATGATGTAGGCGATCTGGGTAAAGGTGAAAAATGAGATCGCTAGGGGCAGGATGATCTGCGGCATCACGAAACTGCGTTGGGTGATGGCCTGCAGGATCCCGACCGTGAAGCCCGCGTATTTGTAGTATCCAAGCACCCCAAGGTTGCAGAGGACTCCGAAAATGATCAACAGGCGCGCCCTTGGTTGATCCTTCCAGCGCACCAGAAACTCACCGACCCAGAAGTTAAAGAGGATCGATCCGCAGAGCAAAGGAAGGGCGCTGATCTTCCACGCTCCGTAAAAAACAAACGAGGCGAGCAGGAGTCCTCCTTTCCTGGCCATTCCGACTCTTGCAGGCAGCAGGAAAAAAACCGCCAGAGTCAGCGGCAGGAAGAGACACAGGAATTTCCAGGAACTGAAGAGCATCGGGGGAAACGGTAAAAAAACTTTCTGGTGTTAGAGAAGCTCCAGCATCTTGTAGAGGACCTTGGATGGAAAATCTCCGGGAGCCGTCATGCAGCGGGCGCTTTGGAGGAACCAAGGCGAGGTGATCATATTCCAGAATCGACCGGGCTGGTATGCGGAACGCTGCCATGCGCCGAGAAGAAGCGGCCAGGCAGAGAAGGGATGTTTTTTGGCATGCAACCGGGTGAAATTATCGGAGGGAATTCCAAAGATCCCCGGAGATTCCTTGGCCAGAGACTCTGCCGCCAAGTCGGCCTGACGGTTTCCTTGCTTGGCAGCAGCGCAGATGCTTGTCGGATGGATCCGGTAGTGGGTCAGCACTTCGGAAAGATTGGCTCCACGGAACTTCGGGAGAAATTTCAGGTAGAGATTCAGATCCTCTACCGGTGCTGGGACTGCATAGTTCCCGGCTGCCAGCACAGCTTCACGCCGGAAGAAGATGGAGGGGTGACTGTAGGGGCAATAATACATGAGGCGGCTGACAATATCGTCATGCCTCGTGGGGCATCGAGCCCACTCTTCCTTGGGTAGGATGACTCCGGAGGGATCAATGCACTCGAACTGAGTTCCCACCAAGGAGACCTCGGGATGCTTCCGAAGAAACTCCAACTGGAGACGGAATCTCTCGGGCAGGGCAATGTCATCACCATCCATCCGGGCGCAGAACTCCGTTTCCGAAATCTCAACCATCCGGGCCAGACACCTCTGGAGTGGGAGCGGTTCGCCGGTGACGATCCTTCCCGGTAAGCGGGATGGAATCCACTTGGCCGCCTCCTCAAGCGTGCCATCTGTGGAACCATTATCCCAGAAGAGAACGGTGAAATCACGCAGGGTCTGTGCCTCAAGCGAAGCCAGCATTTCGGAAAGATAGGGCATCCCGTTCAAGACGGGAATAATGATTGTAATGGACGCCATGATGATTAGCCGAGGATTTCGCGAAACACGGAACGCACTCTCTCACGGATCGATTTTGGATCCCGTGCCCTGAGGTATGCAGAGTGCGCCTTGGTCCTCATGGAGATCAACAACTCGGGATTCTTTGCCAAGGAGTCGAGTGATTCAATAAATTCCGCTTCGCCATCACAGAAAAAAACTGTTTCGCCATGACTCAGAAATTCCGGGATCTGCCCCACCCTTGTCATGACAGGAAGAGCTCCTCGGGCAAGTGCATCCATGACCGGAAGAGGTCCTCCCTCCTGCCATGACGAACAGACATAGACAGGGAACTGGTCCAGCATCTCAGTATACCGTGCAGCGTCCAAGTACCCTCCGGTCTGAAGCTGAAGATTCCATAATCCACCGGCGACCCCATGCTGCCTTAATTTTTGGAGCAACGGGGCATTCTTTCTCGGGTAGTTGCGGTAAACCGAGATGGATTGCATCATCCCCTCCCCCGATGGGTCCTTTATAGGATGGGGGGTATCGGGAAGGAGAGCCTCCAGACGACTCATTGTCGGGATTCTGAAACAACGCACCCCGAGTCCCGTCAGAATCTCCTCCATCTCTTGTGAGATGACGATCACGGCCCGAAGTGACTTCAGCTTCTCCAAGCGTCCTTCCAACGGGGGAAGTCTTTTCCAATCCGCAGCTTGGGGAAAGATCTCGCAAGGGTCGTGGATGACCACCATGGAGCGTTCAGGAGCATATCCGAAGCGTAGAAGCATGTCGTAATAACCGAAGAGGACACAATCAAACGGGGCAAAGGCACGGGTTGTCGCACATTGATCCCAATTGGCCCGAGTGATCCGCACACCCGGGTCTCCTCCGAACCAGAGATTAAAGACATGATCGATCGCCCAATCATCGTAGTCATGCAGAGCAAGAAGAGAGGGAAGACTGGTAGGTGATCTTTTTTTTCCTAGGACCTTTTGAAACCCATGTTGAAAAAGAAATCTGTGATCTTTATAAGAGTTTAGAAATCGGCTTTGTAGTTTCTTAAATAAAGACATGTGAGTTCCTCACGATGATGGCCGTTTCAACTTTAGCGCAATTGCATTTCGAATGAGATCGACCTTCTCTTCAATAAAATGATGAAGAACCATTGATGCAAGGATGCTTGTTATAAGAACAAAGCAGGGAAGAAAAGCATAGGAAATATGAAATCTACCGATGAAGGTTCGGGAGATTTCACCCATTAAAAAATGGACGCAGTACAGTGGGTAGGAGAGGTTTCCTAAATATCGGTCAATTCGATTATTTTTTGTAATATTGAAGAGTATTGGTACTAAAATGACTGAGCCTGCAGAAAATATCCACTCGGGGAGCACTTTTGACCAAACTGGAACAAAAAGAAGGAAAATCCATGATAAAAGGCATGTAAGTAAGACTCTATGCTCTCCTAAGAGAAATCGTGAATGAAAGAGAACCCAATCGCATATTTTATAAGAAAGGATTCCCATTGCGAAGAGATAGAAAGCCGCAGGCCAAAACCAATAGGCAGAGAATCCATAATGTTTTGTAATAAAAATAGAGAGAAATAGCGAGATTGCCCCCAATGAAGTTGCCCGTATTCCTTTTCCCAAACATGCAAACGGAGCAATCACATAAAAGCAAAGTTCCGCACTGATAGACCAAGCTTGGGGAATAACCATAAAACCATACATCCGAGTCACATTTCCCACCAAAACATCAAACTGATTATTTATGAAAAAGTGAAGGCCATGGATGGGGGAATAATAAAAAAGAAATGGAAGGTCGACTCCCAGAAGCGTGAAGTTGGTCAGTATAAAAGCTATTCTCTGCCAAAACGGCAAAAAAGTTGCAAAACTTACAATTGGAATGGGATAAATCCCATGAGTGGTATAATAACATATAAAATGCCAAGTTATTGCGCAGAATAAAACAGTGAGATAGGTTGGATAGATTCTTAAGATTCTGTTGATATAAAACGCTTTCAATCCCTTTCGATCAAATCCATATTTTTCTGAAAGAATCATGGCCATATAAAACCCGCTGATAATAAAAAAGATGTGAACAGCCTGCATGCCTGAAATCATAAATCCTGAAGGACCGTAATGCTGCAGAATCACCGCTATTGCCAAAAGAAGACGCAACGCTCCCATAATTCTAAGAACTCTTTAGGTCATTATGGAGCATTGACTCTTTATCAATTACAACACTCACTTCCTCCGCATTCACGAGCAGAGTGGCTCCACCTTGGGAATGCTTGGAAAGGAATCTGCCAAGCCATTTTGCCGGGGTCAGATACTCGTCATAGTATTCCCGCACAGCTCGTCGCATCGATCGGATCTTTTCCGCATCCATGGCAAGCGCCTCTGCCACAACACTCTTCAGCCCCGCTTCATCGGTAAAGGTGAGGCAGTTCACTCTGTGAGTCAGTGAGGGGTGGAAATGCTCCCAACTATTTAAGATGGGAATCGATCCTGCGGCCATTCCTTCCGCCAGATTGTGGGATAAGGGCATGGATACCCCGGGGGGACTCAGGAAAAAATCGCAGGCTCGAAGCGCATTCAGATACTCCTTCTGAGGGAGAAATGTTTTCGCCTGTCGATCTCGATCTCCTCCTCTCTCATCAACAACTGTGACGATGTTTTGTCTCTCCCAAGAGGAGACAGGCGGACACCCTTCCAGGATTTTTTCTCCGAACTCACCGAGGAAATAACTCAG
>SERZ01001386.1_pt1 | contig 13800 bp, 12 predicted proteins | sample 3171461 | NCBI WGS metagenome assembly SERZ01 (sample SAMN06051861, study PRJNA518727) | freshwater metagenome | biome: subpolar coniferous forest; feature: holomictic lake; material: water; isolation source: holomictic Lake 227, 6 m depth | place: Canada: near Kenora, Ontario | collected... | reverse complement strand
GCATCAGACCTTGGCCTCATCAACGTAGCGCGGGAACACCCCTTTGGGCGGCGGCAGCGGCGTTCCGGACGTCAACGCATGAACCGGGCCGAGCCGGTCGAAGTCGCGTTCGCCCTCCGGCACCGACAACTGATCGAGAATGCGCGCCGAAGCATCGGGCATGAAGGGCTGGGTCAAAATGCCGAGATGACGAATCACTTCGGCCAAGACATAAAGCACGGTGCCCATGCGCGGCGGATCGGTCTTTTTCAGCGTCCACGGTCCCTGCTCATCAACATAGCGATTGGCCGCGCCGATGACAGCCCACACCGCATCAAGCATGCGATGGAACGCCTGCACCCCGAGTTCAACCCGCGCAATATCCAGCAAAGCATGAGCGCTGCCGAGTAATTTCTGATCCGCCTCGCTGAATGAGCCATGAACCGGCACCACACCGCCGCAATTCTTGGCGATCATCGACAGCACACGTTGAACCAGATTGCCATAATCATTGGCCAGATCGCCATTAATCCGATTGACCATCGCCCGGTGCGAGAAATCACCGTCATTGCCGAACGGAACTTCGCGCATCAGAAAGTAACGGGTGGCATCCAACCCGTAAGTTTCAATCAAACTGTCGGGAGCGATGACATTGCCTAGCGACTTCGACATTTTTTGACCGTCGATCGTCCACCAACCATGAGCAAATACCCGGCGCGGCGGCTCCAGACCGGCTGCCATCAGGAACGCCGGCCAGTATACCGCATGAAAACGCAGAATATCCTTGCCGACCATGTGGAGATCGGCGGGCCAATAGTGATCGAAGGGCACACCGGGACCGGTCAGCGGGTAATCGAGCGCGGAGATATAGTTGGTCAGCGCGTCGAGCCAGACATACATGATGTGTTTTTCGTCGCCGGGCACCCGAATGCCCCAGTCGAAGGTGGTGCGGCTGATCGACAGATCGCGCAGGCCCGACTTGACGAACGACACCACCTCGTTGCGCTTGCCCGGCGGCAGGATGAAGTCGGGATTGCGCTCGTAAAACTCCAGCAACGGTTGCTGCCACACCGACAGCTTGAAGAAATAGCTCGGCTCTTCGACCCACTCGCATTCGGCGCCGCTGGGAGCAATCTTTTTACCGCCGGGACCGTCGCGCAGCTCGTCTTCACCGTAATAGGCTTCATCGCGCACGGCATACCAGCCGGAATAGCTGCCGAGATAGACATTCCCGCTGGCAACCAGTGCCTGCCACAGCGCGTGACAGGCGGCATGGTGACGCTCCTCGGTCGTCCGGATGAAGTCGTCATTGGTGAACTTCATCAACTCCGGCAGGACCCGAAACCGCTGCGACACCCCGTCGGCGAACATTTGCGGGGTCATGCCGGCCGCTGCCGCCGATTTCTCGACCTTCTGACCGTGCTCGTCGGTGCCGGTCAGGAACTTGACGTCCCACCCGTCCAGCCGCTTGAAGCGGGCCAGCACATCGCATGCCAAAGTCGTATAGGCGTGCCCGATATGCGGAACGTCATTGACGTAATAGATCGGGGTGGTCAGGTAGTACCGCGGCGTGCCGGGCATGATGTCCTCGCGGATGGGGAACCGAGCGCGCTATCAAGATATGGCCGCTTCGATGCAAAGCAAAGCGTTCAGTACCACTTGTTTGCGCTCGAGATTGGCCGAATCGGCCCGTGCGAACAGCTGGCCGACTTTTTCCCACACCTCCAGCCAGCGATCAAGGCCCCCGGCGGCTAACCGCCCCATCAGCGCAGCCTCGCCCGGCACGATTTCAACAATCGGCGTCCCCGCGGCCAGCGTCCGCACCAACCGGGCCAGCCACCACACGAACAGTTCGCTGGCGGTTTCATAGACGGTGTCGTCACCCTTGCGCGCAATCGATTCGGCAAAAGCGTGAGCGGCTTTGAGGTCGAGTCGCGGCAACGTCGCCAGCAAGGCGATCAACCGGCGGCACAGCGAAAGGCCATCCGCCTCGGCCAAATTCAGCGCCCGGCCGATGCTGCCCTCGGCCATGCGGGCCAGGGCGGCGCGATCGGCCTCGGGCAGATCGGAGCGGGCACGGTTCAACAATTCCAGCACCGCCGGTTCCGGCAAGGGGCTTAGCGGCAGCTTGCGACAACGCGAACGAATCGTCGGCAGCAAGCCGCCCGGCGCCTCGGTCACCAGCAGCAACAACGCTTGACGCGGCGGCTCTTCCAAAATCTTCAACAAGGCGTTATGGCCACTGGCATTCATCCGGTCGACCCCGTCGATCACGACCACGCGCCAGCCGCCCTCGCCGCTGGTGCGCCGAAAAAACCCGGCCACCGCGCGCACCTCGTCAACCGGGATTTCGCCTTTCATCCGGCCGCGTTTTTCATCGAAGCGGCGCTCGATCGTCAACAAATCGGGATGAGCACCGGCCCGGACCCGATGAAACACCGGATGTTCGGGCGATAGATAAAGATCGGACACCGGCGGCGGCGCACCGAACAGATCGAGCGTGCTCTCAGCGTCCGGGCGCGGACGGGACAGCACGAAACGGGCGAAACGATAGGCCAGCGTCGCCTTGCCGATACCGGAAATCCCGCCGAACAGCCAGGCATGGGGCAACCGCCCGCTATTCCAGGCCGCCAACAACACCCGCTCGGCCTCGTGGTGACCGAACAGGTCGGAGGCTTCCCGCGGGACCGGTAAAGTCATGATTTAACCAGGGGGGTTGGCCGAAGCAGCCGCTGCTCGACCACAGCCAACACCGCGTCGGCAACCAAATCTTCGTCGGGAGAAGCATCGATCACGACGCAACGGCCGGGCTCGGCCCGGGCGATGTCAAGGAAGCCCTCGCGCAACCGGCAATGAAAGCCGAGGTTCATACTCTCGTAACGATCAGCCGCACTGCGCGCCGAGGCCCGGGCCAACCCGATTTCGGCCGGCAGATCGAGCACGAAAGTCAGGTCGGGCGCGAACGCGCCGACGCTGATGCTGTATAAGCGGTCGATCACCGCCAAATCCAAGCCGAGCCCGTAGCCCTGATAGGCCCGAGTGCTGTCGGCGAAGCGATCGGACACGACCCAACAGCCGCGTTCAAGCGCAGGCAGGACGGTACGCTCGAGATGGTCGCGGCGGGCGGCGAAGTGCAACAGGGTTTCGGTGGTCGGGCTCCACCGCCCGGCCCCGCCGGTCACTAGCAGCTGCCGAATCTCTTCGGCCCCCGGTGAGCCGCCCGGCTCGCGGGTGGTTTGCACCGTCACCCCGCGTCTTCGCAACGCCAACTCGAGCCGACGGACCTGAGTCGACTTGCCGGTGCCCTCCCCGCCTTCCAGCGTGATAAAGCGCCCGCGCATCATCGGCCGGCTCAGCTCTTGTTCCCGAACACGACATGACGGGCCGCGGCGGCAAGTCTGCCGAAGAAGCCCAGGCGCTCGACACTGCCGCCGGCGACCAGCGGCACTTCGCGCGTGATGAAACCGGGCGCGGTGATCACCAGTTTACCGACCGGCTGGCCCTTGACCACCGGAGCCGGCAACGGCACCTGCGCCTGCATGGTGACCTTAAGCCCGCGCCGTTCTTCCTGAGCCAGCGTCACCTTCAACCCGTCGCCGGTGACCACCGGGACCGAGGCGCCCTGCCCGAGCCAAACCGGCAGCTCGTCCACGGCCTCGCCGGGCTTCAACAGGTTGTATACATTGAACTCGCGGAAGCCCCACTCCAACAGCCGGGCCGGCTCGTCGGCGCGCGCCTGCATGTTCGGCAAACCGTTGACCACCAGAATCAGACGGCGACCGTCGCGCAAGGCCGAAGCAATCAAACCATAGCCGGCAATTTCGGTATGGCCGGTTTTCATGCCGTCCACGCCCATGTTCCGGTAAAGCAACGGGTTACGATTACCCTGCTTGATGCCATGATAGGTAAAGTCACGCTCCGAATAGAAATGATAGTATTCGGGGTAAACATCGATCAGCGACTTCGCCAGAATGGACAGATCACGGCAGGTCGAGTAATGATTTTCCGCTGGCCACCCGGTCGCGTTCATGAAGCTGCTTTCCTTCATGCCGAGTTCGCGGGCACGTTTGGTCATCTCGCGACCGAAAGCATCCTCGGAGCCGGCCAGCGCCTCTGCCAACACGATCGAGGCGTCATTCCCCGACTGAATGATCACCCCGCGAATCAGATCTTCGACCTTGATGCGCGCGCCGAGCTCCACGAACATCTTGGAGCCCTGCATGCGCCAAGCCCGCTCACTGACCTGAAGCGTGTCGTCCAGCGACAAGCGGCCGGCGCGCAAGGCGTCGAACACCATGTACATGGTCATGACCTTGCTCATCGACGAGGTCGGCATGTGCTGGTCGGCAAGCTTCTCGAACAAAACCGTGTTGGTGGTCGCGTCCACCAGAATGACCTGACGGGCCATGGTGTCGATGGTGGCGGCGCGGGCTCCGAGCAACGGAGTGACGGCAAACAGAACCGCAATCAGACCGACGCGGAACAAGAAACTAACGGAAACCATGCGAAATCCTCTGAAACGTGCCGAATGGTCCATGACAGGCGAGCCCCCTCTCTTTCAGTCGACGACCAGCCGGGCATCGGTGCTTCCGGCATCGACGACCCGGTTGAGGATAGCATCTGCCTTTTCAACCGAAGTAATCGGTCCGATGCGAACGCGGAAGAACTCTTTACCGCCGACCCTGGTCGGCACCACGGCCGCGCTGCCGGCGGAAGCGAGCCGGTCTTTCAGGCGCGTGGCATTTTCATAGCGGGAGAACGCCCCGGCTTGCACAAAAATCCGGTGAGCCCCGCCAACCGGCTGATCCCGCACCTCCGGAGCCGGCAGAAAACGCCCGCCCTCGGTCGTCCCCGCAACTCCGGTCGAGACCGGCGGCGACACGGGAAGCGACACCGGAGTCGCCGCGACCGCGGATTGATACGCCGCGACCTCCATCGGCTTGCCGGCTCGAGCCGCCTCGGCGATGGCACGGCTTTCGTCGGCCAGAATCTGCACTCTGACCTTGGCGGTTCCGGCCTTGTCATAACCGAGCAACCCGGCGGCGCGGTGTGACATATCGATGATTCGCCCGGCCACGAACGGGCCGCGATCATTGACCCTGACCACGATCGAGCGGCCGGTGTCGAGATTGGTCACCCGGACCAGACACGGCATCGGCAGCGTTTTGTGAGCCGCGGTCAGCTCCTCTTGATTGAACACCTCGCCGTTGGCGGTGCGTTCCTTGTGAAAACCGGGACCGTACCAAGAGCCGATCCCGGTTTCGTCGTAAGTATAATCCTCGGCCGGATAGTACCAAACCCCGGCGATCTGGTAAGGCTTGCCGACCTTGTAGTACCCGCCGCCGCTATAAGAAGACGGCGACGCCGGCACCTCCGGCGTCGAGCCCGCGCAAGCCGACAACAGGAGAACGAGCAGGAGCGCCGGTACAAACCGCACCGGCTGTAACCACGCTCGCGCTCCCGCGGCACCGACTATTGCAGCCATCCAAACCGGTCCCCAACATCTTGTGGACCGCACCTTAGCCACTTTTTTGCGCTCCGCCAAGCCGGTTCCTTGTCTTCTTGATTTCACTGTCCGGTCGATTTCACTGTGCCGTTTATATCACTTCAGCCCGGCGCAAAAACGCTGAATCCGCTTGCACGCTTCGGTCAGAACCTCGGACGAGGTGGCATAGGAGATGCGGAAAAACGGCGAAAACCCGAACGCCGAGCCCTGCACCGCGGCGACGCCCTCGGCTTCCAACAAGCCGGTGACGAAATCATCGTCGGTCTTGATCACCTTGCCGTCGGGCATGGTCTTGCCGATGGTGCCGGCGCAGGACGGATAGACATAGAACGCGCCTTCCGGCTTGTGGCAATAGAGCCCGGCCGCATCGTTCAGCATCGACACCACGAGGTCGCGGCGCTGACGGAACACCTCGGCACGTTCCTTGATATAGCCCTGGGGACCGTTGAGCGCCTCCACGGCGGCGGCCTGACTGATCGAGGTCGGGTTGCTGGTGCTTTGCGACTGCACCATGGCCATCGCCTTGATCAGTTCCTTGGGACCGCCGGCATAACCGATGCGCCAGCCGGTCATCGCATACGCCTTGGAAACACCGTTGACCGTCAGCGTCCGATCGTACAGCTTCGGCTCGACCTGAGCCGGGGTGGTGAATTCGAAGCCGTCATAGACCAGATGCTCATACATATCGTCGGTCATCACCCAAACATGGGGATGCCGCACCAGCACATCGGTCAGGGCCTTAAGTTCCGACCTTGTATAAGCGGCGCCGCTCGGATTGCTCGGCGAATTGAGAATCAGCCATTTGGTCTTGGCGGTGATCTTGCTTTCCAGGTCGGCCGGGCGCAGCTTAAAGCCGGTTTCGGTCGGGCAATCGACCGGAACCGGGGTGCCCTCGGCCAATTCGACCATATCCGGATACGACACCCAATAGGGCGCGGGAATGATCACTTCGTCCCCGGCGTTGAGGGTGGCGACCAGCGCGTTATAGAGCACCTGCTTGCCGCCGACGCCGACATTGATCTGTTCGGGGCTGTAGTCGAGACCGTTCTCGCGCTTGAATTTGGCGGCAATCGCTTTCTTGAGCGCGGGGGTGCCGTCAACCGCAGTATATTTGGTATCCCCGGCCCGAATGGCGGCAATCGCCGCTTCCTTGATATTGTCCGGCGTGTCGAAATCGGGTTCACCGGCACCGAGACTAAGAACGTCCCGCCCGGCGGCCTTAAGCTCACGGGCCTTCTGGGTAACGGCAATAGTGGGCGACGGCTTGATACGACCGAGACGCGAAGCGAGAATCGACATGACGGGAACCCCCCGGAACGTGAATAACAGCGAACGCTCCGACCATAACCGCAGCCCGGACCCGGCACAAGGGGCCGAGTCTGTTCCGACGATTAGCAGTGTGGTTGCGGCGGGCACCGCTCGCTTACGCGCCGCCGGTGTCGAGTCGGCACGGTTGGATGCTCGCATTCTGATCGGCGCCGTGCTCGACCTAGCCCCCGACCAAATGCTATGCCGCGCCGATAGCCTGATTTCGCCTGCGGATTTCGAGCGGATCGAGGCGCTGCTGGCCCGGCGGGCCGAACGCGAACCGGTGTCCCGCATTCTAGGCCGACGCGAGTTTTGGAGCCTGGACTTCGCGCTGTCGTCCGAAACGCTCGACCCGCGCCCGGACTCTGAAACCCTGGTCGAAGCGGCCGTGGCGATCGCCGCCGGACATGAAAATCTTAAGGTGCTCGATTTCGGGACGGGGACCGGCTGCCTGCTGCTGGCCGTGCTCAGCGAACTACCCTCGGCGCGGGGGCTGGGTGTCGATCTCAGCACCGACGCGCTGACAACCGCCGCCGCCAATGCCGTCCGGCTCGGACTGGGGGACCGCGCCCGCTTTCTCCGCTTCGATTGGCGGTACGACGCGCCCGCGGCCCTTCCACCCGAACGTTATGATCTGATCCTGTCCAATCCGCCTTATATTCCGGATGGAGACATCGCCGGACTGGAGCCGGAAGTTGCCCGATTCGACCCCCGGACCGCATTGGCCGGCGGCGCCGACGGCCTTGATGCCTATCGGATTTTGTCGCGCATTCTGCCAAGCCTGCTGGCCCCCTTCGGGACCGCCCTGTTCGAAGTCGGGGCCGGACAGGCCGGAGCGGTCATGCGCTTGATGCAGAGCGCGGGGCTTGAAGATGTGTCGACTTGTCACGATCTTGGAGGGATCGAGCGCTGCATCATCGCCCGCCCCCACCCCGCACCCGCCGCCACACCCGCTATTGAAAATGTCGGGGCAAAATGAAAATTTGATTGGAACCTGACCCGCTTCACCATTAGGGTCTCTCCAACGGTCGGCCGCAGCGCATATCGGGCTGGTTAAAGCCGGAACATGCGGGCGTTGAATTGAGACCTCCCGGTATACCCGCAACCATGTGATTCGTGGCTATCCGGCACTGGAATTATCCGGGACATACGGGGCCGTAACGGCGCCGACCCGGACCGCCAATCTCAAGCAGGGGCTTAGAAGAAGCCGAATGAGACAGGGACAGAGCAACAACAATAACAACAACAATAACAACAACCGACGTTCGCGCGGCCGTGGCCCCGGCGGTCCCGGTGGCCCTGGGCCCGGACCCGGACCTGGGCCTGGGCCTGGGCCGAACCCCGGTAACAGTGGCAACAACAACGGCGGTCGCCGGCAAAGTGTTCCTTTGCGTCACCAAACCTTTGATAGTAACGGTCCGGATGTGCGCATTCGGGGCAGCGCGTTTCAGGTTCATGAGAAATACCTGACGCTCGCTCGCGATGCCTCCACGAGCGGTGACCGGATTGCCGCGGAAAACTATTTTCAGCATGCGGAGCATTATTTCCGCATTATTACGCAGATCAATGAAGCTGCCGGGGAAAACCAGCGTGGCCGTCCCATGAACGGGGGGCCCATGAACGGGGGGCCTATGAACGGGGGGCGCAGCGATATGACGCAACCCGGACCCGGTGGCCAGGACGGGGAATCCGCCGACAGCGGAGGCGGAGAAGCGACCCTCGAAGGTCGGAATCAGCCCCCCGGCATGTGACGCCCCTATCGCGTAACGCCCCTGCCGCGCTTATCGCCCCGCAAGGTTTATCGTGTCACCCGTAGCGATACGCCCGCCGTTAAGGACACGGGCGTAAACGCCGCAATTTTGGTGACCATAGCCCCGCTCTAAGGCCAGCAGCAGGTTAAGAGTCTTAGCCCCGGTCCCCGGCTCGATATTGATGGCCGGGCAGCGCTTGATCAACTGGACTACCTCCAGCTTCACCTCGTTGATTTCGAGCGTCGCACCGACCCAGCCGGCCTCCGACCACGGCGCCGCACCCTCGACCACCAGATTCGGGCGAAAACGCAGCGGATTCACCGGCTCTTTCACCACCCGTTCCAAATCATGGATGCTGGCGGCGTTAACGATCGAGATCAGCGGCTCCGGCGTATCGCCGAACACGATACCGGGCGCTTCAACCAGATGGGGAACCCCCGGAACATCCCCCTTGAGATACGCGGCCAGAAACTGGTCGATCAGACCGCGCCCGAGCGGAGTCCCGATGGCGCCGCGCGCAACCTGGCGCCCGCCCCGGCGAATAATCAGCGTGGCCGTGTCGGCATCGTAGTCACACTCCAGCGCGGCCAACCGATCATTGCGAACCAACGCAACAAAGTTACTTTTGGGCTGCCACGCCGGCTCGTTCGGATTGTAGGCGGATGCGCCATGACTGATGGCGAACCGGCGATCCTCGGGCAGACCGGCCCCGGCCGTAAGTAGGACCGCATCCGGCGCCTGTGCACTCAGGCCCTTGACCGGGTAGCGGAATATCCGTGAAAGAATCATAGTCATGACCGAAGTGTGTTCGGACCGACGGTGTTCTGTCAATGCAGGATACGGGCTCGCCGGTCTACCAAAGTTCGGCCGTGACAACTACGCCGCGGTATTCGGCAATTCGCCGGCAGGTTGCCGGCGCGGTGTCCTCCGGCAGCGTATCGAGTGGAAAAAACCGGGCTTCGGCGATTTCCAGCCCATCGGCGCAGACTGTGCCACCCCCGGCGCTAACCACATACACCGCGACATGGTCGCTGCCGCCATGGCTGAAGCGGCCGTAAAGCCCGAGCAGACGGAACGGGCCGTCCGCACTCAGCCCGGTTTCCTCGCGCAATTCCCGCGCCGCCGCGGCCGCCGCGGTTTCGCCTTTGTCAACCCGGCCGCCCGGCAAATGCCAGCCCGGAATATAGGTGTGGCGCACCAGCAGCACCCGCCCGGTCCCGTCAACCGCCAGCGCACGCACACCCACGGTCAAGGGCCGAACCACTCTTTGCCAGAGCCGGCGCAGCCGATGAACCGACCGCGGTATGCCGCCGGCGCGAATGATGGATACTAAACGCGGAAAATGTAACATTTCCCCTCCTTGACGAACAGGACCGGCTGTGTAACGACTCCATTAGTTTTGACTACCCCGCAGAGGCTGCCCTGTCACGCCATACCGAGACCGAACTCAAGCTCGCGGTTGCGCCCGAATTACTGGACGCCGTGGCTGAGCACCCGGTGGTCACCGCCCGCCGCTTTGGCGATCCGGTCCGTGAGTCCCTCGAGTCCGTCTATTACGACACCCCGGACCGACGCTTGTCAGCGTCCAAGGCGGTTTTGCGTGTCCGTCGAACCCCGGGCGGCTATGTCCAGACTCTCAAATCAGGCGACGGGCTGACCCGCAACGAATGGGAATGGCCGGTTGCGGGCCAGGCCCTCGACCTTGCGGCCACCTGCACCCACGCTGCGGCGCGGGCTGTGCTGGACGATATTCCGCCGGGCGAACTGGTGCCGATGTTTGAAACCCGGATCGAACGCACGGTGCACCGGCTCGACGGCGGCGCGATCGAACTGGCGATCGACCTCGGCATGGTGCTCGCTCCCGACGGCAGCGGCGAGCCGATCTCGGAAATCGAGCTGGAATTGAAATCCGGGCAGCCCTGCGATCTTTACCGCTTCGCCTTGCTGCTGGCGGAAACATTACCCCTGCGTATCGAGTCGCGCAGCAAAGCCGCCCGCGGCTTCGCCCTGGCCGATCGGGAGCCCCCCGGCGCCGTCAAGGCGAAGCGTCTCGCATTCGACCCGGAGACCAATGTCGACTCGGCGATGGCGGCGGTATTCGGCTCCTGCTTCAGCCAGTTTCTGGCAAACGAACCCTGCGTGACGACCGGCACCGATCCGGAAGGCATTCATCAGGCCCGGGTCGGGTTGCGGCGCCTGCGCTCGGCATTAAGCCTGTTCCGCGATTTGTTGCCGCCGGAGCAGCTTCAGTGGCTGAAGACGGAGACGCGCTGGCTGGCAGAGACGCTGGGCGCGGCCCGGGATTGGGATGTCTTTCTCGAGGATTTGCTGGAGCCGGTGAAGTCGGCGTTTCTTATTTCTCCGGAAATCCGAGCGGACCTTTCCGCGCTCGACACCGCGGCCCGGCAACAGCGCCTTCTGGCCTTTGATGCCCTGTGCGAGGCTTTGCGCTCACTCCGTTATACCGATTTCCAACTACGCTTCGGTCTGTGGCTTGAAAGCCGGGGCTGGCGCGATCAACCGGTGACCGTCGCTTCGGCCGCTTTGTTTCAGCCCTTGGACAAGGTTGCCGGCCATTTGCTTGAACGCTGTCATCGCAAGGTCCGCAAGGCCGGAAAACACTTCGGGCAAAAGTCATATCCCGAACGCCACGAAGTCCGGATTACACTCAAGAAGCTGCGTTATGCCGCCGAATTCTTTCATTCGCTCCATGACGCCAAACATGCCGGTCATTTCGCAGAACAGCTTGGAACGTTTCAAGATATACTCGGCCATATCAATGATGTCGCCACCGCAACCCGCCTGATTTCCCTGTTGACCGAGCCCGGATCATCGGAAGGCACCGATGCGGGCCGGGAGCAGCTAGCGCGGGCCGGCGGGGTGATCATCGGCTGGCACGGTCGCGGTTTGATTGCCGATGAACCCGCACTGATCTCGGAATGGCGGGAATTCCGCGCCACCAAGCCCTATTGGAACCGCCCGGCCGGGAAAAGCCGCTCAAAGGCGGTCTGAACGCATTGCGGACCGGTTGGAATTCGGTCGCGACTGCGCTATAGTACGGTGGCAGTCGACAGGTGGTGTTTACACCTGCTGGCGTGCTGCTAGGCTTTGCCTCGGGTCAAGCGGATTTCAAGCCGCCATGACCTCCAGCTCAGCACCAGAAGAAACGGCATTTCATGCATGCCTTTTACCTCCGTGCAAACGGCGTCCAGCTTATTCTGGCGCCGTTTGTGTTTCTGCAGCCCAAGCCGGGGCAAAGCTACCGTCGGGCTCGCGTTGATACGCCGGGGCGGGTATAGTTGCGGGAATCCAACTCAGAGTCCTCGCAGTGTCCTCAATCCTCCCCGAATGGAACAAGGTGGCCGGTGTCGGCGAGCAAATGCTCGACTTGGCCGTGAAGGGTGCCGGCTCATTGGCCGGGCGCATGCTGGAAGGAAATATCCGGCTGGGCGTGACCGGCTTGCGGCGCGCCGGCAAAACCGTGTTCGTGACCTCGCTGATCGACAACCTGCTGCGCGGCGGCCGTTTGCCGTTCATGGATGTGGTGGCGGGCAACCGGTTTCTCGCGGCCCGCCTGCGCACCAGCCCGCACCGCGAAGTCACGCGCTTTTCTTTCGAGAAATATCTGGCCGCGCTCAACGACACGCCCCCGCATTGGCCGGCGGCAACCGGCGAAGTCAGTCAGTTGCGGCTGGCCGTGCGCTATGTTCCGACGTCGGGACTGCGGCGCTCGCTTCAGCCGATTGCGACGCTTAATCTGGATATTTTCGACTATCCCGGCGAGTGGCTGATGGACCTGCCGATGCTCAACCAGAGCTATCGGGACTGGTCGGCGCTGACGCTGGAGCTGGCCGAACAGCAACCCCGGCGGGCCTTGGCGACACGCTGGCTGCACTGGCTTGACACGGTCCGTCCCGGCCAAGTCTCCGACGAGGGCTTGGCGCGCGAGGGTGCCACACATTACACCGATTACCTGCATGCCTGCCGCCGCTCGCAAGCGAATCTGAGCATGGTTCAGCCGGGCCGCTTCCTCGAGCCGGGCAGCATGGCCGACTCGCCGCTGCTGTGGTTCTGCCCGCTCCCCTCAATCGACGGAGACCATCCCGAAAACTCGTTTTGGGGCTTGATGGCGCAGCGGTATGAAGACTATAAGAATAATGTTGTCAAAACGTTCTTCGAGGATCATTTTTCGCGTCTCGATCGCCAGATCGTGCTGGTCGATGTCCTGGGCATGCTGAACGCCGGACCCGCGGCGTTGCTGGACGTGCGCATGGCGCTGACCGCCTGTCTGGAAGCCTTCCATCACGGCCGCAATGGATGGTTCAGTCGTTTGATCGGCGGCCGAATAGACCGTGTGTTGTTCGCCGCCACCAAAGCCGATCATATCGCGGCCGGTCAACACGCCAACCTGCGGAACCTGCTTGAGATGCTGGTGTCGGAAGCGCGCAATGCCATTCGGTTCGAGGGGGCCACGGTGGAAACCATGGCGCTGGCGGCCGTCAAATGCACCGAAACCGTCACCACTGAACACCAAGGTCGGAAACTCGCTTGTATCCAGGGAACCCCGCTCGGACGCCAACGCCCGACCGTGCTGTTCCCCGGCAGCATTCCCGATGGTCCCGACCTGTTTCCCGACAACGTCCCGCACCCTTACCGCTTTCTTGACTTCGAGCCGCCGGCCGGTGCCGGCCGCGACGGTCGGGGCCTGCCCAACATCCGGTTGGATCAGGCTCTTAATTTCCTTCTGGGGGATCATCTGGCATGACCGACCCTTCTCGTCAGGCGACGTGGCAATCACCCGTCGAAATCGACCCGGGCCGTCCCGCGACGGCTTCGACCGAAATGCCGTTTACGGCCGCGGTTGAACCGGGACCGAGCGCCGCGATCCGCACCGCCGCCCTGGTCAATCTCGACCTGTGGCCCGTGCAGCTTTCGGCGGTGCCGGTTTTTCTGGGCAGCGTGGCCGCTCTGATCACCTTTGCGCTGGCCTTCGATGCCGCCGACCTGATGGAGCGCGCCTTCGCCACCAGCCATGCGCTCGGCACGCTGATCACCATCGTTCTGGCGGTCACGGTCGGGAGCGCGCTGAAGCTGGCGCTCGACGAGATGGTCTCGATTCGACGCTTGCGCCATATCGACGGCTTACGCGATCGGGCGGCACAGTTGGTCGGCGCCGACGGTCACGGCTCGGCCATGGAATTTGCCGACACCATTTCCGCGTTCTACGGCGACCGCACCGACCTTGCCCCGGCGCTT
>SERZ01001384.1_pt1 | contig 13803 bp, 8 predicted proteins | sample 3171461 | NCBI WGS metagenome assembly SERZ01 (sample SAMN06051861, study PRJNA518727) | freshwater metagenome | biome: subpolar coniferous forest; feature: holomictic lake; material: water; isolation source: holomictic Lake 227, 6 m depth | place: Canada: near Kenora, Ontario | collected 2013-06-25... | reverse complement strand
TTCAAGGCAGTTATTCTTTGATCAGCCCAAAACTGCATTTTGATTTAACCATCTCTTCCTGTGGGAGAGGGTTGGGGTGAGGGTTTTAAAATTACAGATTGTGACTGTTCAAAGTATATCCATCAGTTCCAACACCTGCCCCATCAGATAATTGACTCAATCCTACTGAGAGTATATCATGCATTTTTTTCCCGGCATCTTCGGTATTCTGACAGCACCAAAGAAAGTGTAACATTTTTAGGGATTCAGTATATCCAGAACGCAGAATGATTGCTTTCTTTGACTCAGGCTCACTGTTATTCAACTTCGAATTCCGTCTATTCGTGATAAGCGCAAGATTTCCAAATGAATGATCTGGTTTTTGTTCATCACTTCTCCCTTCGGGGTTCTGCGACAAGATATGTTCAACAGAACCGCACTTCCGGAAACGAAAATCTCGTAGGAGATTCCTAACATTTTCTTCATTTATTCCACTTCTTTTGCGCAGTTTGCTCCAAACGTCTTCGTCTTTTTGATCTTCGAGTTTCCATAGTTTCCAGAGTTCATAGTCGAGACGATAGAACCAGTAGTGTGAAACTTTCTTGTCATAAGTCATATCACCAATATAAGAGGATGGAGACAACGTGCGTGTCTTTCCAGTAATAAGCATGCTGTCGATGCGCTCCAACTCCTTTACAAACTTTTCTGCGTCAATATTATTACTATATTCTTTACACCATTCGAAAGCTGGGATCATCCAATGATGCGGTTCCGTACTCACATGCAGGAAAGACTGGACTGCACGAAGGTAGTCACTACTTGAGGTATCGCGAAAACTGAATGGATTGTCACCGGTAGAATAGCCTATATCGTATTTTCCATCTTTACTAAGGAAAATGAAGAACGATTTCAAAAGTTTTAACTGCTCCTCAAGAACATCCACGAATTTCTTAATCTTAACATCAGCATCTTGCACCAACACCCCAAATGTCTCAAGCATTTTATCTGTGTCGGGGGAGATGCTCTGCCCTTCGCAGCGGGATAGGGCGATCAGGAGGAATTCAGGGATGCTTACAATGGCCGAATACAGTGACTCTTTGTGGTGTGATTCATTTCCAGCATCGTTGACACCAAGAATTTCCTTAAGTGTATTCGTAACGTGGTTGTTTCCGCCTATCTTTCCTGTCAGGCACTCAACCATATCATTCCATGAATCAAAAGCACGATTCTGATCATTTTGATCTTGGATACGAGAAAGCAATCGGTCTTTGAGAATTTCGTGCTTTTCGAGCTGTTTGCCTCGATTGTTCATACGGACGAACTGCTGGTTCTTTTCCATGAGCGAGTAGTGTTTCGGTACTTCCGACAGGAAGAAAGCTGCATGATTGTAAATATATTCGGTGAAAGGGAGCTTATGATTTAGAGGCTTGTCCTTTATGAAATTCTTCGTAATTTCAACGGTCTCCAACATTCGTAAGTTGCATTCGGTATTATTGTTGTAATCCAGGAAGGCCTGATCCCCCATTCGTCCATACAAATGGAGACGATCGGGAGTGAGGAATTCATTCCAGATGAGCGAATCTACAGCCTTGCCTATGAGCATGAGTGTTGTAATCCGCTGTTGTCCGTCAATCAGATCGAAACGGGATCTGTCATCAGACGTCGCAGCAACGCTCAGAATGCCAATGTGATAGTCGTCGGAATTTGAGCTGGAATAAGCAGCGAAGAGGTCGGTCAACATTTGATTCACCTGAGCCTCTTCCCACGCATAGGGTCGTTGATAAAGAGGGATACGAAACATTATTGATTCCTTCACAATGGTCGAAGGAGTGTAAGGAGTTTTATTCATATCTAAGAGTCCTTAGTTATCGGTGTTAAAATAAAAGCTGATTATGGATCGGGTACGATCATCACAAATCTTGGACTGTTCTTGCTTATAGAACTGTTTCATCGAATTAAAATAACGATTTTTGACGTTGGATGCGGGTAACGCGCTATAATAAGGTTGTGTTTGGGCAACTGCGAACAGTTGCGTGTAGGCGTGTAGCGAGTAAACAGAGTCCAGCATGATCTGAACAAGGCGATTGTTTTTCACATGTGTAAGAGTTCCCTCAATTCGCAAACTATTCGTATTCCATCGCAAAGCGGAGATAATGCGTTCACAACAAACGCCGATCTCAATCAATCTGTCTTCACCAAATTTATCCACATATAATAGGGTTATAGCGCGGAAGGCGTTCCGGAGGTACAGGTTATCCATGTGGTTTTCCAGCCCGCGGATAAATGCGACAGCCGTTGATAGCATTCTCGTGTCCGGTGTGAATAGCGTTTCGTAGAGTTCATGGTAGTGTTTTGCATAAAGGAAAAATGCATCTCCCCCTTCAATGGTCTGCGTTACTGTTGTGGGCATCAGTGCTTCGCTGTCAAGCACGGGATAATCCATGCTCAGCACAATCTTGTCTGCCATTCGCCGCCACGATCGGAAGGCCACTGGCTGCATGTACCGGTTGAACTTATGCTCGCTGTCAGCCTCGTGTTCGGGCTCGACAACAGAGCAGAATTCGTTGTAGTCAGCCCACTCCTGTTTGTTGTCACGTTCCTGACCTCTAGCCCACATTCGGAGCCTACGCAAAGTTGTACTGAAAATATCAAAATGCTTTTCATCTCTATGTTGCCACTCGTCATTATGGCTGGTCGCAAGAGATTCCAGTTTCGGAGGAATAAACATCAGATGGTGAGCCTTGAGCAGGTCAAAGTCTGTGAGCGATTTTCCCTTGCTGTTGACGCTATCGAAGAATATGTAGGCCCGATCGAGAGCATTTGCTCCATTTAGAATGAGTACGGCAAACTGCAAACAGCCATTCGTGTTACTACTATTGGCAAACAGGAAATCGCTATAATGTTTTTTCTCGGCATCTTTTTTTACTGAAAGAAAATCCCTGATCACCTTACGGGTGTTTCGGATTACCATCGCTGCGCCTTCTGTAAATTTACCGTCAAGGAGGGGAAGGGAATTCTGACCGTTTTTCAGTTCATGCAATAAGACGGTAAGCGTAACCAATCTTTGCTGACCATCCACAATATCCAATGTACAGTTGCCATCCTTTTCATGCAAAATAACAGTTCCCATCAAGTAGGGTGAAGTACGTCCGAATGTATCTTTAAGCAAATCAATCACATGACTGCTTCGCCAAGAATACGAGCGTTGATAATCGGGAATGCGGAGCTGGTGAGTGAATAGATCATGCAATGTCCATTGTTCAAGGCGTGTAGTCATCAGCGATATTCTCCTTTTTTGCAATTTGATAGGGGGGACATCATGTTCGGCTTCTAAGTGATTCCCCTTTTTGCCGCAGTTTTTCAGTCTTCTCGCCAGAAGTAATTTGCACGGCGGTGTTGTCGTACTGGTATATGCTTGGTACGGCATCAGAGGTAAGCGTCTTTTGTGTTCGTAACGTCAATGGTTCAAACGCTAAAGCTGCGTGCATCATACCAGATTCTTCACATCGGTAAAAGGAATTATGTTAAGAGCACCACCTCACCTCCCAAAATAAAGTTGACATAAGCCCCAACCACCTTCCTGCCGGTGGAAAAGGTCAACGCGTCGGAATAGGCTTTGAATTGGCCGCTTCCCTGACCAACTGGTTCTGTATGCCCGGAAATCTCTTGTGATTGGAAACCACATAAACATACTCAAAATAAACAGAAATGACCAAAAAACATGCCGATTTATTCATAACAACCCCTGCCTTAAAGCTTCCAAATACACAAACGGCGATCTTCGTTGCAGATAGGCAGCCGTAAAGAATCCTTCGCGGTACTCCTGATAATGCCGTGCCCGCATTTCGCGATTTCCGTCATGATCTAATCCAAGCCGAACTATGGTGGCCTGCACTAAGTCACTTCGGATCGCATCCAGATTTGGGTTTGGATATATCCGCCCACTTACCAACTCCAGATTGAACCATCCATCCTCAATTTCGAACGGATCGAGTACATCCTCATAGTCACGCTTTCGGCAATTCATTATCGAACATGCCAAGCGGTAATTGCACCATTCATAAGCCAAATCAGCCCGTTTTGATTTGGGAATAAAGTGATCAATGGAACCACCACCTGTAACACGCTCGAAATAAACGGCAAGATAAGCGCATATTCCCTGGTAATTCGAGTACAAATCGTCAAGACAATCACGCCAATATGGATATATCTCAGTCTTTGGCGGAATCGGCTTGTCAAGAGCAATCTTCTTATTTCGAAGATAGGCAATGCCTTTTTGACGCACATTTGCATCAAATCCGCTCGGTTCAGGCTGAGCATTCACATGAATCATGGGAGCCACCCCTTCTTGTCAGCAACGAAGCACCACCGCATCCAGAAAGGATCGGTATCACCAAGCACATCCCGGAGTTGCGCATCAAGTTTCCTGGCCTTTTGTGCATCAAAGGAATCATCACTCATGGCAATAGCTGCTTCTTTCAATACTTTTTCAGCCTCCATCGAGCGTGCACTTGTCAAATCGAAAGCATCGCTTGTCAGCCAGTTTGACACATCGCCTCGGCGAACAAACGGCCGTTTAACGAGTTCGACACGCGCGTTGTTTTTTTCATCAAGAATAAAATCCAGATCAAACCAGGCATCCTTACCGGTATCAAAGCAAGGCTCTACCGAAGCCATCACCAGCGGTGAATGCGTTGCAGTGACGATCTGAACATCTGCCTTCGGCGTAAGGATGTTCATTGCTCCCAATAGGGCGCTAATAATTCGTCGTTGCCATTTCGGATGGAGATGTGCTTCGATCTCATCAATCAGGAATACAACTTGCGATGTTGGTTCCTGATCAAGAAGTTTACTTGCCTTGAGATGCTCTTCCCAACACCAGACCAGTAAGTATGCCAGGGCGATGATCCGTCGGATGCCAGCCGATGCGTGTAATACCGGCACTGATTGGCCGTAAGGCATTTTAATCGTTGGAACATCTCGCGGGTCATCCAGGCCGATACGTGTCAACTCTCCTGGAATGATCTTTTCTTCATGAGACGGAGACAGTGTTTCCAGCAACGCGCAAAGATTTTTGAAAACCTGCCCTTTTTCCTTTTGCCATCCTGCCCAATCTGAAATCAGTCCATTACAAAGCAAGCCCCGTTCTTCGTCCCGTAAACCATCCCAAACCTCACTGGAATTGAAAACATAGGCAGGGGGGCGGTCCTGTACATCGACGTTTCCATTTTTGCGCCAGTAATTCCGGGCAGGGTCCCAGACCGAAAAAACGCCATTAACCTGTGCATACAAAACCAACCCCGGATTTAACGGGCGACCTGGTTTGCCTGTCCAGGCTTGAGACTTCCGATCGAAATTGCTGACATAAGTGACCGATTTTGATTTTACTGTTAAGGTAATTTCGATAGATGCCTTACCACTTTCGTGGGGCCTTGCCATCAATCCTGTCGGAAGGCGAGAGTTAACCTCCGCAGGCCATTTACGTGTAAGGGACCACCAAGCAATATCAAGCAAGAAGCTCTTTCCTAAACCGTTGTCACCGGTAACCAAATTCAAACGGTTTCCGAGCTCCATCTCCATGTTCGAAATGGGGCCGACATTTGTAAGCTTCATAGCTCTAAGCATGGTAATTCTCCTTAATTGCGCGGCAAATGGCATCTGTCATGCGGCGTTTGCTGCATCGGCAAAGGGAACGATATCAAGACGCACCACCCCACCTCCCAAAATAAAGTTGACATAAGCCCCAACCACCTTCCTGCCGGTGGCAATGGTCAACGTGTCGGAATATGCTTTGAACTGGCCGCCATACCTGGCTGCTTCCCCGACCCACTGGCTCTGTACGCCGGGAAAGCTCTTGTGGTCGATGACAACCCACCCCGATGGGGTATCAATGAGCATATCCGCCGTACCCACCATGGTCTGACTTCCGACTTTCATCTGCATCGGCCACTCTGTAAATACACGCAATGGATTGAATCCGTCAATGAAATGATAGAGACCATCGCAATTTTCAAGAACATCTTCATGATTCAGAGAATCCGCCAAGCCATGGCTTTTCAGAAGATCATCAAGCATGGCAATTCTGCTCAATCTGTCACGCTTAGCGAAATAGTCAACCGCGATGAACCCATGCAAAGCGTTGCCGAGCAATTCATAAGCCGGTTTGCCATTAATGGCGATTCTTTTCCCGATGATTTTCGGTGCATCCACTTCGACGGCCAATCCTACCGGCAACTCCATAGAGGAAGGATTCAGGCGGGATGGCGGAAAATCTTGTCTCCCTTGGCGCTCCGTTACCCACTGAAAAGACGGCTTGTCAGCCAGCACAATCGGGGAAGCTTCGTGCGGGTGACTGACATGAATCGCTATGGGATCGCCCTGCTCATTCCAGGAAAGCGGTAGCATGCCATCTTCCTGCGGCGGCTGAAGCTGAAGAGCAGCCTTGGACAGCGCCAATTCAAGCCACGGGTTTCCCTTGACATTATGGCAGAGAACCATGTAATCCCTTGCTCGGGTCAAGGTGACATACAGAAGGCGAAGCTCCTCTTCCTCCGCACTTTTTCTGGCCTTCACCAGGATATCCTTTCCCTGCATGGCTTCAAGAAGGCCAGTGTCGTTTCTTTGTTTGCCATAGGGCCAAGGCCAGTAGCGAATCCAGCGGCCGTATAGCGGCTGGGTCAGATCCACATCCATCCGATCATCGACAACAACCACATTCCAGACCCGGTCACGAATTTTCGCATCGAGCGCTGCAACGACGACAATAGGCCATTCAAGCCCTTTGGCCGCATGACAGGTCATGATGTTGACCGCATCAAGTCCGCGGCCCTGAGCCTGATCATCACTTTCCGCATTGGCCAAATCTTCCAGCCAGAGAAGGAACCCGCTGATTGACGCCGCAGCCATCTGCCGCCGGCAACTATCCTCATAAGTGCGCGATAAGGCTCTGAGGTTTTCCAGATTACCCAAACGCCGCTCCCGTTCTCCCCAGCCAATGAGAAGTCTGCGCAAATCAATCGCCTCGATAATTTCATCCAGCGCCTCCGCCGGAGAAAAATTAATGGCCTGTATAGCCAGACGCCTCAGCGATTCCAGCACGGCGTGGCCCTTGCCCCATTCGTGCGACGGATTGCCTGCCTTTAGCCAAGCCAGGCGGTCGGCCAGCCATTCCTCCGGTTTTGGATCGGTTGACGTTAGCACCTGGATTTCCGCATTGGCAAGTGTGTCGTATTCATTCAGAAAATAGCGGATACATGCCAGCGTCAACTTGCCTTCCGGTGTTTGAAGCAGTCCCGGACGACCGATGGCGACCCGCACTCCCCTATCTTCCAGTGCTGTGGCTATGGCACTGCACTCGGTATGTTTCCGGCAGAGAACGGCAATGTCGCCCGGTCTCGAATTTCGGTCTGTTTTGGTCGATTTATCGTAAATAACCGGCGCTTCAGCGATTAGGTGAACAATACCGTCTGCTATTTCATTGAAACGTATTCCGGCATTTTTCCCGAGAAGTTTCCATAGCCGAAGCGCCGTGGAAGCTCCGGATGGATCTTGCCGGTGTGGTTTAAGCACGATCTGCTCCGGGGGGAGCATTTCTGAAAGCGCAGGTGTGAAAATCGCATTTACGAACTGGATCAGGTCGGATCTCGACCGATAGGATGTATCCTGAATATCGCCAGTACGGATGGGAATGGCCTTGACCACCGCAGCCATCAAAGCTGGATCTGCGCCCCTGAATGCATAAATCGACTGCTTGGGATCGCCGACCCAGATGGCATGACGTACAACTTCCGTTAGCTTGAGAAACATGGCAAGTTGGATCGGGCTTGTGTCCTGAAACTCATCGACCAGCAGCAGGTCGAGTTCTTCTTTCAGACGATTCCGCACATCCGGCAGATCCAGCGCCGCCAGAAGGAGCGCCTCCTGATCCACGAAATCAAGCAGTCCCCGCTCCAGCTTGTACAACTGGAATTGATCAATGGCGGCGCGCGCCAGGTCAAAGAGTGTTGTAATGAACATCTCGATGTCCTGATGAAAACGCGGGTGCCGGGCATGCGCTGCAGCAGCATTCTGAACCGAAACAGCCATATCAGCACTCTTTTGGGTGGGACACGCTTTGCTGATTTTTACCCATTCCGACCAGGACAAATGCCTGTGCTTTAGTTTTGAATCCATCATCTCAAGCAAATCGAGATAGTTTTTCGTGCCGACTGTTTGATCAATGGTATTGTTCCGGATGTCATGGATTGCTTTTCTCACGGCCCGGATAAGTTCAGCATCAAGTTCGGCGGCGGTTTTCGCAGATGGCTGCGGCAGGTATGATTTCAGGCCTTTTAGTGACTTCTTGGCAAACATCGCCAAATCGGCGGAATTGCAATTGTTGCCGCGAGCCGCATCCACGATATTTTTCAAGTCGCTTCGCCAGTCAATCTCGCTGAAACGTTCCGATATCTCATCCAGATCATTCACCCGCTCATCGCAGATGACTTCGGCAAGTGCATGGTTAAACAGCACTTGCTGATCTTCCTCGGCAATCACCTCGATCTGGGGTGAAATGCCGGCCTCGAATGCCACGCGCTGCAAGAGTGAACCACAGACGCCGTTGACCGTACTGACAAAACCCGCCGAAAGGCGCTCGGCTTCAGCATGGTTTCCTTTTGCAAAAAGGGATCGTCTCAACCGTTCGACAAGTTCCGCAGCAGCCTTGCGGGTAAAAGTCGTGGCTACGATCCCCTCTGGCCTGACGCCGTTTTTTCCATCATTGAGAAGTCCGCCCAGCTCTTCGGTCAGTCTGTGTGTCTTGCCACTTCCGGCGCCTGCGCTGATGATTCGAATTTTATGTTCAAGCATGATTACCCTCCGGCCAACCGATCAGGGCACGAAATTCGCCCGGATCACAAGTTTCGTCATTGTTGATCAAAACATCTGCGGGTACAACAACCATCTCGTCGGGCGTTGTACCTGCAACGGAAACCTCGATGATACCGTTGTCAAGCTGAGATCGCCTGAACGCAAAGGTTTTTTCCATTTGCGTGATCAGGGAGTCAAGGCTTTCCCCGGCTGGCGGTTCGGCAATCCAGGCACCCTTGAAAGCCGTTCGGTCAGGGGCCACCAACTGCGCCTCTGATAAAGAGAAATAGGCAACCTGCGGCAACGACACATTTTTTTTGAGCATGTGCGCATAAAGAGCCAGTTGGTCGCAGCGGTTTCCTATGAAATTATCCCGGAGGTATCTGCTTTTGCCCCATTTCAGATCCACCACGACAAACGCGCCATCAGGTTTATCAAGAAGGAGATCGACTTTCCCGTTAAGCTCCTGATTGCCAAACGCTCCGGATACGGCATGTTCGGTACCGGCAACCGTCCACCCATTATCCCTGATATGTTTGACCATCACCCAGGCTGCCAGTTGGATACGACGGATCAGGGTTTGCTTCTCTGAAACCCGAAGAGGCTGGAGAAAAACACTCCCCTCGGTTTCGATCAGGCGGGATAGCATCTTATCGACATTATTTTGAACCGACACCTGCTCCCAACCCTTGCAATCTGTCCCGACTGGAAACAATTCTTCAAAAACCCGATGCGCAACGCTGCCCATAATAGCATTGATCTTGCCGATGGACTGAATGGCCCCTTGGCGAAGACAACCCTCATATTTCAAAACCCAGGAAACCGGTATCTTGAACAAGGTGGAAAGACTTGAGTAAGACTCGGTGTCACGAGGTGGCAGGGTGTCGTTATCCGTTAGATGCCAGAATCTGCTGGGTTTTGGGATGGACCGTTTCGTCACGGCGCCACGTTTGATATCTGCAATCCGTTTGTCTCCTGCAAGCCATAAGGCGCCCTCCACTTCCAGTTTGGCGAGAGAATCCCCAAAAATCACGGACAGTCGGTCGTAAAGCGGATGCGGCTCAACCGCTGTGCCTGCTTGACATTCAGGCATGACCAGCACCAGACGTTTTTGCGCAGCGGTTACGGCCCGCTCGTAGCCGCTGATGTTGCGCTGAAGTTCCACAAGCGGGTCAGGGAGAATAACGCCGGCGGCATTGAGGTAGGCTGATTCAGCTTTAAGCCACGGCAACCGATGAAAAACGGGTGCGCTTGAATGGCTAAATCCCCACCAGATAATTTCTTTTGCCGTCCCGATAATTGCGTTTGGACTGCCAACCCATGGGATGTGGCCGGTTTCGGCATTTTTGCCAAGCGCCTGGCCCTCGCCGATTATCTGCCGAAGCATGCGTTGAAGCTGTGGTTTGCGGATGCGCGGCTCCGGGAGAGATTCTGCTATCATCGCCAAATGTCCGGCTTGAGCGGCAAGCGCCGTTATCTGGCTGTCGTTTTCTCCCTCCCGGAGCGGTTTCTTGCCTGCCCATTTGGCTACCTGCTTTGCCAGCGCCGATAAAGCTTCACGCGGTACGCCCTCGTTCTGAGGATAGCGAACGCCCTCGATCCATGTTGAAATCAACGCCTTTATTCTTTCCCATTCAGCATCATCGCCATCTACGGCTTTTGACTTGGCCTTTTCTTCAATTTTTAGGAGGGCGGCATTCCATGGCTTGCCGCCAATGCCCGGTGCATTTGCAACAGCTTCGGCAAGAATCCCCGCCACCCACCGTGGGACAGGGATATCCGGAAGCGAAAGGAACTCCAGCAGGCGATACGGATCGAGCGGCTCCCACATGAGTTCACAAAGAAGCGGCAGCACCTGAAGGATTGGCCGCAGGGATGAATAGGATTGAACGCCGCATGCCGGTTTGCCGCGGGCTGTCAGAACACGATCCAGCGTCTGGTCGCCGGTCGGGATGATCAACAATCGTTCATCACAGGGTGTTTCTGAAAGCAGTGCGCCCAAAAGCTCAGCGGCCTCGGCATCGCTGCCGGTTCGTAAAATCACAAGGGCGCCATCACCCATTGCGGATGCTGCCTTGTTTGTTTTGAGTGCGGCCTGAAGTTTTCCCAGATCACCGGCCGCTTTACACACCAGCGGCGTTGTTTCGGATATATTGACACCGCTGGCTTCCAGCTTTCTGAAAATATCCTCCCAAGGCGGGCCGATCTGCGAGCGGCGATCTGCAAGCATGATCTTTGCGATATGTAATTGTGCGGACGGGAGCGCTGTCAACACCTTCCGAAATCTGTCGGCGAATCCAGCAGGAACTACCGGAACCGTTGTCGTGGGCAGTGTCTCGACGGCGACAAGATCGCTTAGCCTTGGTGGAAGTGATGCCTTGATGGCAAAATTCCAACCGCTGAGGACCAATTCATCCCGCCATGCCAGCAGTGTTTGGGATGTCATGTAAGAATCCGCCTGCAACGACCGGCTGTAGAATCTTTCTCCATTATCAGCGGCCAGAAGTCGGTGCCGATATATCTCGATTCTATAGGGTTCTGTCTCCCACTTGCCGACCAGGCCAAGACGGGTTTCAAGCATCTGCAGAAGGCCCATCGGGCCGCATTGTACCTGCCCGATGACAGCCGGATTTTCAGCCAACAGGTCGGGATAAGATGGGGCATCAAGTGAGAGTCCAAATATCACATTCATGGAATTAACCTCATAATTTAAGGGTGTGGTATCGTTAACGAGAAATCGATTTGGCAAAAGATGCAAGAGACGTTACAATTTTATTCATTTCTTCGAGTTGTTCAGATTTGGGCATACAGCTATCTGTCGATTCATCAAGAAAAACACTCGGGTTGATGTTAACGAAAACATCCAGTGCGGCAAATAGTCTCCATTTTTGGTTTCGTGTCCGCATTGTTACTGAAGTCGAATCTTGTCCGGGATGCCTCTTATCGAATATCTGACGTTTGATAGCCAATGCATGTGCAGAGGATAATTCTTTTCCACGTCTGGAATGAAATTCCATGAGCAAATCGAGTTCATGTTTCCATATTTTTCTCAATGCATCCGAAATATTTCCATCCTTGCTTACAGAACAGGATGAGCCGTCAAACCATGTTCCATCCATAGCGTTTGCAAACTGAAAACGTTGTACAGCACGCATTTCAATGCTAAGATCATTAGTGAGATAACTATCCTGGAGTGCCGCTGCAAGCTTTTCACAGGCAAAATTTCCGCGTTGCATCAGATCATTTTGCCCGGACATAATATTGTCCATTTCCCATGCATGGTATCCAACACACCACTTTGCTGATAGTGTACCACTGTCCCAGTAACCTATACCTGTGTTTCCAATCAGGTTGCCACAATTAGGCGTAAAGTCCCAATCGACGGCTCTTCTCGCCGATACTTTGTAATTAAAAGTATTGCACAGCTCTTCCATGCATTGCCAGTAACGGGAACGTAATCGATTCTGAATCAATGGTTCCACAATCTGATTTCCAGCATTCATTTCAAAAGCCTTCAAATCCAGAAAATCAAAACCATTCCAACGAACCAGTTGGGGAAACTCTGCAAGATATTCGACAAAATCGGCAAGAATGAAATCATCATAATCTTTTGCCATGTCATAGATTGTTTGCCATGAAACGGCATATAGGGGAATATCCATGGTTTTAAAAAACTCTATTGCATGATTTCGTGCCTGCACTTCATACACATTACCCCAAATTTTACTTTCTATGAGACAGCACATATTGACATTCTGTATCAACGCATCAACCCTTGCACCGGAGTAAAGCAATCTCCAAGTGTCCCAGTAAGCGGCATTTAATATCATTTGAACATCCGCTCCTGTTTGAGACAAAGCACTCTGTATATTGGGAAATACTCCAACCAAGCGATTTTTAAATTTTTCCAAATCTGGTTGTTCCGCATCGCTCAGTACAACATTTGAAAGCAATTGCAATTTGTCTGGTTCTGAGTCAAACAGCTCCGATAAAATTCCTTGCTGTGCAATTTCGTCATAAGGTGAAATGCATAACACTATTTTGCTTGAATAGTTGTTTCCTCCCCGACCAGAGTCACCAGGAACTTCCAGTCCAAAATTGAGCCCGTCGCCGTCAGTCTTCAGCGAAACACCTACCTTCTTCAGTACCTTCTGTAAAAAATCCGTTCCATTTGGTGATTTTGAGCATGCAATTATGAAGGCACGGGTCACAGACATTTCATTTCTGAAATCATGATGATACGGCCTGAAAATGTTTAAATGATAGTCATGCATGGTGATTCTCCTGTTGTATGATTCAATCAATAAGGTATGGATTGCCTGTTGTCCCGCAAGACATTAAAAAATCGGTCGAAAATCGTTACCTAAAAACTGTAGCCATCCTGGTACTCTGGCATCGGCTAAATCTGGTAGCAGAAGAGATAATATCATGCACGATGCCAGCCAGATTTTCAGCCAACAGCCCGGAATAAGATGAGACATCAAGTGAGAACTCGAATATCACATTCATAGAATGATTCTTAGTAAATTTGTTATGAATGCATCAATTTTATGTCGTCAAGCCAGTCAGTAACGTCATTAATTCTTTTTGTCAACTGATCATTAAGTGCCTGGCGTTTTTTTGCCTTGTTCGACTGTACCGAGCGCAACGAAAAGCAATCAGGTGTATGGCTTTGTTGGTATAGTTTTGTCAAACTTTAGCATATTTGTTTAAAAGACCTGTAGTACTAAATTCGACCGACTTATTTAGAAGATATTCCAACAACAGTCCATCAGGTATATCATTTTTAAGATGCCAACCAAAACCAACGCAACCCTCTGTATAAGTAAAATATTATTTCCATTGCAAGGTTAAAACCACCGAATTTCAGCCGGTCAGCTTTAGCTACGCTATTTTTAGCAATTATTGATGCGCTGCCAAAGTATGCAAAGCAGGGTTTTCAGCGCGGGGAGCGCAGTGGGTGGACTTTCAGTCATC
>SERZ01001383.1_pt1 | contig 13803 bp, 17 predicted proteins | sample 3171461 | NCBI WGS metagenome assembly SERZ01 (sample SAMN06051861, study PRJNA518727) | freshwater metagenome | biome: subpolar coniferous forest; feature: holomictic lake; material: water; isolation source: holomictic Lake 227, 6 m depth | place: Canada: near Kenora, Ontario | collected... | reverse complement strand
CAACGAGTTGCTTTAAAAGCAAAGTGAATGTGCATTGTACTCAGGCTGTCAGTTTTTGTCAATTAAAACGACAGTGTAAATTAAGGGAAGTTGCGCAAAAGAATAGAGTTGTTAAAATAAGATCCTAAGGATTTTCTATTTTCAATTCTAATCGTTAGGTTAAGCATGTATCATATAAGGATAATACTTAATTGTGTCAATCATCTTGTCTTTCATTATTTAAAATATAAATGCCATCGAAGTCTAAAAAAGACGTTGATTTTAATTCAACAATAGATCCATACGCTCAGCGCGAAGCTGAAAAGTATGAAAATCCCATCCCCAGTCGCGAGTTGATTCTTTCGGCGTTAGAGCATGTCGGAAAGCCTTTGTCGCGCGTTGACATTGCCCTGGCATTTTCTCTTGATAACGAAGACGACCTTGAGGCACTCCGCCGACGCCTGAGGGCCATGGAGCGCGATGGGCAATTATTGTTTAATCGCGGGCAGCAATACTGCCTGGTTAATAACAAGGATTTAATTGTTGGCCGCGTTATTGGTCATCCGGATGGTTTTGGTTTTGTCAGGCCGGATGACGGGTCGGATGATTTGTATTTATCACCTCGCGAAATGAATCCCTTGCTGCATAATGACCGTGCTATGGTGCGAGTGGCGGGGGTTGATAAAAAAGGTCGGCGTGAAGGAGCGGTTGTCGAAATTCTGGAAAGAAATACCCATCAGATAGTCGGACGCCTTTATAAAGAAGATGGATTTACCTACGTTGTGCCCGATAATAAAAATATCGCGCAAACGCTTTTGGTGCAAAAAGGGGGCGCTGGTAAAGCCAAGCAAGGACAAATTGTTATTGCCGAAATTACCGATCAACCGACTAAATTACGCCAGCCAATTGGCAAAATTATCGAAGTATTGGGTGACCATCTCGCGCCCGGTATGGAAATCGAAATGGCGATTCGTTCTCATGAATTACCGCATTTATGGCCTGAAGCCCTACTGGACGAGATTAAGTCTTTAAGTGCAGAAGTACCTGAATCTGCCAAGGAAGGTCGCGTTGATTTGCGAAGCACTGCCTTGGTCACTATTGATGGTGAAGATGCACGGGATTTTGATGATGCCGTTTATTGCAAAAAGACGCCTAAAGGCTGGAAATTACTGGTAGCCATTGCCGATGTTTCGCATTATGTACAGGTTAATAGCGAGCTGGATAAAGAAGCCAAAAATCGCAGTACCTCGGTCTATTTTCCTGAACAAGTCATTCCCATGTTGCCGGAAATATTATCTAACGGATTATGTTCGCTTAATCCGGATGTTGACCGTTTATGTATGGTGTGTGAATTAGGCATAGACGAACAGGGCAAAGTAGTACGGTCACGTTTTTATGATGCGGTAATGCGTTCTCATGCACGCTTGACGTATACCGAAGTTGCAAAAATGCTGGTTGATGGCGATACGGTTTTGGCTGAAAAATATAAGTCGGTAATGCCGCATCTACGTGAGCTCTACGCACTTTACAAAGTCATGCGCGTGAGTCGTGAAGAGCGCGGGGCAATGGATTTTGATACCCAGGAAACACGCATTGTTTTTGGTAAAGAACGTAAAATCGAAAAAATTGTGCCGGTCGTGCGTAACGATGCGCACAAGCTGATTGAAGAGTTTATGATTACCGCCAACAGTGCGACAGCTAAGTATTTAAATGCCAAAAAAATACCCAAGTTGTTACGGATACACGATGGTCCTGGCCCGGATAAGTTACTTAATCTAAAAACCTTTTTGGGTGAGCTGGGTTTGAAATTTGGCGGCGGTGTCAATCCGACACCGTTGGATTATATGCACTTGGTGGACTCGGTTAAAGGCCGACCGGACGCCCACTTAATCCAGACGGTTTTGTTACGCTCCATGTCACAAGCCGTTTATAGTCCTGATTTAAAGGGGCATTTTGGTTTGGCGCTGGAAGCTTATGCGCATTTTACGTCGCCCATTCGACGTTATCCCGATTTGCTGGTGCATCGCGCTATTCGTCATTGTTTATTGGACAAAAAAATAGAGACGTTTGTTTATGGCGTTCCTGACATGATTTTATTGGGTGAGCATTGCTCGGCTAATGAGCGACGCGCTGATGATGCCACTCGCGATGTGGTGAGCTGGCTAAAGTGTGAATACATGATGGATAAAATCGGTGAAGAATTTCCCGGTATTATTTCCGCAGTCACTTCGTTTGGGTTTTTTGTTGAGCTGGCCGACATCTATGTAGAAGGCTTGGTGCATATCAGTAATCTGGGGCAGGATTATTATCATTTTGATCCGACCAGTCACCAGTTAAAAGGTGAGCGTTCCGGTACCAATTTCCGCTTGGGCGATAGTGTAAAAATCAAGGTTGCCCGTGTTGATCTGGATGAAAAGAAAATGGATTTTGAGCTGATTCAAAAAGAAGGTTCTGTAAAAAAAGCAGAAATCAGTGAGAAGCCTAAAAAAAGACGCAGGAAGAAAAAGCCAAGTTCAGGTTCAGCTTGATCTGGTTTTTCTACTGCTCGTCCGCTTATTTCCATTCGGCAGATTGGGAAAACAAGCGGCACACCTTAATGCTTCCCATGCTTCAATAATACATGAAATTAAGTAAATTATTTGGTCTACATTCTGTACAAGCTGCACTCGATTATTCCCCTAAAAAAATTCATCAGGCCTGGGTTGATAGCGGGCGGCAAGATAAACGTCTGGGGCAAGCGGTTGAGGACTTATTGGCACTGGGCATAGTGCCTGAAAAAGTCGATAGAAAAAGGCTGGATCGTCTGGCTGACAATAACAATCATCAAGGCATTGTTATTGAAGTTGAAATGCCGGGTGAATTATCAGAAAGCGATTTAAAAACAGCGGTTGAAAATCTTTTAGAAACACAAACGGCTTTGTTTCTGGTGCTGGATAACGTGCAAGATCCGCATAATTTCGGTGCGTGTCTTAGAACGGCTGATGCCACGGGCGTACAGGGCGTTATTATTACCAAAGACAATGCTACAGGCATTACTCCGACGGTTTGTAAAGTCGCCAGTGGTGCCGCAGAAACAGTACCGGTTTATCAGGTAACCAATTTAGCACGTACCTTGCGTTGGCTTAAAGGCGAAGGTTTATGGATTATGGGCGCGGCGGGTGAAACGGCACAGACTGTTTATACCGCCGATTTTACCGTCCCGATGGCCTTGGTTGTTGGCGCGGAAGGTAAGGGTTTAAGACGCTTAACCAAAGAACAATGTGATGTACTGGTATCGGTGCCTATGTTGGGTCAGGTAGAAAGCCTTAATTTGTCAGTGGCTACCGGCGTGCTGCTGTATGAAGCTGTCCGTCAGAGATCATTGACTGTTAACTAATGACGGCAAAACCAACTTTTAGGCTTCAAGGTACTGACTTAAGCTGTATTCGCGATGATCGCATCTTGTTCGAAGGGCTAACCTTTGAGTTGGTTTCCGGGCAAGTATTATTGCTGGAAGGCAAAAATGGCAGCGGTAAAACCTCGTTATTGCGTATTTTATGCGGCTTTAGAGAACCCGATGCCGGCCAGGTATTGTGGTGCGGCGAGGCCATTGATGACAGTCAATATTACGCAGATATGGCTTATGTTGGTCATTTGGACGGCGTTAAAAAAGAACTGACCGTGCTGGAAAATCTAAAAGTATCGTTGGCTTTGGGTCAGTCCGGGCAATATTCCATTCAACAGGCGCTTAATAAAGTACATTTGACGGATTATAATGAGGTGCTGGTTCAGGCCTTGTCTGCGGGTCAGAAAAGACGCTTGTCATTAGCGCGGCTTTTGATTACCGAAAACAGCGTGTGGATACTTGACGAGCCGTTTACGTCACTGGATAAACAGGGTATTGCCCTGATTGAAACCTTAATGTCCGAACATTGTGCCAGTGGCGGAATGATTGTTTTAACATCACACCATGACATCGAATTGCACGATGTAGCTGTGCAACGAATTAATTTATCCTGATGTCTTTATCGCACGCATTTTTTGCCATTATTCGGCGTGATTTGGTGTTGGCTTTGCGCCGACGTTCGGAAATCGCCAATCCACTGTTGTTTTTTATTCTGGTTATCACCCTGTTTCCTTTAGGCATTGGCGCACAGCCGCATTTATTACAAGCTATCGCGCCGGGTATTATTTGGGTTTCCGCGTTATTGGCAGCGATGTTGTCGTTGGATAGTCTGTTTCGTTCGGATTTTGAAGACGGCTCGTTGGAGCAAATTTTATTAAGCTCACATCCGGCGTCTATCCTGGTATTAGGCAAGATTATTGCCCACTGGCTGGTCACAGGATTGCCGTTGTTAATCGTTGCGCCCTTGTTGGCTATTTTTTTAGGCATGCCCACCCATTCTTTAGGCATTTTATTATTAACCTTGCTGCTGGGAACGCCCGTATTAAGCTTGATTGGCGCAATCGGTGTCGCATTGACGGTAGGGTTACGCCGGGGCGGTATGATTTTATCGCTGCTGGTTTTGCCCTTATATGTACCGGTACTTATTTTTGCCAGCAATGCCGTAGAAATAGCCGGTAGTGGTTTACCGGTTGATGCCCAGATCAATATTTTGATTTCAATTTTGTTTATGGCTTTGGTGCTTGCGCCTTGGCCAACTGCTGCGGCATTAAAGATGAGTATTAATTGATTGGCAACATCTTTTTTAAGGATATAAAAATCTAATAATATCGTTTTATTAAATATAGCGATTGTTCTATGATGGTTATACCAAGCTGTTTTCCTTGATTTGATAAGGTGCTATACCTTGCGGCTTTCAATATAGTTTGCGTAACAGCAAGTATTAAATAACAATAGCCCGATAAAATATCGCGTCACATGACTAATCTGGAGCAATAAACTATCATTTTGGCTAACTATCTATTTTTTTATAGCTTTATAGTCTTGTAGTCGCATGGTGCGAATAGCTTTCTCCCTCCCACTATTAAATTTACCTTTAACTCCTTTCTTATGTTTCTAGTTCCAGATTTCGTAGGTCGATTCTTTCATCGTATGGCATCACCCCCGCATTTTTACGCGTTTACAGCACGCTTAATGCCGTGGCTGGTGGTTATTTTTGTGTTGTTGACGGCCGCAGGACTTTACGGTGGATTGTATTTGGCACCGGCTGATTATCAGCAGGGCGATAGTTATCGCATCATCTATATTCATGTTCCCAGCGCCTGGATGTCATTATTCATTTATATGGTGATGGCGATTGCCGGCGCGATTGGCTTGATTTGGCGCATTAAATTGGCTGAAATAGTCGCTATCAGTAGCGCACCGATCGGTGCCAGTTTTACTTTTATCGCTTTATTCACCGGTTCCTTATGGGGAAAGCCTATGTGGGGAACCTGGTGGGTTTGGGATGCCCGCTTGACGTCTGAATTGATCTTGTTGTTTTTGTATCTGGGTGTTATCGGGCTTTATGGTGCGATTGACGACAAACGTGTTGCCTCTAAAGCCGTGGCTATATTGGCGCTGGTCGGTGTGGTTAATATTCCGGTTATTCATTATTCTGTTGAGTGGTGGAACACGCTGCACCAAGGCCCTACGGTAACCAAAATGGATAAACCGTCCATTCATGTCAGTATGTTAATACCGCTATTGTTAATGGCCTTATCATTTAAAATGTATTATCTGATTGCCTTGATACAGCGGGTGCGTGTCGAACTGCTCCAAAGGGAGCGTAATTCGCAGTGGGTTAAAGCGATGGTGTTGGAGAACAAACAATGAGTCTGCAAGAATTTTTTGCCATGGGAGGTTATGCTTTATACGTTTGGACTTCTTATGGTCTTACTTTGGTGGTTCTGCTTGCGAACATTATTATTCCAGTTATTCAACGCAAACAGTTTTTTGTGAATGCGTTAAAGAAAAAACGGTAAGCCTTTATGAAACCAGCCAGAAAACAACGATTAACCCTTATAGTCTTGATGGTGCTGGGTGCCAGCATAGCCACGGCATTCGCTTTAAAGTCCTTTAATGAAAATCTGATGTACTTTTTTTCCACAACGGATGTTGTCGATCATAAAGCGCCGAAAGATACCTTATTTCGCTTGGGCGGTATGGTGATTAAAGGCAGTGTTGAAAGACCCGGTGACGGAATGATGGTGCGCTTTAAGTTAACTGACTTTAGCAAAGAAGTGACCGTCGAATATACGGGCATTTTGCCGGACTTATTCAGGGAAGGGCAGGGTATCGTTGCTCATGGCAAGTTAAATACACAGGGTGTTTTTATTGCCGAGGAAGTATTAGCCAAACATGATGAAAATTATATGCCGCCGGAAGTGAAAGACAGTTTGAAAAATCAGCCTAAGTCCGTGAAGGATGAATAAAGAGTACTATCAAAACAATGTCTGATAAAGCGTGTATTTTTACCGGTTATCTTAAGTATAGAGCTGAGCTTCGTGGCTTTGATTTAATCCAGATTGAAAACATTCTTCGTTATTCTCAAGAACGGTATTTTGATATTGAAACTCACCGCTTGATAGTGGTTGGTGAGCAGGGTGGTAAATGGGTGATGATTCCTTATGAAGAAAGTGAAACAGAGATAACGCCTGTCACTATTCATACAACTACGCGACAGCAAATTAAATTTAGGTTAACTACAGGCAGATTAACGTATGAATAATCCAAAAATGACTTATTTTCCGGAGCAAGATGTTATTCATTTAGCTATGACGGATGAAGACGAAATGGCAAGCGTTGAATTAAGTCCTAATATTACTGCTGAGCTTAATGCTGATGGTGAATTAATCGGTGTCGAAATATTAAAAGCCAGTATTTTTTTAAGGGATTTTATTCTTGAAAGCACTCAAGCCAAGCTTATGCAGATAAGTGATCGAGCCAGTTAAAATTAAACGTGAAGAAAATTGAAAATATAGTTATGGATAGAGAGCTTAAGGGTCAACAACAATGATTGCAGAACTGGGACATTTTTCACTGATACTCGCTTTGTGTATGGCACTGGTGCTGGGCACTTTGCCGATTATTGGCGCGTTTCGCAGTCAGGCGGGATGGGTTGCCGTCGCCCGGCCTGCCGCGTTTGCACAACTATTGTTTATGGCCTTATCTTACGGCTGTCTGACTTATAGCTGTTTGACGCATGATTTTTCGGTTAAATATATTGCCACTAATTCCAATACTTCATTGCCTGTCCTGTACTTGATTTCAGGCGTATGGGGCGCACATGAAGGTTCATTATTATTGTGGGGTTTGGTACTCACGATATGGACCGGTTTGGTCGCGCAATTTAGCAAAAGTATTCCAGACGCTACCTTGGCCAGAGTGTTGGGTGTCATGGGGCTGGTTTCAATCGGCTTTATCCTGTTTTTATTGCTGACGTCCAATCCGTTTGAACGTCTTTTTCCAGCGCCTTTGGAAGGGCGGGACTTAAATCCTTTATTACAAGATCCCGGTTTGGCCATCCATCCGCCCATGCTGTATATGGGGTATGTCGGTTTTTCCGTGGCCTTTGCTTTTGCTATTGCCGCTTTACTTGAAGGTCGTTTGGACGCCGCTTGGGCAAGGTGGTCAAGACCGTGGACCAACATGGCCTGGATGTTTTTAACACTTGGTATTGCCTTGGGTAGTTGGTGGGCTTATTACGAATTAGGCTGGGGCGGCTGGTGGTTTTGGGATCCGGTAGAAAATGCTTCGTTTATGCCTTGGTTGGTAGGAACGGCTTTAATGCATTCACTAGCCGCTACTGAAAAACGCGGTGTTTTTAAAACATGGACGGTTTTACTGGCGATTTTTGCTTTTTCATTAAGCTTGTTGGGTACTTTTTTAGTGCGTTCGGGCGTATTAACCTCTGTTCATGCTTTTGCCAGTGATCCGGCACGCGGCCTGTTTATTCTGGTATTTTTAGCGGTCGTGGTCGGCGGTTCGTTATTGCTCTACGCCGTCAGAGCACCTACCGTTAAAAGCAGTGCAACGTTTGAACTGGTCTCCAGAGAATCTGCGATTTTACTCAATAACGTTCTGCTGGTAGTAACGGCTGCCAGTATTTTACTGGGCACCTTATATCCTTTGGTGATTGATGCCTTGGGCTTAGGCAAAATTTCTGTCGGCCCTCCGTATTTTAATGCTGTGTTTATTCCCTTAATGACTCCACTGTCTGTTGCTGTGGGCTTGGGCATGTTATTACGCTGGAAAAAAGATTCCATCAGTCAGTTGGCATTGCGGGTGCGCTGGATTATCGCGGCTTGTGTCGCGGGTGGTTTGTTGCTGCCTGCGCTGATGCCTTTTTATTCTTGGGGTGCGGCGCTGGGCTTAACGCTCGCATTGTGGACGGTTGCCGTTACCGTGCTGTCTTTTATTGATCGCTTGGGCGCTAAAGGCTTTTCATGGCAAAGACTGCAAACAGTATCCGCCGGTTTTTATGGCATGACTATCGCGCATTTAGGCATTGCTGTATTTGTGACCGGAATCACCTTAACCAGCGTTTACAGTGTTGAAAAAGATGTGCGTATGGCACCCAGTGAAACCATCGATATGTCCGGTTATATTTTTGAGTTTAAAGGTGTTACCCAAACCAAAGGCCCCAACTATGTGGCTCAACAGGCGTTTGTAACTGTCAGTCATGACGGCAAGCAGGTTGCCCAACTGGAACCACAAAAACGCGTTTATCAGGTGCAAACCATGCCGATGACTGAAGCGGCGATTGATGCCGGGTTGTCCAGGGATTTATTCGTTGCCATCGGCGAGCCCTTGGGTAATGAAGGTGCGTGGAGTTTACGGATTTATTACAAAGCCTTCATTCGCTGGATATGGATGGGTGCGGTATTTATGGCTGTCGGTGGTTTGTGCGCGGCTTGTGATAAGCGTTATCGCGTTGCGAAAATGGCACAGTGACCGGTTAATTGAATTTATTATCGACTAGTCAACTACCTTAAAATATTGAGGAACCACTATGGCAAATCTACATATTGAAAACATTAACCCGGAGGCGGTATCCGCTTTTCAACACGCCAGCATTACACAACAGCAACGCATTAAAAGACTGCTTGAATATCTTATTTTGCAACAAACTCGACCCGATCAGGTGGCAACTCCAAAAACTGCTTATGCTTTTTTAAATGAGGATGTCTGGGAAGGCGAAGGGCCGACCGATTTGGCGGATAATCATGATCATTATTTGTACGATAATCCATGATAAAAGATTACCGTATTTTTGTTGATACAGGGGCTTATTTAGCACTTTTTCATAAAGCAGACCAGCGTCACCAACAAGCTTATAAGGCATGGCTGGAATTAGAAAAACAACAACGGAAAATCTATATCACAAACCATATTATTGATGAGTTGGCAACGCTTTTGGCACGCCGGACTGAGTATGCGTTTGCAAGCAGAAAAATAGTGCAGATCTATGCTTCTGAGCTGGTTGTTATTGAACGTAGCAGTGAAGCTGATGAACACTGTGCTTTAACGTTATTTCAAAAGTATGCCGATCAAAAAGTAAGTTTTACTGATTGCTTGTCATTTTTTGTTATGCAGCGTTTAGAAATAAAACAGGTTTTTACTTTTGATTATCATTTTTCGCTGCTTGGTTTTAAAATTTTTCCATCATCCTGCTAGTTTTGCACTTAAAAAAATAGAAATGCTTAAATTTATAATCCCTTTACTATTATTCATCATCTTGGCGGTGTTTCTGGCGCTGGGTTTAAATCTTAATCCAGGTGAAATTCCTTCACCGTTTATTAACAAACCCGCACCGAACTTTTCCGCTCCCAAGTTGCAAGCGCCCGAGCAAAAATTAACGCCTGCCGATTTAAAAGGTAAGGTCTGGTTGTTTAATGTCTGGGCATCGTGGTGCGTGTCGTGTCGTGCCGAACATCCGATATTGAATCAGTTGGCTCAACAACAAGCGGTTGTTATTGTCGGGTTGAATTATAAGGATGATCCTAATGATGCCCAAAAGTGGCTGGATACGTTGGGTAATCCCTATAACGTCAGTATTATGGATCAGGATGGCCGCATCGGTATAGACTATGGCGTTTATGGTGTACCGGAAACTTTTGTCATTGATAAAAAAGGGCTGATTCGTTACAAACATACCGGGCCTGTTACTGCGGAAGATGTGCAACAAATCTTTCTTCCTTTAATTGCCAAATTACAAGCGGAATCTTAATGAAGCGTTTATTGTTTATTTTTCTGTTAATGCTGTCCGGTAGCAGTTACGCACTGGATTATCGGCAATTATCCGATCCCAAGCAGCAAGAAAGCTACGAGACTTTGACCTCGGAATTACGTTGTCTGGTGTGTCAAAACCAAACCATCGGCGATTCCAATGCCGAGCTGGCCGCAGATTTGCGCAGGCAAGTTTATGAGATGCTGCAACAGGGAAAATCCAAGGAAGAAATTGTTCAGTTTATGACGGATCGCTACGGTGACTTTGTGTTATATAAACCGCCTTTTAAAGGTAAAACCAGTGTGCTTTGGATTGCTCCGGTGGTTTTTTTATTAATGGGTTTAATCGCGGTATTTGTTTTTATCCGGCGTAAAAAAGCCGCCGCCATTTTGCATCCTGACGCAGGAACCTTGCGAAGGGATGTCGAAAAACAAAAAAAAATTCGCAGTTTGTTGGAAAAAGGTAACCACTCTTGAATATGCTATTTTTACTGATTGTCAGTGTTCTGATATTAATCGCTTTTTTACTGATCTTGCCACCGCTATGGCGCAAACAAACAGTTCAAGAGGCTGACCTTGATCAACGCAACATTGCCATTGCGCAGTATCGTTTGGCTGAACTTAAAGAAAACAGGTTGTCAGGTGGCTTAAGTCAGGCCCAATATGAGGAGCAGTTAGCGGATCTTGAGCAGGCCTTGAGTGATGATCTGGAAATAAAAAGTCATGTGACCGCTGCACAAAGTCAGGGCAAGTGGGTGATTTATGTCTTGGCTTTGGGAATCCCTTTGTTGGCAGGGTCACTTTATTTTACGTTGGGTAATTATCAAGCCATCAGTCACAGCGCTGAAATGTCTGTCGATCCGGAGGCGCTCAAGCTTGCAGAAATCAACAAAATGGTTGGCGGTTTGGCCGAAAAGATGAAAGTCAATCCTGATGACGCTAAAGGTTGGTTAATGTTGGGTCGTTCTTATAAAGCCTTGGATCAATTTCCTAAAGCGGTTGATGCGTTTGCCAATGCCTATCGTTTGTTGGGTGATCAAGCCGAAGTCATGTTACTTTATGCCGATGCCATCGCTTATGCCAATGATAAAAATCTGGCAGGAAAACCCACAGAATTGGTCTTTAAAGCCTTGGCACTGGAACCTGACAATATGAACGCCTTATGGCTGGGTGGGATGGCAAAAGCCCAACAAGGTGATTCTGCTACGGCGATCAAGTTATGGAAAAAACTGGAAACGTTACTGCCACCCAACTCTGAACCCTTGCAAGAAATACAAGACTTACTGGCTAAAATTGAAAGTAGAGACGCGATTAATCCCGTCGCTACAGACGCTAAAATTGAAAGTAGAGACGCGATTAATCGCGTCTCTACCCAACCCACGGATGTGGCGGGCGTTGCTGTTGATGTACAGGTCAGTCTGGCACCGGAGTTACTAAAAGCGACCAGTCCCGGCGATACGGTTTTTGTTTATGCGCAAGCGCTATCCGGCCCTAAAATGCCCTTGGCCATCGTGCGTAAACAGGTGTCAGATTTACCGTTATCAGTCAGTTTAAACGACACGATGGCAATGATGCCCACTATGAAATTATCCAATTTTTCTCAGGTTAAATTACTGGCGCGTATTTCAAAGTCGGGCAATGCCATGTCACAACCGGGTGATTTAATAGGCAGTATTGACCAGGTGACTTTGGCGGATAAAAAGAATCATAGAATAGTCATTAATGGATCAGTTAAATGATGGATCAATCTCTCAAGTTCGATCTGGCGCTGATCAATCGTTATGACAAGGCGGGGCCGCGTTATACTTCATACCCAACGGCATTGGAATTGCATGACGGCTTTACTGATGAAAACTATCGTCAACACATCGCCAAATCCAATGCGGCCGGTGGCCCGTTATCGCTGTATTTTCACATTCCTTTTTGCGATACCGTGTGTTTTTATTGCGCCTGCAATAAAATAGTCACTAAAAACCGCAAACATGCAGAACCTTATCTGGTTAATCTGTATAAAGAAATTGCTCTTCAAGGTGAGTTGTTTGATTCCAATCGCGTGGTTAATCAGTTGCATTGGGGCGGTGGCACCCCGACTTTTTTAAGCTTTGAGCAAATGCAGAAATTAATGGCGGTAACCCGTCAGCATTTTTTGTTAAAAGATGATGACAGCGGGGAATATTCCATAGAAGTTGATCCTAGGGAAACCCATTCGCAAACCATTAAACAATTGCGTGAACTGGGCTTTAACCGCATCAGTCTGGGTTTGCAGGATTTTGATCCAGCCGTACAAAAAGCCATTAATCGTATTCAAAGTGAAGAACAAACTTTTAGTGTGTTGGAGGCCGCACGCGCTGAAGGCTTTCGCTCAACCAATATTGATTTAATCTACGGCTTGCCGCTGCAAACGGTCACCACCTTTGCCAAAACGCTGGACACCATACTGGCGGCCGCACCGGATCGCTTTTCTATTTTCAATTATGCCCACATGCCGAATCGGTTTAAAACCCAACGGCAGATTAACGATGCCGACATGCCCAGTGCAGAAGTTAAGTTGGCTATTTTACAAATGGTAGGTCTTAAGCTGACAGAAGCCGGTTATGTTTATATCGGTATGGACCACTTTGCCAAACCGGATGATGAGTTGGCCATTGCCCAACGGGAAGGCAAGTTGTACCGAAATTTTCAGGGCTATTCAACCCATTCAGATTGTGACCTGATAGGTTTCGGCATTACTTCTATTGGCAGGGTTGGGGATGCGTACAGCCAGAATGTTAAAGAACTGGACGAGTACGACCGCCTTATCAGCCAAAACAAATTACCGGTTTTTAAAGGGGTTGAACTGGATGATGACGACAAGTTACGCCGCGCTGTAATTACCCAAACAATCTGCCATTTTGGATTAACCTTTGCGACTATCGAACGGGAATTTTCCATTAACTTTAGTGAGTATTTTGCAAAAGAACTTCAGGCATTGGAACCCATGCAAGCCGATGGTTTATTAACAGTATCCGCAACCGGAATTCAAGTTTTACCGGCAGGACGTTTATTGATCCGTAATATCTGCATGGTTTTTGACAAGTATCTGGTGCAAAAACAACAGCATCAGTTTTCTAAAGTTATTTAAAAACCCTTATGAATGATAACCGAATCGTAGAGCTTGAAATCAAGACTGCTTACCAAGAAGACTTGCTGCAGGAACTCAATAAAATAGTCGGCCAGCAACAGCAACAAATAGGTCGCTTGGAAGCAACGTGTCGGTTGCTTAACGAACGTATAAAAAGTGTGTCTGTCGAGGGCAGTGGCGGGGCTGAAAACAGTGATGAAGTGCCGCCGCATTATTAAAATCAGTTTATGAATGATCCTGCTTTGCAACTTTAAAGCCGGTTTTTATGACTGATTTTTTAGTGGCCTATAGATTTTCAGATAAATAATTTCGATGCTAACAGATACCATCCCTTCAAGGGGATGTTATCTGTATGAGCTTACAACAACGTGAATGGAAACTTAATTTCTGAAAGACTATAGACGCTTATTTATATGCTTATGCGGCTATACCATGAAATAAATCGTTTGATCGTTTGATCGTTTGATCTTTTGCTTTTTTTCGTGCCTTTCGTGTTTTTCGTGGACTTGGAAGTTATTTATCTGAAAGCGTATAGCGGATATCTGGACTT
>SERZ01001376.1_pt1 | contig 13855 bp, 6 predicted proteins | sample 3171461 | NCBI WGS metagenome assembly SERZ01 (sample SAMN06051861, study PRJNA518727) | freshwater metagenome | biome: subpolar coniferous forest; feature: holomictic lake; material: water; isolation source: holomictic Lake 227, 6 m depth | place: Canada: near Kenora, Ontario | collected 2013-06-25... | reverse complement strand
CGCCACTATGACCTCTTCACTGGGCCAGTTCTGAACGGTTTCCTTCCAGCCCGCTTCATTGGGCTCCGGGTTTCTTAGAAAACCATCGGCCTGAACCCGGGCAATGACCTGAACGTTGAACAGGTGAAAGTGAATCGGGTGGTTGTCGGCATCGTGATTTTTGAGGTGCCAAAACTGGGTCTCGCCTTCGCTCACGATATCGGTTGGCGCATCAATATAAGCCAGTGGGGTAACACCGTTTAAAACGTTCAATTCAACACCAAAATTGGCTATGAGACGGCCAAAATTCACATCAAACCCACCCTCGATCGTTTTTACTTTAAGCACGGCGCCTGCGGGCAACTGGCTCATCAAATTGGGCAAGGTGTTGGTTGTCACGGCGCCATCGGCCACCACACCGGTGATGATTTTTGGGTCAGCACTGGTGGCGTAAGCGGCGGCTACGGCCGTGGTCAGTCTCGCCGTATCAAAGGCTGTAACGGGGGCAGGCGCCGCCGCCACTTTAATCTGCATGATGGTGCGGGTATTGGGCCCATAACCGGGTAGCGTGCTGGGCGCGCCACCGGCCAATGTTTGATCCGGGTTGCCGGTGTAGTAGTCGTAACGGGGGTCGCCCGCCGGAACTGGGGCGGTGGAGTCGTTGTACATAATCAGCGTCTTGCCGGCGTACTGCGAAAAGTCAATCACCGTATCGCCGCGCTCGGCACTGCCGAGATAAAAACCACCTCCAGTTTCAATGCTCGGAATGATGCTTTCAATTGATTCTGGCGCCAACTTCATGGGGGTGGGGGCATGCACCACGGGGGCTGGCAGCAATCCCGCTTCGTTACCAAACTGAATGATGGCTGGGCCAGCAGTGAGTGGATCGGGGACACCGCCCTCACGGCCATCTCCGGCAACCATCTTGACTTCGGTGTTGGCAAACGTCGTGGCGTCCGGGTAAGCGCCCGATTGAGCCGAGTCTGCCACCCACAGCGACAAGTTGAAATAACGGTCGTTGGCACCGTTAAGGAAGCGCACCCGGTAGGCTTTGGGCTCGACCGACAACGTTGGGTAGGCCACACCATTGATCACCGGCGTGTCCATATACGCCTCTGGCGTACTGGAAACATGGCCATACGAGCCATCTGGCAAGGTCAAAGCGGCGGTGGTCGCCGATGACAGATCCGTCGGACCGAAATCCCAGCGGCCAGCAGGATTACTCACCAAGCTACCACCCGTATTGAGGGTGTTGGGCTCATACACATGTGGATACCAGAGGTCGCCTTCTTCTCCCCAAGCCTTGGTATCCCACAGGGAATCCTGCGTGGTGATGTCACTGGGCACAAAGGATTTGTCCTGCAACACCAGCGCCAGCATGGCGCTTGGAACCGCGCTACCCAGCGCCGCTTCCTCGACCGGATCGGTGATCAGGTAAGGGGCAGCCTCGCCGGCATAGGCATTCTGGCGGGTGATGCCAAACGCGTGGTCGTGGTACCACATCAGGCGCGATGACTGGTCATTGGCATAAAAGAGGGTGGCGCCGCCCTCGCCTGGGTCGGCCATGTCTGGCACATTGACCTGATTGGCACCACGCTTGAAGGGGCTGGCGTCGCCGGCAGCGGTGAACCACTGGTGTGGCGTTCCGTCACTGATCCAGGGCGAATCGCCGCCGTGCATGTGAATGGCTACGCGGTTTTGCGGAAAGGGCTCGCCTGCCGTAGGTGACGTGCCAGCACCTGGCAAGGACTCGTCAACCGGCAGGAAAATGTCGCCGTTTCGAGCCGTGACTTTGCCATTGGCATCCAAAGTCGCCCGCCCGGTGGGCAGGAAGTTCATCATCTTGATGCGCACCGGCGTGCCTTTGGCTGTCACGATCATGGGGCCCAGGTAATGCGGCTTGTCAACAGTCCATACCTGCTCGGTGGTTCCGGGCCAGTTGATGGCGCTTCCATTGGGGTAGGACAATGCCCTGGCCGTTGCGGCTTTGGTTCCGGCAAAACCTTGCGGGTACAACTGGACGTAACTGCGAAGCGTGGTGGCTTTTTTCAGATCGGTGTGCATCTTTTGTGCATGCTCAACGACGCCAATCACGAAGTATTCAGAACCGGGATAGGTCACGGTATCGGCCACGGCCACTGGAATGTATTCTTCGGAAGCACTTGCAGGCTGGTTGGCGGTCACCCCCAGAATGCCGGGCAGCGGATCAATGAACTTGCGCAGCAAGGGGCTGTTGGCGTAATAAGTTTTGAACTCACCGTCAGCATTAGTGACCGTGCCAGGTCCCGCAAAAACCAGTGGCGCGTGACTGGCGGCACCCAAAGCGACCGCGATGGCCATCGTTAGTTGCGTCAGCTTGCATGGGCTGCGCGTGGTGCTGGTTGTTGAATTCCCTGTGACTTTATTCATGTACTCATCCTAAAAATTTTATTAATCAAAACTTGCAACAAGAGCTCAGCAGACAAAACAACTAGCGATTTATGCCTATAACTAAATGTGCAAATATTTGTAAAAATTGTCTAAGATTCAGCGCAATTCAACAATACCGTGTACACGGTATTTTTCTCAAGAATGGGAACTGTTCCTCGCAAATGAGAAACTGTTTTCTATTAAAAAATGTCTGAATTTTTTGAATTGAACAACTCAATAAAAATTATTAAAGTTATTTGAGAAATATAAAAGTATTTTTCAGTTTTTCACAACAAGCACACGCCGCTACAAATTAGCGCTTGAAAATCTGAGTAGCTTGACGCCGCATCAGGACGTTTCAAAATCGGGCGAGCCAACCCAACGCCATCAAGCCACCGATCAGCACCGGTTGGTGCAGCATGTAGTAGCTCAAGCTCCAGCGCCCCAAGATGGCAAGCGGCTTGAGTGCTTTCGGCACCGGTTGCGACCAGCGCCAGGCAGGCTGTTTAACGAGCCAGTGACCGGTCGCCACGCCCCACCACATCACACCCAGCCATGGCAGCAGCGGGACATAGTCTTCGGTGATGGGCAGGCGCGTGATGAAGCCCAACCAGTTCAGGGCCGGCGCGTTAAAAATATCAATCAAATGGTCTGTAGCCCAGGTGCTCATTGCGTAGACAGCTATAAATTTAAGTGCAATCGCCAACGCACCGGCCAGCCACAACCTACCACCCCAGTGGGTCGTGAGGCGCGCAATGACCAGCATCAGCGCCATGCCATGAAGCACACCAAAGTAAATGAAGCTTTGCGGGTACATCAGCCACGAGCCCACCGTCACCAGCAGTGCACATATCAGCACCCGCCCCCAGCGACGTCCAAAACGCGCCCAACTCTGCCCCTGCGCTACGGCTATCGCCTGGCCGATACCGGCACAAAACAGGAACAAGCTCACGATCAGGGCGCGCTGCCAAGTCCAGAACGGGTCGCTGTAAAAATTCTGTTTAGAGTAGCCGAACTGGGTCAGGTCAAAGCTGAAGTGAAACAACGTCATCCACACCATGGCCAATCCGCGCAAGGCGTCGACAGCTTCAAATCGGGAATGGGGGGGGGATTGAATCATGCACAGAATAGTACCCGTCTGCGCACGATCGTCTCGCTCAAGGCAAGTGAAACATCTGCACCGAACGCGATAAATTGATGGCGCTGTCGCTGAGGCTGTCGGAGGCCGCAGAGGATTCCTCCACCAGCGCCGCATTTTGCTGGGTGACCGAATCCAGATGCGTCACCGCCTGATTGACCTGGGCAATGCCTATGGATTGCTCGTCGGCCGAGTTGCTGATCAGTTCAATGAGTTGGCTGGTCATCTGTACCGACTTGACCACCGCATCGATGGCGCTGGCGGCACTGCCCATTTGCTGGGTGCCACTGGCAATGTGCTCCGAAGAACGGGCAATCAGTTCGCGAATCTGCTTGGAAGCCGAGGCGCTGCGCCCTGCCAGCAAGCGCACTTCAGACGCAACCACTGCAAAACCGCGTCCCTGATCACCGGCGCGGGCGGCCTCGACCGCCGCATTGAGCGCCAGAATGTTGGTCTGAAAAGCAATGCCTTCAATGACACTGATGATCTCCTGCATCTGCACCGATGAATCGGCAATGGCACTCATGGCCAGGCCCACCTTGTGCACGGCCTCACCCCCTTGCGTGGCCAGTACGTTGCTGTCCTTGCTTTGCATGAACACCTGAGAAGCTGTTTGCGCAGTGTGCTGGCCATTGCTCGATATTTGCTCCATGGAAGCCGCCGTTTGCTGCAGGCTGCTGGCCTGAGACTCGGTGCGCGCCGAAAGATCGAGGCCACCAGCGGCAATCTCAGAGGCGGCGTGAGTAAAGCTGTCGATGGTGCTGCGCACATCGCCTACCACGGCTTGCAGATTGATCTGAATTTGCCGCATGCTGCGAAACAAACCATCCAGCGGCGGCGGGTAGTTGCCCGCTACGGTGGTCGTGAGGTTGCAACCCGCCATGGCGTCTGCAAACTGCCGGGCATCGGCCATGCCCAAAGCAACATTTCGGTGAAACCACCGCATAACCAGACCGGAGGCGCCCACCACAACACTTCCTTGCAGCGTCAATTCGGTCAGGCCCTCTAACCCCAGCAAATGCGGCAACAGGCTCGCCGCCGTCAGGAGCACCAAGGCCAGCGCCATGCGACTCGAAAGTGACAGACGCTGCAATTGACCCCAAACGCCGCGCAGTCCGGGGTAGCGCACCTGCCCACCCTGCAGATAAAAAGAAGGGCGACCGGACTCCCGCTCGATGTTCATTTGGCGGTAAAGCTCAGCGGCCTGCTGAATTTGCTGCCGACCCGGCTTGGTGCGCACCGACATATAACCCGTTGGTTTGCCGTTTTCAAGGATCGGCGTGATGTTGGCCTGCACCCAGTAGAAGTCACCATTCTTGCGCCGGTTTTTAACCAGGCCAGACCAGGGACGGCCCTGACCGATGGTGTGCCACAGGTCTTTGTAGGCTTCAGTTGGCATATCCGGGTGGCGCACGATGTTGTGGTTCTGGCCCATCAACTCATCGAACGAGTAGCCTGAAACTGCTAGAAAAGCCGCGTTGCAATGCGTGATGAAACCTTGGGTGTTGGTCACCGACACCAGCATGTTCTCAGAAGGGTAGTCAAACTCTTGCTGAGTGACCGGGAGATTCATGCGCATATCGAACTTTCAAAACTACATAACCCATTAGGTTTGATTAGCGCAAAAGTAGATATCCCCCATTTGGGGGATATTGACAGCATCCGCCTTGAAACTTGATCTAGATCAAATTTATTTACTCTTCGACCACATTTGATTTGATAAATCGCAAATACTTTTTTTAAACTATACTAATTTTCCCTAATTTATAGCCCAAACCCCCGGCTTCAATTTCTTTGAAGCCCTGAACTCGCTTCGCTCACCCGTCCGGGAGTGCCTTTGGCACAGCACGGAATTAACGGAAAGTTCTTTTCAAGAGCTTTTGCGACGTGTTCAAGCTTTTGAAAAATCTGCGCTCTCTTGACCGCCATTTGGCCCAAACCGACCAATGTCTGTCTTCCCCACCCAGTCTGATGGATCGGGCTCGGTCGGATTTGCGCGTGACACAGGCTGAAGCCTTGGCTCAAGCCAAGGCAAGCAGCAAACCCAAAGCACCGTTGATCACAAATTCAGCCTTGCAGCAGGCCATTTTTAAAAGTATCAATTTCTACAGCATTGCCACCGACAACCAAGGAGTGATACAGGTTTTTAACGTTGGGGCTGAGCGCATGCTGGGCTATTCGGCCGCAGAAGTCGTCAACAGACTCTCCATGACCGATATCGCGGACCCGAAGGACATCCTCCGGCGAGCACAAACCCTGAGCGCGGAACTGGTCACCCCGCTGGCACCAGGCTTTGAAGCACTCATTTTCAAGGCTGAGCGCGGCAGTGAAGACACTTACGAATTGACTTTGATCCGCCAGGACGGCAGTCGCTTACCCGTCGTGGTATCGGTCTCCGCATTGCGTGACGACCTGAACGCCATCGTGGGCTACCTGTTGATGGGCACCGATAACACCCAACACAAATTGACAGAGACGAAGCTGGGCCAGTCTCGGGTTCTTTTAAACGCCGCCATCGAAATCATGCCCTTTCGGGTTTTCTGGAAAGACCTGGATTCTCGCTTTTTCGGGTGCAATAAATTGTTTGCAAAAGATGCCGGCGTCACACATCCGTGCGCTGTCATTGGCAAAACCGATTTCGAGTTTCACTGGAAAGACCAGGCCGCGTCGTATCGGAAAGATGACTTGTCCGTGATGCGCTCAGGCACTTCAAAACTTGACTTTCAGGAGCAACAAACTTCACCTGAGGGAGACATGCTCTGGCTGAATACCTCCAAGATGCCACTGCACGACGAGAACAACCAGGTCTTCGGTGTTTTGTGCGCTTACCAGGACATCACTGAGAAAAAAAAACACGATCTGGAGCTTGAAGGCCACCGAAACCACTTGGAAGATCTGGTCCACAGCCGCACTCTGGAACTGATGGCAGCCCGCGATATGGCCGACACAGCCAACCGCAGCAAAGCGAGGTTTTTGGCGAACATGAGCCACGAAATTCGCACACCACTGAACGCAATTTTAGGTCTGGCCTATTTACTGGAGCAATCACCGCTGGAGATAACGGCCCAAAATCTGGTGAGAAAAATAAGAATCTCCGGGCGGATGCTGTTGGGCATCATCAGTGACATTCTGGATGTCTCGAAAATTGAAGCTGGCAAATTGCAGCTAGAACAGGCGCCGTTTTCGCTGGCCGATGTCATGAGCAACATCGATGCATCACTTCGCGCGCTGACCGTCGACAAGCCCATTGAAATCATCCTTGCCCCCCTGTCCGATGATGTTTTCGGCGTGATTGGGGATGCTTTGCGGCTTGAGCAAGTGCTGCTGAATTTGGGCAACAACGCCGTTAAATTCACCCCCGCCGGACGTGTGACCCTGCGCACAGAAGTAGTGAGCTGCCATGATGACCAGCTCATTTTGCGTTTTAGCGTGCAAGACACCGGTATAGGAATCGCACCCGAACTGCAAAGTGGCGTGTTTGCCGCGTTCACCCAGGCTGACAGTTCCACCACGCGTCACTTTGGGGGTACCGGTTTGGGCTTGACGATTTGCCGCCAGTTGGTGCACTTGATGGGTGGCGACATTGGCTTTAGCAGTTCGCTGGGTCTGGGAAGCGAATTTTGGTTCACTGTTCCCCTGCAAAAAATCTCTGACAACCTCTGTTTGACTGACTCAGTCGACCTGAATAAACCACAGTCACCACCCGAAGGGAAGCTTGAAGGGGTGAGATTGCTAATCGTTGATGACTGCGAAATCAACCGTGACGTTGCACAAAGCATTTTTTCGAGTCAGGGGGCGACAGTGTCGCTGGCAGTGAATGGCCAGGACGCCCTCGACTGGCTACTGGCCCATCCCTGCGAGGTCGATTTGGTGCTGATGGACGTGCAAATGCCGGTCATGGATGGGTTGGAAGCGACGCGGAGATTGCGGCGTCTGCCACAGTTTGACCAATTGCCCATCGTGGCCTTGACTGCAGGCGCCTTCAAATCGCAGCAAGAAGCAGCACAGGATGCTGGTATGTCGCACTACATCAGCAAGCCCTTCAATGTGCCCTCTACCGTCGCGTTGATACAGCGACTCTGCTCATCCTACTCGCGGCCTCCGGTAAATTCACAGGCATTCCTGAGCATGCCTGCGCAGAGTGTCGACATCCAGGGATCAGGGTCTGAAATGATGGTTCTGAATTCTGCACAAGGAATGAAAATCTGGCAGAACAAAACGCTCTACCTAACCTCGCTGCGTCGCTTCTGCGACCTTTACGGCGGCGCCGTATTTGTGATGCGGGTGAGTCTGTCTGAGGGGCGCCGGTCTGACGCAGCGGCACTGGCGCACAAACTTGCAGGCGTGGCCGCCAACTTGGCCCTGCCCGAAACATGCCACATAGCCAAGGAAGCTGAACAGATACTGAAAACCGACTTTGATCCCGCACAGATTTTGCAAAGGCTGGCTCTCGCCTTGACCCACGCTATCACCACCATCGGCCAACTGGAAGAAACATGAACCATCAAACAATCCTGATCGTGGACGATGAGCCCCTTAATCTGCTGCTCATGGAGTCCATTTTGTCAGCGCACTACACACTGGTGTTGGCACGCAATGGCCGCGAAACGCTTGAGGCAGTAGCTCGACACTCGCCCGCCTTGGTGCTGCTGGATGTCGGATTACCCGACATGGACGGCTACGCCTTGTGCCGTGAAATCAAAAAAATAGATGCCGGTCAGCAGGTTCAGGTTATCTTTGTCAGCAGCTATACCGACACAGCGCATGAAGCCGCAGGCTTTGAGGCGGGTGGCGTAGACTACATTTTCAAACCCGTCTTACCGCAAATTGTTCTTGCCCGGGTCAGTGCGCATCTGGCCCTCGTACGCAGCAGTACGCTGGAGCAAAGTTACCGCGATGCCGTTCTGATGCTAGGCCATGCAGGCCATTACAACGACACCGACACGGGCGCACACATTTGGCGCATGGCGGCCTATGCCCGGGCACTGGCGAATGCCATAGGCTGGAAGGCGGAGCGTTGCGACCGGCTTGAGTTGGCGGCGCCTATGCATGACACCGGCAAGCTCGGTGTCCCGCAAAAAATCCTGCGCAAACCCGCGCCACTGGAAGCGTGGGAATGGACCATCATGAAAACCCATCCTCAAATTGGTCATGACATTCTGAGCAAAAGCCAGGCACCGGTGTTTCAACTGGCCGCTGAAATTGCCTTGCGCCACCACGAAAAGTGGGACGGTAGTGGCTATCCGAATGGTTTGCAGGGGCTTGACATTCCAGAATCAGCACGCATTGTGGCGTTGGCCGATGTATTTGATGCACTCAGCATGAAACGCCCCTATAAAGAAGCATGGCCCACTGAGAAGATCATGGCGCACATAGCGGCCAATGCCGGAACCCATTTTGACCCGGCCATGGTGCGAGTTTTCTTCGAAATTCTGCCCGAGTTACTTCAGATTCAACAGCACTGGGTCGATGAGACCAACCCAGAAACACGCTACGTGTTCCCGCAAGCGTAGGCCAACGTGCTCAAACTACCAATCTCTACATTTATAAAAATATTGCCTTCCCATTGGCGCCGCCAAGCCAAAAGTTTCACACGGTTTTTGCCGCTGGTAGTTCTCATTTTGGGTATTGGCCTTGCGATAAGCCAAGCGGTGATTTGGCAAAATAAAATCAACCAGAAAGCTGACACCGAGTTTCAGCTCAACGTTGAACGGACGTCTAACGAAATCAACCGACGCTTCGCCGGGGCGAGCACGGGCATGCATACGGTCAATGGTTTATTCGTTGCCAGCGAAAAGGTAGATCGCGCTGAGTTCCGCGCATTCGTTCAATCACTCTATTTGCCCAATAAACTTCAGGGCGTCCATAGCGTGGGTTTTATTCAGCGGGTCGCGCGACCGAAACTGGATGCTTTTGTGGCAACCGAACGGGCCAACGGAGCGCCCCAATTCGCCATTCGCCAGCTTATGGACAAAGCACTCGAGGACCTTTACATCGTCAAGTTCGACGTGCCAGCAAACATTAAAGATGGCATCGAAGGTATGGATGAAGGCTCGGAACCACGACGCCGCACAGCCGCAAAATTGGCCGTTGATACAGGTGAGATCACCTTCACCGTGGTGCCTGAGTTACAGCAAGGGGAACCCAATATCCCTGGCATTCTGATGTACTTTCCTGTTTACGCCCCGGCAGCACGCCTTGGCAGCGCCCAAGAGCGCCGCGCGGCTTTGCAGGGCCTGATTTACACCAGCATCGTGATCGCAGATTTATTAGAGAGTATGCCCAGCGTCGTCGAAAAATATTTGAACTTTGAGCTTTTCGATAAAACACCTGATCGCCCTGACACGGGGTCGATTCATGACACAAACCAACATGCCGCCCCCAATGGCCTTGGTAAAAAGGCCAGCGTAGTACCGCGCTTCACCAGCCATCACTCACTTGTATTGAATGGCGGGTCGCTGATCTTGCACGCCACCAGCACACCAGAGTTTGAAGCCACGATCGACCGCACGACGTCGTGGGTAGTAATGGCTGCGGGCACCTTGGTTAGCGTCTTATTAGCACTGTTGTTGCACAAGCAAATCACGGGGCGCAGTCGCGCCGAGGCATTGGCAACAAGAATGACCCAGGAACTACGCCTGCAGGAAGAGCGCTGGCGTGACTTCTCCAACAGCGCTTCAGACTGGTTCTGGGAAACCGATGCGCAGCACCATTTTTGCTTTATTTCAGAGAACTTCGAACAAGTCTGTTCGATACATCAAGCGCAGCTACTTGGGAAAAGTCGAAGTGAGCTGTTGGCGTTAGAAGTGCTGAACCCACCTGAAATAGTCTCCGCCCATTTGGCGCAACTTGAAGCGCACGTGCCCTTCAAAAATTTTGAGTTTCAGATTCGCGCCAATGACGACAGACTTTGCTGGGTCTCCGTGTCTGGACAACCCCATCTGGATAAGGACGGCATTTTTAGGGGCTACCGGGGCATCGGCGCCCTGATTAACGCTCGCAAGCAGGCCGAGCAACAACTGGCGACAGAGGTCTTTCTAAGGGAAGAAGCCGAGAGTCTCAAAAACGTATGGTTTCGGTTGCAAAGTACTGCGCTGGAAGTCTGTGCCAATGCCATGCTGATTGTCGATATTGAGGGTGTCGTCCAATGGGTCAACCCCGCCTTTTGTGAACTTTCAGGGTATGAGGCAGCCGAGGTGGTGGGTAGTAATAGTTGCACTCTTTTTAAGTCCGACGCCCAGGATCAAGACTTTTACCAACAAATGTGGTCCTCCGTAACCGCAGGGACACCTTGGAAAAATGAATTAATTAACCGGCAAAAAGATGGCACTTTGTACAACGAAGAAATGACCATCACACCGGTCAAGGACTTGCACGGTATCCTCACACATTTCATCGTGGTCAAGCAGGACATCACGGCGCACAAGCAAATTGAAGAGGCAGCCAAAGCAGGCAGCCGCGCCAAATCGGAGTTTTTGGCGAATATGAGCCATGAAATCCGTACCCCGCTGAACGGCGTCATAGGCATGGTGGACGTTTTGCAGCAGTCCCGTCTTGAGCCCATGCAGCAAAGAATGCTTAACACGATTCAGACCTCTTCGACGATCTTGCTGAATATATTGAATGACATCCTGGATTTTTCAAAGATCGAGGCGGGCAAGCTGACCCTAGAGTTTTTACCCACGGCCTTACGTCAGCTAACCGAGGGGGTAGCCCTGTTGATGGCGCCAACCGCCAGCGCCAAGTCGATCAAGCTCACGGTTTTCGTCTCGCCAGCGCTGCCAAACTGGATCGTGACCGATCCGACCCGATTGCGCCAGATATTGATCAACTTGATGGGCAATGCGGTCAAGTTCACCAGCAAAAAGGACTGGCATCCCGCTAGCGTCAAGATGTTTGCCGAGCCTTGCGAATTAAGTAGTGGCCGAGCCGGGGTCAGACTTCGCGTCAGCGACACCGGCATTGGCATGAGTCCGGCAAGCCAGGTCAATCTATTTCAGCCATTCACGCAAGCTGACGAGAGTACCGCCCGCAAATTTGGCGGCACCGGGCTGGGTTTGAGCATCTGCCAGCGCCTGGTCGAATTATTGGAGGGTCGCATTTCGGTGTCCAGCGTCCTGGGTGAAGGATCAAACTTCACGGTCGAGTTGCCACTGCAAGAACCGCCACCGACCCGCATGCCGGTGTTTGGCCCCAACCTGGAGGGCGTCCGCGTTCTGACCTTGATTGAAGATCCAGTCCTGGCTGGCATCGTGTCGTCTTACTGCAGGAATGCAGGTGCTGAAGTGTTAGCGTTGGCCGACAGGGCAGCCCTCAATCAGCGTCTGGCGCAACAGCGATTCGCCACGGGCAGCGGCGGCGTTTTGGTGGGGGATGATCTAGACGCCGTCCTTCGTGAGCGCAGCCTGGCAGGGGGCTTAGGACTGGTGTGTCTGACGCAAAGTACGCAAGAAACTACGGCCCATGAGGTCTCGGTGAACGCTTATCCGTTGATCTACAACGACTTGATTCGGGCCATCGCACTCACCAGCGGTCGCTTGACCCTGTCAACATTCCCATCAACCAGTCGTTTTGGTGAGAAGTCACTACGTACAACCTCCTCCAACGCGCAAACGGTGGTGTACCAACCCTTGATCTTGCTGGCAGAAGACAATGAAACCAACCGTGAAGTCATGACGGAACAGTTGCGACTTCTGGGCTATGCCTCTGAAGTAGCCGAAGATGGTGTGCAAGCGCTAGCCATGTGGCGCAGTGGTCACTACGCACTGCTTTTGACCGATTGCCACATGCCCAACATGGATGGTTTTGAATTAACTGAGGCCATTCGCTTGGCTGAACCTTCAGGCCAGCGCATTCCGATTGTGGCCATCACTGCCAATGCGATGCAAGACGTGGCTGACCGTTGCCTTTCACGCGGTATGGACGACTACCTGAGCAAGCCGCTGCGCATGGCCGATTTGGCGCCCATGTTGAATAAGTGGTTGCCGCTGCAAATGTTGCAGTCCCAAGACATTGCACCCCTTCCTAATCAGGAAAAATCGCCTGATTTGCTGGCGATTTGGGATGCTGCCACGCTGGGAAGCTTGGTAGGAGTCAACCCTGCCATCCAACATAGCTTATTGACGAAATACTTGATCAATGCCGAACAACAAGTGGCTGACATTATTTTGGCGGCAGAAGCGGGCGAGTACAGCGCCGCGTCGGATGTAGCCCATGCGCTTAAATCGTCTTCACGTTCAGTGGGTGCGTTGTTAGTGGGTGAGTTGTGCCAAGAAATTGAAAGATCGGGGCAATCCGGCGATGCGGCCCAATGCAGCGCGTTAAGTGGTCACCTGAATATTGCATTTACCAATGCAAGGTTCGAAATCGAGCAACACATTGAATGCGTCTCGAAGTGAATCCTGGCTAATCACCTTCAAATCTATAACTGGCTTGCGTTTTCATAAATACGGTGGGCGTTGCCTTGCCTACGCTTGTCGTGCTGAGAGGCAGAGATGGATCAATACCTGTCCGGCATGACTCTTGACCACACAAGGAAGGCGTTTTTTATGAATACAACCCCCGCTATGGCTGAAACGAAAATCGTCCCCAAAAAACGGACCAGGCGTGCTGTATCCCCCGTCGCAGTGGCAGCCAAAACGGCGACCTCAAACACGATAGCAACCAAGTCTCGCGCCAGAAAAACGGTGGCCAAGGCACAAACTGCGGTGGTACCGAAGACCACCACGCTCAAACAAGTGGCAACACAAAGCCGAAGGAAAGTCAGCACCGTGGTGCACTTGACGCGTGATGCCTCGTTCAAACTGATCGACACCCAGCGCACCATCTGGCTAGCGGGCTTGGGCGCGCTGGCCAAGGTCACCACCACCACCGGCACCAAAGGTGAACGGGCCTTTGAAGCGCTGGTGGAGGCTGGCGAAAAAATGGAGTCTCAAGCGCGAGGTGCCATCAACAACAATGCCGACCTGCTGAAGGCCCGCATCGACGACGCCACCCGGGTAGTGGACCAAGGCATCGACTCGGTCGGCGACGCTTTTGACGCCCGAATCAAGAAAGCCCTGGCCCGCTTGGGTTACCCCAAAACCGGCAAGGGCAAGAAGTAATTAGCCCACCCACTTGCGGGCGCAAGGAGTGCCCAAAGGTTTTTCTGCGGGCCCATGATCAGACTGCCATGGGCAGCACTTCTTTTTGAATTTTTCGAGTCAATGTTTTTTCAGCAACCTTGACTTCATAAGCGGTTTGCAGATTCATCCAGCTCTGCACATCACCACCGAAATAACGCACCAAGCGCATCGCCGTGTCCACGGTGACGCCGCGGCGCTCCAGCAC
>SERZ01001371.1_pt1 | contig 13876 bp, 6 predicted proteins | sample 3171461 | NCBI WGS metagenome assembly SERZ01 (sample SAMN06051861, study PRJNA518727) | freshwater metagenome | biome: subpolar coniferous forest; feature: holomictic lake; material: water; isolation source: holomictic Lake 227, 6 m depth | place: Canada: near Kenora, Ontario | collected 2013-06-25... | reverse complement strand
GCGATAAGAGTGCAGGCTCTGCACTGGCCCAAAAATGGTGCAGCGAGTGTCATCTTGTGGACAATCAGCAATCCCGGGGCAAAGATGCCGGCGCTTCGTTCCCCGAGATCGCCGCTTCGTCGGCGACCACGGCTATGTCGCTCCATGCCTTCCTCATGACCCCGCATGGGCGGATGCCCAACATCCAGCTCTCGCGCGACCAGATCAACAATGTCGCTGCCTATATCCTGAGCCTCCGTGGGCATTGATTGTGCTGCGCTGGAATCGGTGACCTTCGTCAACTCGACCAACCATAATCCCACGTCCGGCAGCGCCACCCGCACCATCGCCTGGGCCGTGACCGATGCCTATGGCAAGACGAGCACCACGCAAAACACCACCCTGACCATCACGCCGGTCAACGACACCCCGACCGATATTTCGCTGTCGGCCGGCACGGTCAGCACCTTTGACGCCAGCAATGCCGTGATCGGGACGCTGTCGGCGGCTGATCTGGACAACACGACCTGGACCTTCTCCATTGTCAGCGTCAAGGACGGCTCGAACAACACCGTCAGTTCCAGCCTGTTTACGGTTGCCGACGCGACCGGCGCCGTCACCATCACCTTCAAGAATACGCTGGACGGCACCATCACCCTGCTGGCCACGCTCACCGTGCGCGACGGCCTCACCTTCAAAATGGACAGCAGCGCCCACAGCCGGTTGATCACGATCAGCTCGAACAGCTTTGATCTGGGCGGCGCGCTGACCACCGACGTCGCGAGCGGCGACACTTTGACCATCACTTCCAGCTTGGCCGACAACGGCTCGGTCACCTCGACCCTGACCAAGGCGGGGGGCGGAACCTTGACCCTGTCGGGACCCAACACCCGCACCGGCGCAACCACGGTCTCGGCCGGAACGCTGGCCATCGCCTCGGATGCCAAACTCGGAACCGGCACGGCAACGATAACCCTGGCCGCCGGCACCACGCTGGCGATCACCGGGGCCGGCACCATCGACAATGCGATCACGCTGAGCGGCACCGCCTCGGTCGATGTCGCCAACTCGATTTCGGCCACCCTGTCCGGGGTCATCGGCGGCACCGGCTTCGGCCTGACCAAAACCGGCGCCGGCACGCTGACCCTGACCAACACCAACACCTACACCGGGGCCACCCTGGTTTCCGCCGGAACCTTGACCGCGAGCGGCGGCAGCGCGATTTCCGACAGCAGCGCGGTGACGGTGACCGGCACGCTTGTCTTGTCGAACGCTGAAACCATCGGCTCGCTGGCGGGGGCCGGCACGGTGACGCTGGGCTCCAATACCCTGACCGTCGGCGCCGACACCACTTCCACGACATTTTCGGGCGCGATCAACGGTACCGGCGGCCTGACCAAGACCGGTTCCGGCACGCTCACCCTGTCGGGTACCAACGGCTTCACCGGAGCCCTCACGGTCAGCGCCGGTGGTGTGACGGTCCGTAACGGAGCCGCGATCGCCGATAGCGTGGCGGCTACCGTGACCGGCACGCTTACTGTGTATAACAACGAAACCATCGGGTCGCTGGCGGGGGCCGGCACGGTCACGGTGATGAACGGGGGAACCCTGACGGTGGGGGGCGACAACAGCTCCACCACCTTCTCGGGAGTGATCGGCGGCGCGGGCGCGCTGACCAAGACCGGCTCCGGCACCTTCACGCTTTCCAATACCGACACCTACACCGGGGCGACCACGGTTAACGGCGGCATCCTGCTGGTGACCGGCAGCACCGCTTCGGGCAGCGCGGTCACGGTGGCCTCGGGCGGCACGCTCGGCGGCAGCGGCACGATCCACGGCTCAGTTTCCGTCGCCTCGGGCGGTACGCTGTCCCCCGGCGTGGCCGGTACCAACAGCGGCGCCGGTACTTTGAGCATCGGCGGCGGGTTGACCATCAGCTCGGGCGGTACGCTGGCGGCCGACATCACCGGCGCCACCGCCGGCACCGGCTATGATCAGGTGGTGGTGATCGGCACGGTCACGATAACCGGGTCTTCGCTTTCTTTGACCGTCGGTTATACGCCGGGGCAAAACGACACTTATAAGTTGATCGACAATGATGCGGCCGATGACATTGCCGGTACCTTCAGCGGTGTGGCCCAAGGCGGGCGGGTCTCGGGCGGCGGCAGATTCTTTACGACCTCTTATGCCGCCGGCAGCGGCAACGACCTCGTGCTGACTCCGCTGTTCGGCCCGACGATCACGGCGGCGAAGATCGCGGTGAGTGGGCATAGCGGGCTGAACAATACCTACAAGATCGGTGATACGATTCATGCGACCTGGAACAATACGGCCGGGTCGGGCGATAATAACAGCGGCATCACCGGGGTCACCTTCGACTTCAGCGCGTTCGGCGGCGGCGCGGCGGTGACCGGAACCAATTCCGGCGGCACCTGGAGCGCCAGCTATATCATTACGTCGGGCGCGATCGATCTGACTGGCCGCAATGTGTCGGTTTCGGCGACCGACGGCAACGGGACGTTGACCACCGCCGGCACCGACAATGTGACGGTGGATGATCAGGCCACCACGGTGACCGATGCCAATATTTCGCTGAGCGGAGCGAGCGGTACCGGCGGCGCCTATAAGATCGGCGACACCGTGACCGTGACCTGGAGCGCCACGGCGGACGGCAACAGTGACACCCTGTCTACGGTCAAGGTCGATTTATCGCAGTTCGGCGGCGGCTCGGCCGTCACCATGACCAATAATTCCGGCAGTTGGACCGCAAGCTATACAATCGCCGCCGGTGCGCTCGACGCCGTTAACCGAAATGTCACGGTTACCGTCACCGACAATGCCGGTAATGTTACCGCTACCGCCGATACGACCAACGCCACGGTGGATGACATCGCGCCGACCGTGACCGCGGCGAAGATTGCGATTTCGGGGGCGACCGGCACCGGCGGCGTCTACAAAATCGGTGATACGGTCACGGCGACCTGGAACAATAGCGGCTCGGGCGACAACAACAGCGACACCATCAGCGGGGCTACCGTTGATTTCTCGCAGTTCGGCGGCGGCGTGGCGGTGAACGCCACCAATTCCGGCGGCACCTGGACCGCGACTTATACCATCGTCGGCGGCGCGATCGACGGCACCGGCAAGAATGTGTCGGTCACCGCGACCGATAATGCCGGCAACACCAAGACCATGGCCGGCACCACCAATGCCGGTGTCGATAATGTCGCGCCGACCGTGACCGACGCCAAGATTTCGATCAGCGGCCATAGCGGCCTGAACGACACCTACAAGATCGGCGACATTGTTACCGCGACTTGGAACAATACCGGATCCGGCGACAACGAGACCGATACTCTGGCCTCGGTCAAGATTGACTTCAGCCAGTTCGGCGGCGGCACGGCGGTTGCCATGACCAATAGCGGCGGCAGCTGGACCGCAACTTATACAATAATTGCAGGCGCGATCGACGCCACCGGCCGCAATGTCGCGGTCACCGTGACCGACAATGCCGGCAATGTCACCACCACCGCCGATAGCACCAACGCAACGGTGGACGACATCGCACCGACCGTGACCGATGGCAGGATTTCGATCGGCGGGGCGAGCGGCACCGGCGGGACTTACAAGATCGGCGACACGGTTACCGCAACTTGGAACAATACCGGAGCCGGCGACAACAACAGCGATACGCTTACCGGGGTCACCGTTGATTTGTCGCAGTTCGGCGGCGGCTCGGCGGTCACCATGACCAATAACGCCAATAGCTGGATCGCGACTTATACGATTGTCGCGGGCTCGATCGACACGACCGGCCGCAATGTCACGGTGACCGTCACCGACAATGCCGGCAATACCAAAGTCACGGCCGACACCACCAATGCCAAGGTCGATAACATCGCGCCGACCGTCACGGATGCGAACATTTCGATCTCGGGCGCAAGCGGTACCGATGGCGCCTATAAGATCGGCGATATCGTGACCGCGACCTGGACCAATAGCGATGGCGACAACGAGACCGATAGTTTGGCCTCGGTTAAAGTTGACTTCAGCCAATTCGGCGGCGGCTCGGCCGTTACCATGAGCAACAGCGGCGGCATCTGGACCGCCAAATATACCCTGGTTGCCGGGGCGGTCGACGCCGTCAACCGCAATGTCGCGGTCAGTGTCACCGATAATGCCGGCAATGTCACCACCACTTCCGACACCACAAACGCCACGGTCGATAGCATTGCGCCGACCGTCACCGACGGTAAGATTTCACTCAGCGGGGCAAGCGGCACCGGCGGTGCCTACAAAATCGGCGATACCGTGACCGTGACCTGGAACAATACCGGGAGCGGCGACAACACGACGGATACCTTGGCTTCGGTTACGGTCAATCTATCACAGTTCGGCGGTGATCAGGCGGTTGATATGACCAACAATTCCGGCAGTTGGACCGCCAGCTACACCATTGTTGCGGGAACGATCGACGCCACGAATCGCAATGTCGCGGTGACCGTCACCGACAATGCCGGCAATGTCAAAACAACGGCCGATACCACCAACGCCACGGTCGATAGCATTGCGCCGACCGTCACCGATGAAATGATCTCGCTCAGCGGTGCCCGGGGCACCGATGGCGCCTTCAAGGTCGGCGATACCGTCATTGCAAGCTGGAATGCCGGTAATGACGGCAATACCGATACTTTGCCTTCGGTTACCGCGAATTTCTCGCAGTTCGGCGGCGGCACCGCCGTCAGCGCCACCAAAAGCGGCGGTATCTGGAGCGCCAAATATACCATCACCGCAGGAGTAATCGATGCGACCGGTCGTAATGTTTCCTTTACGGTCAGCGACAATGCCGGCAATACGGTTACCACGGCGGATAGCACCGACGCCACGGTCGACAATACTGTGCCGATCATAACAGCCGGGGCGATTTCGATCAGCGGTCATTCCGGTCTTAACTCCGCCTATAAAGTCGGCGATATCGTGACTGCGACCTGGAACAATGCCGGTGACAACGAGACCGATACTTTGGCCTCGGTCAAAATTGACTTCAGTGGCTTCGGCGGCGGCGCTGCGGTTGACATGAGCAATAACGGCGGCAGCTGGAGCGCCAGCTATACCGTCACCGCCGGCACCATCGACGCCGTTAATCGCAATGTCTCGATCACCGTTACCGATAATGCCGGCAATGTTACCAAAGGGACCGGCAATGCCAACGCTGTCGTCGATAATATTGCGCCGATCATTACCGCCGGGAAAATAACGCTTTCCGGCAATACCGGCCTTAGCTCTACCTATAAAATCGGAGATATCGTTACCGCAACTTGGAGAGCCGCCAGCGACGGCAATACCGATACTCTGAGCGCCATGAGTTTCGACTTCTCACAGTTCGGGGGCGGCAGCGCGGTCAAGGGAACCGAGAGCAACGGGGTCTGGACCGCCAAATACACTCTGGTTGCCGGGGCGGTCGATGCCGTCGCCCGCAATGTTGCGGTTACCGCGACCGATAACGCCGGCAACACCGTCACCACGGCGGGAACCAACAACGCGGCGGTTGACTCGATTGCTCCCGCTGTCACTGTCGCAAACTTTACCGTGTCCGGCGCCACCGGCACCGGCGGCGTCTTTAAGATCGGCGACACCGTCACCGCAAGCTGGAACAGCGGCGGCGATAACGAGTCGGACAGCCTGTCTGCGGTCACGGTTGATTTCTCGCAATTCGGCGACACGGTGCCGGTCGTCGCCACCAATACGGGTGGCGTCTGGACCGCGCGCTTCCTTATCGAGGACGGTACGCTCGACCGGGTGACCAAGCGCAACGCCATGGTGACCGTGATCGACAATGCCGGAAATGCGGTTACCGTCACCGGTGCCGACAATGCCGCACTCGATAATCACCGGCCCGTCATGCCGGACAAGCCGGTTTTGGATGCAGCCAGCGACAGCGGATGGGCAAATAACGACGGCATCACCAAGGTCACGACCCCGATCTTCAGCGGCAAGGCCGAGGCGAACAGTCTGATCACCCTTTACGACACCAATGGCACCACCAAATTGGCCACGACCACGGCGAGCAGTAACGGCTCGTGGAAAGTGGAGTTGCCGGCCGCGCTTACTGCCGGCGCCCACACTATTTTGGCACGCGTGACCGATGCGGCGGGTAATGTTAGCGAAATCTCCTCCGGCACCCCGGTTTTCATCGAGACCAAGGCTCCGATTTTGTCGATCGACGCTCCGCTGAAGGCGTCGCCGAAGACCCTGCCGGGGGCCATCGTCGGCGTCGTCGGTGCAAGCGATCCCGGCGAACGGGCGATGCGGTTCGAACTGCTCGATACGTATGATGGTCACTTCACCATCGATCCGAAAACCGGCAAGGTTACGATCGATACCCCGATCGACCCGCTATCGACCGCAACCTCCTATAACATTACGGTGCGGGTCACCGGTGCGGCCGGGTTGACCACCGACAAGGTGCTGACCGTGGGCAAGGGCGTCTACACGCCGCATCAAGAAATTGCACCGGTCGAAGAAGCCCCGCCGACAACGGCACCGATCATACCGACGGCTCCGGTCATCGCGCCACCGGCGGTGACCGCGCCACCGCCCACCATTACGACATCCCTGGCCGTGCAGACCAGCGGCGGCGGCGGGGTCGGCGGCGGGTCCGGGTCCGGTTCCGGGCCAAGTTCTTCGTCCTCGGTGTCGGTCGGCGGCACCAGCACCGGCGCCAACAACAGCGACGGTCGACGGTCCATCACCGCCGGCAATCAGGTCTTGACCATCAGCAATATGGGCGGAGCCTCGAGCGGCGGCAGTTCTGCCGGCTCCGGCGCCGGCGGCAATTCCATCGGCTCGGGCGGCGGCGGTTCCGCAGCTTCGGGCAGCAGCTTCGGCGGCAATGGTGGCACCGGAGCCTTTAGCGGCGGCGCCAATGCGGGGAGTAGTTTCGGAGGCTCGGCCGGCGGCGGTAACGCCGGCTCGGGTGGTTTTACCGGCGGCGGCAACACGGGTAACGCGGGGAATGGTGCCGACGGCTCCCGGGGTCAGGGCCAGGGCCAAGGCCAGGGCCAAGATCGCGGACCGGATCAAGGACAGGGCCAAGATCAAAATCAGGGCCGACAGCCCGCCGACAACCGGGACAACGGGGCTCCCGCTCCCGGGGCTCCTGCACAAACGCCCCCCGGCCAAGCTCCCGGCCGCCGGCAAACCTTCCTGTTCGACAGTGCTCCGCTGCACAAAGGACCGCTTTCGTTCACCGGACAACTTGCCGCAGCCGACACCTTCACGCTACGCTGTGGCCAACTTGATCAAGCCTTTGCCGAGCTTTCAAGCACCGAACAAAAATTAGCCGCGTAATAGCGATCATCGAACGGATATCATGGAGTCTCCCGCCCGAAACCCGTCGCCCTTTTCTACTTTTATTCAGTTGGAGTCCGCCGCCCGTGACGCCGAGACGGTCGAGGCGTTGCGCACCTCGATGGTTAACGAGCCGCGGCGGTTGCTTCCGTATCGTCAGGCGGCGCTGGTCATCTTCGACGACGCCGGCGGCGTAATGGTTGAGGCGATCTCCGGGGTGGCGGTACTGGAAGCCGACGCGCCGATGGTGTCGTGGCTGACCCGCGCCGCCCGACAAATCAGGACCGGCGAATTGGCGGCCCGCCTGCATGTCGTGCAACCCGAGGCTCTGGCGCCGGCCGAACGCGAGGACTGGACCGCCTGGATACCGCCCGCCGTGTTGTGGTGTCCGCTTAAAAGCCCGGACGGTACGCTGATCGGGGCGTTGTGGTTGGCCCGCGAGGAACAGTGGCAGGAAAGCGAAGCGGTCATGCTTCAGCAACTGGCCGGCTGTTATGTTCACGCTTGGCTGGCGCTGGTCGGACGGCGGCGCGCCCTGATTTCGGCCGGAGCGCGCAAGCCGATGCTGATCGGTGTGCCGCTTGCGATTCTGTTAGCCATGGTGATTCCGGTACGGCAGACCGTGCTGGCCCCGGCCGAGATTGTTGCGGCAAAACCGGAAACGGTCAGTGCCCCGATTGATGGCGTAATTGCCCGGTTTCAGGTTCAGCCCAACCAGCCGGTGAGCGCCGGGCAGGTTCTTTTCACCTTTGACGACACGACCTTGCGCGCTCAGGCGACCGCGGCCGAACGCACGCTTGGTGTCGCTCTGGCGGAATTGCGCCAAAGCACCCAGGGCGCAATGGTCGATCGCAAACAAGCGGGGCAGGTTGCGCTGAACGAGGCCCAAGTCCGGTTGCGACAGACAGAGCTTGATTATGCTCGGGATCAACTGAGCCGGATGACGGTCACCGCCAAGCATGGTGGCGTCGCGGTCTTTACCGACGAGAACGACTGGATCGGGCGGCCGGTGGTCACCGGGCAACGCATACTTCAGATTGCCGACCCCGCTCATGTAGAGCTGAATATAGAGGTTCCGGTACGCGAGGCGATTGTATTAACCGCCGGATCGCCGATTGATCTGTTTCTGGATGTTGAGCCGCTTTCGTCAAAGCCGGCGATATTAACAGGAGCCGGCTATGAAGCAGAAATGACGCCGGCCGGTATGCTCTCTTATCGGGTGCGCGCCGTCTTTTCCGCTCAACTGCCGCCACCGCGCATCGGGCTTCAGGGCACCGCCAAGATTTACGGTGACCGGGTGCCGCTCGGGCTTTACCTGTTCCGTCGGCCGCTGGCCTCGGTTCGGCAATGGTTGGGGATGTGAGGGATCATGACTGCCGCCGTACGGGCCGGAGTTCCGGGTTTTGCCCCCGATCCCGACCCCGACCCCGATCCCGATGCTTGGCTGGCCCGGCCTTTGCCTTGCCCGCGCGAAGATATCGCGTTGCTGCCCGCGCCCGCCGAGGCCGACGGCACGCCGACCTGGACCATCTATGATCCGGTTCGTCATCGTTATTTCCGATTCGGCCGGGCCGGATTCGAGTTTCTGTCGCGCTGGGCTGCCGGGACCGGTGCGGCCCTGCTTAAAGAAATCACCGATTGCACCACCCTTGAAACATCGGCCGAAGAGCTGGACGATTTTATCCGCTTCCTGCGCGCTAACACTTTATTACGCTGCGATGAGCCGGATTCCGTTAAGCATCTGGCCACCATCGCATTGAGAGCCAAGCCCTCATGGGCAACCTGGTTACTCCATAATTATCTTTTCATTCGAATTCCCCTGTTCCGACCCGATCATTTTCTGAACTTGACCTTGCCCCGGGTTGAAGCTCTGCTAAGCCGACGCTTCATAATGGTGGTGTTGATAATGGGCGGCGGCGGCCTGGTGCTGGCGTTGCGCCAGTGGGATCAATTTCTTCATACGTTTCAGCATTTTTTCAGTGTCGAAGGTGCCTTGGCCTTTACGGTCACGCTCGCCGGGGTCAAGGCTTGCCACGAGTTGGGCCATGCCTGGACCGCCAAACATTTCGGATGCCGGGTGCCGACCATGGGGGTTGCGCTGATGGTGCTGTGTCCCGTGTTGTATACCGACGTCAGCGATGCGTGGCGGCTGGTATCGCGTCGTCCCCGTCTATTAATCGGTGCGGCCGGAATCCTGACCGAGCTATCTCTTGCGTTGATTGCCACTTTTTTATGGAGTTTCTTGCCCGACGGCCCCGTGCGCAGTGCGGCTTTTCTGGTCGCAACCACCACCTGGATTACCTCTCTGGCCATTAATCTTAGTCCGTTCATGCGTTTCGACGGGTATTACTTGCTGGCCGATTGGCTGGGGGTGTCGAACCTGCAACCGCGTTCATTTGCACTGGCCTGCTGGCACCTGCGCCGCCTGCTATTCGGGTTCGATGATCCGCCGCCCGAGCTATTTCCGCGCCGACAGCGCGTTATTCTGATCATTTATGCATGGATGACTTGGCTTTACCGACTGACCTTGTTCGCCGGCATTGCATTCATGGTCTATCACTTCTTCATTAAAGTGCTGGGTATCTTCTTGTTTGCGGTCGAAGTCGGTTGGTTCATAGCCTTGCCCGTCTTCCACGAAATTCTGGAATGGGTTAAGAGGCGTCGTGATATGCACTGGAACCGGGCAAGCTTGCGGACGGCACTCGGCGCCGGGTTTTTGCTCTGGTTGACGATTACCCCGTGGCAAAGTCGGGTCGAGGTGCCGGCGGTGTTGCGTGCGGCAAACTATGTTACAGTTTTTTCGCCTTCACCGGCCCGGATCGTCGAAATGAACGTCGCCAACGGCCAAACCGTTGCGGCCGGAGCGGTGCTTTACCGCTTGGAAGCGCCTGACCTCGCTTTTCGGTTGCGCTCCGCCGGTGACCGACAGCGCACCTTGGAAATCCAAATCGAGCGCCATGCCGGCAGCAGCGAGGCGCTCGACAACCTTAATGTTTTGCGAGAGCAGTTGGCGGCGATCCTGTCGAGCCGGGCCGATTTGGCGCGACTGATCGCAAGACTGACCCTGCGCGCACCGTTCGCCGGTGTGGTCAATGACTTGCCACCGGAACTCCACCTCGGATTATGGGTCCGGGCGGATCAACCGCTTGGCACGATTATCGGACCGGAGATTGCGGAGCTTCGTGGCTTTGTCGCGGCACCCGATGTCGGGCGTATTGTGCCTGGGGCTCGGGGCCGCTTTCTGCCCGACGATCCGTCTCAGCCTGCCCTGGCCGTTGAAGTTACTGAAGTCGCCCGGGTTAATGCCGCCACGCTTGATGTGCCGATGCTCGCCTCGATCCAGGGTGGTCCGATAGCGGTTCAAGCTATCGGTAAAAGTGGTTCCCTGGTTCCGACCACCGCAGTTTATCGTATTGCATTGCAGCCTTTATCCCCCGAGCCCGCCCCCATCCGGGTCACTCCCGGAATCGTTCAGGTTGAGGGCGAGGCCCGTAGCTTGTTCGCGCGTGTCGGGCGCACGGTTGCCGCCATTCTGATTCGGGAAAGCGGGTTTTAAAGCGGCCCCGCCGGAAGCTGACGAACTAACGAAACAGCAAGTCAACGGGGACGATGGTCTTGAATAAGTCCTTCCGTAAAGAGGGGGACACGAAGATTGCGGTCGCATGAATAAAGAATATGTGGCAGACTTGACGAGTTGACAGCTCCGCCGAAACGCCGACCACCAGCTGTATGAGTGTGATGATGCCGAAACTATCGCGCGCCCTCGTTTTAGCCGTTATGTTAGCGGTTCCCGCGCTGTCGGAATCCAAGGCCCAGACACCGACTTCACCGTCTACAGGCACTCAGAATGAAATCATTTATTTTGTCGGGGAATACACCAAATCCGTGGTCTATGGCGTTATAATCGGCGGAATCTTGATGAATATAACCGTCGGCGGAAGTGGATCCACTCTAGCGGGAGCCGTTGCCGGCTCAACACTTGGCGGCCTTCTCTTTTTACAGGGTGAAGCGCATAATTATGTCATTCATCATGTCGGCTATCCTGAAAATAAATAGAATTTTATAATATTGTAGCAAGGAATCTATTAAGAGTCCTCTCCTAATATTATATATGCACTAAATTAGTATTTGCAATAACCTTGGCGCGCTGCTCAATATGCTTGCGTAATCTGGTCAGCTCGCGATCAAGGCTATCTGAAAAACGTTGGCGATCCTTTGGCCCAAACGGAGCGGGCCCGCCGGTAACCATTCCAGCATCGCGCAAATCCGTCATAAGATTTCGAGTGGCTAACCGGTCACCAACCGAGTTCGGAGTATGCACAATACCCCGAGGATCAATCACGGCAACGCCCTGTCGACATAACAACGCTGCCAACGGTATATCTTGAGTGACCGCCAAGTCACCGGCAAGGCTGGTCGCAACAATATATTTGTCTGCTGAGTCCATCCCTTGTTCAACCGAGATATAACTTAGCATATCGGATTTTTCGAGGTGAACATACTTGTCAGATACGAACAGCGCCTTAATTTGAAGCCGAAGCGCGGTGCGGACAATAATCTCTTTAACAGGTCCGGGACAGGCATCAGCATCTACCCATATTTGCATCTTAACCAATTCCCACTTAAAAAATATTCAGGTGCACCGACTCTGCCAAGCACCTTAAGCCCACCATATGCGGGCAACACTCGATAAAGTTACCATCATTTTCATTATAGTCAAATCTGCAAATGTCTTGCAGGGCACTTGCTTCGGTATTGACATCAAACGTTTTTCCCATGAAACTGTAGTAAACTTGCATGAAGGGAATGAGAGATGACAATTTCAATGTATCAGGCGTCGGTGCCGATGTTCTTGAAGATGCTAACGAACCTTTCCGGTATCCTTGACAAGGCTGCTGTTTATGCCGAGGCTAAAAAAATCGATCCGGCCGTTTTGCTATCAACAAGATTATTCCCGGATATGTTTCCACTGGTGCGTCAGGTTCAGATAGCGGCTGATTTTGCTAAGGGAACCGGTGCGCGATTGGCGGGAGTTGACGTCCCAAGTTTTCCCGATACAGAGGATAGTTTTGCCGAACTTCAAGAGCGGTTAGCTAAAACCCACGCCTTCCTCACCAGTCTAAAGCCCGAACAAATAGACGGTAGCGAAGAACGCCCGATAACGATTAAAGGCCACGGCATGGAATTTAACTTTAATGGCCAGGATTATTTGACAACTTTTGCGATCCCGAACTTTTATTTCCATGCGACAGTTGCATATTCTATTCTACGGGCGTGCGGCCTGGACATCGGTAAAAAGGACTTTGCCGGACCATTTTAGTATTCAGCACCGATTGACTTAACGATGGCCATCACAGTATATCGACTATGATGGCCATCTTAGAACTATAGTTTGTGAGTTCAAAAAGCCGCGTCAGATTAAGGTCGCTTTTACACCGGCAGGAACACCCTTTCTGTACGGGTTCGGCTCAAAGCATTCCTTAATTGCTTCCCCAAGTCGATCAAACACGGCAATCCAACCCGCTTCAGCACTCTTCAGCTCACGAAGATGAACGATGATACTGCAACTCAATCCACCGGCCAGCCCGTCAAGAAAATCGTCTAAATCTTCCGTGCGTGTTGAGCCAAAAACCTGATGACCGATCAAAAAATCCCTGCGCAACGTCTGCATCGAGACTGCAAACGGAACGAACTTGACAAACTTACGCCCCTCGATACTAAGCCCGACCTGGACATCTCCTGTATTGTACTGGACCATCGTCTTTACGCTGCTGCCTGCCCCATGAACGCCATAATCTTCCATTCGATGCTGAAAAATTTCCAGCAAAGCACGCCCCAACACCATGCCGACATCTTCCAAAACGACATGACTTGAGTTTAGTTTAGTGGCCGTAAAGGATACACTTAGATCGAGTCCGGCTGCGATGACAAGTCTTTCCAACAGTTGAGGAAACGACTGCACATCGATAGTTTCTGCGACCGACAAGACACAATCAAGTCGCGGCTTATCAGTCATGGCAACCTTGACTTGGACAATGCTTTCAGCCGTTTCTCTTACAACGCTTGCGGAATAAGCGGAGGAATCCAAAACGTTGATCCTGCCCTGTCCCCCGATGACCGCAGCGCGTTGCACCGGGAGTGCCGCCGGCTCAAAGCTAACCATCAATGCTGCCGGCATAAATAAGCGAGCTAAAGCAATGCCGACCGACCGGAAAATACCCTCCCAGGTGTGGTGGGGATCCTCAACACTGCAAACTCGAACCTGTATGCAAGCTCCGAGTCCGGCACTCAGTCCGCGCAGAAGATCAATCAAAGGTTGCCCAGACCCGATCTGCTCGCAGCGCAATGACAAAAACCATTCAATATCCGTGTTTGGGATTGCTTCAAATATGAAATCGGGCGAAGCATCAAGATCAATAAAAACCTCGGCGCTGCCATCATCAATCATACCGAGTGCTGCCGATTGTCGCTTGCTCGCCACGAACGTCCGGATGCGCCGTCCGAGCCCTTTCCCAAGCTCCACGCAGTCGGTGTTTGGCCACACCAA
>SERZ01001364.1_pt1 | contig 13933 bp, 4 predicted proteins | sample 3171461 | NCBI WGS metagenome assembly SERZ01 (sample SAMN06051861, study PRJNA518727) | freshwater metagenome | biome: subpolar coniferous forest; feature: holomictic lake; material: water; isolation source: holomictic Lake 227, 6 m depth | place: Canada: near Kenora, Ontario | collected 2013-06-25... | reverse complement strand
GCGATCACCCTGGGGTTGCTGGTCCTGTTCGGCCGGCGGCTGGTTGGTGCGCTCTCCGGGCTGCCCTTGATCCTGCTGGCCCCGGTTCTGGCCTTGTGGACCACGGTCGGCGGGTTGCTGGGTCTGATTGCGGTTTTGACCCTGTTGGCCCTGGTCCCGGTTCTGCTGGGTGCGTTCGCCCTGCTGCCCGCGATCCTGACCCTGCTGGTCGCGGTTGTTCTGGCCCTGGGTATTGCCGTCGCCTTGCTGTTGGCCGCTGTCACGGCCCTGACCCTGGGTGGAACGGCCGGAGGTGTCCGTTGTTGTGCTGGAGCCCGTCGTGGTCCCGGTGGTTCCGCCAAGACCGCTCGTGCCGGTCCCGGTGGTGGTCGAAAGGCCCGTGCCGCCGGTCGTGGAGGTTCCAGAGGCTGTGCCCGTCGTGGTGCCGCCAGTGGTGCTGAAACCGGAACTGGTCGGAGCCACGTTGCCGGTGCTCGTGCTGGTTCCGGTGGAACTGGTCGGTCCTGAACTGCTGGACGAAGTGCTACTGAACCCGCTCCCCGAGAAGCCGCTTGATCCACTGGAGAACAGGCCCGACGAGCCCCCGAACCCTGAACTGCTGCTGGCGAACGAAGTGCTACCTCCCAGGCTTTCTGAGAAGGTTGCCCCAGCACCACCACTGCCGTTTCCGCCGCCACTGGCCGGTCCCGAACTGGAGGCTGTCGAGATCATGCTGCCGGTGGACGGGTTGTTCATATTCGAACTGGTGATCAGACGACTGCCGCTGTTGCCAGCCCCAGTCTCCACACCGCCACCGTTCATGTTGCCTGTGGTGATCAGGCGGGCACCACTGTTCCCCGGTCCAGTATCAGTCGCGCCCACTGAGCCAACACCGATGGTCGAGGAGGCACTCCCGGTCGGCGTGGTATTGGTGGAGATGGTGGTCGTGGTGCTGACCGTTGGAGCTGGCGGAGGCGGAGGTGGCGGGGGCGGCGGTGACGACAGCTTCACCGTGACGTTGAGCGTCTCGGAACGGGTTAAGCCTGCGGCGTTGGTCACCTTCACCGTGATCGGGAAACTACCTGTGGAGGTGAAGTCGTAGCTAAGGGAACTGTTCAGGCTGACTTTGCCGGTATTCTGATCGATGACGAAGCGGCCCCCGGCGTTGTCCGTGAGTTCGTAGTGCACGGCCTGACCAGCCGGATCAGTCGAAGACACTGTCCCTACGTCAGCCCCAGAGGCAGAGCCATTCGGAACCACCAGGGTACCGCCGACTGCATTCGGTGCCGCCGTTTCAATGACGACGGTCTGAGTGTCCGAATAGGAGCCGACATTGCCGGCGGGGTCGGTGGCTCGGGCTTTAATAGAATGGCTGCCCGCAGTCAGGGTCGATGCGGTGATCGACCAGTTACCGCTGCCGTCTGCTGTGGTCGAGCCAATCTGGGTGTTGCCGTCGTAGAGCCGGACCGTGCTGCCCGCTTCCGCCGTACCGGTGAAGGTCGGCGTCGTATCAGAAGTGATGGCGTCTGAGTTCGACCAACCGCTATCCGTGCCCGAGGTCATTGAGGGTGACGACGGTCCACCGGGGGCGTGGTTGTCCACAGTGGCGTTGGTGCTGTCTGCCTGGGTGGTGGTGCCGCCACCGTTCGCCTGACTGTAGGCAGCAGTTACCGAGACGTTGCGGTTCGTCACCCGGTCGATGGAACCCGAGACGATCTGGTAGGTCGCCGTCCAGTGGCCATTGCCGTCACTGGTCGCAGTCACCGCTGAGCCCCCGCCGAACTGGCTGAAATCCACCGTCGCGTGGTCGATGGGCAGGGCATTGTTGTCGCCACTGGCACTGTTGTCCCAGGTGGCGGTCACCGTGTCGCCGATCTTGAACACGCCATCGCTGCCGCTGGCGCCGCTGATGGAAACCCTGGCATCGGAGATAATCGGGGCGAAGTTGGCCTGGAAGGTTTTGGCAGTCGTGTTCGCCGCCACCGCGTTTCCGGCCAGATCCTTCACCTGATTGCCGACGACACCGATGGTATAACCGCCCTGGTCGGGAGTATCCCAACTACCGCCCGGCGGCGTGAAGGTGTAGGTCGCGGTGTTGGTGCCGGCATTCCACGAGGCCGCCGTGATGGCGAGGCTGTTGTTGCTGGGGTCTTTGACTGTGACGTTGCCGGTCCCGATGGTCGCCTGATCGATGGCAGAACCAGTGCCGTCATAGGTCACCGTGAAGGTGCAACTCGTCCCGCTCGGCGAAGCCAGATCGGCACGGGTGACCGTGGTCACGGTCGGGGCCGTGGTGTCGATGACGATATTTTTGTTGGCCCCCAGCGAGTTGGCGGCTCCCGGCGTTGGCATGGTGCGGGTGGCATCGTTGCCCGCCGCATCCTTGATCGAGGTGCCGGCACTGAGTGCCGTGGTGGCGGAGAAATCGAGATCAGAAGCGGTGTCCCCCGCTTGCACGGTGTAGGTGAAAGTCAGGGTCGAGGAGCCGCTGCCGCTGGCATAGTTGACTACCCTGCCGCCGGTGGCCGAGTTCAGCGTCAGTTGCGGCGTTCCCGTCACCGTCACCGCCTCGCTGAAATTGACCTGAATGCTGACGCTGTCTCCGGCTTTGTAGGCACCGTTGGTCGTCGAGGAGGTCACACCGGAGACCGTGGGTGCCGTACGGTCGAAGTTGACAGAGAGTGCCGACGAGTCCGCACTCTCAACGCCTCCGGCCACCTGACGAACGGTAAGGCTGACCGCGCCGCTGAGCCCAGAAACATCGACGCCCGAGAAAGTGTAGGCACCGGTTCCGTCAGAAGTCGTTGTCGCCAGCAGGGTGGCACCGGAATAGAGACGCACGATGGTGTTGGCGTTCGTGCCAGTGCCGGAGAAATCGGCGGTACTGGTATTGGTGATGTTGTCAGTATGATCCGAGCCGCTGTCCGACCCGGTGGCGAGATCGGGCGTGCCAGTGGGCGCCGTCGGTGTGACGATCAGTGCGGAGGTGTCGGTGGCAGCGGAGAAGGGAGTGATGCCATCATTGTTGGCGCCGGAGGTGTTGACCTTGGTGCCCTGCTGCCCGGCCGTCGCACCGCTCTGATCCCAGGCACGGAAGGTGAAGGCGGTGCTCATGGTGCCGGCATAGCTGCCGCTGGGCTTAAAGAACACGCGATCAGACGGCCGCAGAAGCAGGGCGTTGTTGTCGGCCACCGCGCCGATGGCGGTCCAGGTGAAGTTGCCCGAGCCATCGTTGATGCCCTTGTACCAAGTACCGGTGGCGTCGGTGGCGGTGTCGAGGGCGGTGATGGCGATGCCGGTGACCGCCCCGCTGTCGACGTCCGAGACATTGGTGCCGATGGCGACGATGGAGGAGACCGGCGTGCCGACCGTACCCGAAGGAACGGCCGCGTTCTGGGCCACGTTGCTCATGGTGACCACGGTGTCGGAGAGCACCGGGGCATCGTTGACCGCGTTGACGGTGATGGCGGCCGTCGCACTATTGGAGCTGAACTGGCTGTTGGTCCCGTTGCCGCTGTTGGCAGTGGTGTCGGCATTGGTGTCGCCAGCCGAGCCGCTGCTCTTGTCCCATGCTTTGAAGGTGATGCCGCCGGTGGTGGAACCGTTGTAGTCGGCGTTAGGTACGAAGCGCACGCTGTCGGTCTCAGCCAGCAGCAGCGCCGTCGAGGTCGAGATACCGCTAATCGCCGTCCACGCCCCGCCGCCAACCTTGTAGTACCAAGTGCCGTTGGTATTGGTGACCCCGGTGATGGCCATGCCGATGTTGGTACTGTCGGCGTCAGTCAGCGTTCCTGCCGAGGCCAGGATGGTCGCGACCGTGGTGCCGGAGTTGGAACCGCTCGCCACGTCCTCGTTGATCGCGGTCAGATTGCGGGCGGTGGTGCTCATCACCGGCGCATCGTTGACGGGGGTAATGGTCAGAGTGGTGTTCTGAACCGTGCTCGACTTGTTGTAAGCGTCGGTGACCTGCCAAGCGATGGTGCGGGTGGCGCTGCCCGAGGTTGGATCATGGTTGGTCGAGTTGACGAAGGTTATTGAGTCCAGCACCTGCTGATAGTGGGCCTTGGTGTCGTAACCTGAGAGGGTCAGAGTGGTGCCGGAGAAACTGGCGGTAATTGAGGTGCCGGTGGTGTCAGCGGCCAGGGTGTCGCCGCTGGCGCTACCAGCCGAGATGGTCACCGTCGCCCCCGAAAGAGTGAGAGCCTGGGCATCGGTGAGGGTCAGAGCTGATTCCACCGTCGCCGCTGTCGCCCGCTCCGTATAAGCGGCGGTGCCACCGACGCTCACCGAGGGCGTTCCGCTGGCGGTGACGGTGATGGTCTTGTTGCCCTGGTCCTGCTCGCCGACGAAGGTGGTATCCCAGTCTCCAGTCGAGGCCAGCCGGAAGTTTCCTGTCACAGCAGCCGTAGAGTTGTTCTTGTCCAGGAGAGCGGCAACAGCGGCGCGGTCAGCCGAGGCGATAGTGATGGTGATGGAGTTGCCACCGACAGCCGATACGGTGCTGTAGCCGGTGAAGGTGAAGGAGGCAGGCGAGCCGCTGGTCTCACCGGTGATGGTGAATTTAGTGGGATCGATGGTGTCGGTGCCGAGATTGGCGCCCGTGATCACCAGATCGCCGGTGTTGGGGTCATAAGTCGCCGAAGTGATGCTCGGCAGCGCACTGGTGGCGATGCTGATCACGGCGTCGGAAACGGTGGAATGGCCGTCCGAAGCGGTGACCTTGACATAGATGGTGCCGACATCGCCGATGGCCGGAGTGCCGCTCAGGGTATCGGTCGAGAAGGAGAGCCACGCAGGCAGGGCACGAGCGTTGGCGCCGTTGCTGTCCACCTGCTGGACAGTATAGGTCAGGCTATCGCTGTCGGCGTCATGGAAGGTGTTGGCGGGAATCTGGTAGCTGAAGGCGCCGCCAACAGTGGCGGACTGATTGCTTTCCGCGTTCGCCACCGTCGGGGTGCGGTTGAGGGTGATGGTGGTCGAACCGGCGCCGGTCAGGTCACCACCCGAGCCCTGGGAGCCGCTATTGCCGTCGTGGAAGGTCCAGTCCAGTTGGACCGACTGACTGGTGGCGGGGCTGGAGTTGGAATAGGTGATGCCCTGCAGCACCGAATTGACCAGCGCCGTGGTCGGGATGGTGCCATTATTGGCGAAGGTAACGGTGTAAGTGCCGGAGCCATTGTCGGTCAGGGTGGCGATGACGTTGCCGCCCGACGACACGGTGGTGCCGCCGCCGGCCAGCAACAGCACGTCGTTGGCGCTGGCCCCGCCATTGCGGGCGATCACCACCGAGGCGCCAGCATAGTTGCCGCTTCCGGAGTTAAGGGCATCAAGCTCCGCGTCGCTGACAGTGGCATTTGACTTCAGAACTACCGCACTGCCACCCTGGTACCAAACATTGCTGGCGACACCGCTGACGTTGGTCAACAGCGGTGCATCGTCTACAGCCGAAATGTTGAGCGTGCTGGTGACACCGGCACTGGCGTGGTTGCTGGCTTGACCATCGTCGATTGCCCAGGTCAGTGTGCGTGAAGTTTTCGTCCCATTGGCATCAGGATTGTGGCTAGTTGAATAGTACGTGACGGCGTTGAGGGCAGCCTCCCATTGAGCCTTGGTGGCAGTCGAACCAGCTGAGGTCAGGGTCAACGTTCCCGAGCCGTCATAGCTGCCGGCGATGTTGCCCATCGTCGAGCCGTCGTTGGTGAAGGCCAAAACGTCGCCCGTCGAATAATTGGCTGAGATTGAGACGGTTGCCGACTTCTCGGTGGTGTTATCAACATCACTGACCGTGATGGCGGTGCCATGAGCCGCAACCGCCGTCCCCTGACCACCACCGGCCAACTCCGTGTAGGTGGTCGAGCCGCCCGCGGTCAGGACCGGGGCGGCGTTCGACGTCGACGTGATCGTGCTGCTGATCCCGGCGGTCAGTGCGCCGGAGGTGGCTTTGAGGGCGATGTTATCGGTTGCCGCGCTGTTGGTATAGGTCACCGAAAGGCCGGTGTAGGTGGCGACGCCGCTGCTCGGGGTTAGGGTCACCGTGGTGCCGCTGCCGTCGGTGTCGCCGGTGCCGGTCAGGCTGTTGACCGTGCCGGCGGCGGCGCCGCCGCTGGTGTTGGTCACTGAGAGCACGACCGCGGTCGACCAGTCGGCATCGACGACGTTGCCGGCGTTCTCGGCTTTCACCACCGGCACGGTGGTGAAGGCGGTCGCCTGGGCGCTGCTGATCGAGGTCGGCGCCGGCTGGGTGGTGAACACCAGCTTGGTCGCGACCACGTCGGAGTCGATGCTGCTGGAGGCGGCGCTGGTCAGACCGCTATAGGCGGCGGTCAGCACGAAGGTTTCGTGGTCGACCGTGGCGTTGTAGACGACGTTGGTGAAGGTGGCGACGCCGGCGGTCGCCGCCAGCGATGCGGTGCCCGACAGGGTGCCGGCCGAGGCCTCGGTCAGGTCGACGGTGCCGGTGAAATCGATGTCGACGTTGCCGCGCGCGTCGACCGCCTTGACCACCGGCTGGGTCAGCGACACGCCGCTGACCGAACTGGCCGGGGCGGTGGTGAAGACCAGCTTGGTCGCGGCCACGGTCGCGGCGGCGCCGCCGCCGTTGGTCACATCGGCCTGACTGCCGGCAAAGGTCGAACTGCCGGAGCCGGTGGTCAAGTCGGACGCATTGACCTTGAGCTTGATCACCGAGTTGTCGGTGATGTCGTTGTTCGAGGTGTTGTCGTTGAAATAGGCCTTGACCGCATAGGTCTCGTTGGCGGCATCGGCGACCGAGATCGACAGGCCGGAAAAGGTGATGGTGTTGGCGCCGGCACTATAGGTCCCTTGCACATTGCTGGCGTCCGGCCCGTTCAGCAGGAAGACCATCTTGCTGAGATCGGTGGTGCTGTTGTCGGTGTGGACGACGACCTGGCTGACCGTGGTCGCCGCCGCGTCGCTGGTGCCGAGGTCGGTGATCGTGAAGTCGAGGAGCTGGGTGGCGGTGCCGCTGTCGACAACGGTGGTCGCGATCGACCCCGGCTCAGCCCCGGCCCCGGCGGTGACGGTGGAGGTGGCGTCGGTGGAGGAGGGCACATGAATATTTGAGAGCGCAATCGTGTCGAGCATGACCACAAAATTACCGCTCTGTGTTGTCGCGGTAATGGTAATACTCAACACGTCCTGAAAGTCTGTATTTCCGGTCAAATCTACAAGACCGCCCTGCGCACCAGTTCTGGAAACGTTCACAGATTTATTTGTATTTGTGGTCAAAACATATGTCTCGAGAACATTATCAGTTTCTTGAATGTAAATAGAATCTAGCGTAAATACCTTTCCGCCACCAAGCGACATGGTAATCGATGTAGTATAATCGTTATTCTGTGTATATATCACTTTGCTCGTCAGCGTAGTCCCATTATCTGTCAAACTACTTCCAAGGTTTGATAGCGTGTCAATATAGAACCCGTCAGATGGGCCAACCGAGGTAAGGGTAAGAGTATCGCTGCCGATAGTTATGCCGATCGATTTTTGCGCAGATCCTGTATTTACAGTTGCATCGGCGGATGTAGTGTTCCCTGTATCACCAGTGGAGGTTGCGCTATTGCCGGTGAGAAGGTGGCTATAAACATCAATGTTTGTGAAGGCGATGGAACTGTCAACCATCCCTGTTCCTGCCGTCGTCTCCAGAATCCAGTTTCCACCCAACGCGGAAGCGCCGGTCTTATCGGAAGACGCGGCAACGTCGGCCGAGATTTCCGTCGCCAGATCGCGTAAAAATGTTGCGCCAGTGGTACCCTTGCCCACATTGCAACCATAAAGTAAGAGGTCGCCATCCACCGTGAGCGCCTGACTAATAGAATTCAAATCCATTTGGCGGGCGGTAAGACTGGCATCTGTTAACGTTTCAGTTCCGAGGTAAAGCGTTCCTTCATCGCCATGGCTGAGGATGTGGATGGCATCATAGCCGGAATGGTTTTGCGCCCATTGGGCGATCTGGCTGAGGCCGTCTTTCGAGGCATCGAGCAATTCGACTTCGACGCCGGGCCGGATGCCGTTGGCCAGGGTCTGCCAGTCGGCAACGTTGGATTCGATGAACACGACCTCGCGCTTGCCGCCGTCCTGCGCCGGGTCGACGGCACGGACCTGGACTGGGGCCGCCTCGACGGTGCGGACGCCATCGACCTGGAAGGCCGGATCGACGGCACGGACCTGGACCGGGGCCGCCACCGCAGGGGTCGGATCGGTGGGCAAAAAGTGGTCGGCAAGCGCCTGGGCTATCGTGTCGGGTGCGGGAGCCGAATCAGCATGGTGACTGGCGTCAGCCGTAGCGCCGGCAACGACTGAAACCGCCGCACCATCAAACATCATACGCGGTTCCAATGCCCAAATCATAGGACGTCTATGTTGTAGAACAGCCACTGAACTCACCACCCGCCTCCTTATAGTTGGTCTTGACCACATACAAAAGACATGAATACACAGATTATTACAAAATAATCTCCGCAAAACTACAGAAACTTGGATTATTACAGGGGTGTTCTTGATTTGCTATTGCGCGGCGGCCTCATTTTTGTATAAATTTTGACAAGCTTTATCCTAACTGAAAATATGGCTGGCCGGCATAACACCGATATACATCCCAACAACCAATGCGCGCTGATCGCTCATTAATAAGTACGCTGGGATGCAGGGGGGGGGTGGCTCAGGGGCTTTATGGGGCATCGGCCATCAATGAAATTATAGTTTTCACACATTGACCCCGTTCTCAGTATAAATTGTAATATTTTCGGCTTTGGGAGGAGGTTAGTAATGACAAAACAGGTGATCGGCGGGCTTTGGATGGCAGCATCGGCAATCGCCTACTCACTTCACCTATCAATAGTGAAGCTTGTTACCTCATCAATTAATGTGCTTGAGGTGGGGTGCATTCGGAACGTAATTGCTGCAATTATCCTTTTTTCTGCCTATGCGGCTGATGGTATGAGGACGCCATCAAGCTGGCGTTTATATGCTGTTCGCTCGATACTGGGTGTGTCATGTATAATGTGCCTGTATTATGCTAATTCCCGAGAAATACTAGCGGTTGTTGTAGTATTATTTACATCGCGAATTTTTTTGATTGCTGCGATATCGCCAATGATCCTTGGGGAATCAGTCTCGAAACAGCGATGGCTTGGGATTGCCGTCGGATTTGCTGGCGTCGTCATCACGATGTGGCCAAGCGATTTCTCATGGCCTTCGGTCGGTGCAATCGCCGCTCTTACCGCAGCGGCACTGTCGGCTGGCTCGCAAATCGCTGTCAAAGCACTTGTTAGCCAGAACTCACCACTCACAGTTTCCGGAATTTCAGCGTGCCTTTTTGCAATTCTTTCAGTTCCAGTTGCTTGGCCGGTCTGGACGCCGCCAGAATTTTATGATATCTATCTTATAGGATGTGCTGCAATTTTTAGTGCATTGGCAACTTTTTTTGCCGCAAAATCTCTGTCGTACGCCCCAATAAGTGCAGTCAGCCCCGTCGATAACAGCAATATTATCGTGGCATCGATTATTGCCTTCTTTGCTTTTGGTGAGATACCAGAGTTAAGAACCATCGTGGGTAGCGCACTTATAGTTTGGGCAGCATCCTACGTTGTTAAGGTGACATGATGAGCTGGAAAGAACATTTAAAAATGCTACGCATGCAGCACGGACTGAAGCAGTCCGTAGTTGCGGAAATGCTTGGCGTTAGTCAAGTTACGGTTTCGCGGTGGGAAAATGGACATTGTCAGCCCGACTTGGGGACTCGGCGTAGTCTGCGAGACTTGCTCTGGAAGCTTGGCTATAAAGCCGAATTAGATATAAAACACCTTATGAAATCTCCTATTGTTAATAGAGTTATCTTCTCCCTTGATGAGACGATTATTGCCATCTCCGAACTTCAGGCCAGAAAAATGGACAGAGACATCAGCAATGTGGTTGGCAAAAATTTGAAAAAATATCGGAATGATCCTGTTTTTGACAAGTTACGCAGAGAGCAATTCCACATTATATCAGCATGTGAATTTGGGGGCATGAGAAGTGTGTTTTTTCTGGGACGGATAAGTGCTGGATTGAGAGCTATACAATTCCAATAACCCTTGATGGCCGCACAAGCCTTCTTGCTGAGCGGAGAATTGTTGAGTGCCAGAATAGCGCTCACCAAGAAATTAATTTTACGTATTATGATAGCTTCGAATAGATAGGCGTTTAAATAATCTGCATAGATTTTATAGTTAGTCAGTATATAAAAAGATTAGTTTATGTATCTGGATATGATTGATAATATTATGCGTGTTTCTACTAATGACTTCTATCTTTTATTCGCTATTATTTTGTGATCAATGTGAATCCATTGAGCCGGGCGCACTCGCCCCGACTGTTTGAGGGGCAGACTCTCCAACCTTTTTTGAACCTTGCCCGCTTGCGGACGGAGCGTGGAAAATTGGTCCTGCGCTCGATACCTACGCGGCGAGAGACGGATTGCCCGCAGCCCGATTATCGAGTATCCGACAAAGCGTCGCCGCTGATCCCGAGTCGTATTGCCGTCATGGCTGAGGAAGAAACCCCCGAAAGTCTCTCCGCCCTGTTCGAACAGGCGTCCCGGATGATCCACGGCATGGGTCATGCGGGTGGACTGACATCAGCCCAGTGGGTAGCGCTGCGGTATTTTTCCGAGGCGTCACCGTTCAATCGAACCATGGCAAGTCTCGCCAGATTTCAGGGGCTGTCGGTAACGCCGATTGGGCGGACGGTCAGGAATCTTATTGAGCGGGGATATGTCGAGCGCTTTCCCAATCCGCGTAGCAAACGGGCTGACCTGATCATACTCACCGATGAGGGGAAGCGGAAACTGACAGAGGACCCCTATCGCCAACTGATCGGCATTATGTCCAAAATCCCGCCCGGCGACCGAACGGCTACCGCGAAAACCATCAAAACCGTGCTTGAAGAGATCAAGGAACTGAGCCTGCCTCAGTTCGACGAGGTGGCGCTTAGGGCATCGGATTCGACGGAATGCGAAGACTGAGGCAGCAGCCTCTGACCACCGCCTCCCCATAAACACCACCGTCCTGACATCGTCAGACCCACGGTCGTTGCCCGGTGCCCGCCACCCTACACATGCACAAACCGCTCGCAGAGAAGGTGCGTCACTAACTCGGATGCATTTGACATACTATGTATGGCTCTTTGCATATTTTGAGTCCACAACAGCCGTGCATGCGTGTATGTAAAGGCTGTGGCGGCGGAGACGCGGGGCGGATGAGGGCGGCAAGCAGCACCCCCTGATCAAAGCCCAAGCCGAAATCAGAAAAGGTAAACGATTTACTTCGAAACCAAAGCAATATTGCCGATAAATATATCGGTGTTCCGGTTATGTTCTTGTGCTAATGCCGTCTTATTGGTTCGACTTCGAAGCAATTCGTTTACCTTTTCGACCTTTACCGAACGGAGAGAGTAATGTCTGACGACAGCAACACTGACACCGCCGCAGAAGCCTCCGTGGAGGTCGCCGAGACTCAGGGTGATGAGACCGCACAGGCGGAATCGAGCGAGCAGCCGTCCGAACTCGTTCCAGAGCCCCGCCCAGAGGATATCATCGTCACCAGACATCTGGACACTGTTCTGGCCGCTGATGGTTTACCCCTCAATCCAAATGCGCCAGATCCTTTCATCGCCGCAATCGCCTCACTCTCTCTGTCCCCAGACTTCCTAACTACCCAACTATCTATCTACGCATACGAAACGGGCAACTCGCCGCTTTATCGTTTTCTAAACGGCCTCCTCAATCTTGGTGAGCAGATCAAGAGAATGAATGATGCCGACCTTAAGGTGTCTCTCGGGAATTTCCGCGCCATCATCACGAACGAGGATGCCCTCGCAAAAACCGAAAACAGAAAGCCACGTGGGTTCCAAAACATCGGTTCAGTTAGTATCCCGATCATCAACGACAAGTATATCGAACTTATCCGCAGGGAACCTGTGGAGGTTTTCAAACTTCTAACTCGTATCTTTTTTCCAAATGCTTCAGCCGGCTTGCGGGCGCGGTATTATGAGGTGCTGCATTTCGCCAGCGAGAAGGCAATTCCAAACTTTGTGACATGGCTGGCTGGCGAGCATGAATGCACCGTCAATGGCAAGATCGAAAAGAAATTCGGCCTGACTGGCGCTTATAACAAAATCAAGTTCGTCTCCATTGAGAAAGACCCGCTTGCCAGCATTAAAACAGACGACGAACTCAACAAGGCATTTAACACCAACACGAAGGAAACTCTCAAAAAGCCTGACTGGCTTCCGACTTCTGATAAGCCATTCTTTATCCTCAGCCAGATTGTCAACGGCAATTTAGAGATCGTCAATGTCACTGCCAATGACCCAACGCAAATCAAGGCAGCCGTCAGAAATCGCCACGGGCAACTGTTCCCATCTGATCTGGATTATAGTATCGGGAATTCTGGCCTCAAAATGAGAGATGCGGTTCATGCTCTCATTAAATTTGTCGGTCCTTCAGAACTAATACTATGGCAAGACGAAGGCTCATTCCACTTGATGCCAACCAATGAACAGTGGATTGATGACGAAAGCCCCAACGAAGTTAAATCAGATAAAAGCCTACACTTTGCGGTGATGCTTCGGCTGTATCCTCCAATCGATGAGAAGACTGGTGACTTTGCTCGCTTCCCTGAGTTTGCGGTCTTTGACGATTCCAAGACATATGAACGTGATATCTTCGGTGTCGGCTATACCACGTCTCAGATCGATAAAATATTGAGGTTCAAGGGGGAACCGAAGTTCGAGTGGGCCAACGAAGCCCGCTCTGCGTTCAGGTTTATGGGCGCTGAGTGGTATTCCTCGGACAACCGACGCTCACTGCCGCGCACCAAGGCGGATGACGCCAACAAGCGGACCCGTCAGCCATCCTGCCTTCCGTACGGTTTTCAGTACATCTCTGGATGCATCATCGAAAGGGACGGCCAGAGACTTCGGTCGGCACGGCTAACCGATAACATCGACTTCTCCCAAGCCAGGGTCGAATACAAGAAATGGGTTGAGGCTCGGACCAACCAAAAACTCCCCGTCCCTTCGGAGGTCGTGATCTGCGTGAAGGACGGGGTGATCGGAGCATGGTTCGAGCCTGTCCGGAACGACAAGGGCGAGTTCGTCTATAACTCCGAGCAGCAGCTGGTCCAGATTGGGACGTGCTCCGTTACCGCCCTTCGGGGCCAATGGCGCATCCCTGTGGACCAGATGACGCGGGTCTGGGGTCTTATGACCAGCGGCTGGTCCATGATGATCCCCGAGAAGCTGCCCTTGATCCAGTATTTCGAGGAACCGAACCTCGATGTCGATCTTGCCCTCGAAATCCTTGAGGCAATGGAAGACGAGCCATACGGGTATATGCCAGACCTTTGTTCGACGAACAAGGATGACCGGCTGTACATCATCAAAGCAGAAGATGATGGTGTCTATTATGAGGGCAAGACCAGACTCTGCATCCCCCTGGTTTTGAATTGCGAAAACCTCTGGGTTTATCTTTACAACGAAACACGCTGACATTTTATGATGAGGCGAGTGATTTGAGGCAATATCGCCTCAAATCACTCATTTCTGTGAGGATATATCATGGCGCACGATGTTGCGGATGCCGGCCTTGATCCATCATATCCGGTATTCCTCCCTGCCTTCCAGAAGATGACTATCAAAAACATCATGGACGAGGCGAGGCATCGTGCCTTCCCTGCCTCCAGGGAACTCAACTGGTATCGGCCTGATAACGAGCATTGGAAGCACCTTGCTGGGCTCTACAGCCTTGGTCACTCCCAGTTAGAAACTAACGATTCAGCCGAGGCCATGGTCACGACCCGTGATCGAGCGAGGACGATTCTTATCGCGGATTCAGGTGGTTACCAAATCGGCAAGGGAACTTTCAGCAAATATAGAGACGAGATTAATCGACAGT
>SERZ01001358.1_pt1 | contig 13985 bp, 22 predicted proteins | sample 3171461 | NCBI WGS metagenome assembly SERZ01 (sample SAMN06051861, study PRJNA518727) | freshwater metagenome | biome: subpolar coniferous forest; feature: holomictic lake; material: water; isolation source: holomictic Lake 227, 6 m depth | place: Canada: near Kenora, Ontario | collected... | reverse complement strand
AAGTTTTTAGGGAGCACGGACATTCTGGCTTTTATTGTAGGTAACCAGCATTTGAATATTTCGCAAAATTTCGCGAATGTCACCATTGCTTCCGTTGAGAATTTTCATAATATCTCCATCGGAGACATTGAAAACTTTTTCACGGTTAAGGATCATCTTGAAACGATCCAGCCAAGCATCCGGATTTGCTCGTCCTATTCTGACACAGCGAGATCGAGACATTACACCTGCGTCGACATTTTCAATTACATTTGCGGTCAACATAAACACACAGTCGTTTATGAACTGGTCCATTAATGATCGAAGTTCACATTGAGCAATCGAGGACATAGTATCGAGTTCGTCAATAATCACGACTTTATACTGGCTTCCAACTGGAACACGTTCGCACATTCCAGAAATCTTATTACGTAATTGACCGGCAGTCGTGAAAGATGTTCCTTTTAGTTCCATGGTGTTAAATTCATAGTTTTCGTCAAGAATGTCGTGCGCAAGGATACGCGCAATCGTAGATTTTGCCGTTCCATACGGCCCGAACAACAAGATGTTCCCTGGATTAGTATACACTCTGCTTAATTTGTAGTATTGTATTTCTTGCTGTGATTGTGTTGAAGGGTAGACGATATCCTCCAGAACTTTCGGGGAATACTTTTCAATGATAGACATAATTCTCTCCACATCTGAAATTGGTGGTGCCGATTTTGTTTCGGCACCACGCAAACTTTGTTGATTGATCAGGCTGCTTTTAGGCAAGTATCCGCTTCTGATGCCAAGTCAGATTTCGCCTTATTTACGATTGACATCATATAATCTGGCGAAATCAATGGCTTGGTGGCATCCTTGGACTTATCTTTACCCAAAGTGAGGGCATACTGCTTTGCAAGGATATCAAGCAGTTGATTGATTAACTTTGCTTCTGAGTTTACTACGGCAGTTACGACTTCGATCGCACCCGTGGTTTCGTTAGTGCGAGCCATCAAACAATAGAAGCCATCGATACTCGCACTTACCGACAAAGTCTTATCGATTGTGCAAATCGTCGGTTTCGTACGAAGATACTTGGTCATGGCCGCACGAAGTTTTGTGGCTTTGTCGGCTACGGTTTCATCAACCGGTGCAAAATATTCTCTTGCGGCCGCATAGGCATGAGCCAATCCGAAGCCCTTACCTTTTTCATAGACATGTTCACCTTCCAAGAAACTCGGAAAGTTGTCAGGAGTAATTCCGATCGCATAGGCGTAGCCGACGGTCTTACTTATCTTCGAAATGTGGCTACCGGATACACGATTACGGTAACCATCAAGAGCCAAAGGAACCGCCAAATTTTCCTCTGCACGCTTGTTATATTTTAACTTACGAAGTTCTCCTTTATTGTTTTGTGAATACAATTCATTAATATAATCTTGAATTGCCTCGACCGGAAGGGTCTTCAGCAAAATGATGCCGGAAAGAAGGGTCTTACCGGCCAATGATGTTGTTTGATAACCGTCCTTGAGAGTTTCGATTATCGTCTTCTTTTCGTTCTCGGCCTTCGATACGATCGAGGCATCATCGTAACAGGCTTTTCGAACGTTATTTTGCATATCAAGCAAAAGATCATTGATGCTCTTCGGCGGCACCTGTTTATCGTTTGTCGAGTTTGTATCAATGTTATCGACGGTACCGATTGACGGATCAGGATCGACGGATGCTTCATTCGCAGTGTCATCCAGAAAGTCGTCACCACCACAACATTCGAGAATGTTGTTAGTCGTTTCGCCATTGTCAGACATGTTGGTTTCGTGTGCATCGATACTGGCGGTTTCAGTAACCGTATTATCGGCCAGGGTTTCAGAAGCGGCTTTAACGGCTGAACGCTTATTTGACTTGGACATGTGAAAGTTTCCTTGGAAAGTTTTTGAGGATTGGGCACACGCAAACTGCGCACAATAAAAAAGCCGCCTGTCATCGCTGACGGCGGCTTTTGTTGGGTATAGGATGCTGATTACGCAAAGTTAAGTGACAGCAGACGATACATGGAATAGCGAGGCGTATAATTTGTATTTGACGGTCTCGCGGCGAAAATTTCCTGCATAACAACATCGGAATTTTTTGCTACATTTACAAACAAGTCCAAAACTGCTTTTACACTTTTAAGGTTGTTAACGATGTAGCCAACGGTTGCGATCGGTCGATTGTAATAATATGCCATAAACATATACGTGCCATTCGGTAACCTTTTATACCAAAGGGTAGGAGCAATCGGCCGACCGTTATCATTTGCAACAGATGGCCGCTTAATTCCGACGCGGCTTTGTGCTAACATTAAATACTGATCGTTTACTTGTTTTGCCAAATAAATATCGATCGGCGGCAACTTATTGTCATTTGAAGCATTTTTGGCGACTGTTGCATTGTTTTTAATATAAGCGGTAAATTTGTTATAATCTGCTTTAATGTCCTCTGATGACTTTTTAATAGGAGTTGCTTTAGTGTCGGACACTATCATTATTTCGACGGTCATGACATCTCTCCCATTTGTTGTGATTTTACAAATTGAAGGCATGCATATTAATCTCTCCAAGATATCTTGGAAAGATTTTTGCTAAATTTGAAACTATCACTGTAGCAAAACAGGCCTTGGTGCTAAAGATAACACAGAATTTTTTTTACGCAAGCACTATTTTTATCTGCGCTACATATTTCGTGCGCTGTGCTGTTTAACTAGCAAATTCCGTTGCGTTTGTCAAGCACTATTTTTATCTGCGCTACATATTTCGTGCGCTGTGCTGCGGCCCCCTGTCTATAGCTGCCATTATAAGCACATCCATCCATAATGTCAAGAGATTTCTGCAATGTTTCGAAATAGTAGTCTTTATAAAAAGTTTCTTCCACATTCGTTACAAGGAATATCCAATTTTGTCAAGGAAATTTTGTTTACTACCAGCTCCTTTTAAATATGTTGGGCGAATTATCATAAAATACAATTTTTATTGTTTAAAAATTTAGACTATCAACAAAATATCTGTTGAATGTAAACATTTTTGGCACTATATGGCGACTATCAAATCTAACAGGAGCTTATGAACATGGAAGACAACCTTACGGAACTAACTGCTAAAATCGTATCTGCTTATGTTTCAAACAATAGTGTTCAGGTGGTTGATGTACCAGGATTAATTAGGACGGTGAACCAGTCACTTACAAAACTTGGACAACCTTTCGATGTTGTTCCAGAGCCCGTTGAACTTAAGCCTGCTGTTTCTATTAAGAAATCAGTCACACCAGAGTTTATTATTTGTTTGGAGGATGGGAAAAAGTTGAAGATGCTCAAGAGGCATTTGATGGCTTCTTACAACCTTTCTCCTGACGAATACCGTGCAAAGTGGGGGCTTCCATCTGATTACCCGATGGTTGCTCCGAACTATGCCAAGGCCCGATCCGACCTGGCTGTCAAACTGGGTCTCGGGGTTCGCAACAAGGTTGATTGACCTCTGAAGGCTTGAATGCCCTTTCCTGGCGATTAGAGGCCCGTGGAGACGGTTTTGGGGGTAGGGGGCTATGCTGGTAGCCCCCTACCCTTTTCGTTGCCCCTGACGGGCATTTTTTGAATGCTTTTTTTGTGTTGGGTCTGATGCTTGGCTTCAGGGCCACAAAAAATTAAAAGAATCAATATAGAAATATATAATATGCTGTGGATAACTCATTTTGGAATCGCTAAAAACCCCTTTGATTTCAAACTCCGAATCGGAGTTTGTAAATTGCGACTAATCGCAACCAAAATGCGGCTAATCGCAATTTGCCCCCTTGACCCCCGTTTGTTCCTCATGTAGAAGGAATCCATCGCCCTATCCACGACCTGCTTGGATTTTTTACACCGGGGTTTTAAGATGGAAGACAATGTTACCAAATTCAAAAAAAAGATACGGTTGCTAACTCCATATGAAGGAGATTACTTTAGAAAGCAATTTGAACCACATTGTCATAATGATGAGGACCGTGAGGTATTAGATGCAGTATTGGATGCAATTACGTCCGATAAAAAAAGCAAATGGAGAATGATGATGTTTAGCCCTGAGCATTTTTATGAAGCATCAAAAGTTATAAGGGCCAGATCAAAAGAATGTGGCCCCACATTCTCTGTATTCAATGCACTAACATCACTTATGGACTATGATACAGGGAAAATATTTTTTAATAGGTCAAAAATATGCGAAGACTATAACATCAATACTTCACAATTATCAAGATCACTCAAGGAATTAGTAGACCTTGGAATCTTTTATCGACAAAAATCCGGGGAAAAAAATTCATATATATATTTTATGAATCCAGAAATTGCATGGTATGGCACAGATGAGGCAAGAAGGAATACTTCACGAAATGTTATTCATCTTCCATTGCTTCGAATCAAGAAAGATGAGGAAACAACTATATTATCTTAATTTTTATCTACTGAGCAAATATGAGTAAAAAATCAATATGTAGATTCAACAACCACATTGTCGTTACGTATGGCAATATGGTTCGAAGATTTATTATACCAACTATATCAGCAGCCATAGGACTTGAGGCTCGACTTACATCTGATGATCAATTTGCCGAGAGATGGATGCTTAAAAAGACTGGCGCTCAATCACAAGTTATCAATATTATTCCAATTATAAGAAAGCATAAAGTTATAATTGCATTTGACAATGAAGGTAATGTATTGAGAACATATCAATGCAGAAATCTTCAATGTGCCGTTGATCTTGAGACTAAACTTAACTCCGATGTTAAATTGCTCAAGTTTGGGTAAAAAGTGCTGATCCGGAATCTCCCTATGTTCGCGTATCACATCGAAATGTAAAACAAGCGGTAGAAAAATAATGTCATCATTGGTTATAACGGTGGATCGAACACTGGTGAAACTTTCTGATGGTGTATGCACGGTTTCATCTCGGTGTGTCACATCGAAAGATGCCAGGGGACTCGCAACGAGACTTACTAATGATCCTGGCCTTGCAACCAAATGGCTAAATCAAGTAAGGCCAAACTTGTTCAAGAATTCATCCGAAGATGAAGAAAGAGGATGATATGACTACATTGTTGCTTGATGATTTATCTATTGAATGGCATCAGGATTATGAAATAGGTATTGAGGATATTGATCAAGATCATAAAAGGCTTTTTTCGATTTATAACTACTTTAATACCGTTGCCGAGCAAGGGACAAAATCACCCTGTATCTCAACTATGTTTGTTTTGTTATCGGACTATGCAATAGGACATTTTCGAAATGAAGAAGCTATAATGAACTCCACAAAGTATCCTGATATTGTTAATCATATTAGACAACACAACGGATTTGTTAGAAAACTCGATAAAATAAGAAATAGATATGAAGGTGGTGATGATGTGAGAGAAGAGTTATTTATGTTTTTTAGAGACTGGATACTTTTACATGTCTTGAGGGATGACCGTAAAATTGGTGAGCATATGAAAAAACTTACACCTGTGTTTTAGGTAGTCAGTTATCATTACAATGATTATTCTTACCTAAAATATAATCAAGAACCTTTGGTGCAGTATCCTTATTAAGGGCAAGATATAGTTTATGTAATTCTGCTATCGCAGCTCGACGACCGCCACGATCATAAGCTTTTTTAACTGCTTCAAATCCTTCTTTATCAATCGAAAACATTCTTTTTTGCCCATTATCTATTAATTGAAATGCCTTTGTTGTGTTTCGATTGTACGTATGCCCGTTTCAACCTCATTATTATATAGCATCATGATGCACCATACTGGAGTTGTAAGAAAAAATCTATTATTATATAGTTACTCAACCGTGTGTTTTATAAATTTTGCCAATTTTACCTCATGTTCTTGAAGATGATTTATGAGCCAACCTATTATAAGAGATGATATCGCATAATAATCATCCATATCATTATTAAAGTATGATAGACTAAATAATATTATTGTAATATCGATATGATCATTAACATGACTATCAGTATAGATGTAGTTAATTGATTTCATTAATGACTCTTCATATCGAAAATAACGAGAAAGGCATTTACTGAATTCACCAATCAATGATAATAAATTAAATGGCAATATGTTATCAACAATGTTTAAGAGTTCGTTTCCGATACTAATAAAATGTCTGTTGTCAACATCAAGCCATTCGACTCCAGTTTCATATTCATTGTTCCATTTGATCAACATTGTTCGAAGTATCTTCAAAATTTGAAAAATCAATCAATCTCGAACCTTCAATTAGAAATATTATTCACCCCTGATTTTTGACCGTTTGGAACCTCCGAAGAGCCTCCTCCAAAACGGTTCCTTATCCGCTTCGCTAGGCTGTCCGACAGGGTCCAATACGGTGTTGATCGCTTGGTGCTGGTTTGTCAACAATTTGTCAAGCACCTGATCAAGCCTTTGTTCAACCCTTTCCGCACGAAGTTCCGCAGCATCGACCCTCTCCAACCATAGGGACCGTTCCATGGCGGTCTGAGCCTGGAGGCGGTTTACAAGGTTGAGGTGGATGGTTTGAATTTCTGTGATCCGATGGGCCATCTCGGCATCGTGGCGAGACTGCTGGTCGATCATGACTGACAATGGAACCATTGTTTGGTTAGATGATAATGGACCTTCAATGGACCGGTCTGGACCTAGACCGGTCTTGGATCGGTCTAGGTCCATAGACCGGTCTATCGGACCATCGGACAGGCACACCATGAGCCTTCCGTCGTTGCCTTTTCGGCATCGAAGAGTGTGTCGTTTAACCCTTGATCTGATGGCCTTCTCGCTGACATTAAGACGGATTGCGGCATCTGATATTGAAAGCCAATCTTCTGTCATGGCCCTTAGCATGGTCCGGTTCTGGACCGCCCTATTGCGGTCCATTGGTCCTATGATGGACCGGTCCATACAATGCCAAATGTTGAACCAACGGGCAAGATTTGTCGGCATTGAATGTGTGAAAACTTCCCAAGAATAGTTTTATCTGATATACACAGACATCAACCTCGGAAGAATGCCCATATGCCTGGAAACCCGATGCTCGGTGTTCGACTTGCACCAGAAATCCAGGCTCGTCTGACCGCCCTGGCCCAAGCCACAGGGAGATCAAAGGCCTTCTATGTGCGAGAGGCCATCCTTGAGCATCTCGACGATCTTGAAGACATCTACCTTGCTGAAAAGGAAGTTGAGGATATCAGGGCTGGTCGATCTCAAACGGTTCCAATCGAAGAGGTAATGAAGCGATATGGCCTTAAGAGTTGAATTATCACCTCTTGCTTTTCGAAACCTCGAAAGCCTCGATAATCAAGATGCTAAAAGGATTTTGAAGTTTCTATGTGATCGAGTCGCCATACTTGATGACCCTCGGAGTATCGGAGAGGCCCTGAAAGGGGTTAAATTATGGAAATATAGATTCATGATTTATAATATTATTGCTGATATAGAAGATAATATTATCAAAATTGCAATTATTAGAACTGGAAATAGGCGAATTTATTATATGGATCTTAAATCATAATATGGGTGGGCAATATGCTATTTAATAAAATACGCGACACAAATACATTTTATGTAAATATAGAAACTTTCGTTAGGATTTCATGGAATGACTTTTCTTTTAGTTCCCTTGAACTGATAAAGCACATTCAAAATAATATTGTTTCGTATGATATAATTGATGACTTTCGCAGAAAGATTTGGGCTCAGTTTTTAGCGGAAGCACGAATAATGGATAAAGTTGAATATCAACTCAAGGAACAACACAAGAATGACCACATGCTTATTATAGATATGATTGCTGTAATGGTTGAAAGAAGTGATCGGCCACAAGAATTAACTTCATTCTTTCAAAAGGGGTTTGATAAACTATGTTCTTTACATATAAATCATTACGACAATGTCCTTCGTGATTATCTCAAATCGAAGTATGGGCAATAGCATAATCAATGAAGTGAGGCCGCAATCATGAGTTGGACCGATGATCAAGTTATAAAATTAACAACTCTATGGAATCGGGGAATGACTGGTGGTGAAATTTCAGAAATTATGGGAATAAGCCGAAATTCAGTAATTGGAAAGGCTCATAGGCTTGGACTTTCTGGAAGACCATCACCCATTATACGCGAAAAAGTTATACATGGCCCAAACTTGCTGGCTATAAATGAAAGAATGTGTAGGTGGCCTATTGGTGATCCGAAAAAGCCTGGATTTCACTTTTGTGGCGATAAAATCGATTATTCGCAATCTTATTGTGAGAAGCATCGAGCACTTGCATATCAACCGGGAAAAAAACTAGTCCATCGCTAAGGTTTGTATCAAAATGAACAATGGCGATTTGATCCTTACTCCAGCACAACGAGAATTTGTTAGTCGTGTATATAGAACTATAATTAATGATGCTCCGAGTGTTCATGACGGATTTCGTTTGAGACGATGGACGACTGGACCAAACAAGGGGAAGGTAAAACTCTCAACGGCTGTTCAAGGATTATTTGATCGTGGTATGATCACTTTCGAGGATGTTGGCATTTGGCCGAAAGCAAATTTCACTGAGAAGGGGCTGCGAGCATTGAAGTTAATGGCTGCTGACCGTCGAGCCCTTGATCCTTCTCGGTATCAAAGGCTTATTGACGAATTAGCAAAAGTTCTGGATTGATATCTATATGATTTCTGAATTATACTATACCTCTAATTATTAATTTATATATTGAAGGCATAATACCATGACACAAACAATATCGAATATTTGTTATAACAGGCTTATTTTAGCAAATGATGTCCCATGCTTTAACAAGATATCTGCTCTTGATTACATCGCAAAACTACATAAATCAGTTGTTAGTAGCAGCAAAAGACCTGGGGATGCATATCGATTATTCATTTCTGGACTTGTCAGTAATTTGTGCTCATGTCGTAACTCTATTTTTTTATCGACCGTTGATATGTATAGTAAGGCTACAAAAAAACATGTTGGCACTGCTGTCAACTATATAGTTTGTGGAAACCTGAACAACCAACTCGCTGTTAAGCAGATTAATATAGTAGTTATTAATTGGAAGCTTGGTCTAAAATACAATGCCAGCGAATGTATTGCAGATAAAAATTTGATAATAACTTATCATGCCATTGAACGGTTGTTATTAAGAAATGAGTATGCTGTTATTCGAAAAAATCCTGATTTATTTATGTATCTCATCAAACATATGGTGCTACAAATTGCTTCTGATGTAATATTTACAAACATTGATATGAGATCATCCATAAGTAAAATTGCTGTTAGTGGTGGGTATTTTCCTGTTATACATAATGATAGCAATATGTTTTTAACGACTTATGTTGACGAAGGATTATACACTGACGAACAATCCTATATTAAAAATATGTCTGAAGCCACCATCAAAAATGCTCAAAGACTTGTTTACACTTTTAATGAGGCTCAAGATAATGTTGGAACACTAACGGTACATGGAAAGAAATGCGACATTAAAAATGTTCAAATATTCTTCCCGACGGCGATAGGTTTATCACATTATACATAATACATTAATTTATGTCCATAAATGCAAAACTAATAATTTTTTCAATATTCAAGAAGGTGTGACAATCTGGAAACATTTGTTTACCAAATCAGCGGATTTATTGAACTTTCAGGGAGAGGGGTGGCAGTCCCATATCTTGGTGTGCAAGAACCAGTGGAATTCCGGCCCTTTCGGGACGATTGCCCCCTTGCTTCATTCTGACCACTCGGGTATATGGCACCCCCGCTTCCGACCTGACGATTTTCAAGAAAGATTTGATATGACCGAGTGGATGGTCTGGTTAAAAACCGGCATACCTGCAATTGATGCTGATCACGAGCGAATTGTGAAATTGATCACTCTTGCTCAAACCACACCGACAGAAACTGCTTCAAAGATTATTAATGCTGACTTTTTGAAAAATACTAAAACCTTGATAAAGGCTCATTTTGAGCGAGAAGAAGATTTGATGTTTAGCCTTCGATATAAATATTTGAATGATCATATAACTGATCATAGCATAATATTGACCGCACTTAATGATATTACAAAACGATTTGAATGCGGCATTATATCATTGAATGAGGTTTTTGAACGAATTTTGCTATTGGATGATCACAAGAAATTTCATGATGTTCAACTTGCTGAATTTATAAACAATTCGAAATCATCAAAGTTGGTTTCAAGGATCACTCGGCATTCACTAGGCTCAAACCCTATGTCGAAGGCTAGAAAATCGGTTCACACGGCTTGACCAAGCATGAAGAAACTTTCCTTGGAAAGTTTATGATGGTATACATAGACCATCAAGTCAAGATGGAAACCGGCGATATGGAAACCCCCACATACCAAGGCAGCCTGATCAATATGGCATCCGAAATCGTGGCCGCCTATGTGAGCCGGAATTCCGTCCAGCCTGCCGAACTTCCTGGCCTGATCAGCACCGTCCATCAATCGTTGAAAACGGCTAACCAGCCTCTCGCAACGATCGACGAAACGGTTGAACTGAAGCCTGCTGTGCCGGTGAAAAAATCTGTCCAGCCTGATCATATCGTCTGCCTGGAGGATGGGAAGAAGTTAAAGATGCTCAAAAGGTATATTGCTAACACATATAATATGATCCCAAACGAATATCGGACAAAGTGGGGACTGCCATCAGATTATCCGATGACCGCACCCAATTATGCCAAGACACGATCAGACTTGGCGAAGAAGATTGGTCTCGGAAAGCCTCGCACCCAAACATAATGTGTCTCATATTTTATCTGACGACGAGCATGGAATAATAAACCAAAATGTGCTTCCTACACCAAGTGTGCTTTCGACTCCTATTTGACCGTTCATGGCCTTACAAAGTTTATCACAAATTGCCAGTCCAAGGCCTGTTTCGCTAAACTTGCGAGCATATGAAGAATCTACTTGTTTAAACTGCTCAAATACCTTATCTTTCATATCTTCAGGTATTCCAATACCAGTATCTATAACACTTATCTTTAGTTGTCCTGATCCACTTTCTCCATCGTTTGACAATATATATTCTGTTACAATCGTAATTGTTCCTCGTTCAGTGAACTTTATCGCATTTCCAGTTAAGTTTATAATGACCTGCTTAACTCTCACTTCGTCGCCAAATAAATAATTTGGCAGGTTATGATCAATTTTTGACGATAAAAGCACACTCTTTTGTAGTGCCATAGGGCTATAAAGAATTATGGCTTCTTCTATAATCTCTCTTATGTCAAATTTGTTTCTTGTTATGATCGTATTACCAGATTCTAAACTGGCAAAATCAAGAATTTCTCCAATAACCTCCAGCAAATTACTTGATGCATCAGAAATATTTTTTGAATATTTCTTCTGTTTTTCATCTAGATTAGTTGTTAGCATAAGTTCATTAAACCCGTATATTACATTCATTGGAGTACGTAGTTCATGTGTCATAAATGACAAAAAATCTTGTTTTGCCCGGACCGCTGTCAGAGCGCGATCTCGCTCAACTGCGAGTGCTTTTGTTTTTTCACCGACAAGGTGTTCTAGTAAATCTTTTTGTCTTTTTGTTGTAAATACCTGGTCTTCTCGCAAACGCAATAACTCTTCAGTATATTGTTTAAATTTATATAACATACTTGCGAGTTTTCCCACCTCGTCTTTGCGATGTGACAAATCATATTTTATAATAGTTTTACCAGATGCTACAATCCCCATGCTTTCGATCATTTTGTTGACTGGTGTTGTAATAGATAACACCACAAAATATGAAACTAAAACTCCCAATATTAGTGCGGTAACTGCAAGTGTTATACAAATGATTTCTACCGAAACGTGAAACTTATGATTAGTTTTATACCTTGTCTCAATTTCGTTGGTCTGGTGTTTATATAATTCTCTAATAAATGACATAACGCTTCTAAACTGCTCAGTGCTTTCTTGCGACAAGAATACAGATGGGTTATCGAAGTCGCCTGACACAATGTGTTGAAATATGCTTTGGTAAAAGTTAATAACTTTTGGCAACTGATCATTTACTTTTGTTGATATTGTCTGTTCAGTATTATCCATATTAATTAGTTGATATGCTTTCCAGTTATCATCTACTTGTAATATGTGATCATTAAACTCTACATATAGAGTTTTGCTACGAGCAATATTCCGACTAAGCATCGCATCATATGTTCTTATTCTTGCTCGATGCAAATTGTCTATTACATTTCCTAGTTTTATGATTGAGACCGTATTAGTATCGTGTATTTCAGAATAACTATTATGAAATACTGATATTGTATATAGTAACAAACCACTAACACCGAATGTAAATATCATTAATATACCCGACAATATACCAACTCTTTTACCTATTGAGCAATTTTCAAACGCAGATAATATATTAATATTTGTTAAGTTCATTGGCTTGGCTCCTTACTTACTTATATAATCCAGCCCACGGTTAGGCTTACTCTTTTGCCACGATACTTGTCAACCTATTTGTATCTATTGAGTATAACATATAAAATGTAATTTTAGCGATCCATTATCAGTACTACACACTTTGGTTGATTATTACTCCGTCTAAACCGTAGTGATTGTATGTTAACTATGTTGTGTCTTTTTTAGTAACAAGGATTTGGGTTATTAAGAATGACAAATACATAGTAATTTAGTGGTATTCAATAGATAGTCGCATTTACGTGACAAATTACCGCACTGCATTGACAATGAATAGTTTGCGATTTAAAGGTTTAAAAATGAAATTGATCCTTTTGTTCTGAAACGGCATCGGTCATTTCTTCATGATTTGTATAGTCTCCTGCTGCACCGTCAATTGAGACAACCAATCGGAATTGCTCATTTGCCATCACCAAACCCCATCATCAGCCTGCAGCAATCGATATGACCAATCAACTTCCCTCATTCGCTTTGAAGCCTAACGCAATGATATATATTCCGCAACAGGTATGGACACTGATCCCTCTCGGCACCATGGGTGAATGGGAGCAACGTCGATCCAACCATGATCAAACAGCCTGGGCCTATCTCAATGCTATTGCCGGTGATCATGAGGCTGTTCAAAAGGTTATGCGCCCCATCTGTAATGAACCTGACACTAAATTAGAGCATTCAAATATGCGACAAATCGTCTCGGTAAATTGACTATTAATGATTTGTGATATAAATAACATGGAATTAAGACGCTGAGTCCATCTATCAGACAGATTTCCAGAAGTCAAAGGAAATGGAAATGCCGGATACTGACTTTGATATTTTTTTCGAGTTACTAAATGAAAAATATGAAAATATAAATAATGTTGGCGGCACAGCAGCTGCATTTCGTCAATTTAATCTTTCTAGGTCTAGAAATAATCGTAAATGTGTATGGGAAGCAACTTCCAATTGGGAAGTCGACATTCTGGTTTATAAGAGTTATTTTGATAATTTCAGAAATGTCTGTCGATCATATTTTATTGGTCACGACACCGATGCAATTATATCAGAAATGATTGCATCAATTCAGCCTGATGCTAACAACAATATTCAATGGGGAGAGACTACGCGAAATATAACACATGACAGCCGTCAATTTACGATATACGTCAGAAGAAACGGGAATGATGCCTACCAGGGAAAGATAATATTTAAATCAATCGAACAGAACGAACAATCCCTTGCAGATTGTTTTGACCACTTTTATAGAGATTTGAGGAGACACTTAACAGAAGAATTCGGTAGGGCTGATATTATAATTTACGACTCATTACTATTTAAAAGATAATGTATTACTATATTATTCTCCTTGTCAGATTACATGTTTCTTGAAACGGTTTTTAAATAATTTTCCAACTTCAATAGTTTGCTCAAGTGCATCAATATCTGATAATATCTCTTGATATGAACTTTCTCGATACCACTTTCTTGGATTGCCACACTTTGAACAAGAACATGGCCTCCTCGCTACGACTCGTGGGTAGGCCACTCGTA
>SERZ01001357.1_pt1 | contig 14001 bp, 7 predicted proteins | sample 3171461 | NCBI WGS metagenome assembly SERZ01 (sample SAMN06051861, study PRJNA518727) | freshwater metagenome | biome: subpolar coniferous forest; feature: holomictic lake; material: water; isolation source: holomictic Lake 227, 6 m depth | place: Canada: near Kenora, Ontario | collected 2013-06-25... | reverse complement strand
GAAAAACCTGCTTTAACCCAATAATATTTGTTCTCAGTCTATCGTGTGTGTCAAAGAGGCCGGATCACAATTCCGGCTTTTTTGTTGTACCGGTGCTGCAGTCGGCCAAGGGTGCCCGGGGGTCTTTTTTTAGCGACGGTTGCTAGTGCTTACGCTTAAATGCGCCCTGGAATGAAGACGACTATTCTTGCTTTCACGGTGCTTGTGGCGCTTTCAGTGCCGGCGCAACTACCGACGACCTCTCCAAAATCCGCGGGTTTCGATCCGGTGCGTCTAGCCATATTGCACGCGACGACCCAACGATTCGTGGATGAAGGCAAGCACGCCGGCATCATTACGCTGCTGGCGCGAGGTGGAAGAGTGGTGGACGTTTACGCCTGCGGCTACCAAGACATCGGGAAGGGCTTGCCGATGCAGCGGGACACCATTTGCCGCGTTTACTCGATGTCAAAAATCATCACCTGCGTCGCCACGCTGACGTTGTTTGAGGAGGGGCGGTTCAACTTGGACGATCCGGTGGTGAACTATTTGCCGGAGTTAAAGGAAATGAAGGTGTGGTCTGGCGGCACCCGGGAGGCACCGAAGCTGGAGGCGCTGAAGCGACCCATCACCATCAAACACCTGCTCACGCATACCAGCGGGTTGATTTACGATTTCAGCGGCGAGGATGAACTGACGAGACTCTGGCGCAGTGCCGGCCTTTGGACTGGCCCGGGGCTAACCAACTTCCTTGCGAAGCTCAGCAAGCTGCCGCTGAAGCATCAGCCGGGCGATGCCTATACCTATGGCGTGAACCAAGACGTGCTCGGCGCGTTGATCGAGCGGGTCTCAGGCAAGCGATTTGGTGCTTTTCTGGAAGAACGGTTGTTCCGTCCCCTCCGCATGGAGGACACGGGCTTCGACGTGCCGGAAGCGAAGAGGGGCCGGCTGGCCAAAACCTACAAGCGTGGTTCTGATGGGAAGTTCGTGGAGGACAAGCCAATCCTGGAGACGTGGCCTGAATCAGGACGCGGTATCGAAGCGGGTGGCTCCGGCATCTTTTCAACGGTGGACGATTTTACCCGTCTGGCGCAAATGTTGTGCAATGGCGGCACGCTGGATGGCCAGCGCATTCTGGGCCGGAAGACGGTCGAACTATTGACGGCCAATCACCTGCTAACGCTTCCGAACAACCAAGCCGCCACACGGCCGAAGGGCTTCGGCTTCGGCGTTGAGGTAACCACCGACGTTGGAGCACTTTCCGTCCCCTCATCCGTGGGACAGTTCGGCTGGTACGGCGCGGCAACCACGTACTGCCAGATTGATCCGAAAGAGAGAATCGTGGCGATCGCGTTTGCCCAGCACTTTCCATTCAACGAGCACCAATTCTTTGCGGCCTTTCAAACGGGGTATTATCAGGCTTTGAAATAGGAGCAAGATCTGCGGAGGACTCTCTGCCCGGCACGCAAGTCTCACATGTCGATTAGCACCCTGGGGTGCCTGGCCAAGATCGCCCGAGTGAGCAAGGACAGCAAATTCGCGCGCTACTTCGGTGGAATCATGCAACAAGTCCGGGGTTTGAATGCCTTTCCACCCCATTCGTCCAATCTGTCATGAACTCAGAAATATGAACTCTTCACAGCAAAACAATTCTAGAATTGTCCCATCGGCAAATGCCGCCATCCGCAGGCAATAAACTCGCATGAAAAGAACATTCATCCCCATATTGATGGTCGTTTTAGCCACGTCATTTCTCACTGGATGTGCTTGGCAAATAGGTGGCGACAAAAAAGCCATGGAACCGACTACCGGCCAGCAATTAATTGACTTGCAGAAGGCCAAAGATGCCGGGGCGATCACCGATTCAGAATATCAGGCTCAAAAGGCAAAGCTGCTGCATAGTAAGTGAGCGGGGCCGACTAAAGGAGCTTTGCCGTGGATGGCAGGCTTGCACTGACAGCCTTGAACCTGCAGTCCTTGCCAATCATCTCTGGGGAGTCAACCCGGTGCTGGCCGGAAGGCAGCGCTCCGCTGCTTTGGTGGTGCTCGCAAATTGCGCCCCGAACCCGTTGTCTGCATGGAGTCAGGTTTTACCCGAGCTGACCGGCCCCCGCCTACACGCTTGCAGGCGATACTCCGAAGGCGACCTCCCTTCCATAGCGCGAAATCTTCTGGCAAAATCGCTGCCGCTGCCAAAGCCGCTCTTCTCGGCCACCAGGGTGACAGAAAGTTCGGTCTCGGCCAACAGGCGACGCGCTTCTTCAAACTGGCGGCGCCGAATGGCCTCGCCCGGAGTCTGGCCAGTCGCCGCCTTGAAATGCGTGTGAAAGGTCTTGCTCGACACCTGCTGTGTTGCTTTGAGCACCTGCGCCACGCTCAGGCCGCCGCACGCGCGTTGGCTGATGTAGCCCACTGCGGCAGCGATGTCGCAAATCTGCGCCCGCTGCAAGCCGGTGGAATCCCGCACATGTAAATCAACCGCGCCCAGGCGCACCCGGTCTTTGGGCCCGGCTTGGCCCGCCATCATCTGGTCCAGAATCCGCATTGCCTCGAAGCCGATCTGTTCACCGACCGGGATCACGCTCGTCAAGGTGGGGTTGCTGGCCAGGCAGAGGTCCGCGTCGTCCGCGCCGATCACCGCCACGTCTTGCGGCACGCGCAGGCCGAGGGCGTGGCAGAGGCGAATGACGTAACCACCGCCGCCCGCTTGCGGGCAAAACACTCCCGTGGGTCCGGGCAGGTTGCGGAACCACGCCGCCAGGCGTCGCGGCGCCGGAGTCACGGGCGCATCCGGATCGTCCAGCAGGGCGGGATCGACCACTTCGACGAAGGTAGCTTGCGCCGGGTGGGCGGGGCGGGCGATGCGCTTAAAAACGTCGGCCGCCGTGGTCTCCATTTCCTGTTCGCTTTCCAGTAAGAGCAACGCGAGCGACCGCACGCCCTGTTGCCGGAAATGGCGCACGACCGCTTCGACCTGGGCGGCAAACGAGCCGCTCACCACGGCTACCCCCGGTCGGAGTTGAACCGCGCTCATGCTGACGACCGGGCAGGGCCGGGGCAGCAGCCCGAGCAGTTTCTCCAGCTCCTGGTTTTCGAGGTAGCTGAGCACGCCGTCCGGATTCCAGGTGCGCAGTTGGGTTAGGACGTCGCTCGGAGCGGAGGAACAGCGCATATCGCGCGGGACGCGAAAGTCCCGGACGATCGCGTGCGATTCGGTGTCGGCATACGACAGCGCGCCGCGCACCAGGCGGTGAACCAGGGCCGTCCACAGCGGTGAGACAAAGGCGACTTTGCGCACAGGCAACACACGCAATCTTACCAGTCCTTACACAAAATGTATAGCAATTTCCCTCAATGCACTTGACGGACCCCGGCCCTGGGTTAGTCTTGCCTTTGCCGACCGGCGTTTAGTTTTTCGAGGCACTCGCTTGGGCCCTTGCCCCGCAAACAAAGAGCGCCTCGACCAGACGGCAAGACACGAAAAGCAACAACCAGGAAACCAAACCAAAATGAAAATATGAAAAGATCCCTCTACTCCAAATTCCTAAAAGGCAGCCTCCTTGCGGTTCCCGCCGCGGCCATGATGCTCGGCGCCAGCCACGGCGCTACGCTCGGTATCCACTGGCAGGTTGACTGGTCAAAATACAACCCTCAATACAGTTACTCAACATCCGGCTGGATCGTTACAGGCAACGCCTTTGGGGTTGAACCGGCCAACTGGTTCAACGCTCCGCAGGTACCGTTCGCTACTTCCGCAACCGATAGTGGCGTTCCCTCCAACCTGGGCAATGCGCTGATCTCGTGGTCTTTCGATTGGATCTACTCAACCGGCATCGGCAATCTCAACCCGGATGCCACGACACCAGCGGTGCTGACGCCGGGGAATGATCAAGTCACGTGGACGGTCATCGAAGGGAACGGTAACAATACCAACGCCTCCCCGTGGACAGTCGAAGTCTCTGGCCTGGCGAACTACTTCCCATCGGGTTTTATGGTTCAGACTGTTTCAGCCCGCGGGGGAGGGACAGGCAAGCCAGCCTCCATGAGTATCGGCGACGTTTCTGTGGCTTGGAACAGCGGTGCCAGCAGCAACATCCTGAGCTACACAACTTGGCGGGCGATCGGGGGTTACTACGATAGTACCGCTCTCAGCACCGTCGGCCTTAGCTCGTCCAGTACCGTCATTACCAATGATGCCGTCAAGTTGACAACGGCGGTGCCATGGACTGTTGATAGCCCACTTGCCGCTGCCATCATCACCGACCAGCCGGTCATCACCCGGGACCCGATCGGGAGCACCGTCGGCTCGGCCGCCTCTTTCTCATTGACGGCTACCGTCATCGGCATCCCAACGCTTCGCTATCAGTGGCGAACGAATGGAATTCCCATTCCCGGCGCCACCGCCGCGACCTATTCCGTGGCTAGCGCCTCGCCCGGCGACAGCGGTACCTACGACTTGGTGGTCACCAACACCATGGGCGGCGCCACTAGCGCCGTGGCACTCGTGACGGTAATCGGCACCCCGGCGATCACGGCAGGGATTCAGTCCAACACGAACTACTACAACCTGGATCAATTCTTCTTCATCACCACCGCGGGCGCGCAGCCGATGAGCTATCAGTGGCTCAGAAATGGAACGGCGATCCCGGGCGCAACGTCCGCTTCACTGGCCATTACCAACCTGCAAGCCTCCGATAGCGGCAGCACCTTCAAGGTGATCGTCACCAACTCGTTGGGCGCTGCCACCAGCTCCGTGGCGACACTCACCGTTACCAGCCCGCCTTACGACGGCTTCAATTATCCGGATGGTTCGCTGACTGGCCGGGGTGCCGGCAGCAGTTGGGGCGGCCCCTGGGTCAATTCCGGCCCGCCCAATTACAACGGCGACAACTCGGTCGCTCAACCCAGCCTGGCATACATGGACGCAAGCTACGAGCTCGCTACCGTCGGCGGAGCCGTCCAGGTGGCCGCTTCCGGCTCGCAGGATTTCGACGACATCCGCGCGCTGACCGGCAAGATTGGCGGCAGCGGCACAGTCTATGTTAGCTTCCTTGGCCAGATGAACTACGACGCCGCCGGCATCGAGTTGGTCGAGGACGCGGGTACAAATAGTTACAGTCGCCTGTTCCTCGGCGTTCCCCTTTACGCCACGACCTGGGGCTTTGGATGGTATCCGACCGCTACCCTCTCCTCTACGCCTCGCGCCGACTTGTCATTCCTGGTTTATCGCTTGGACTTCACCCCGACGGATACCCAAGTCCGGCTCTACATCAACCCCACCCTCTCGTCGGAGCCGGTTTCGGCCACCTTGGCGGGGTCTGCGGGCTGGTTCCAGTTTAACAAAGTGCGAATCGTTGCACGCCAGCACGCCAATCTCAACGTAGGCCAAATTGACGAATTGCGCATCGGCGGCACGTGGGCAGCCATCGCGCCAGCAGTCCCGCGCACCGACCCTCCGTCCATCACCAAAGACCTCGCTGGCATCTCCAGTTCCGTCTATGTTGGAGGTGTTGTCACGATGTCGATCGCGGCGGCCGGCGGGCCACCGCTCCACTACCAATGGAAACTGAACGGGACGACGCCGATTGGCACGGACAGCCCAACCTTGAGCCGCAGCGGCGTCCTGCTCTCCGAAAGCGGCGACTACTCCTGCGTGGTGACCAATACCCACGGGTCGGCATCGAGCGCGTCCAATCATATTACTGTTGTGACCCCGCCCGATTCCTACACGATGCAGGTGGCGCTCGACGGGCCAAGCGCGTACTGGCCCCTCAACGAAGCGGCCGCCCCAACCGCCTACGACTACTCGTCGCACGGCAATGACGGCATGCAGAACGGCGGACTGACTCCGGGTGGCGTCGGGCCGCGCCCGCCCGCTTTCGCCGGCTTCAGTGCTGGCAATGCGGCCTACCAGTTCGACGGAGCGAGCAGCTCCGTTGATTGCGGCACCGGTCCCGCCTTGTCCGGCACGACTGACTTCACCCTCGAAGCCTGGATCAACACCGCGGGTCCCGTTTACGGCTACACCAACTGCTTCATTCTGCAGCAACGCGGCAGCGGCATTGCTGGCGAGTACATGTTCTACGTCAACGAGAACGGCACCTTACAATTCGCCGTTTACAACGGTGGTTACCAGTTCAACTTCGGCAGCCCGAGCGCTGGCAAACTGGTGAATGACGGCCATTGGCATCACGTCGTTGCCGTCCGCGCTGGCACCAGCGGCGTCATCTACATTGATGGCAGTGCGGCGGCTGGCGCGAGCGGCCCGGCCGCAATCCTCAATCCGGCCTATCCGGTTGCGATTGGCTACGACGTGCGGGATAACAGTTCCTACTTTAACGGCTGGATGTGCGGTGTGGCGATCTACAACGCGGCGCTCTCGGCCGCCACCATCCAGACGCACTACGCCGTGGGGAAAACGGGCTCCGCCCCGGCCAATTTCAACGCGCCGACCCTCAATAATGGTCAGTTGACAATCTCCTGGACGGGCACGGCAACTCTGCTGCAATCCACCAACGCGGCGCTGCCGATGAGCCAGTGGACGCCGACCCCGAACAATCCAACGAGCCCTTACAATGTAACTCCGGCTGCTGGCGGACCGCGGAGCTTCTATCGCCTAAAGCAGTAGTTGGTGCGGTTGGAGTATTATTCCAGATCAGCGGCCGGGAAGTAGTTCCCGGCCGCTTTGCTTTTTAGAAGCCGCGAACCTCATCTTCGTCCACAGCGGCAAGACAGAGGCCAATCCGCGCACGGGTGGCACACCCTGCATCAGCAGCTCTTACATAAAATGTATAGCGATTTCCTGCCAGTGGCATAGACGGTTTCCGATGCCCGGGTATCCTCCTGATTAAGCAATTGAAAAGTGCCACCGATGACCGCGACATCGCCGCCGCTGTGGGTTACATCAACCAACACGCGTGCGAGGGTCTTAGCGTGGAGCGAATAGTGAAAGAAACTCAACAGGTAACAAAGCCGGTTTTCGTCCGGCGGTTCCGGGCTGCCACCGGCCAGACACCGCGGGCAGCGATTCTGGACCGCCAGCTTGATGAAGCCCGGCGACTGCTGGCCGGCACCGAACTCTCCCTCGCCTTCATTGCCGAGCACTCTGGCTTTCGCAAACTCGCAGCACTCGAGCGGGCGTTCCAGGCCGCGGAAGGCAAGACGGCCACGGCGTTTCGCCAGCGATCGCAGCCGGTTGGACAAAACCAGAGCGCCTCCTCGTTTTCCCGCCCGCAACCTCGAAAGGTGCGCCCGGCGGGAGCGCATCTTTCCAAAACTGCATAATGATTTGCACTCATGACCGGCTTTTTGGATAATCGGGGGCACACGCAAGCACTCATGGCCAGCAACCAAAAGAACCGCAAATGAATCCCGAAGGAAATCACTCCGGTTAGAAACCGCGATCAATGAGTCAAATAACACGACCACAAAATGAAAAGAAAAGTACTGAATAAATCACTCCTCAACCCATTCACCTTGGCGGTTCCTGCCGCCATGCTGATGCTCGGCGCCTGCCATGGCGGGACAATCGCACTTAACCTTGACTCGTATTACTACGATAGTCAGGCAACCAACGGCGTCTATGTCGCATGGACTCCCGGAGCGACGCGCGCGCCCGATGGCTTCGGTTTGGGCTACCAAACTTCCGGTTGGGTCGTCACGGCCAAGGCTTTTGGCGTTGTCCCCGCGGACTGGTTCTACGCCGAAGTCTTTGCGTGGTGGGGGGATTCTCCCGTGGACGTCATTGCAAACAAAGGAACAATCGCGGCGCATTTAACCGCTCCTCATTGCCTGGAGAGCGGCATCGGCACACAAATCCCCGGCTGGCATCCGCAGACAGTTGCCCCGGGCAACGACCAAGTCACTTATACCGCTTTGATGTTCCAAAACGGTGTTTCCCCAGCGGTTTCCCTATCGGGTCTAGCCGCCAACTACCCGAACGGGTACGTGGTGCAGACGATCGCCGCCTGGCGGGGGTTGAATCAGAACTTCAACGGGGTGACTTTCACCGACGGAGCCACTTCCACCTATTGCGATTACACCACCATCTACAACCGGCCCGCTCCCTCTGACGGGGCCGATGGTACGATCGGGCTTAGCGCTCCGAGTGGCACTTTCACCAGCGATACGCTTAATATTAACTGCGACCCTCAAACCACGGGCAGCAATGCCGTTTTATCTGGCTTCGTTCTCACCGACAAGCCGGTCATGACGCGCTCGTACCCCGCCAATACCCTGACGGCGGTGGGGGGATCTTTTGTTTTGTCGGCGAGCGTAGTCGGGATAGAAACCCTGAGCTATCAATGGCAAAAAGAGAACACGGCCTCTCCGGGGACCTTTACCAACGTTCCTGGCGGCACGTTCCTCAACTATACAAACGCTGCCGCGGCGGCGGCCGATGCCGGGAATTATCAACTAATTGTCACTGGCAGCCGTTTCCCATCCAGCCCCGCCACCAGCGATGTCCTCGTGGTTGCTGTCATCCCGACCCATCCGGCACGGACCGCCACTTGGGATGCGAATGCTGGGACGACCGGAGCGCAGGATGGTTCCGGCACGTGGAGCTACACCCTGACCAACTGGTGGAGTGGGTCGGTGGACGATTACTGGGGCCCTTCTGATTCGGCGATTTTCGGCGTGGGTGGCGCGGGGCCCTACACGGTCACCCTGGCTGACAATATCACGGCTAATGCGATCACCATCAACAGCGGCGGTTACACCATTACGAACCGCTCCAACCAGACTTTGGCGCTAGGCAGCGCCGCGGGCATTACGGCGAATGCCGCCGCCACAATCGGCGCCCCGCTCTCGGCTGGAACCAATATCCTGCTCAAAGCGGGCACAGGGGCGGTGACGCTCTTCGGCGCGATGGATTCCGCTCAAACCTTCGTCAAGGCTGGCTCTCTGGAAGTATTGGCTAAGCGAGGTGATTCAGCCTACATCGTGACCAATAGCGCAACGCTGAAGATCGGTTACAGCACCGGCGGCAACTATGCCAGCACGGCCATGCAAATCTACGGCGACGGCGTGGCTGCGACCACCGGCTTTTATCTCAAAGGCGGACAGAATTACAACTGCAGCGGACAGGTCCAGTTGCTCGGCGCCCCCACAACGATTCGCCAATACGGCACGGGTCTGGCCGGCCTCGGCACATTCGACATCAACGGTAATGGTATCTGGTGCACTGCCGCCGCCTCGGGCTCCGCTACGGATACGAATATCCAGATGGTCAGCAGCGGCTACGGCATGAGCGCCCAGATCGACCCCGGTGCCAATACGGCCACCGGCGACCTCATTATCAATGGCCCATTGAACATCCCTGGCGTTTTCGGCTTCGTCAAACGTGGCACCGGCTCGCTGCGCCTGAACGCGGCCGCCCTGGCAGGCAATGGTGCTTTGGATATCCGGGCTGGTACCGTTATCTGTGGTATCAATAACTGTGTCGGCGCCAATGCCGGTCTGAAATTCCTTGCCGGTACCACCCTCGATTTCAAAGGCACCAGCCAGACGGCGACCAATGCGACGCTCGCAGGCACCGTAAAGATGACCATCAACAAGGGTGGCACGCCCAAAAACACCGTGCTGACCACCACCGACGCCTCTACTGCGTTGAACCTCGGCGGCGAGTTGAGCGTGACCAACATCGGCGGCGCCTTGGTGATTGGCGACACCTTCACCCTGTTCAACAACCTCGGCGGCTTCTACGGCACCGCGTTCACCAGCCTCAATCTGCCCCCCTTGGGTGATGGCCAGGCTTGGAGGGACAACACCGCCGTGGACGGTACTATCAAAGTCATTGCTGGCTCGGTGGCCCCGACCATCACCACGGACCTCCCGACCGGCACCACCTACGCCTACGTCGGCGCCAAGTTCACGTTATCCGTCGTGGCGTCCGGCGACCCGATCTTGCACTACCACTGGTACCGGAACGGGACAACGGCGGTCGGCACGGACAGCCCGACCTTGGCGCTGTCCTCGGTCACGGCGTTAGACACCGGAGACTACTCGGTGACCGTCTCCAACCCCTATGGCTCCGCTCCGAGTGCGACCACCCATCACCTCACCGTGGAGGTGGTGCCTAGCTCCTATCCCGCCGCGGTCATGCAGGACGCGCCGTTCACTTACTATCCACTCGGGGAGACCTTGCCGCTAACGGCCTACGACTATTCGGGCGCTGCCCATGACGGCACGCAAAACGGCGGCCTTACCCTGGATGTGGCCGGTCCGCGACCACCGACTTACGCCGGTTTCAGTGCTACCAATAAAGCCTACCAGTTCGACGGAGCTACCACCTACGTTGATTGCGGCGCCGGCGCGGCATTGTCCGGCACGACTGACTTCACACTCGAAGCCTGGGTCAACACCACCAACACCACTTACGGCGTAATCCTCCAGCAGCGCAGCGGCTACAATGGGGAATACATGTTCGGCGTCAATGCGGATGGCACCGTAGCTTTCATGGTTTGGGGCGGTGGTGCCCAACAGTTCTCCTTCAGTTCGCCAGTCTCGGCTAAGAAGGTTAACGATGGCAACTGGCACTATGTCGCAGCGGTGCGCAGCGGTGCCAGCGGCGCGATCTATATCGACGGCAGCCCGGCGGGCACCGCCAGCGGCCCGTTGGCCCCGCTCGACCCCACGTTTACAGTGGCGATTGGCAGAGACGCGCGCGACGACGTATCCTACTTCAACGGCCTGATGTGCGGCGTGGCCATCTATAACCACGCCTTGTCGTCAACGCGCATTGCCGTCCATGCCCTTACAGGCTTGTATAACTCTCCGGTCGGCATTGTTTCCGGCCCAGGTTCGACCAGCTATACCTACGTCGGTGGCAGCCCCACCTTCTCCGTCGTGGCCTTAGGCGACCCAGTCCTTCATTACCAGTGGAAGAAGAACGGCACGACGCCCATCGGCACCGACAGTCCCACACTGACGCTGCCCTCGGTTACTTTGGCCGATAGTGCCGACTACTCGGTTACCGTCACCAATCTGGCCGGCTCCGCCCAAAGTGGGACTAACCACCTCACCGTGCTCTCACCCACGGGTAACCCCGCGCTCGTGATGGCTTCCACCCCAAGCGCCTATTGGCCTCTGGGTGAAGCTGCCGGACCCACAGCGTTTGACTATGCCGGCAATCACAATGCCTCCTACAGCAGCGCGGGTTTGACCTACGGTGTGCCCGGCCCGGTGGGCGCGAATGTCGTCGCTGTGAATGGAACGAACGGACAGGTCGCCTATTCCTACTCATCCGGTCTCAATCCTTCAGGCCCTTTCACGGTTGAGGCTTGGCTTAATCCGGCCAACGTAGGCGGCACCATGTGTCCGTTGGCATCATTCCATGAACAAGCCGTTGCGGAAGGCCGTTCTGGGTGGCTGATATACTCATCCACCGCCGGCTGGAACTTCCGAACCTACAACCAGAACGGCCAGACCTTCGCTGTTAACCTCACTGGCGGAACACCAACAGCCGGCACTTGGAATCATGTGGCGGGGGTGTGGGACGGCTCCAAAGGCTACCTCTACGTGAACGGGGCGCTCCAAGGCACCAGCCCCGCCACAAACTTTGTGGCGAATCCTGACCGCCCGCTCACCATCGGAAGCCGCTCCGACTCAGCCTTCTATTGGGGTGGCTCCGTGGGTGATGTGGCATTCTACAACCGGGCTCTCTCGGCTCAGGAGATTCAGTCCCAAGCACTGAATCGTCCAATCCTGACACTCACCCCGGCGGGCGCCAGCATGGTTCTCACCTGGCCCACCGGGACGTTGCAAGCGGCGCCCGAAGCAACCGGCACCTACACCAACGTGCCCAGCGCCACTTCGCCTTGGCCGGTCACGCCATCGCAGGCAAGGACGTTCTATCGCCTCATGCACTGATGGCAGGGCTGAAGGATTAAGCTAACGCAGCGGCCGGGAAGCAATTCCCGGCCGCTTTTTCTTGGCGGTGGTAACAGATTCAGCGCAAAGGCTCAACAATTTCGCCGCCTGGGTCTGTCCGACGGCGCGGATGATCTTGGAAACAGCAGTTCATCCCCGCCAAACACGCGAAACGACGCTAATGGGGCCGAGTTTAACAATGATCTCGGCTTCGCTTTCCGGGCGCAGGCCCGTTCTGGTGCATCTGCTCGCCCCTGTTCGAGTTGTTTTGCGTGTTTAGCGGGCAAGTGCCGTTTTCAGGACGATGTCACCGGCGATGGCTCAGGCGGTAGGCTTCGGTCGTCGTGTAATATTTGGCGATAATGTTGGGCACTTCCCAGTCGGGCATTTTGCCTTCGGCCAGGTAGCGCAGGAACTTCTCGGTCACTTGCGCGAAGTGCTGCTCGTGACCCACGCGATACTTGTCGGGGATGATGATTTCCCAGGCCGCGCCGGCTGGCTTCAGGTCCAGGCTAGGCCAGGAGACGTTGAGTTTGGCGACGGCGGCGCGGACGGCCTGCTCGAACTGAGCGCCGGGTGTGCGGGTCGTGTCTTCGATGTAAAGCACGGGGCTGTGGTTCTGCTTCGCACCCGGCTGGATGAGCAGGTTGCAGCGGGTGCCGCGCACCAATGCATAGTGGGTGTCCGCCGCGCCCGGCGGGGCCTCGAATCGCCACAAGGCCGTCACTTTGGCATGAACGCCGCGCAAAGCGTAAGTAACCTCTCCGTTGGCATACACCTCTAGTGCGCCGTCGGGATCGGTGTTTTCCTTGAAGAAATCCGGATAACGGTCCAGGCCCGTCGTGCGCTTGAACTGTGCCGGGGTGAGCCGGGTGGGCCAGCGGCGGGCGCTGATCACTTTGATGTCCTTGCGCCAGTCCAAGGCCTGGTCGGGGAAGCAAATCCATTGGACGACATCCACGAGGTGGGTGCCGACGTCCGGGATAGCTTCACCCTCCTGGCGGACATCATAGAACCAACCGGGCCGGATGAGCGGCTTGCCGGCAACTTCTTTGAAGAAGTGGTGGACGCTCTCCATGACAACGGCGGGTTGCTCGGGGGTGCCCTTTTGGATCGTGCCGAAGAGGTCCGGCATACGGGCGAGTTCGCGCTGGAGCATGGTGGCGATCTCGTAACGCTCGGTCATGATGTCGTAAAGCAGCACCTTATTCTCGGCTGCCCGACTAAATGCCTGCTGGAGCAGCTTGAAGTCGGCCGGAGTGATGGCCATCGGCTTGTCGGCCAGCACGTTGAACCCGGCGGAGACCGAGCGGTCGATGTATTTGGTTGCGCGGGCGTGGTTGCCGGCCAATACCACTACGTTCCCGGCCCTCTCGCTTAGCATTCGTTCCAGGAAGTCTGGGCCAGTATAGACTCTTTCCTCCCAGCGTGTGGGTTGTTCGGCGCGAGTATTAAACGCTTCGATGCGCTTCAGGTGCTCTTGCACGTCAGGACCCACGGGCGCATAGACATGTACGACCGGGCTGACCTGCGGATACATGTATTTCTGGACCAGACCCGCGTGGAAGTGGCCAGGATCCAGAGTGATGAGGCGGACGGCGTTGGTGGCCGGGGCGGCGGAGAGGGAGACGCACATGGCGAGAAGGGTGGAGAGGCACAAAGTCCGAAGGCCGAAGGCCGAAGCCCGAAAGAAGGCCGAAAGCCGAAGATGGGAGGGCGAGGGGTTGGGTTCCTCTTTACACACATCTCGGTGCTCACCGGTCGCGGGGCCATTTCCCTCTCCTCCTCTGGAGGAGAGGGGCAGGGAGAGGAGGTCCTCGTTCTCCGCCAGCGCGCCAGATCTATTGGTGCGGCAGCCCGCTGGCATGTCGATATAAGCGGCAGCATCGACAACGGGCCTCCTCTCCCCAGCCCTCTCCTCCAAAAGAGGATAGGGAGAAGAACCACCAGCCCGTGGCTCGACTCCGCCTGATGCGGGTGAAGTGCAAGGGTTGGGGGCGAACGGCGAGACGGTGACTCTCATTATTGCGGTCTAGCGCATATGGCAGACATTCTTGTCTGCCGGCAGGATTTGAGCCAATGCCTTTCGGAAATTCCAGTGATGAATCCCAAAGGGATTCCGCCCCGAAGCCCAAGGTTGCGAGCCGCGAG
>SERZ01001345.1_pt1 | contig 14108 bp, 9 predicted proteins | sample 3171461 | NCBI WGS metagenome assembly SERZ01 (sample SAMN06051861, study PRJNA518727) | freshwater metagenome | biome: subpolar coniferous forest; feature: holomictic lake; material: water; isolation source: holomictic Lake 227, 6 m depth | place: Canada: near Kenora, Ontario | collected 2013-06-25... | reverse complement strand
ACTCAGACATTAACCACCCATCTGTAAATTAAAAGATGCGCCTAGTTTACGTCTTATCCTTTCATAAGAAAAGACTAAACATCCTAAACTTAAAGAAAGGAGACCGCCTTGCCAGAATGCAAGTTTATGATGTATAATGAGCGCATATGAAGAGTCCATCTATCTTTACCATTGAAGCCCCTTTTACGCCTACAGGAGACCAGCCGCAAGCGATTCAAAAGCTTACGGACGGGCTTCGTGCGGGTGCTACGCGGCTCACACTAGAGGGGGTCACTGGTTCGGGCAAAACCTTCACCATGGCGAATGTCATCCGCGAATGGGGACGACCCGCACTCATCGTTTCGCACAACAAGACCCTCGCGGCTCAACTGTTTGCTGAGCTGAAAGCCTTCTTTCCAACTCACGCTGTCGAATTTTTCATTAGTTATTACGATTACTATCAACCCGAAGCCTATATCCCTCAAACCGACACGTACATTGAAAAGGACGCAGCCGTAAACGAAGAAATCGAACGCTATCGTCTGGGGGCGACCAATTCGCTACTGGGACGGCGCGATGTCATTATCATCGCCTCCGTCTCGTGCATTTATGGGTTAGGTTCGCCAGAGGACTACAAGCAGATGCTTGTGGATTTGAAGCCTGGACAGGCCTGCGTGCGCGATCAGATGCTGGAAGAGCTGGTGGCCATCCAATACACGCGCAATGATTACGAGACGCAGCCCGGCACCTTCCGTGTGCGCGGTGACACGGTTGACATCTTCCCCTCCTACAACACCTCTGGCATCCGCGTCTCTTTCTTCGGTGATGAAATCGAGGAGATTAAACGCTTTGACCCGATCAGCGGCAAAACAGAGAACCCGCCCCTGCTCCGCGCCGTGATATCGCCTGCGAAACATTTCGTGATGCCCAAGGAGAAGGTCAATCAGGCGCTCTGCCGCATCAGCGAGGAACTCGATGAACGCCTCAAGGAGTTGGAGAGCATGGGCAAACTCCTTGAAGCGCAACGCCTCAAGCAGCGCACGGAATTCGACCTTGAAATGTTACGCGAACTGGGCTATTGCAACGGTGTTGAAAACTACTCGCGCCATTTAGCCGGACGTGCGGCAGGCGAGACACCCGCCTGTCTCCTGGATTATTTCAACGGCGAATTTCTGACCATTGTTGACGAGTCACATGTTACACTGCCTCAAATCCGTGCCATGTTCAATGGCGATCAGGCTCGTAAACAAGTACTTGTCGATTACGGCTTCCGCCTGCCCTCTGCCAAAGACAACCGACCGCTCAACTTTAACGAGTTTCTCACTAAAGTCGGGCCGATCCTCTTCGCCTCCGCAACGCCAAGCGTTTACGAAAAACAAGTAAGCGACGTGTTGGCAGAGCAAGTCCTACGCCCGACTGGGTTACTTGATCCGCCAGTCGAAGTCAGACCGCTGACCAATCAGATTGACGACCTCATGGAAGAGATCCGCCGATGCGCTGAACACGGCGACCGCGTGCTTGTGACAACGCTCACGAAACGTACAGCCGAAGACCTTACGGCTTACCTACACGAGACCGGCATTCGCGTGGAATATTTGCATAGTGGCATTGATGCGATCAAACGCGTCGACATCCTGGGACGGTTACGCAAGGGCTCCTTCGACTGTCTTGTTGGGATCAACCTGCTCCGCGAAGGCCTCGATTTGCCTGAAGTCGCACTTGTCGCTGTCTTGGATGCAGACAAGGAGGGCTTCCTCCGTTCAGCTACATCCCTGATTCAAACAGCCGGACGTACCGCGCGCCACATCAATGGACGCGTCATTCTGTATGCCGATAAGATCACCGCGGCGATGCAGCAGATGATGGAGATTACACAGACACGACGCATTAAGCAGGAAGCATATAATACGGAGCACAACATTACACCGCAAAGCGTCAAACGCGCGATCCATGAATCGCTGAAGCTTTACGAAGAGGCTGAAGAGATCGAAGTGAGCATGGTCGCTGAATCACAGGAAGCCTACAATGTGCAGACCGTCATCACCGACCTTGAACGCGAGATGCTGGAAGCCGCGCACGATCTAGAATTTGAACGCGCTGCAGCCCTCCGCGACGAAATCAAACTCCTTAGAGGACAGTAACTGTCGCCTATCCATGACCAAACAGCCGCTGAAAGATTTCTTTAATGGCTACACCGCCTCCGAGAATGAGAACGGCAAAATAGATCATCGTAAAGATATTTAGAAGATGTCCCAAGAGCATGCATAACCCGTCGCGTTGCAACAATCCGATGGCCAGAAAAAGCAGGGCAAGCCCTGGCAACGTATTGCTGAAGGGGATTAAACCAAAGGGTGCCATGAGCAGGGCGGCCCCGAGGATCAGTGCACCGTTGTTGACGGTCGTCATCATCCAGCCATCCACCAGCCACTTCATGCGATGCGGACGGCTGACGTGATCCAGTCGATCCAGCCATTTGCTCCCTTTCATGAGTGCCGAACGAATGCCGTCAGATGACAACTTCCGAGAAGCAAGGCGTTGAGGTAACCACAGATTACGATCAAACAAACGGCTGATGCCGATTAACAAAATCGCAAAACCGAAAACAGTACTGACACCCGGAATCGAAACAGGAACCATGAACACAAGCGTCAGGAATGCCGTGAGGATCAATAGACCGTCCTGACCAATCAGATCGCGAATCTCCATCAAGGTCACTTGATTCGGAGGCAGGTTCTCAATAAACACCTTGAGCTTCTGTCCAAGAGAGGCTGTTTTCAATTCACCCTGTTGGGGCTGGAGCAAATCTTTGTTAGTCATATTTAAATCCTTCGCACACGCTCATTTTTCCAATAAAGTGTGATTATCATACAGATTCAGACCCCAAGAATCAAGTGGCAATAACCCCAAGAAACCAATGAATTACTAGGGTTTTAAGATGGCGCCCCTGGCGTGAGTCGAACACGCTACAACCGGATTAGAAATCCGATGCTCTATCCTAATGAGCTACAGGGGCAAAGAAAACAATGTGCGAATGCGGGAATGTGTAAATGCGCGAATTATCAAAAAATTCCAGCGCCGCACAATAATCAAAAACGGCCACATTATAGCAAGATAACACCTTTGACGGAATGAGAAAATTGAAATATTATACGAGCCCATTTTGCTTAAATCAGACAGTCTAGTGGGCGGGAGAGAACTTTGCAGAAGCGGTTGTTGCTCCTGATTATTTATTATTGGGACTTAACGGTTCACCGAGTCGTAGCATTAGCGCGTAGCGCGCATGGCAGGGTGAACCAGAATGTGCTGCCATGGCCGAGAACACTTTCGACGCCGATCTGGCCGCCATGCTGCTCCACGGCCATTTTACAGAACGTCAGCCCCAAGCCACTGGAGTAAGTCACACGCGGCGCACCGAGTTTCGCCTGCCCAAATTTCTCGAAAATCTGGGCGTGATCCTCCGGGGGAATGCCCGGACCTCGGTCGATCACTGAAACTTTAAAGGTGTCCGCCAATGGCTGGATTGAAAGTCTGATCTCGCAACCACGCGGGGAGAATTTCGCCGCATTTCCCAACAGATTGGAAATGAAGCGCCGCACGATCATCTTGTCGCAAATGGCCCCGCATCCTTCCAGCGGACGTTCGATAACCACAGGCGAGTGCTCAAATAGTCCACCGAGCAACGTTACAGATTCCTCGGCCACGTGTCCGAGGTCACAGGTTTCTCGGCAAAGCGGCATTTGCCCCGCCTCCATCCGACTCACATCCAACACAGAACTGACCATTTCAATTAGCTTATTTGCTGCGGAAATCGCCGCCTGTAAACAACCTTTGTCATCCGCAGCCAAGCTCTCGCCAAGACTGATCTCCAGCACTTCAAGATTCCCAAAAATGCCTTGCAGCGGCGAACGCATGTCATGGACAATCATGTGCGTTAAGTTGTCGCGCAGACGTTCTAGATTCTGCAATTTTTGAAAGCTCTCCTGCAGGCAATCGTAGAGCTGCTTGGAATGGATGGCGTTCCGCGTGCGGAGTTCGAGATCTCTCGTATCCACAGGCTTACTCAAGAAATCGCTGGCGCCAACCTCAATACCTTTCAGTCGGTCATCGCGGTCACTCAAGGCGGTTATCATTAACACTGGGATCGGTGCCGTCACCGGATTAGCTTTGAGCTGTTGGCAGACTTCAAAGCCATCCATTTCCGGCATCATGATGTCCAGCAGAATAGCATGCGGCATCACTTGCGCAGCCAGAACCAAAGCCTCACGTCCATTCACAGCCTCGGTCACAGAATGGCCCCGCACCTCCAGTAAGTCGCGCAAGAGTTCTCGGTTGTGCATTTCATCATCCACAACAAGAACCCGTCCAGGAACCGTCATACCGCCTTGTGTTTCACACATACTCTTCTCCTTGACGATCAAACGAATGATATCGGCCGGAACTGACGTTACACATTTCTCAGTTGAGCGGCCTGCTTTGACGCGGTCTCTAAATAGCCCGCAATCAGGTTAGGAAAGGATCGGGTGTCAATCGGTTTTCGGATAACGCCCATGCATCCGGCCAAGAGTGCCTTTTCCTCATCGACCTGCATAGCGGAAGCGGTCAAAGCAACGATGGGAATATCGCGTGTCGCGGGGTCCTGCCGGAGCAGCCGCGTGGCTGCCAACCCGTCCATTCCAGGTAAAGCGATATCCATCAATACTAAGTCTGGCTTCTCTGCATGGGCCAGAGGCAGAGCCTCTTCGGCCGAAAGTGCTTTTAAGACGCCATATCCCACATACTCAAGCAGATCAGACACCAGCTCCATATTCATCGGAGTGTCTTCGACAATCAGAATTCTTTTGACGTTCGCCATGTCACTATTTCCTTTCGACCATCATTCGCCTGTCTTCGTGATCAAGGGCACCGCAGACAACGTGAAATGAAACGTGCTGCCATGTCCCTCGCCAGTGCTTTCCACCCAGATCTTTCCGCCATGCATATCCACAAATCGTCGACACAAGGCCAGCCCTAAACCAGTGCCCTGATGTTTGCGCGACAGGGATGAATCAACTTGTTCAAACTGCATGAAAATGCGCTCTTGGTCCTCTTGTTTGATGCCGATCCCGGTGTCGGACACGCTGACGCTTACTTCGTTGCAGAGTTTTTCAGCAGTGATGCGGATGCCCCCGCCGCTAGGTGTAAACTTAATGGCGTTTGACACCAAGTTGAAAAGAATCTGCTTCAACATGCGTTCGTCGGCCAAAACGTTCAGATCTCCGGGTACTGCCTGTTGGATGCTCAAACCATGTACCTGAGCCCGGTTTCGAGTCAGCTCAAGCACGTGGCTGGCAACGTCCCTTAACAACAACGGTTGAGGATCAATGGTCATCTTACCGGCCTCTACTTTGGAGAAGTCAAGGATGTCGTTGATCAGGCTCAGCAGATGCTTGCCAGCCTGAAGGATGTTATTGACATAGCGTTCCTGTTTGACATTAATGGGGCCGAAGGTTTTGTCCGCCAAGATCTCCGAAAACCCGATCACGGAGTTCAAGGGCGTGCGCAGCTCATGGCTCATATTTGCGAGGAACTCGCTCTTGGCCTGGTTGGCCATCTCGGCAGCATTCTTGGCCTGTTGCAATATAGTTTCAAAACGCTTGCGTTCGGTGATGTCTCGCATCGCAGCCAATACCGTGGACTTCCCATCCATTTCAAACAACACCGCGTTGATTTCCACAGGCACCACTCGGCCATCCTTGGTTTTTACCGCTGACTCATAGAGGCAATTTCCCGTCCGAATGAGCTCCTCATAAATGTTGGTGAAGTCTCGCGAAGCGTCCGGGTGTCGGGTGTCCTGCGGTCCCAGGTGCAAGAGCTCATCATGGGAGTAGCCCAGAAACGTGCAACCCCGATCATTGATCTCGATGAAGTTGCCGGGGTGCCCGGGACTGACAAATTGGAACAAGAAGATTCCGTCAGCGCTGGTCGCGAACAGCGCCCGGAAGCGGGCTTCGCTGGTCCGTAATAATTGTTCCGTCTGCTTTAACTCTGTGATGTCGCGAGCCACCAAAATAACACTCTCGGGGGATAATTCGGATAGCGCCGCCAGGAAGTAGACATCCTGATCACCAAACTGCAGACGATTATCAAACATCACCGTTTGGTGGCTTGATAGAGCCTGCTGCACATGATCGAGGATTTGATCAGCAGCGGCGGCAGGAAAAACGTCATAAAGGGTCTGGCCCACCCACTCTGGCTTTGGTTTATAGAGCGGATTGGGGTTCGTGGGCGCAATTTCGAGGTAGCGTCCATTCTTGTCGAAAACAAGGATGATGTCTGTCATGGCCATAAACAGAGCCCTCATTTTGGATTCGGATCGTTGGAGCTCGCTCGTACGCAGTTTGACTAGATCCTCAAGATGATCCCGATGGATGGCCAACTCCTTTTCGGCTTTGTCATGTGCCAACCGTGTGCGTATAGTTTGGATGCCATACGCCAGATCATTGGCCAGACTGCTCAACAACTGGACTTCCTCTGTGTTGTCTAATGCCATGGGTTTGTCGGTGTAGCACATCAAGGCCCCAATGGTCTGGCCGCCTGCAATAAGCGGCAGGCCGATGCTGGCCGCATAGCCACGCTTGGCAGCCGCTTCGCGCCACGATATGAATTTCGGGTCGTTTTGAATGTCTTTGCATACACAGACTTGACCTGTACGAATGGCCGTGCCCGTGGGCCCTTGCCCCTGTGCTGTGTCCGCCCAACTGATCTTGAGACTGGCGATATAGCCATCATCATATCCGTCGTAGGCAATAGGGCGAACTGTTTTTGCTGCATCCTCCTCAGGATAGCCTATCCATGCCAGTCGATAGCCCCCCTCTTTGACAATTGTACTGCAAATCTTCCGGAGCAAATCTTCCTCGCTCTGAGCCTGTAAAATCTCCTTGTTGCATTCAAAAATCATGCGGAGTGCCCGATTGGAACGAAGCAGGTCAGTTGTCCGCTCCTGCACGCGTTGCTCAAGTTTTTCCTCTATCTGCTTATAGGGCGTAACATCGCGCAGGGCTTCGATCCGCATCAGCTTGCCATCACGCGCCATACTCTGCCCACGGGCTTCCACCGAGAACAGGGTGCCATCCAATCGGCGGGAATGTGCCTCAATAATACCTGTATATCCAGACTGCACTTGTTCCATGACACCAGGAATTTCCTCAGGCAACATGAAGTCTGTGATTTTTCGTCCAAGCAGTTGCTCGCGTGTGCCGCAATACATCTCGGCAAAGCGTTGATTACAATCCACGATGATTCCCTGTTCAGAGACCACCACTCCTTCAAAAGTCGCTGCTGCCAGCGTTTGGAAACGTTGTTCACTTTCGCGCAGAATTCGTTCAGCAACATACCGATCCGTCACATCAACAAACATGACCAATATGCAATCCGCCCCTATAACGCCTGATAGAATCATGTTTCGGGCACTTCCATCCACGCATGTCACATTAACTTCACGTTGTCTGATCTGCTTGTCAGTCGCCATGGCATCGCGTACGTCGTTTTCCCATATTTCGATAGTCCTCTGACGATAATCCGGATCGGAATATGCCTTTTCACACCATTCCCGCACCGTCGGCAACTCTTCATGCGTATAACCAAATAGTTTCCTAAAACTCTCGTTGATGGTGATGATTCTTCCATCCATAGATGCCACACCCATGGGGATCGGGGCGGCATTGAGCAGCCCAGCTAATCGCTTTTCACTTTCATTTAGTGCGGCCTCAGCCTTCTTGCGCATGGTCAGATCCGTGTGGCACCCCACCATTCGGACCGGCTGTCCAGCATCATTCCACTCAATCACCAGGCCTGCGCAGATGACAAAAACAGGGGTGCCGTCTTTGTGCAAATAGCGAACCTCGATGTTGTACGGCGATCGCCCATGGCTCTTGACATGCGCCTCAAAGGCGGCGAACAGCAATGGCAGATCATCGGGATGAACCAGCCGTTGCCAAGCCCCTTGGGTGTTCGGTATCTCGTCGTCCGAATACCCGAGGGTTGCCTTGAAACGGGGGCTCATGAGCACGCTTTTCTCGGGAATATTCCAGTCCCAGAAGCCAGCCAGCGTTTGCTCGAAAATGCGTTCAAAGAATTTGCGTTGCGCCAGGGCTGCCTCATCCTGTTTTCTCTGCGCACCTTCCAGTTCAAACTGCTTCTTGTAAAACAGTGCTTCGCGGCGGCGCTTCCAGTCTAAGAACAGCAAGCCGAGGATGGCCAGACAAATGAGGGCGCCGGCGGCGATGCGCAACACATCTTGGTGCAATGGCGCAAGGATCTCATCACGGTCAATTTTGGAGACTAAGTACCAGGGCGAGCCTTCAATGCGGCGTAGCATTGCCATAACCTTCACGCCGCGATAATCAACACCTTCCGCAAAACCGATTTTTCCTAGCACTGACATGACCGCAAGACGATCGGAGGCATTTAACGAAACACGGAGAGGCGTGAATGTTTTCTCATTTTCTCTTAACCTTATGAGAACTGCGACATCACCCTCTCGTTGAACGAGTTCGGTTTCACCGGTTTGACTGCGCCAAGACCAACTGCGCAACAAGGGGAAGAGAAAATCATTGGGATCGATCTCCAATAGCATGACACCCAAACATCCGGGTGTATGCTGCATCATGATTGGGACAAATAGCACGGTGTGCAACGAGCCATTGTCGTCGGTGCAATGGATCATGTCGAACACACTCACCCCGGACTGGGCCACATGAACGATGTTGCTCTGGTCTTCCGACGTCAGGGAGAGGGTGCCCGGACCCACCGCAAGGCGCACCTGCCCATGCGTGTCAGCCAGGACGATGCTGCGGTAGAAACTGTCCTTGAGGATTACTCCCATCCAATCCAACACCGATTGTCGGTCAGCGTCCTTGTATACTCCCGAAAGAAAAGGGGCGATGTGGTGGTCGTTCACAGGATTACGGGTAATAAATGCTTCATCGCTTAACCGCTGCCGATACCAAATGTTGAGTTGCTCACCTTTCATCCGGTCCATGAGTGCCAGGTTGTCGCGGGCTTCCTGTTCGATTCGCACTTTTGCGTGCTGATATAAATGCCATCCCACGGCCATTACAACGGCAACGGCCATCACATAGATGGGGGTAAGCCATCGAGATTTGGACTGCCAAAATTTCACTTCTTGCAAAAACCTGAGGGAGTTCCTCATTTTACAAATCGAAATCATGTATTTTCTTCTCCAGGCATGTAGAGCGTTGTCTGATACACCTTCGCGAGCTCTATATCGGTTGCAAGCCTCTTGCTGATACACATCTGGGCCTGCTATACATATACAACGGATATCATTATGTCAAGAGTATACCTGTTTTAATCCGTCACCTTCAAGAAACATTTTTTTATTAGAAGGAAAGAAGCATCTGCCAGATGTACATGGTAGCATTGGAATCCACCATGTTCCAAACGCGCTCGGCCAATTCGGGATTGCCTTGAACCTTATCGCATCCGAGATCCTTTAGGTGCTCCTGCCAGTTCACACAACGTCCAGCAGCACGACGGATGGGTGACGGGATTTTGCCCGCATGCGCCGTTAATGAAGCTGGACGGACACAGAGTTCTTCAAGCGGTGCATCGGGTGAGTCGTAAACGCCAAATTCGCGGGTCGTTTCAACCATGGCCCTCATATTCTCAACCTTGGTGTCGTTCTGCATGATGGCGCTGGCATCCATGATATACCCGCCCTCCTTGCCAAGAATGTTGATCAGGTTGATGACTTCGTTTCGCACTTGCTCAGGCGTGCCAATAGCCATGGTCACATTGCTGACACCACCGCTGATAGCGAACTTGTCGTGCAGCTTGTCATGAATCAACTGAGGATTACCTCGGTCAATATGATAAACAATGCTGCGCTCTGGCAGTTCATGGAAGGCATCTAAATGGTAATCCCATTTGCCTTCTGCATAGAACATCGTCTGGTGACCGCTCTTCCAAAGTTCTTCAATAATCGGCTTAACGGTTGGCCAGTAGACATTGTTAAACTGGTCAGGCGTAACAAAGGGTACACCCCCCCGATGCATCCAATAGCCAATCGGAAGCTGTGACGATGGGTCTGCCGTAGCAGCGGCCACCCAATGCAGATGCGGCATCAAGGCCTCGCATGCTTTCATCACCTTCTCTGGACGTTCAAACAAGTCCATCGTCAAACCAATATATCCGCGGAACTTATCCGCCAAAATATCGAGCGGAGCTTTAAAGATGCCACAGATCGCACCAGGCATGCCTGCCTCGCTTCTCATGCGTGCACATTGCGGACCAAAGGCGTTGAAATATTGGATCATGGCCATAGCAGAGGAAACCAAAGCAACCTGATTACGATAGGTCGAGGGCGTTCCAGCAGTCGCAATGCGACGCGTTGCGCGCGGAAACCAAACTTCATACAGAAACGCCGTGGGATCATCAATGAGGCGGTCGTACTCATCCTCGCGCATGAAGGCCTGCTCTTCTGGGGGTTCGACATATTGGAATCCGCGGTTTTGGGGAACATTCACGCCTGGCACACCATAATAACGCGCTGAAGCGGCATCCGTAATGCCCGTCCAGACATAGACCATATTCGGTACAACAGAATCCCAGTCATAGTCTTTGCAGCATTGGATGACCGCCTCAAAAGCATGCGAATAGTCCTGCGTCAACTGTTGACAATCAAAGCCCGCATGCGTCCCTGTAAACTCCGCCACGAATGGACGAATCGGAATCATGTCCGGCTTGCGATTGTTAAGCGCTGTGATATAGCGGCGCAACCTTACTTGATATTTTTCTTCGTTGGTCATCGTTTACCTCTTAATCGGTCGAACCCAAATATTGCGAAATTTCACAGGACTCCCATGCGATTGGAGCCGAATCGGCGCTGGAACGGGATGGGGTTTGACATTGGGAAGCGAACGATGATTGGTGCCGCCGAGCAAGACCGTGTCATTCTGTACAAGGATGCCATTATGAAAGACTGTCACGCGACCAAGAATAGTATTGGTCGTCGAGAAACGAGGAGCCGTCAGCGTGATGTCAAAGGTCTGCCACTCACCGGGTGCACGCGATGCATTGACGAGCGGCGGATGCTGCCCATATATGGCGCCTGCCATGCCATCGGCATAGATGGTGTTTGTTTTATAGGTATCAAAAATTTGCACTTCAAATTGATCTAACAAGAAGACTCCACTGTTTCCGCGATCCCATACTTTAGAACCTGGCACCGGCAATGGCGTCATCCACTCAATATGCAGTTGCATATCCCCGAACAACTCTTTCGTCCTAATGTCTTTCTTACCAGCAGTCATCGCGCCGTCCTTCACCATCCAAGTCTCCGCATCACGCCACGCCTGCATGGATGAGCCATCAAAAAGCACAATGGCATCGGAGGGAGCAGGAGCCTGCACATCAGGAGCCGGTGTCACCATCGGCGGGAAAGGCCGCGTATCGTCATGTACACGCCACGGTTGACCGGGAATGAACGGAGTATTGGTATAGCCATGCAAAACCCCATCAGCAGCATAGCTGGTCAGGACGAACAGACTAAACAAACTTCCAGTGAGCAACAAATTTTTCATATCCACTACCTTACTGAAACAAGCCACGCACAAATGCGGCATTGCGTTTTCCATCCTCGATTGGATTTTTTGATGGGCTGGAAGTCTCCAACGTGATCCACCCTTTATAACTAATGTCTTTGAGCGCTGCAGACACAGCCGCAAAATAGGGCTTGTCCTGGTCAAGGTACTGCGCCCCGTTCTTATAATGAACTTGCGCTATCCGTCCCTTCAATCGACGAATCTCCGCGGGGGAATCATATTTCTTGGTCTTACCTGTGTTGAACACATCATAATAGATGCATACGGATTCATCACCAATCAATTCCAACATCCGCAGATTCTGCTCGGCATTCAAATAATTCTCAATCGCCAAGGTCACGCCAGCCTCTTTGGCATAAGGGGCAAGTGCCTTGATCCGTTGCGCAGCAGCCTTAAATTCTTCTTCTTTCAGTTGCGTACCGGAGAGCAGATCCCCCTTGCTAAAGAAAGCCAACAGAATATTTTCTGCCTTCAAATCCTTCGCCGCATCAATGCTCTGTTTGATCCAGGCAGAGGCACGCGGATCCGTGGCAAGAGGACATTGATTAAACAAGCCCATCATGATGGAGGTGATGGGTAGGCCGGTCTGTTGCATCTGTTCCTTGTAACGTGTCCGCGTGCCTAACGAGTAAACATCTAGTTCATCAGCAGGACTTCCAGCGGAAACTTCCACGCCATCGAATCCAGCTAGCTTGGCCTGTGCAATCCCCATCGTGCAGGTGCCAACACGAATACGCGCACTATCGGATGTCGCCCAGACAGACGGTGGCACGAAAGTTCCCGCAGCCAGCGTGGCAGCACGCGTCACAAACTGACGTCTTGATAATGTATTCATGTTTTCCATCCGCTTTTAATAAGGCAATAAGGAATAAGCGTATTCGCTTCGCGTAATAACGCAATTTTCGCTACACTGTCAATCCTGCCAGTCGGCCATCGAGACGTTCGGTGTCCTTGATGATTTCATCCCACGTAACAATGTTGCCAGTATAGGCGGCCTTGCGTCCCATGATCGTAATAATGCAGCTCTGTACACTCGGCGCGACCGTCGGGTTGGTGAAGTCAGCCTTCTTGATGGCATCATAGAAAGAGATGACATTGTTTAATGCACCAGCGCGATAGATCTGCTTGGTCTCGCCACCCCGATAGAAATTCTGACCGCGAATCAGAACTGTCCCTCCATACTTGGTTTCGAGCACGCCCTTGCTGCCCATGACCCGGCAGACGATGCCATCCGGTTGTGTTCCATGTCCCTCGAACTGTCGCGAACTAAAGACCATGCCCACATTGTTCGGATACTTGTAATGCACAGTAAAATGATCCCAGCAGTCTCCTGCATCTACACGCACCTTGCGTCCGCCTGTGCCATACGCATTGACAGGGGGTGTCTGGCAGACCCAATTCATCACGTCAAGACAGTGGATATTCTGCTCTGTAATAATGTCACCTGAAAGCGCCTTGTCAAAGACCCAGTTGCTAATGTGGCCATCGCCTTCATCCGTCGGAGCCTGTTTGCCAAGCCGCCCACAATGATAGTAGACCTCGCCAAAGGCCAGCTCGCCAATCGCGCCTTCATGCACACGCTTGATCGCCTCCTGATAAAACGCTGTTGAGCGCGTTTGAAAATCCACCAGGAAACAGAGCCGTTTTTCTCCAGCAAGCTTGGCGCTGGCCTCAATGGAGCGGCACCCCGGCACATCCACGGCAATGGGCTTCGCAACATAGACATGCACGCCGGCATCCACCGCAGCCGCAGCTTGTTCCGGATGGAAAAAGGGCGGCGACATGATCGCCACCATGTCCGGTTTGGCTTCAAGCACACGCTTATAACCGCTCAACCCTGAGAAACAGCGCTCTTTCGGAACGCCAAACTTCTCGCCCACCTTCTCGGCCTTGGCCTGAAAGTAATCGCTGACCGCAAGGATCTCATAACCGCCATGCTCCTTCATGAGATTCGCAATGAAGTTTCCACGCCCACCACATCCGATAAGCCCCAGCTTTATCTTTGATCCCGTTAAACTGATGACGGGTGCTGCAAGCTTCGTTTCCTCGGCGAGCAACGGTGATGTAAGGGTAGCCGCCCCCATCGCCGCCACGAAATGACGCCGAGAAAAACCCGGCTTGACTGATTTCTGAGTATCCTGTGTGTTCATGCCATTCTCTCCTTCTATTTTTTAACTGTCAGTTTTTTCCATGTGTCAATGGAACGTTTAAGATGTTCACTCTCCGGCAATTTGATTCCATAGCATTGAAGGCCAACCATGCCTTTGTAGTTAATTTCTGCCAACGTCTGAAGCAACTGGGCATTGTCAAAATTACCGACATCCAACGGACAGATCAGATTATCCCAGCCCTTCAATTCGACCGTTGCGCCATTCGTGCCGACCATGAAGAGTTTTTCAGGATTCGCCTTGAGCAACGGACGATAGTCCTTCGCACCTTCCATGTGGAGCCAGTGACAGACGATCAAACAGTATCCGACGTTCGGCAGATTAACCTTGTTGACAATCTCAATGGCGAAGGGTACTG
>SERZ01001343.1_pt1 | contig 14118 bp, 13 predicted proteins | sample 3171461 | NCBI WGS metagenome assembly SERZ01 (sample SAMN06051861, study PRJNA518727) | freshwater metagenome | biome: subpolar coniferous forest; feature: holomictic lake; material: water; isolation source: holomictic Lake 227, 6 m depth | place: Canada: near Kenora, Ontario | collected... | reverse complement strand
GGTGTCTTCGATGGCGTCAAGAGCCAGTTGACGCAGCGATTTGGGCGCCTTGTCTTTGGTGAAAACGCCCACGCCGTCGTCCATCCGGATGAACCACTGGGCTGCCGCGCGGTAGATCACTGGCGTTTTGTGGCGCCAGCAATGCGGGTAGCTGTGCACGATGTCGGTGGTGCAAAACAGGCGACCGGCTTCGCGCAGCGCATCGATGATGACCGGGCAGGCTTTCCAGATGTGCTGGCCGCCAAACAGCGCCAACTCGGGCTCGTAAGCGCCGTTGCCTTGCACCGGGTTCAGGATGTCGTCGTACTTCATGCCATGCGCGACGCAGGAGTTGAAATCTTCTACGCCATAAGCAGGCGCCGAGTGAACGATGCCGGTGCCGTCGTCGGCCGTGGCGTAGTCGGCCAAGTAGATTGGGCTCAGGCGGTCGTAACCGGCGTCAACGTGGGCAAACGGGTGCTTGAAGTTCAGGCCCGCGAGGTTTTTGCCTTGCGTAGTGGCAACGATGGTGCCCGTGAGTTGGTAACGCTCCAGACATTTCTCGACCAGGCTCTCGGCCAGCATCAGCAAACCACGCTCGGTGTCGACCAAGGCGTAGATCAGTTCCGGGTTCAGGTTGAGCGCCTGATTGGCCGGAATGGTCCAGGCGGTGGTGGTCCAGATCACGGCGAAGGCGTCTTTGCTGAGCGCTTCCAGGCCAAAGGCGGCAGCCAGTTTGGCAGGCTCGGCGCTCAAAAACGCCACATCCAGCGTTTGAGATTTCTTGTCGGCGTATTCAATCTCAAACTCGGCCAGGGACGAGCCGCAGTCAAAACACCAGTACACCGGCTTCAAGCCACGGTACACAAAGCCGCGTTCCACCACCTTTTTGAATGCGCGCAGTTCTTCGGCCTCGTTCTTGAAATCCATGGTGCGATACGGGCGGTCCCACTCGGCCAGCACGCCCAGGCGCTTGAAGTCCACGCGTTGCAGGTCGATCTGCTCGGTGGCAAAGGCGCGGCTCTTGGCTTGCATGTCGTCTCTAGCCAGTTTTCGGCCAAACTTTTTCTCGATCGCGTTCTCGATGGGCAGACCGTGGCAATCCCAACCGGGAATGTAGGCGGCGTCCATGCCTTTGAGCTGACGCGCCTTGACGATCATGTCTTTCAGAATCTTGTTGACCGCGTGGCCCATGTGAATCTGGCCATTGGCATACGGTGGGCCGTCGTGCAGCACAAACTTGGGGGCACCCGCGCGGGCCGCCCGCAGTTTTTGGTACAGCCCCTGGTCTTCCCAGTTTTTGACCCAGCCCGGCTCGCGCTTGGGCAGGTCGCCGCGCATCGGAAACGGCGTATCTGGCAGGTTGAGTGTGGCGCGGTAGTCGGTCTTGGCGGCGGATTCTGGAGCAGGCGAGGGTGTATTAGTCATGGTGGCGCTGAGTGGCAAAGTAGGTACGAGCATCGAGGCAATCCTGGTTGATGCCTGCGGTGAGGGCGGCAAGCGAGTCGTACTTCAGTTCGTCGTGCAGTTTGTGGAGGAGTTCAACCCGGATAATTTTACCGTAGGCACCCTCTGCACCGAGGCTGGTGGGCCAGTCCAGGCAATGGGTTTCGAGCAGCACACGGCCGCCGTTCACGTCATCGGGGTCCAGTGACGGGCGAACGCCAATATTGGCAACACCGGCCAATGGGGTCGGAGTCAGTCCATGCACCAGCACCACAAAGATGCCGCTGGCAGCTGGTTTCCAGTGGGCAAAGCGCAGGTTCAGGGTTCTGAACCCCAGTTCGCGACCTAGTTTGCGGCCATGCACCACATGGCCTGAGATGCGGTAGGGGCGCCCCAGCAGTCGGGTGACATCGTCCATGCGACCTTGGCCGAGGGCATCGCGCACCGCTGAACTCGATACCCGCAGCCGGTGTACCTCGTAGCTGTTCATTCGCGCCACATCGAATCCTTGTGCAACACCTGCCACATCGAGCAGGGTGTAGTCGCCCGCACGTTTGGCGCCAAACCGGAAATCATCACCAACCAAAACATATTTGGCGCCCAGGCCTTTCACCAGCACCTCGTCAATAAATGCTTGGGGCGAAAGTGAGGCCAGGCGTGCATCAAAGGGCAGCACCACGGTCTGGTCGATGCCGCTTTGGGCCAGGTCGGTGAGCTTGTCGCGCAGGGTGCCGATGCGGGCCGGGGCCAATTCGGGTCGGTGGCTGGCGGCGGCAAAGTAGTCACGCGGGTGCGGTTCAAAGGTCATGGCGCAGCTGTGAATGCCGCGCTGCTGGGCCTCGCCGCGCAGCAGCGCCAGCATGGCTTGGTGGCCCCGGTGTACGCCGTCAAAGTTGCCAATGGTCAACGCGCAGGAACGGGCGATGCCAGGATGGTTAAAGCCGCGAAAAACCTTCATGGAATGGGTATCTTTTTGATGGCCGTCAGCGCAGTGATTGAAAGCGCGTTTAGCCGTAGTGTCATAAAAACAAGTTATATTGTCTCTTAGCACTGGGGTTCGTCTTTTTGAGCCCGGTTGCTGGGTTCATTGCATTTCTGTCTGATCGGTTGAGGACGCGGCCCGCTTCGCATCGTGGCGCTCTGTCCCGCAATAGTTCAGACAATTCAGGAGGTGTGTTTTGAAGGTCTTGAAACTGTCAGCCCAAGGGTTGCCCCAATCGTGGATTTCGCTGGAGCAAGCGGTGATCTATTACGCTGCCAATGAGGTTCGCTGGGAGATGGGCGCGCAGGTGGCAGTTTTCCATGGCGGCCACAACGCGCTCACTGGCAAACAGTCGATCATCACCGTCAACAGCATCATTGGCACCCGGGGCGTGCCCAATATCAACCCTTTTCATCTGAAGCCGGGTTTGACGAACGGCAAACTGTTTGCCCGCGATCGTAATATTTGTGCCTACTGCGGTGGTCATTTCCATGAAGAAGACCTGACGCGCGAACACATCATTCCCTTTGCGCAAAATGGGATTGATGTCTGGATGAACGTGGTCACCGCGTGCCGCCCGTGCAACCACCGTAAAAGCCACCGCACCCCTGAGCAGGCCCACATGCCGCTGCTCTACACGCCTTATATCCCCAGCCTGTGGGAAGATTTCATCCTGCGCAATCGCCGGATCCTTGCGGATCAGATGGAATTTTTGATGGCCCATGTGCCCAAATCGTCGCGCCTGATTGCCTGAAGCTGCGCTGGCTCATACAGGCGCATGCGCCTGCGTCGTACACTTTCCCCGACATGGTTTCAGGGATACATCCAACAATGACACAACGATCCGTCAGTCGCCAGGCCACGCTCCTGGCGCTGCTTCTGGGCACCACTTTCTTTCCTTTGGCTTCAACGGCGGCCAGCAAGCATGGCACCACCGCCCAAGCTGCTACGCTGGCGACACCGGCGCTCATGCTGGCCAAAAACTGGCAAGTCGGCTTGGACCCGCTGGGTTACCTGGTGAGCGAAAAACTTGATGGGGTACGTGCTTTTTGGGATGGCCACACGCTGCGTTTCCGCAGTGGCCGGCGCATTGCCGCACCGCCCTGGTTTACGGCCGCTTTGCCCTCAACGCCGCTGGATGGGGAGCTGTGGTTGGGGCGGCGCAATTTCGATGCCCTCTCTGCCAGCGTGCGTCGCAGCGTGCCGATCGACGCCGAATGGCGCGAACTGCGCTACATGATTTTTGATTTACCCGGTCAACCCGGCCGCTTTGACGAACGCGCGGCGCGGATTGCTTCCTTGCTTGAAAAGACGGGCGTGCCCTGGTTGCAGCCAATTGAACAGTTGCGTGTGCCGGACCGCGATACCCTGCAAACCCAGCTGCAAGCGCTGGCCGATGAGGGTGGCGAAGGCTTCGTGCTGCACCGCGCCGATGCGGAGTGGAAACCCGGTCGCAGCGATGCCTTGCGCAAGCTCAAACCCATGCCGGACGAAGACGCCAAGGTAGTGGCCTATGTGCCAGGCAAGGGCAAAAACAAGGGCCGCCTGGGCGCGCTGGTGCTGGAAATGCCCAATGGTCAGCGTTTCTCTCTGGGCACCGGTTTCACGGACGCCGAACGCGCGGCACCACCCAAACTGGGGTCAACCGTGACCTACCGCTACCGCGACCGCACGCCTAACGGCCTGCCCCGGTTTGCGAGCTTTTTGCGGGTGCACGAAGCCGAGTAGGTCGATTGCGTAGTGCCACATCGGCACTTGTTCAGTCCTACTCAGGCAGTGAAATGCCCAGTTCAGCACAGAGTTTTTGCACGGTTTCGCGCAATTGAGAAACCTCCGCTTCAAGCCGTTCGAGGCGCTCCGAGGTGTTGCTGGAGGTGCCGTCGTTGCTGCGACTGACCCCGGTTTGGGTTGCGTCTACCGGTCCGCACAGCAAGTGAGCCCAGCGTTGCTCGCGGGCGCCCGGTGCGCGGGCCATTTTGACCACCAGCGGGCCACCTTTTTCTGCTGAGCGGTCTTGCAACTCTTCCAGAAAACCTTCGACCGACGAGATGTCGGCGAACTTGTACCAGCGCTCGGTGTTGAGCCGCAATTCGCCCGCCGTTTGGGGGCCACGCAACATCAGCAGGCCCAGCAACACGGCGGATTGCTCAAAGACGCCGATGCCACGCTGAAAATTGTGCTCGTACCGCGTGGTGCGGCTGCCGCTACTTTCGCGCACCAGCCCCAGGGATTTCAGGTTGTCCAGGGCGGTGGCAATTTGGGCCTCGCTCAACTCCATCAGCGGGTCGCGGGTGGTTTTCTGGTTGCAGCCGATCAGCAGCGTGTTGAGCGTGAGCGGGTAGCTGTCGGGCACGGTGCGGGCTTTTTCCATCAAGGTGCCAAGCACGCGGGCCTCGATCGGGGTGAGGGTCGGAGAGGGGGTGGGGGCAAGAGTCATGGGAAAAGTGCTCAGAGTGATAATTAAGGCTAACCTATGAAAAACATCGTTATTTTGATCTCAGGCGGCGGCTCCAACATGGCCGCCATCGTAAAAACTGCCAAACGTGAAGCTTGGCACGACAAGTATGGGGCCCGCGTGGCTGCGGTGATCAGCAACAAGGCCGCGGCCGGTGGGCTGGTTTTTGCGCAGGAGCAGGGCTTGGCCACCGAGGTGCTGGACCACAAAACCTTTGCCTCGCGCGAGGCATTTGATGCGGCGTTAAGTGCTGTGATTGATCGTTTTGAGGTGCCGGGCAATCCCGCGCTGGTGGTGCTGGCCGGCTTTATGCGCATCCTGACGCCAGGTTTTGTGGCGCGTTACGAGGGCCGCTTGCTGAATATTCACCCGTCGCTGTTGCCTGCATTCCCCGGTTTGCACACGCACCAGCGCGCGCTGGATGCCGGTTGCAAGGTAGCCGGTGTCACCGTGCACCAGGTGACCGCTGACCTGGACCACGGTCCGATCCTCGCGCAAGCCGTGGTGCCTATCTTGCCCAACGACACCGCTGACACCATCGCCGCCCGGGTGCTGACCCAGGAACACCTGATCTACCCCCGGGCGATTGCTGAGTTGCTATACAAATAGTAGCTTCTTGCGCAGGTACGACGGGGGCTAGAGGTCGATTTGGTATAAATTTTATCTTTGAGATGCGGCGCTTTTGGTGAGCTCTGATCTTCAAAATGAAGGATCTCTATTCACGTATGGGTGACGTGAATAATGCAGAAGAAAATCAATTGACCTGATTTCAAGGTGGGCCATGACAAAACAGGACTCAGGACGGTGCGGCACTCAGCGCCGTTCGTGTCCCCCGGCCTGCGGCCTCCGCCTTGACCTCACTGCGCTGAATGCCGCACCGTCCTGAGTCCAAAGGCATCGAGTCATCGCGGGCCAACACGGCTGGCAGACGATGTCAACGGGGTAGAGGGTGCAGCGAAGTCAAGGAGGAGGATCGGGCGCAGCCCGGTCCGGGGGACATGAGCGGAGCCCTCTACCCCGATGTCATCGTCCCCCACAAACTATGACGCTTGCTGCACGGGGATCTACAGCCTGATTTGATATAAATTCATCATTCGTGACGCAGCGCCTCAATCGGGTCCAGCCGGGCGGCCCGCCGCGCCGGGAAGAAACCAAACAGCACCCCAATGCCGGCAGAGAACAAGAAAGACATGAGGTTCACCCCCGGGTTAAACAGGTAGGGCACATCCATCAAACTGGAGATGCCGATGGAGGCGATCGTGGCCAGAACGATGCCGATGATGCCGCCCAGCGAGGACAGCACCACCGCCTCAATCAAAAATTGCAGCAGCACCTCGCGCTCCAGCGCCCCGATGGCCAGACGTAGCCCGATCTCGCGGGTGCGCTCGGTCACGCTCACCAGCATGATGTTCATGATGCCGATGCCACCCACCAGCAGGCTCACCGCGGCCACGGCACCCAGCAGCATGGTCATGACCTTGGTGGTGCTGGAGAAAGTTTCGGCCAGTTGTTTGGTGTCGAGCACATTGAAGTTGTCCTCGTCGCCCTCAGCCAGTTTGCGCCGCTCGCGCAGCAGTTGGGTGATGCTGGCCTTGACGCGGGTGGCGTCACTGCCGTCACGCATCGACACCAGCAAGGTGTTCACGCGGGTGTTGCCGGTGATGCGGCGTTGCAGCGTCTTGATGGGCACCAGTACTACGTCGTCCTGGTCGTTGCCAAAAGCACCTTGGCCCTTGGACGCCAGCACGCCCACAATCTCGCAACTGATTTGCTTGACGCGCAATTGCTCACCCAAGGCCGGGCGTGTGCCGTAAAGCTCGCGCCGCACGGTTTCGCCGATCATGCAGACCGCCGCCCCGGCGCGGATTTCGTCGTCTGAAAACTCGCGGCCATCGCGAATTTTCCAGTTGCCGGTGATGAGCCAGTTGTTGGTGCTGCCGATGACGCTGCTGGTCCAGTTGCGCCCGTTGGCGACCAGCGTGCCGCCGGTGCGGGCCTCGGGCGCCACGGCTGCAATGCCGCCGATTTGGGTGGCAATGGCGTCGGCGTCAACTTCCTTGAAAGAGGGCGAGCCGCCACCGCCGCCGCCGGGGCCCATGCGTTGGCCGGGGCGCACTTGCAGCAGGTTGGTGCCCAGGCTCGAAATCTGGTTTTGCACCGCCAGGGTGGCGCCGTTGCCCAGCGTGACCATGGTGATGACGGCGCTCACGCCAATCACGATGCCCAAAATGGTCAGAAATGAACGCATCAGGTTGCGCCGGATCGAGCGCAAGGCGAGCAGCAAGGTGTTGAGCAGCATCAGGCGGCCTCTAAGGTGGACGAATGCAGCCCGGCCGGGTGCGGGTTGAGGGTGTCGCTTTCGACCACGCCGTCGACAAAACGCACGATGCGTTTGGCATAGGCCGCCATGTCGGCCTCGTGCGTGACCATCAGCACGGTGATGCCGTGGTTGACGTTGAGGCCCCACAGCAGTTCCATGATTTCTTTGCTGCGCTGGGTGTCAAGGTTGCCGGTGGGCTCGTCGGCCAGCAACACGGCGGGTTCGGTCACGATGGCGCGGGCAATCGCCACCCGTTGCTGTTGTCCGCCCGACAACTCGGCCGGTGTGTGGTGCTCCCAGCCGGCCAGACCGACCGAGGCCAGCGCTTTGGCGGCGGCGGCATGGCGTGCCTTGGCGCTTTCGCCCCGGTAGAGCAGGGGCAGTTCGACATTTTCTTGCGCCGAGGTGCGCGCCAGCAGGTTAAAGCCCTGAAACACAAAGCCCAGAAAACGTCGCCGCATGCGCGCCCGCTGGTCACGCGACAGGGTTTCGACGTGCACGCCATGAAACAAATACTCGCCAGTGGTGGGGGTGTCCAGGCAGCCCAGCATGTTCATGGCGGTGGACTTGCCCGAGCCGCTGGGGCCCATGATGGCGACAAAATCACCGGCCTGGATGCTCAGGTCCACACCTTTGAGCGCCTGCAATGCGGTAGCGCCTTCGCCGTAGACCTTGGTCACCCGCTTGAGCGTGATGAGCGGGGCGTCACTCATGGGGCTGATCCTGCAGCACGTTGGTCGGTAATCACCAGCATGCCGGTCTTCAAGTCGCCGCCGGTGATTTCGGTCATGCGACCATCGGTGATGCCGGCGGTGACCGCCACCGCGACTGCGGCACCGTCACGCAGCACCCACAGCTGCTTGGCGGGACCGCTGCCGCCGGCTGTTTTGCGGGCGCCGGGCGGCATGCGTGGCATCAGGCTCGACACAATGCCGCCCTTGGCCTTGGCGCCGCCTGCTGCACCTCCGGATTGAGTCGGTGTGAAGCGCAGCGCCGTGTTGGGCACCAGCAGCACATCGCGCAGTTCGGTGGAGGTGATGGTGGCCGAGGCGGTCATGCCGGGGCGCAAGCTCAGGTCGGAGTTGTCCACTTCAAGGTAGGTGACGTAGGTCACCACGTTTTCGGTGATGGTGGAGCCATAGGCCACTCGGGTGATGGTGGCCGGGTACTTGCGCGATGGGTAGGCGCTGACCGTGAAGCGCGCCTTTTGGCCCATTTTGACGGCGCCCACATCGGCTTCGTCGACGTTGACTTGCAGCTTGAGTTGAGCCAGGTCTTCGGCGATGGTGAACAAGGTCACGGCCTGCAAGGAGGCGGCCACGGCGTTGCCGGGGTCCACCGTACGCGTCAGGATCACGCCGTTGATGGGCGAGCGGATGGAGGCTTTGGAGAGGTTGGTTTCATCGGTCGAGGCCGCAGCCTTGGCATCGGCGACATTGGCGTGGGCACTCAACTCGTCGGCTTTGGCGCGCTCCAGCGTGGCACGACCGGTGTCCAACTCGGCCTGCGACGGCACTTTGCCGCCAGACAGGCGCGCTACTTCTTCCAGTCGCGCCAGGTTGCCTTGCGCTTCTTTGACGGTCGCCATCGTTTGTGAAACCCGCGCGTTGGCGGCGCTAAGTGCGGCACGTGAGCGGGCCACCTGGTCCGTCAGTTTGGCGGTGTCCAACGCCACCAGCACCTGGCCTTTTTTGACCTTGTCGTTCACATCGACCAGCACGCGCAACACGGTGCCCGACAACTCGCTGCCAATGCTGACCGAATTGGTGGGTTGCAGCGTGCCGTTGGCGGACACGTTCAAGGTCAGGTTGCCCAGGTTGGCGGCTTCGGTGACAAAGACCGGCGCCTCGTTGCTTTTGTTGTTGGCCTGCCAGAAGTAATAGCCAACGCCCGCCAGCAGCAGCCCGCCCGCGATAAGCCAGACCGTGAGGCGACGCCACCAGACGCGCGGCGGGGCTGCGTCCAGCATGGCTTGCAGGTCAGCCGTGTCGACTGGATCAGGAGTAGAAGTGGGAGTGGGAGTGGTCATGGTGTTTTCTTGGTTTTTTGGTTTTAGTTCCAGCCGCCGCCCAGCGCCTTGTACAGGCGCACATGGTCGGCACTGAGGTCGGCGCTGGTACTCGCCACGGTGTCTTGGGCGTTCAGGAGCGAGCGCTGGGTTAGCAACACGGTCTGGAAGTCAATCAAACCGCTGCTGTAACGGTTCTGGGCCAACAGGGCGGCATGGCCTGCGGCCTCGGCGGCGGCTTGCAGGTGCACCTGACGGGCCTGGTCACCTTTAAGGGCTGCCAGCGCATCGTCAACGTCTTTCAAGGCGGTCAACACCACCGTCTGGTAGCTGGCCCGCGCTTGCTCCAGTACAGCTTCTTGCGCCAGAACTTGGGATTTGGCGGCACCGCCGTCAAACAAGGGGACCGAGATACCCGCTAACAATGAGCTCACCACCGTGGCGCCATTGGTAATTGCGCCCAGCGTCAAGGCGTTCAGCCCCAGTGAGCCAGAGATGGAAAACCCCGGGTAGCGCGCCGCGTCAGCCGCTGAGACACGCGCCAGGGCGGCCGTAATGCGGTGCTCGGCAGCGCGCACATCGGGTCGCTGGCGCAGGGTTTGCGCGGGAATGCTCTGCGCCAGACTGCCAGCGGCCTGTGGCACCGGCTGAGTAGTCTTCAGCATGACCCGCAAGGCATCGGGGCGCTGGCCCGTCAGTACCGCGAGGCTGTGCTGGGTCTTGGCAATGCTGGCTTCCAGTGCTGGAACCTGCGCACTGGTTTGCTCGCTGGCAGTGCGGGCCTGCTCGACCTCGAGCGATGTGATCAACCCGGCCTGGGCGCGCCATTTGGTGATTTGCAGGGTTTCCTGCTGGCTGACGAGGTTGGAGCGGGCAATCTGCAGTTGGGCTTGCTGACCGCGTAGCTGAATGTAGGCGATGGCCACTTCGGCCGCGACCGAAACCTGCACATCGGCCAACGAGGCTTCGGAGGCCTGGGCATCGGCTTCGGTGGCGTTGAGCGCGCTGCGCTGGCCGCCAAAGATATCCGGCTCCCAACTGGCGTCGAGCCCCACCTTGAAACTGTTGCTGGCGTCAAAGTCGCCTGACTTGCTGCGCCCGGCCGAGCCTGAGGCGTTCAAGCCAGGCAGCAGGCTGGCACCTTTCACATCGCGCAAAGCCCGCGATTGCTGCAGCGCAGCCTGGGCGGATCTGATACTGGTGTTGGCCTGCAAAGACTGCGTGACCAGTTGGCTTAGTAGCGGATCGTTGAATTTTTGCCACCAGAGGGCCAGCGCATTCTCAGACGCTGTCGCAGTGCTTGCCGTGTCAGCCGCTAAGGGGTTGGCCGGAGGCTTGGCGGCACAGCCACCCAGCGCCAGTGCCACTACTAAAACCAGCGCGGGGGGCGAATTCGGGCGAAAAAACGAAGCGTTTGGTTTTTTAAAATTCATCAACTCATTGTGCAGGAGTCAAATTAATGTTTGGTTGTTGCAATGTGAAGTCTTGTAAATAGGGCTTGCGATATATCAGGCATCGGCGCTGAGAGTGCTTTCCTTGTCGCGCAAGCCAGAAGTCGGCGAAGGATTTATTCTGAAATCCAGCTGAACCGGGGTTGCCGTACGCCATCAATCACCACTTCTTCGGAAAACATGGCGGCCGGGCGCACCCAGAGGCCCTGTTCACCGTAAAGCGCGCGGTAAAGCGTCATGGGTTCCAGTGTTTCGCTGTGGCGCACGGTGTCAATCACTTCATAGCGCAGGCCTTTGTAATGGCGGTACTGGCCCTTGCGGGTTGGGGTGATGGGTGGGAGGATTTCGTCAGTCATGGGACAATCGTAGGCTATGCACCCAAAAGCCCTGCTCGACGTTTGTTCTGAACTCGTCCGCCTCACCCTCAAATTTGACCACCCCACCGACGCTGTCGTCTCGAAATTCTTTCGCGACAACCGCGGTCTTGGGCCTCGCGAACGCGCCACCTTGTCCGGAACGGTCTATGCCGTACTGCGCAAAAAACAACTGTTTGAACACTTTGCGCCCTCGGGCAGCGGCCCCAAAGAGCGCCGTTTGGCGATTTTGGGCTTTTACGGCCCGGGCGATTTTCTGCGCAGCGCCTTGAACGACCTGGAAATCAACTGGCTCGATCAGTGCGAAAAAATCAACGTCGCCGACTTGATGGAGCGCCACCGCCATAACCTGCCCGAGTGGCTGGTGCAGCCGCTCAAAGAGCAGCTGGGCGATGAATTCTGGCAACTCGCCGACAGCCTTAACCAGGGCGCCGGGCTCGATTTGCGGGTCAATGCCCTCAATGCCAAGCGTGCCGACGTGCAAAAAGAGCTGGCTCAGGTCGGCATCAAAGCGCTGCCTACGCCTTACTCTCCCAATGGCTTGCGCATTTCCGGCAAGCCCGTGCTGAACAAGCACGAGGCCTTCATTCGCGGTGCGTTTGAGGTGCAAGATGAAGGCTCGCAACTGCTGGCCATGCTGGTCGATGCCAAGCGCGGCGAGATGGTGGTGGACTTTTGTGCCGGTGCCGGTGGCAAAACGCTGGCGATTGGCGCGGGTATGCGCAGCACCGGTCGCTTGTACGCGTTCGATACGTCACCGCACCGTCTGGACGCCCTGAAACCGCGTCTGGCGCGCAGTGGTCTGTCCAATGTGCACCCGGCAGCAATAGCCCATGAACGTGACGACCGCGTCAAACGCCTGTCTGGCAAGATTGACCGCGTGTTGGTGGATGCGCCTTGCTCGGGTTTGGGCACGCTGCGGCGCAACCCGGATCTGAAATGGCGCCAAAGCTTGGCGCTGGTGGAGCAAATGGCGGTGACACAAACCGCTATTTTGCAAAGTGCCGCCCGCTTGCTGAAACCCGGCGGTCGCTTGGTCTATGCCACTTGCAGCACCATGATTCAGGAAAACGAAGCCGTTGCGCAAGCTTTCAGTGAAGCCAATCCGGAATTCACCCAAGTCGATGCCGGTGAAATTTTGACCGGCCTGAAGGTGGAGGGCGCTGAAAAACTGTGCTCTGGCGGCGAAAACAACCTGCGCTACTTGCGCCTGTGGCCGCACCGGCACCAGACGGATGGTTTTTTTGCCGCAGTATGGGAAAAGAAACCCGCCTGACGATTGCTTTTTCAGGGGCAGTCCCTATCTGCGGCTGGCCCCGGAATATCTTTTTTGCGCTGAACGCTTTAAAATCTGCGGCTAGCAGGTTAAGCACGAGCCCATCCTGATCATTATCAATTCGTTGTTGAAAGACTCTCTGAATATGTTGTTTTCTGATGGGGCTGCATTCAATGCAGTGGTTAATTGGTTGGCTAATGGTTTTTGGAATTTGTCGGGTTGGCAAATTGCCGTATTTACTTTGGTGATGACCCACATCACCATGATCAGTGTGACGGTGTTTTTGCATCGGCACCAAGCGCACCGTGCGCTGGATTTGCACCCGATTGCTTCGCACTTCTTCCGCTTTTGGCTCTGGCTGACCACCGGGCAGGTCACCAAGGAATGGACGTCCATTCACCGCAAACACCACGCCAAATGCGAGCAACCTGATGATCCGCATAGCCCGCATGTGTACGGCATCAAAACGGTGTTGCTGCAAGGCTATGAGTTGTACCGCAAAGAGGCGGCCAACAAGGAAACCATGACACGTTTTGGCCACGGGACGCCCAGCGACTGGATAGAAAGCCATCTCTACACCCGATTTTCAGCGCTGGGTATTGCCTTGATGCTGACCCTTGACCTGGCCCTGTTTGGCGCGGCCGGTCTGGCGGTATGGGCTGTGCAAATGGCCTGGACACCTGTGATGGCGGCCGGCATCATCAATGGCGCGGCGCATTACTGGGGTTATCGCAACTTCGAGGCGCCAGATGCCAGTACCAACATTTCACCCTGGGGCCTCCTGATTGCCGGTGAAGAGTTGCACAACAACCACCACACCTACCCCACCTCTGCCAAGTTGTCGGTCAAGCCCTACGAATTTGATATTGGCTGGATGTATATCAGCCTGATGCAGCGCGTGGGCTTGGCAACGGTTAAAAAGACGCCGCCCAAGCTGGCCTTTGGCGATGTGCGCCCGGTGGCCGATGAAAAGACCCTGGAAGCCTTGATTTCCAACCGTTACGAAATCATGGCCGGCTATGCGCAAGACATGCGCCGTGCCTTCAAGGAGGAGCTGGAAGCCATGAAAGCGCGCAGCGCCGACGCTTCAGTGCTCAAAGCGGCCCAGCGTTGGATGCACCGCGACACCGACCGTGTGCCAGCCGCTGCCGCCGTTCAATTGACGATGGCGCGTGCGGCCTCGCCGGTGCTGGACAAGATGGTGGTCATGCGCGAAGAGTTGCGCCAGATGTGGCTGAACCGCTCGCACACCCGTGAGCAGTTGGCCGCTGATCTGCAAGCCTGGTGTCACCGCGCCGAGGCCAGCGGCATTGCAGCGCTGCAAGAGTTTTCATTCAAGCTGCGGGCGGCACAGGTCTGATAATTATTAACCAAATGAGGCTCTAGCCCCCGTCCTTATTGCCTGAGTAGCTATTGATAAAATAGCATCAGGCAAAAAGACCCAGCCACAAAAAAGCCCGTTATAAACGGGCTTTTTTGTTAGCAAATAAACCTGAATTACTTCAGTTTCATTTCTTTGTAGTCAACGTGCTTGCGAGCTTTTGGATCAAATTTCTTGATCAGCATCTTCTCGGGCATTGTTTTCTTGTTTTTGCTGGTGGTGTAGAAGTGGCCAGTGCCAGCTGTCGATTCCAGCTTGATTTTTTCGCGTCCGCCTTTGGTTGCCATGGTGCTGCTCCTTATGCCTGACCACGTGAACGCAGATCTGCGAGCACGACATCAATACCGTTTTTGTCGATCAAACGCAAACCTGCGTTGGAAATGCGCAAGCGAATCCAACGGTTTTCGCTCTCGACCCAGAAACGGCGATATTGCAGGTTCGGCAAG
>SERZ01001341.1_pt1 | contig 14132 bp, 15 predicted proteins | sample 3171461 | NCBI WGS metagenome assembly SERZ01 (sample SAMN06051861, study PRJNA518727) | freshwater metagenome | biome: subpolar coniferous forest; feature: holomictic lake; material: water; isolation source: holomictic Lake 227, 6 m depth | place: Canada: near Kenora, Ontario | collected... | reverse complement strand
ATCTATTGCGTAGATAGCCTTTTAAATGGAGAAGCGATGGGCGCTGTTGTACGAGGTACAAATTTAGCTTCAGTAGCAATTAATGGGATTGTAATTTCCTCTGGCGCAAATGAGTATACGCTCTCGCATGAGATTGGTCATGAATGTAATTTATGTGACATATTAAACGAAATAGGCAGTTTGCCAAGCAACATCCAATTTGGTGATGACCTTATTAGACAAGAATGGGTTACGGATGATTGGACAGGCGGAAGCGGCACAGGATTTTATTTTAGAGAACTAACGCAATCTTCGATGATGGAAAGACTGGTGATGTTTGGAAAGGAAAACTTTAAAAAAGGCGATATTTCTTTAGGAAATACCTACGGGTTTGATTCACAAGGCAGCAGCATACATGTTAAGACTGGAATTAACGGCATGGACCGAACACCATTAAATTGAGGATAATTATGAAAAAGTATTCAATCGGTAGTTTTCTTGTGTTGATAGTATCAATGGGATGGGCAAACGAGACTAACTCTCTTAAAAGATTTGAAACTGATTTGCGGAACAGTGCTCTAGTTGATCATCGTCCTAGCGATATCGACACTGTCATGAAAAAGTGCCAAGCTTTTTATAACTTGGCAGACAGCGAAATTAGAGCTGTCTTAATGCGAGTGATCGGAGATGGCTTGCGAGAGGGCACTAAACAGCCTAACTTAGCCACAATACGCGCTATTAAGGCGATTGGCAACTACGGAAACAATGAGACGGGCCTCTTCCTATTAACAATTGCTGATTCCGAAAGACTTAGACCGATAAGAAGTGTAGCATTATGCTCCTATCTTAAAATGCAATCTGATGAAGATTTTGCAGCAAAAGTTAAAGAAATCATCTCTGAGAATCCAAAATATGACAAATCTCTAAGATACGCTGTTGTAAATTGGGTTTCAGCCATTTACTATGATAAAGCCGATGAAAGACGAAAGAAGGACATCATCCAGACATTTCATCGCATAATTCATGAGGAAAAAAACATCACTAATTTTACTGGTCTTGATGAGTTCCTAAGGGAAAAGGATGCTGAGTACGCAAAATCGGAAGAGCGGTTTAAATTGCTAAAATCGCATTCTCGTAAAATTGAAAAGAAAAATGCCTCCGACATTTATGTTGAAGAGGAGCTTAAGTGGTTTGACAAAGAACGTCCGAAAAAAGAGACCGCGATTCCAAACATTTCAATCCAAATTTAGTAAAGGAAAATTGTTAGAGTGATACTAAATCTTATTTGCGGGCTTGCGGCAGTCAGTGCCGTTGCAGGGGACGATTCACGGTTACGCGATATGCTCGCCATAGCGGCGACGAATCAGGGCAGTGCATATCTGGAGGCGCGCGCTGAAATACTTGCGCCCGGAACCAATGCGCTCCCAGCCCTTGGGCGATGTGCAATTGCGCCAGACCTGACCATGGCAACAGCGGCTTGTCGCCCGCATCTGTTACGAACGCTTGTTGCGAGGTCCCGACATTGATGCTCTGCGTCATTGCTCCTGGCGTGATTTGCCTTGGTACGACAAGCAGTGGAAAAACTCCTTACCCGGGCCTGGAGTGAAGATGACAAAGATGGCAGTACCGTATCTCGTTAGCTTAGGTCTGTGGTATTACTATGTCGAAATGACATGGAAGACGTCAAGCGAATTAGACCCTCCCCCGTCGCTGAGAATCAACGAGTATATCCCCTGGTGGGGACGGAAAGCATTGGCAGATCAGATTGAACATGCTTACTTGTGTCGAGCGATGACAGATCGACTCGCAAGAGACGTTTTCCTTAAAAGACCCGACGCGGTGGCAATATACCAGGAGCTTATCAAGCAAAAAGAGGCCAGTGCGGTTCCGTCTCTGATTATGACGTGCGAAGCCTTCTATGCACGCACATGCACTGGCCTTGAGATGCATCCCGGAGAAAACGACGGTGTTCGTCGAGCAATGGTCCAGGACATTCTTAACTTCGCCGACTCTCGCCACGCGGATATGCTGGAAAAGTTTATCGCTGGGAATCCCACTCTTGCGCCACTGACCAATAAGTTGGCGGAGGTGCGCGCGCGACCGGCTCCGCCGCCCGTGACCGAACCTCCGTTTCGCCTTGGCACAAATGCAGTCATGATTGTGCCGTAGGCCTGCCAGCACGGGTACAGAACGTGCAGCAGGAAGCATGGGAGGAGATGCCATGAGAATGATGATCTGTTTGATGTGTGGAATTGCTGCGATCTATGCCGCCGCAGACGATTCACGGTTACACAATATGCTCGCTTCAGCGGCGACGAATCGGGGCAACGCGTATCTGGAGGCGCGCGCTGAAATTCTTGCGCCCGGGACTAATGCGCTTTCGGCCCTTGGGCGATGCACAATAGCTTCAGACCTGACCTGGCAGCAACGCCTCATTGCACGTATCTGTTACGAGCGAGTGGCCCGGCTTACAGATATCGAGGCGTTGCGAGCATACAACTGGAGCGCTGATCCGGGTTATGATAAGAAATGGGAGAAGTCCATTGTGGGGCCTGGATTTAGGATGAGCTCGCTTGCAGTTTCAAAAATCAGTGAGGTGGGCCTCTGGTATTACTACGTTGAGCTCACATGGAAAGAAACGGATGAAACGTGCAAAAGCAAGTACACCGATGTCCGCAAAAGGTGGCAGCACTGGTGTCTTAAAGCAGTTAGTGATCAGCCGGAACGGTATTGGTATCGCTTGGCTGTTGAAGAACGTATGGCGGCATCTCCGTTCTCTTCTTGGCATCAAGGAAGGTATGAGACGTTTTTGCGTGATAAAGAGCCAGAAGCAGTGCCCATCCTTATGAAGTATTATGATGCAATTAGAAACATATATTCGAGTAACAGAGACGATTGGTATCGTGAGGGCTTTCTTCAAATAATGGCTTTTGCCGACTCACGCCACGCCGACCTGCTGGAAAAGTTCATGTCTGAGAAACCCGCACTCGAATCGCTAAAAAATCGGCTGGCAGAGGTGCGTGCGCGACCTGCTCCGCCGCCTGTGACCGAACCTCCATTCCGCCTCGGGAATGAACTGGTTATTGTTAAATAACTAGGAAGGCGATAGTTTGCTTTCCACTGTTTGAACTTATGCAGGCACCAGCCTGCACTTGCATTTGCATTTAGGCTTGCCCATTGCCTTCCACTCGGCAACGGTCTTGACCTGGCCAGCCCTATCCTCGCAGTCAGCGCAATGTTTTCCGTTTTTTGTCTCGCCAAGCACCCACTTGTAAAGCTTTTCATCGCCTGAACGGTTGCGGAGGCTGGTCGCGGGCTTGTTCCTGCTGATGAAAGTGCCGTTGCTGTCGTACCATGCGCCGTCGATATAGAAACGGGTCTTGGGGACAGCTTGTTTTGCAAGGAAACTTTTGCCGATGCCTGCGCCGGTTTTCGCATCGGTGGCTGACGTGGACGATAAGCGCTTGAAGCGTTTCTCCTGACGGTCGGCTTCCAACTGCTTGAGCAGGATCTGCGCGGCTGCCTTACGCGAGGCATTCTTCGCCCTGCGTGCCGCCAGTGCCGATGCTCGGGACGCATTCGTCCAGCGATTCGGGGTCTGCGTTTCTTCAGCGCGGTTGGTCAGCGGCTGACCGCCTTTGATGTTCGGGTCGTTGGTCAGAGCAACGCTCATGAGCGAACGCGGACGGATACGGTTATCGCCAAGCACTTCACAGTCGGAAGGTTTCGGAAACACGGGCGAGACAAGGCGGTATTCGCCGCCTTCGACGGCATCCTTGCCTTTGGATGTCCAGCGTACCTTGGCCCAGAGCCCTTCGGCATCCTCACGCAAAGCGGAGATCCAGCCCGCAGCTTCGCTGGACTTGTCCGTGTCCATGCTGAAGTGGTCGAAGTCGACCAGCAGACCCGGAAAGTTATCAACAGCGGCTTTCGTTGTGAAATCTTCCGTGATCGCCTTCAGCGCCTCGGCATCAATCACCTGCACAACGCCGGCGCCGGCGTGTGCGAATTCGCCCAGGGGCGTGACATGGATCCATGCATCCTCGTTAAAATTGAATTTCATTTTGTCCTTTATTTGTAGAGCGATGCCGCGTCAAAGGCCTCGCCGTTTTCAATCGCTTTTTTAACCTGCGCCTTTGTCATGCGCGGTTCTTTCTTAACATACGTGTCAATACCGCCGCCATGGAGAGAGATCAGCGACATGGCGGTCGCCGTACCGACAGGGTTGTCCCGATATTGCTCGTACGCGTCCCTGGCTGACAGCGGAACCAGGTCATAAGGCACATCGCCGACATTGTATGGCTTGCCGTCGATGCCTCTGCCCTTGGCGAGCGTGTACGCGGTGCCGTACAAAGGCGCCAGCGTGGACCTGATATAACGTCCCGTCACATCGTCCCAGTTGTTGCGCCCCTTGTCGTCGTAGATCGATTCGGCTTTGCCGCTCGCTCCGACAAACTGTCCGGATATCAGCCGCCCGTTGAGGCAAGGGGGTTGCAATTTGACATTAGACAAATTGGGCAATCGTGTTTACGCTTGAGTGGTTAGATATGCCGCATTCAGAATTGATATGGCTTGTTGATAAATGAATTTGCGGCTTGTCTGGCCCCTCCCCAAACAGGTATACTTCAGCGCATGATGATGAGTGAGTATGGCTTAATATCGCTTGGTGGATCAATGAGCTTTTCAGAAGAAGGGAACGCAAGAATGAAAACGTCAGTGTCCATAGTACTGCTTGCAGTTGTTACTGTTGCAATGCTTTGTGTGTGCGGGTGTAAAACTTCCAGTTTGTCAAATTTGAACGCGATACCGATTTTGGAGGGTATAACCGATGCCGCTGCGCTGGATGCGGTGGCGGCCGCATCGGATACGTCACTCGCACAAAACCGGCGCCTGCCCAGAGGCCCGATACAGTCGTATGAGGACGGGGTCTGGACTGTGGAGGACAGGAACGCATCTTCCATTGTCGTTGCTTATTCCCTAGGTAGGATCAACGTAACCGTCCGTTACACGGTGGAAGGTCGTACGCTTGTCCCTTCGGTCATGTCGGCCCAGAACGTCAGGCAAAGCGAGAGCCGTATACACAAGAACGTCATAGCCTGGATCAACCGGCATGCAGCCGAAATCAAGAGTGCAATGTGGAAGATTAAGTCCAGGGCAGAAGATTCTAAGAACGGAGGTACGCGATGATTGTAGATTTTTTTAAAAGGCAGTCGGATAAATTAGTTTTGATGGCTATTTTTTTTCGTGCTGTTCTATATTGGCCTGTATTTTCACGCGACTTCTATTTCAAATTCAATGCCTGGCGAGTATAATACTAGTCGTGAACTTGGAAATATTAAAGACTCCATTTATTCTTTGGAGCGGTCTATTCATATCCCTGACTATAGTAGGGAGCTCCGAAATATTGAGGACAAGTTAAATCGATAACTTTCACCATTGACAACTCCCCTCCACGTGTCACTCTCCTAGACGCAGTGTGCACTGTTCCTTTCCTCCGGCTAATTCCAGGCGGTCTATGTTGCGTGGGCTATGAAATGTGTGCCGCTGCGTCTTTTCTATTTCTTGGGCTTAAACCCTATCTTCTTGGGTTCCGCTGGCACCACAACCACGACCTCCACCTTTCTGGCCAGCATGGAATCCCTGATCTCCTGCCAATTTTCCGCCGTCATCCGTGCAAGGACTTTTATTGCGTGCTCGGGGAGGGGGTCTAGCTGTGTCACGTTTGCGCCACCGAGGCTGGACATGGAGCTGGGTTGCTCTTGCAGCCTCGTCTCCTACGGTGCGTGAGGGTGTTGGTCAGAAAACATAAAAAAATGGTCAGAAACTGTATGGTCGTTTATGCCAGCCTCTGCTATACTCTTAACCATGGTTGATGCAAGTTAAAGCGAAAGGAGATAGTATGAAGCGAGTTGCGTTCAAGATGAAGTTGAAATCCGGATGTGAGGCAGAATACAAAAAACGGCACGACGAAATTTGGCCGGAGTTATCACGTGTACTCAGTGAGGCAGGCGTGTCTGATTATTCCATTTTTCTCGATCAGGAAACGCTCATCCTGTTCGCCGTGCAAAAGTTGTCCGCTGATAACACCGCAGACCGGCTGCCGCATGATCCGGTGGTGCGCAAATGGTGGGCTTTCATGGCGGACATCATGGAGACCAATCCCGACCATTCGCCAGTTTGTGTGCCGATTCCTGAGATGTTTCACGCTGATTAATAAAAGGAGATCCCGTATGACCATGACCCCACGTGAGAGAGTGTTAAGAGCCTTCAAACAGAAACCCGGCCTTCCAGACCGCGTACCGGTGCAGTTCGAATTTTGTGCCTCGCTCTACGAGCATTTTTCAAAAAAGCTCGGCATCCCGATGCATTACACCAAAAATTTGTTCGAGGACGTAACATACCGTATCAGCGGTAACGAACTCCGTACAGCCATGGGATGCGACGTGGTCGTGACGGGTGCTGCAGAAAGGACCGGTTTCGCGCCAGCGAGAAATCCCGACGGCACCTGGTTGAACGAATATGGCATGCGGATGAAGCAGGGCCAGGTTTATGTCGAGGTCGTGGAGTGTCCCCTGGCGAACGCACAGACCGTCGCGGACGTGGCGGCTTACCCATGGCCTGATCCTGACGCGCCTGGGCGCTATGACGATGCACGGGCACTTGTGAAGACTTTTAAAGACCGCTATCTGATCATCGGGGACATCGAGGTCACCGTGTTCTCCCTGGCCCAAATGCTGGTCGGCATGGAGAAGCTGTTAATGGATATGGCGTGCGGGGAGGAATATGTGATCCCACTGTTCGAGGCCTGCGCAAAGTTCCAGACAAAAATCGGGCTGCACCTGATCGAGTGCGGAGTGGATGCGATCTGGGTGGGGGACGATTTCGGCGGGCAGGACGGGTTGCTCATGTCCCCCGCCATGTTTGAAGAGCAGTTGATGCCGATCTACAAGCAGATGATAGATTGCTTCAAAGCCGCCAATCCTAAGGTTATACCCATTCTCCACTGCGATGGCGCGGTGAGCAAGCTTCTGCCACAGATCCGTGAAATAGGGTTCGAGGTCTTCAACCCCGTACAGCCTGGCGTGCCGGGGCATGGACCACAGGCGATGAAAGATGGGTTCGGCAGTCTGTTCGCGTTCTGGGGTGCGATTGATCAGCAGTATCTGCTCCCCAAGGGGACGGATGCGGAATTGGAGGCAGACATCCAGGAGAAGATCGCGGTCCTGGGCGCGGGAGGTGGGTACATGATTTCGCCGGCGCACATTCTCCAGAGCGATGTTTCGCCGGAACGCGTGGAAACATTTATTGGCCTTTGCAAGAAACACGGAAGCGTTCTTCAGGCGTGATGGAGCGGAGATCGTCTATCTATCCGCTATGGCTGGTCAGCGTCCCCATGCCCGTCAGCAACGCGAAAAACTGGATTGACCGTGTTTCTGTTTCAACGAACCCAGACTTTGTCATAAGACTAAGATGATTTGCAAATAGTATTGCATTTATATAAGATGATTTAGTAATATTTTGACCAAAAGGAGAAGATAAATGAAAATAGAGCGTGATTTGATGGTGCGCTTGACAGAATGGCAGGCATCGCCGTACCGGAAACCCCTGATTTTGAAAGGCGTTCGTCAGTGTGGTAAAACATGGCTCTTGCAAGAATTTGGACGCCGTTTTTTTGAAGACGTCGCATATTTCAATTTTGAGACCCAGAAAAAGGCACGGGCCTTGTTTGACGGTGATATTGAACCAAAGCAAATCCTGCTCCAATTGGGCGTTTTTCGTGAAAAGCAGATTCAGTCGCATAAGACCCTGATCATTTTTGATGAAATCCAAGCATGCCCGGCAGCTCTGAATGCGTTAAAATATTTCTGCGAGCAAGCGCCTGAATATCCGATTGTCGCCGCCGGGTCGCTATTGGGTGTTACGCTCGCCTCGCAGGAGGGCTTCCCTGTTGGCAAAGTCAGTTTCCTTGAGTTAATGCCCTGTTCGTTCACGGAATACCTGCGGGTTGTTGCGCCGATGCTGGCTGAGTTTTGCGCAACCCTGCAACTTGGCCCCGTCAGCGAAGCGTTGGCCGGGAAATTGGAGCAACGCCTGCGCGAATATCTGGTCCTCGGTGGAATGCCGGCAGTGCTGAGCCGCTATATTGAGACACAGGATCTGTTTGCGGCTGACGAGGTACTGCAGGAAGTCATTACCGCATACGAGTTGGATTTTTCTAAACATGCGCCGACGAGGGACATCCCTAAGCTTTTCCTGATGTGGAAATCAATTCCTGAGCAGTTGGCGCGTGAACATGCAAAGTTTCTGTATGGCGAAGTGCGTTCTGGCGCACGCGCGAAAGATCTTGAAGATGCCTTACGCTGGCTGCAGGAAGCGGGGCTTGTCTACAAAGTCAACAACGTCACAACGCCGCATTTGCCGCTGAGCGCGTATGAGGACCGTCGGTGCTTCAAGCTCTACATGGGCGATCTTGGCGTGTTGCGAAAGCTGGCAAAACTACCCTTGTCTGCGCTCATCAATGCTTCCGACGTGTTCGGGGAATTCAAGGGACGTCTGATCGAAAACTTTGTTTTACTCCAGCTTAAATGTGCGGGCTTCGATCCTATCTGCTACTGGACAAGTCTCGCAACCGCAGAGGTGGATTTCCTCGTCCAGGATGAAACAGGCATTGTCCCAGTCGAGGTCAAATCCGGACTGAACCGGACAGCTCGCAGTCTGCGTGTCTATCGGGAAAAGTATCGCCCGGAACTCAGTGTCAGGGCATCGCTGCTCAATTTGCGGTTGGATGCGGGACTCTTAAATATACCGCTTTATCTGATCAACGAATTTCCTCGGCTACTCAGAAGCGCGGCGAGCCGTGGTATTATGAAAACAATACGACGGCCGTGAAGGGCAAGTAACCTTTGCACGCCGGCGAAGACCTGTGTTATCCGGTACTTTGGCGCGGAAGGCCGTTGATTCATACGCTAATTGGAACAGCGCCCAAGCAAAAGGGTTAGCGCGAATGAAGCCGGTAGTCGCTGGGGGAATGACCTGTTTTTTTCTTGAAGAATTCGGAAAAATAAAAAAGAGACTCGAAGCCGATTTGAGTCGCGATTTCGGTGATCGGCAGATCCGTGGACGTGAGTAAGTCGCGGGCATGGTTGAGTCGGATCGCGTTTTGGAACTGCGCGGGTGAAACACCAGTTTGCTGTTTGAATCGGCGGCGGAACGTGGTATAGCTGACCCCCAGTGTGCGGGAGAGACGGGCGAAGTCGATGGGGTGAGCGGACTGCAGACAGATCAGATTTTGCGCCTCGCGAATCACGTCAGATTTTTGTCCGCTTACGCAGATGTTTTGAGAACGCTCCTGGATAAGCCCCAGGATCTCGATGATCCGGCTCGCTCCCGAAAAGGGGGTACTTGAGGGGTCACGCTTGAGGTGACCATACAAGGTGATGAACCGTTGTCGTAATACTTCATCTACACCGATTCGCAGGACGGGTTTCTCCTGCCGGAAGAATGGTGCGCGCAATAAATGACCTGCTAACATACCGTTGAAGCCGATCCACTGTTCGTCCCATCCCGTTTTGGAATCAGGTGCATACCGATGCCAGATGCCAGGGAAAAGGACAAACACATCCCCGGCCTCGATGGTATGGCGTCCAGCCTCATGCGTTTCAAAGATGCCCCGTCCACTCGTGATGTAAATCACTTGATATTCGTCGAGCGTACGGCCTTTTTTCCAGTTGGAGGCGTATGTGTCAGGATGCCCTCGCGGGGGATACGGTTGATCAGGATCGATCTGGGTATATCCGCAGTCGGTGAGATAAAGACCCCACAGCCGTTGAGCGTCCAGTATGGGCAAATATCGGAAGTGTGATTTTTGCGGCATGGTCAGAAGAGAATAGACAGGTTATTGCTTTAAGGCTGAATAATACACCTGGTCGTATGGGGTTCACAATAAAATAATGGTCAAAAAACGTAAAAGAATGGTCAGAAACCCTATGGTCTTTCAGGACTATTTTTGTGATAATACGGACATGTTTTCTGGAGGTAGTAACGAAGCGAGGACAAGAGGGTTAACGGTTTAATCGAAAAAAACTTATGCAAAACACATACAAAGTTGGTTTCTTCAGTATCGGGCTCGATACGTATTGGAGTCAGTTCAAAGGGCTCAAAAAGAATCTGTTGGGCTATCACGCCCAGATCCGTAAGGAACTCGAGGGCTACGGGGCTGTGGTTGTGGACGGTGGTCTTGTAGACAATCCGGTTAAAGCGCGCGTGGCGGGTAAGTTGTTCCGTGCCGAAGGCGCGGAGATTGTCTTTCTTTTCATCTCGACGTATGCACTCTCCTCCACAGTCCTGCCCGTGGTGCAGGAGGCGGGGCTCCCGGTGGTGGTGCTCAATATCCAGCCCGTGGCGCAATTGGATTATGAGAAGTTTAACGCATTAGGGGATCGTGGCGTGATGACAGGTGTCTGGCTGGAACACTGCCAGTCGTGCAGCGCGCCAGAGATTGCTTGCGCCTTCAACCGCGCGGGTATCGACTATCATCTGGTCACCGGGCATCTGCAAGATCCTGAGGTGTGGCGCGAGGTACGCGATTGGACGGACGCGGCGATGGTGCGTGCAGGTATGCGGGAGAATCGTCTAGGTGTACTGGGACATTACTACTGCGGCATGTTGGACGTGTACAGCGACCTGTGTCAACAGTCCTCCGTATTCGGTACGCATGTCGAGTTGGTGGAGATGTGTGAGTTGCACGCATTGCGCGAGGCGGTTACGAAGAAGCAAGTCGCGGAAAAACAGAAGGATTTCAAAAAGAGTTTTGACGTGTCGCCGACTTGCGAGTCAGCAGAGTTGGAACGCGCTGCGCGCACGGCGGTGGCGATGGATGCGCTCATCGCGAAGCATGATCTCGGCTCCATGGCTTATTATTATGAAGGCCAGCCGGGCAACCCGTACGAAAACATCGTGACCTCGGTGATCGCGGGTAACACGCTGTTGACGGGACGCCACGTGCCGATTGCGGGGGAGTGCGAGGTGAAGAATGCACAAGCCATGAAGATCATGGATCTCTTCGGTGCGGGCGGGTCATTCTCGGAGTTTTATCTGGCCGATTTCAAGGATGATGTGGTTTATCTGGGTCACGACGGACCTGCGCACTTCGCGATTGCGCAAGGGCCTGTGAAACTCGTACCCGTCTCGGTCTATCACGGCAAGCCCGGCAAGGGATTATCCATCCAGATGACAGTCAAGCACGGCCCTGTGACGCTACTTTCGGTGGTACAGCGGGGTGACGGTAAACTGATGCTTCTGGTCGCGGAGGGAGAGTCGGTGGAGGGGCCAGTGCTGCTGATCGGCAACACGAACAGCCGCTATCGCTTTTCTATCGGCGCCAAGGCGTTTATGAACGCATGGAGCAAAGCTGGCCCCGCGCACCACTGCGCGATTGGTGTCGGACACATCGCGGACAAGATCGAAAAACTCGCGGCACTGCTCAAGATTGAGGTACAGAAAGTTTGTTGAAGTCCATCCAGCTTCAAGTTTTTTTACCACGAAACACACTAAAAACACGAAAATGCCAATTTCCCTCTGCGGCTGCCGGATCTCGGTGAACCGCAGACGCACAGATTGAGTTTGTCGCAGTGCGGTTGATCTGGTAAGGTATGTCTCGTCATGACGTATGTTGCTTATATTATCGTCAGTAAGGAGACTTATGAATAAACAGATGTGGGTCGGTGTTGGGTCCGCGTTGCAACTGTGTTGCGCATTTAATCTGGGTGCGGCTGAGGTGGTGTTCAGCAATGAAGTCTCTGCTCCCGAACAAACGCTTTCGTTGTGGTATCGCAGACCAGCATTGAAATGGGATGAAGCCCTGCCCATTGGCAATGGACGATTCGGTGCAATGGTCTTTGGAGGCGTTGCTGAGGAGCGTATCCAGTTTAATGATGATACCCTGTATACTGGCAAGCCCCATGATTACGCGCATAAAGGTGCAGTAAAATTTCTGCCGGAGATCCGCAAGCTCCTCTTTGAAAATAAGCAGAAGGATGCGGAGGCACTGGCCAATAAAGAATTCATGAGCATCAACACCCGCGGCACTAACCGTCAGGAGGCGTATCAGCCGTTCGGGGACCTGAAGCTTGAGTTTCCCGAGCTCACGACCGTCACGGATTATCGCCGGGAACTTGATCTGAACCGCGCGCTGGCCCTGGTTCAATACACGAGTGGCGGAGCCACTTATCGGCGTGAGATCTTTGCTTCGTTTCCCGATAATGCCATTGTCATGCAACTGGCCTGTGATCAACGGGGAAAGATCAATGTGAAGGCTACACTGCCTAGCCCGCATCCCCATACCGTTGTTAAACGTGTTGATGGTCAGACGCTCAGCATGTCGGGTAAAGTCGAGGGAGAGAACACGGGCTTCGAAGCGCGCCTTGCTGTCAGGACAGAGGGCGGAAAAATTAACGTCACGGACTCCGGGATTGAAATTACGCAAGCCGATTCCGCGACGTTGATTTTGGTAGGGGCCTCCAGCTATGTCAACTTCCGCGATATCAGCGGAGATCCAGCGGTCAAGAATGAAAAGACGTTGAAGCAACTTGCAACGAAAGATTATGCCGCGATTAAACACGATCACATCGCAGACCATCAAAAACTTTTCCAACGGGTGAAGCTTAATCTCGGAAGCACAGCGTGTGCAAAGTTGCCCACGAATGAACGGATCAAATCCTTTAGCGAAGCGGATCCACAATTGGCAGAGTTGTTTTATCAATATGGCCGTTACCTGTTGATTGCGTGTAGCCGCCCGGGTTCACAACCGGCCAACCTGCAAGGCCTTTGGAATGAAAGTCTCAAACCGGCCTGGGACAGCAAATACACCATCAATATCAATACGGAGATGAACTACTGGCCGGCGGAGATCGCGAACCTTTCGGAGTGTGTTGAGCCTTTGGTGGCAGCGCTGCAGGAGCTCGCGGTCTCGGGTGCTGTCGTCGCAAAAGAGCACTACAACGCCCGTGGCTGGATGATCCACCATAACTTTGATGTCTGGAAAGGGGCGGCGCCGATCAACAATGCCAACCACGGGATCTGGGTTGTCGGCGGAGCCTGGCTGAGTCAGCATGTGTGGTGGCACTATGAATTTGGCGGCGATCGAAACTATTTAAAAGAGACTGCCTATCCCCTGATGAAAGGGGCGGCGCTCTTTTTTGTCGACACGCTGGTTGAAGATCCGCGGAGCGATAAACACTGGCTGATCTCCGGCCCCTCGAACTCCCCGGAAAATGGTGGATTGGTGATGGGGCCCACGATGGACCATCAAATTATCCGGGATCTTTTCAGCAATGTCATTGAAGCCTCAAAGGTTTTGGATACGGATCAGGAGTTACGCCAGCAACTGACAGCGATGCGTGCGAGAATCGCACCGAACCAGATTGGACAGCATGGCCAGTTACAGGAGTGGCTGGAAGATAAAGATGATCCGAAGAGTACGCACCGTCATGTGTCGCATCTGTGGGGGTTGCATCCCGGCGCAGAGATTCATCCGCGCACGACACCTGAATTGGCCAAGGCGTGTGCAGTGACGCTGGCGCATCGGGGTGATGGTGGCACGGGCTGGTCAAAGGCGTGGAAGATCAATTTCTGGGCTCGCTTGCTGGATGGCGATCACGCTTACAAGATGCTCTCGGAAGCGTTGAAAGGCAACACGCTCCCCAATCTGTTCGATACCCATCCGCCTTTTCAGATTGATGGAAACTTTGGCGCTGCCTCCGGAATCACCGAAATGTTAGTGCAAAGTCATCTCGGCTGGATTGAGTTACTGCCCGCATTGCCGTCAGCTTGGCCGACGGGCAGTGTTTCTGGCTTGCGTGCCCGTAACGGTTTTGAGGTCGATATCCAATGGAAAGAGGGTCATTTTACACAAGCACAGATCAAATCCATCAGCGGGAAATTATGCCGCATTCGGTCGGCTATCCCGCTCACAATCACCAACAGAGACAAGCCAGTCATAACCGCCAGCGCTGAAAAAGACTTCATTGTTTTTGAAACAAACAAAGGGGAATGCTATTCAGTCATGGGTGCGGAGCGCTAACAGAAGCCTTTTTCTTTGGCTTTGTCGCCGGGTGCGATTCAACTTTGTTGAATCAACACCCGAGGTAGGAGGT
>SERZ01001336.1_pt1 | contig 14189 bp, 12 predicted proteins | sample 3171461 | NCBI WGS metagenome assembly SERZ01 (sample SAMN06051861, study PRJNA518727) | freshwater metagenome | biome: subpolar coniferous forest; feature: holomictic lake; material: water; isolation source: holomictic Lake 227, 6 m depth | place: Canada: near Kenora, Ontario | collected... | reverse complement strand
TAGAAGCAAATACTGGAAGAGTAAAAAACAAGTCAGAGCTTGACAGGGTAGAACCCTTGACTGCAATGCATGCATTAAGTCAGCGAGATTTGGATGCTGCAAAAGCTGCTTATCAGGCATCAATCAGTCAGGTTGATGCAGCAGAAGCGGCTCTTCGCAATGCCAAGATTGAATTAGATTACACACATATTAATGCCCCAATTACTGGAGTGATCGGAATTTCAAAAGTATTGGTTGGTGATTATATTGGGAAGCTTACCACAGCACCATTAAACACGGTTTCATCCATTGGAACGATGCGCGTTCGCTTCTCTATCAGTGAAGATGAATACTTGAAATTTGCAAAGGCAAAAACAAATACCGATCACAAAATCTTACAAAATCAAATTGCTGTTCAATTAGTGTTGAGTGATGGAACTGTTTATCCGGAAACTGGCACCATTAGTTTATCGAATCGGCAGATTGATCCAGCTACTGGATCATTGTTAATTCAAGCAGCTTTTCCGAATGCCAAAAATCTATTACGTCCGGGTCAGTATGCAAAAATTCGTTTGCAAACAGATTTATATAAAGATGCCATCTTGGTTCCTCAGCAGGCTGTAAATCAAATTCAGAATATTTATCAGGTATTTGTAGTAAATGATAGTAACCTGATTCGCCCAACTGCAGTGAAAGTTGGTAAGCGTGTAGGTAGTAATTGGATCGTTGACGGCGGATTACAAATGGGTGCTAAAGTAGCCATTGTAGGTAGTGCTATTGTTAATCCAAAAGTTCCAATTAAACCAACTTTGATAAGTTGGAACTACGATTCAACATCTAACTAATAATTTATCTGTTAACTGATTTGTATGAGTGAATTTTTTATACGCCGACCGATAGTTGCAATGGTGATTTCTATTTTCATTGTAATCATGGGATTATTAACGCTTCAAGGCATACCGGTTTCAAAATATCCCGAGATCACGCCTCCCATGGTGCAGATCTCTGCAGCCTATACAGGTGCGAATGCGGTTGATATGGAACAGACCGTTGCTACTCCCATTGAACAACAAGTAAATGGGGTAGAGAATATGTTGTACATGAAATCTGTAAACTTCAACGGGAGCATGTCTTTACAAGTATCCTTTGAAGTTGGTACTGATTTGGATATTGCCAATATGCTTACTCAGAATCGGGTATCGAGAGCGAATCCTTTTCTTCCTCCCGAAGTAATTAATCTGGGTGTGAATGTGAAAAAATCACTCACATTCCCATTAATGTTATTTTCTGTTTATTCTCCAACAAAATCTTTCAATGCAGATTTTATAAATAACTATGCATTCATTAATCTGGTTGATGAACTTAAACGTATCAAGGGAGTAGGAGATGTGTCGATCATGGGTAGTTCTGAATATGCGATGCGTATTTGGGTAAAGCCTGACCGATTGGCTAAATTAAAGATCACTGCTTCTGATGTAATTTCTGCTATCAGAGCTCAAAACAATATTGTACCTGGTGGTTCTTTTGGCGATGAGCCTTCAAAGAAAGGAGTTCAAAACACATACACTGCTACACTGCAACAACGCTTGGTTTCAGAAGAAGATTTTGGAAATATTATTTTAAAATCAAACCCGAACGGTGCATTGGTTCGATTAAAAGATGTAGCAAGAATTGAACTCGGTTTACAAATGTATAACCTGAGTAGTAATTTAAATGGAAGTCCAAGTTCTGTTGTTGCCATTTACCAAATCCCAGGGGCCAATGGATTAGATGTAAGAACTAAAGTAAAAGCCAAGATGGATGAGTTAGAAAAAAACTTTCCACAGGGTTTAGCAACCAAAATTAGTCTAGATACAACTGAAGCTATTACAGTTGGTATTGAGGAAGTAATCCATACTTTATTTGAAGCGGTGTTATTGGTTATTTTAGTTGTTTTCTTATTCTTACAAGATTGGCGTGCAACATTAATTCCATTGTTGACAGTTCCTGTATCATTAATTGGAACATTTATTGTATTTCCAATATTAGGGTTCTCTGTAAACCAATTATCCTTATTAGGAATGGTCTTGGCCATTGGATTAGTTGTGGATGATGCCATTGTGGTAGTAGAAGCGGTGATCCATGAAATAGAACATGGTCTGGAACCGAAAGCTGCAACAAGTAAGGCGATGAAGGAAGTAGGAGGCCCCGTTGTAGCTATTGCTGTGATTCTTTGTGCCGTATTTATTCCAGTTGCATTGTCGGGTGGAATCACCGGAAGATTGTATCAGCAGTTTGCTATCACTATTGCAATATCAGTTGCATTGTCTGCTTTTAATGCATTGACTTTAAGTCCGGCTTTAGCTGCCATTCTATTAAAACCAAAAAAGGAAAGCAAAGGATTATTACAAAAATTCTTTGATGGGTTCAATAACTACTTCAACAAGTTTACCAATGGTTATGTAAAACTGGCCAGTTTCGCGGCAAGAAAATTATGGTTGACATTATTGATACTTGGATTAATCTGTGTAGCAACAGTTGTTCTTTCCAAAAAAGTTCCTGGAGGTTTTGTACCTGAAGAAGACGAAGGTTATTTCATGCTTGCTATTCAATTGCCCGATGCTGCTTCTAAAGAAAGAACAGATGCAGTTTCTGCGAAAGTGGCTAGTTTTTTTGAACATGTAGAGGAGGTCGATTCTTATACTGCAATCTCTGGATTTAATATGCTGTCGGGAACTACTACTTCTAATTCTGCGATGGCATTTATTCAATTGAAGAAATGGGATGAACGTCATAGAACTGCCGCGCAAATCATTGCTGATATGAATGGTAAATTATCAAAAGCAATAACTGACGCAACAGTTATCGTATTTGGGCCACCTCCAATTCAAGGTCTAGGTACTGGTGCTGGATTTACCATGATGTTACAAGATAAAGCAGGTAATACACCTGAGTATCTTTCTAAGCAGGCGCAGAAATTCATTGCTGCTGCTTCAAAGCGTCCAGAGATTGGCAAAGTGTATACTTTGTTCAGATCAAATGTGCCTCAGAAATCAATACAGGTTGATAAAGAGAAAGTTCAAAAATTAGGGATCTCCTTACAAGAAGTGAATGGCGCTATTTCAGCTTATTTGGGTGGAGCATTCGTAAATAATTTTAATGCTTTTGGTCGTCAGTATCGCGCTTATCTCCAATCTGAATCTGATTTTAGAATGAAGCCCGATGATATTAATCAATACTTTGTTCGCGATCCTGCTGGAAATATGGTTTCACTTGGAACATTAGCAAAAGTGAAAGACATTTCTGGTCCGGCTTATACGAATCACTTTAATATTTATCGTGCTGTTGAAATTGCCGGGGTGCCTGCTGCTGGGGTAAGTTCAGAAGTAGCCTTGAATGCTTTAGAAGAAGTTGCAAAAGAAACTTTACCTAATGATATTGGCTATCAATGGAGCAATACTTCTTATCAAGAAAAAGAATCAGCAGGTAAAGGTGCCTCTGTATTTGCAATGGCATTGTTATTTGTATTCTTAATTCTTGCGGCACAATATGAAAGCTGGAAATTACCATTCAGTGTTTTGTTAGGAACGCCTTGGGCGGTGATGGGTGCGTTGCTCGGATTATTCATAGGTGGACTTTTTGCAACCACTTATGTAAATAATGTATTTGCACAAATTGGATTGGTTATGTTGATTGGATTGAATGCAAAAAATGCGATCCTGATTGTAGAGTTTGCAAAAATGAAAATGGATCAAGACGGGATGGCTCCTTTTGAAGCAGCTATTGAAGGTGCTAGATTAAGGTTTAGGCCTATCTTAATGACATCATTCGCATTTATACTTGGGGTAATTCCATTAATGACTGCAAAGGGCGCAGGTTCTGAAGCAAGAAGGGTGATGGGTACTTCTGTATTTAGTGGAATGTTAGTTGCAACAATTATTGGAGTGATTTTGATTCCTGCATTTTTCGTATTAATTGAAGGAAAGAAAAAGAAAAATATAAAAGTTGCAGAAGAAGCAACTCCGTCTAATAACACAACGCATTAATTTATGAAGAAGTTTTTTATTCTTAGTTGCATATTGGCAACGCTCATCATTAGTGGATGTAAAGTTGGCGGTAGTTTTCAACAACCAGTTGTAAATACACCTGTTGCTTTTACTGATGCTAATAATGCTGATTCAAGTGTATTGGTTAAATGGTTTGAGTTATTCAAAGATCCTGCACTACAATCAATCATTAAAACAACACTAGATAGTAATAGAAATTTATTGCTTGCATCATCTAGGGTGCTGGAAGCAGAGGCTCAATTAGATATTATACATCTAAATCAAATGCCTTCTTTCAATTATCAATTACAAGCTGGTGGAGGAACTGCTGGTATTGATGCTTTAAAAGTTGGTGGGGGACTAAATAGTGCCGCATTAAAAGCATCTGGAGTTCTTAATTGGGAAATAGACCTTTGGGGGAAATTAAGAGGCGCTACAGCTTCTGCCCGCGCGCAAATGTTGGCAACTGTTGAAAACACCAACGCACTTAAAGTGAGTCTAGTTGCAGATGTTGCTTCCCTTTATTTTTTGTTAAGAGATTTGGATAATCGTTTACTAATTGCGCACAGAACAGTTGCATCTAGAAAAGAAAATACGCGCATCATCACAGATCGATATGAGAAAGGGTATATTTCTGAATTAGATCGTTTTCAGGCAGTACAACAAGAAGCTCAGGCTGCTGCTTTGATCCCGAATATTGAGCGGCAAATTAAGCAAACAGAAAATTCATTGAACTTGTTGATGGCAAGGTCCTATGGGATTGTACCTCGTGGTACAACGAATTTCAATCAAATGTTGCCACCTAATATTCCGGTTGGATTACCTTCTCAATTATTACAACGTCGCCCTGATATCAGAGCTTCTCAAAAATTATTAGAGGCACAGTTTGAAAAAATAGGAGTAGCACAAGCTGCTCGATATCCATCTTTTTCATTAACTGGAATCCTTGGCTTTGCTAGTCCCCAATTAAGTTCACTCATATCAAATGGGTTTGTAGCAAATGGTTTTGGAGGATTAGTTGGTCCGATTTTTCAATTCGGTCAGAATAAAAGAAAAGTTGATGTAGAAAGAATTAGAACACAGCAATCTCAACTTGCTTTTGAGCAAACTGTTCTTGCATCATTTGCTGATGTGAATAATGCTTTGATATCTACAAAGACTTTTGAAGAAGAATATGCAAAAAGGAAAATTCAGGTAGATGCTGGAACTAAAGCATTAGAACTTTCACAAGCCAGATATAATTATGGATATACTTCTTATTTAGAAGTGCTAATCCAAGAAAATAATTTATTCGATGCAGAATTGCAGGAGTCGGTTTTAATGCAACAAAAACTGAATTCAATAGTTGCCTTGTATCGTGCTCTCGGCGGTGGATGGAATTAAGATAAAAGATAAAAGATAAAAGATAAAAGTGAAAAGTGAAAAGTGAAAAGTGAAGAGTGGAAGAAGAAGATAAAAGATAAAAGATAAAAGATAAGAGTGAAGAGGGAAGAGGGAAGAGTGAAGAAGAAGAAAGTGAAGAGATAAAAGATAAAAGATAAGAGTGAAGAGGGAAGAGTGGAGAACATGAAAAGGAATAGACGATAACCTCCGCTTTTAAGCTGAGGCTCATCTAAGAAAAAAAGGTCCCGCAGAGAATGACTCGGCGGGACCTTTTTTTATATCTTTTTTGGAAAGATTATTTTATTGGAATCACAAATGAAACGGTGTTGCTTGGCTTCGTGCTTAAGCTTGGAAACACTGTTTGGTTTGTTAGTGGATTTGTATAAGCATCAGCTAAAAAACTATCGCCATATGCTTTTACATAAATGGTTTGTCCCTTTTGGAAACCCAATCCTTCAAACCAGTTAGTAGTTAGATTATAATTATTCAATTGAGCTGCAGAACCAGATACTTTGATCTTTGTTTCGGCCTGAAAATTACTTGCATCTACGCCGCTATTATCAGAGAAAAATAAGTGTACCCATTTTTCTTTTCCAGAAGGGTTGTCAAAAACAGGAACGATATGAAAACCATTTACACCTAATTGCTGAACAGCTGGTTCAAAAGCCTGAACAACTAAATTGCTGATAGCAAGGGTTGAATTCATCGCCATCGATTCGTTCTTTGTAATCATTGTAGTTGCATGGTTTGTGGCGGCATGATAAAGTCCCATGATTTTTCCACTACCAAACCCATTTCTTGAATAAGTAATATCATAGGTTCCTGCAGGAATACTGTCGAGTTGAAATTTACCACTTGCATCAGTTGTTGTACTAACCGTGCTATTGTCGATGCTGACCGTTACATATCCATTGTCTCCCATTCTAATGCCATCTTCATCGTACAAATAGATGACACCGGCGATATTTCCTCGGGTATTATTTGCTTGAATAACATCAGGAACGATAATAGCGTGGTGGTCGCTGTTTTTTGCACATCCCAGAAGGAGGGTAGCTGCAATAACTATTGTTTTTTTCATGTGATTTTATTTGGCAATAAATATAATCTTTGGATAATATCTAGGGCTAATTGACGAAAAAGTTGTAAAAATTGAAAAAAAAGCCTTGTAAATAGGAAGTAAAACCTTGTTTTTAAGGCTAAAAAACCTTGATTTTAACGGCATTCCCTTACCTTTGCAGCCCCGAATTATAAACCCTCGGGGTTATTTTATGCAATTTTTCTTGAAACAATTAAACGCAGATGCACAGGAGAACGCTGCAGCTTCAGAAGCTGTTGAAGTTCCTACTGCGACAACAAATGCACCTGTAGCAGAAGTAGTTGCTGAAGCGCCAACTGAAATCATTGAAGCGCCAACCGCAATCGTTGAAGCGCCTATCGCTATTGAAACTGCACATGATGATTTCGACTGGAGCATCGACAAACGTAATGTTAGCTCTTATGCCGAAACTGAAAGAATGAAGTACGACAAAGTGTACGATGACACTTTTGTACAAATTACTGATGGCGAAATCGTAAGAGGTGGAGTAGTTGCTTTAACTAAAACAGATGTTGTGATCAACATTGGTTTTAAAAGTGATGGCTTAATTTCTCTGAACGAATTCCGTGATGTTCAGGGATTGAAAATTGGTGACGAAGTAGAAGTAATGGTGGTTGAGAAAGAAGACAGAGATGGAAATCTACATTTGAGCCGTAAGTCTGCAAGGATTTTCCGTGCTTGGGAGCGTATTGTGGAAGTACACAAAACTGGAGAAGTTATTACAGGTACTGTTACCAGCAAAACCAAAGGTGGTTTGATCGTTGACGTATTTGGAATGGAAACTTTCTTACCAGGTTCTCAGATCGACGTTAAACCTGTAACTGATTACGATCAGTTTGTAGGTAAGACAATGGAATTTAAAGTAGTTAAGATCAACGAAACAATTAAAAATGCCGTTGTATCTCATAAAGCATTAATCGAAAGCGATATCGAAGCACAACGTGCAGAGATCATGAGCAAACTAGAAAAAGGCCAGGTGTTAGAAGGTGTGGTGAAAAATATCACAGACTTTGGTGCATTTATGGACTTAGGCGGTTTGGATGGTCTATTGTATATCACCGATATTTCATGGGGCAGAATCTCTCACCCAAGCGAAGTGGTGAAGATGGATCAGAAATTACAAGTGGTTGTATTGGATTTCGACGACGACAAAAAACGTATCAGCCTTGGTTTAAAACAATTGACTCCACACCCTTGGGATGTGTTGCCTGAAGGTTTAGCTGAAGGTTCTGTTGTGAAAGGTAAAGTAGTAAACATTGAAGATTACGGTGCTTTCTTAGAAATTCAACCTGGTGTTGAAGGTCTAGTTCACGTATCTGAAATTACTTGGGCTAACACTCCAATCAACGCTAAAGAATTCTTTAAGTTGGGCGATGAGTATGAAGCAAAAGTGGTTACCCTTGACAAAGACGCTCGCAAAATGAGCTTGAGCATCAAACAAATGAGCCAAGATCCTTGGAGCACTATCGAAACCAAATTCCCTGAAAATAGCAAGCACAAAGGTTTAGTGAAGAATATCACTCCTTATGGCGTGTTCGTTGAATTGGAGCCAGGTATCGGTGGAATGATTCATATCAGCGACTTGAGCTGGTTGAAGCGTTTCAATCACCCAACAGATTATACCAAAGTTGGAGAATACATCGACATTATCATCTTAAGCATCGATAAGGAAAACCGCAAATTGCAGTTAGGACATAAGCAATTAGAAGAAGATCCTTGGAATGCATTAGAAGATACTTTCGCAGTAGGAACTGTTCATGAAGGTACTGTTACTCGCAAAGACGATAAAGGTGCTTTAGTACAATTACAGTATGGTTTAGAAGGATTCACTCCTAACCGTCACCTGAATAAGGAAGATGGTTCTACAGTGAAGGCTGACGAAACCACTCAGTTTGTTGTGATCGAATTCGATCGTAACGAAAAGCGTATTGTATTGAGCCACGCTCGTATCTGGGAAGCTGCAGTTGCTGAAGTAAAAGAAACTGCTAAGAAAGAAGCTAAAGCTGAAACTGAAAGCACTAAGAAAGCAGTTAAAAACATTCAAGCTAAGGTAGAAAAAACTACTTTGGGCGACTTGAGTGCACTTGCTGAGATTAAGGCTAAGTTGCAGGAAGGTGAAGGCGACAAACAATAATTTGAGTCTTTCTATAACAAAAGGCTGTTCCTCCACGGTGGAACAGCCTTTTTAGGTAAATCTTAACGAGCAATTAGGCTAAACTAGAATACGAGTTTATATATTGCCCGATAATAACTAATTTTGCACACTTGTATGAATAGGATTCTCTCATTACTGATTTTGGTTTTACTGTTTAGCTCATGTTCTAACAAATTTGCAAAAATTGTGAAGAGCAAGGATTTTGAGTACAAACATAAAATGGCCGATAAATATTACGACGAGAAAAGCTATAATTACGCGCAACAGCTCTATGAAGATATTTTTCCTTTTATAAAAGGTACGCCTGGGTATGAAGATGCTTATTACAAATTTGCTTATTCATATTTCTACGAGAAAGATTATTTGAATGCTGAAAATTTGTTCAAGACTTTTGTAGAAAGTTTCCCTAACAGTCCTAAAGTAGAGGAATGCGATTTTATGCGGGCTAATTGCTATTACAAGCAATCACCCAAGATCGATCTGGATCAAACCAATACCAATAAATCCATTGGTTTGATGCAAACATTTATCAATACACACCCTACTTCTGCTAAAAGCAAAGAAGCAGCTGAAATTATTGATAAGTGCAGGGAGAAATTGGAAGCCAAAGATTTTAAAAGCGCAGGATTGTATTATGATCTTGGTTTCTATAAGGCTTCTGCTATTGCTTTTGGAAATGTTTCTGATAATTTTCCAGATTCAAAAAAAGCGGATGAGTATAAATTACTAGTGATCAAATCGTACTTCAAATACGCTGAAATGAGTACCGAAGAAAAGCAAATAGAGCGTTATGAAAAAGTGGTTAGCGAATGTGCCGATTTTAGTGAACGTTTTAGCACAAGTAAGTATTTAGATGAAGTTGGCAAATACAAAAAATTATCAAATAATTATTTAAAAAACCTGAAAAAATGAGTAAATTAAGAAGGCAAATGAGCGCTAACACTGCCAGCGTTGTTGAAACCAAAAGCCTGATTGAGATCAAAGCAAAAACAGGTAACTTATACGAATCAATTGCAATTGTTGCAAGAAGAGCAAACCAGATCAACATTTCTTTGAGAGAGGAATTGCACAATAAACTGGAAGAATTTGCTTCTCATACCGACAGTTTGGAAGAAATTCATGAGAACAAAGAGCAAATTGAAATTTCAAGAGCTTATGAGAAAATGCCAAATCCGGCAATTTTAGCAACTCAGGAATTCATGGAAAACAAAATCTATTATAGAAGAAATAACGAACAGGATCTGTTCCGTTAATATAAAATTGTTCTAAATCATAGAAAACGACAGCAACTGCTGTCGTTTTTTGTTATTTTCAGGTTCTAATTAGGTAGATACCAGATCATGAATAAAAAAACTATCCTCTTCGTTTTTGCAATAGGCCTATTTTCCCTTCATGCCCATGCTCAGGAGTTGAATTCAAGAGTTACTGTTCTGTCCAATAAAGTAGGTACCGCAATTGATAAAAAAGTGTTCAATACACTGCAAAATCAGCTGACCAATTTTTTGAATACGAGAAAATGGACAGGCGAAACCTATCGTGTTAATGAAAAAATTGATTGCAGTTTTATTATCAGTATTGAATCTGTTGTTGAGCCCAATGTATATAAAGCAACCCTTAGTATTCAAGCGGCGAGACCTGTCTTTAATGCCACTTATAAATCGGCCTTGATCAATTTTCAGGAACCTGATTTTCTTTTTAAATATGTTGAATTTCAACCAATAGAATTTAATGATACTAGGGTGCAAGGAACAGAAGCCAGCATTGGAAATTTAACCGCTGTATTTGCTTTTTATGCATATACAATTATTGGAATGGATAATGATTCTTTTAGCCCAAAAGCAGGCGAAACAAATTTTAGTAAGGCACAAAATATTGTTACCAACGCCCCTGAGGGAAAGGGTATTAGCGGATGGCGCGTATTTGATGGATTAAGAAATCGTTACTGGTTAAATGAGAATTTAATAAATAGCCGCTATAATATTATTCACGATGTTATCTATACTTATTATCGTTCAGGCTTAGACAAATTATATGACAATGAAGCCGAGGCTAGATCCAATATTTTACAAGCATTGATTCAATTAAATGCCTTCAATAAGGAGAATCCTAATACCATGATATTGCAATTCTTTATGCAAGGAAGGGCACAGGAAATTATTGGCATTTTTAAAAATGCGATGCCACCTGAAAAGGCGCGTGTAATTGAAATCGCAAGCGAAATTGATATTGTAAATGCTGCAAAATATAAACAGGAATTACAATGAGCCGGAACAAATTGCTGATCTTATATATTGCTGTTGTATTGTTTGCTTGTAAGCGTAAACAAGCTATACCGAAAACACTTCCTATCAATACAATGAAAATTGTATTATGGGATATTTTAAAGGCAGATGAATGGTATACCCAAACAACAATTCGAGACACGCTTCATTTAAGAATAAACGAGAACTTTTTATTGTATGAAGAAGTGTATAAAGTGCACCATATTAACAAGGATATATTTTATAACAGTTACAAGTACTACGAAACACACCCAGATCAGTTTAAAGTCTTGATCGATTCTGTGGTTGCTTATGGTGACCGTGATAAAGCTGTTGAGAATTCCCTGCCACATCCTGTTACGCCTAAGTAAAACCCTGTTATCTTTGTGTAATCAACGATTGCACTATGAACAAAGTATTTGTAGATGCCGACGCCGCTGTTGCTGATATCTGCGACGCCGCCATTTTAATGGTAGGTGGATTTGGTTTGAACGGCATTCCTGAAAATTCTATTGCAGCCCTAGTTCGAAAAGGGGTAAAAGAGTTAACCTGTATTTCTAATAATGCAGGGGTGGACGATTTTGGGTTAGGGCTATTGCTCAATACCCATCAAATCAAAAAAATGATGAGTAGCTATGTAGGTGAAAATGGAGAGTTTGAGCGACAGCTTTTGAGTGGAGAACTAGCAGTTGATCTGATTCCGCAAGGCACACTTGCAACTAGAATTGAAATGGCTGGAATGGGCATACCTGCTTTCTTTACCCCTGCGGGATATGGAACTGAAATTGCATTGGGAAAAGAAGTTCGTGAATTTGATGGAAAAATGTATTTAATGGAGTTAGCATTACACGCAGATTTTGCGCTTGTAAAAGCCTGGAAAGGTGACCATCTTGGCAATTTGGTTTTCAGAAAAACCACCAGAAATTTTTCTACAAGTATGGCAAAGGCTGGAAAAATTACGATTGCCGAAGTGGAGGAATTAGTAGAACCAGGTGCCATTGATCCAGATGAAGTAGATGTTGCTGGCGTTTATGTGCACCGCATATTTCAAGGAAAAAATTACGAGAAAAGAATTGAAAGAAAAACGCTACGGATTAATTCTTAATAGCAATTTTCATCAACTTAAAAAACAACCACATGTCTCTTGATAAATTCGGTATCGCCAAACGTATTGCGCAAGAATTAAAAGATGGGATGTACGTGAATTTGGGTATTGGTATACCAACGCTTGTTGCCAATTTTGTTCCCAATGATATCACAGTCATATTTCAAAGTGAGAATGGTATTCTTGGAATGGGTCCTTATCCAACAGAAGAGGAATTAGATGCTGACCTGATCAATGCGGGTAAAGAAACGGTCACATTAATAAAAGGAGCGGCGCTTTTTGATAGTGCCGAAAGTTTTGGAATGATCAGAGCTGGTAAGATCGACCTAACTGTGCTTGGCGCAATGGAAGTAAGTGAGCGAGGTGATATTGCTAACTGGAAGATCCCGGGTAAAATGGTGAAAGGAATGGGTGGCGCAATGGATTTAGTAGCGAGTGCAAAAAACATAATCGTAGCAATGATGCATACGAATCCAAAAGGAGAAAGCAAATTGCTGGCTCAATGCAGTCTCCCATTAACGGGTATGGCATGTGTAAAAAAAATTGTAACAGAATTAGCTGTTCTAGAAATAGGGGAACATGGTTTTATATTATTGGAAAGAGCTCCTGGGGTTACAGTTGAGGAAATTGTACAGAAGACTGAGGGCAAATTGATTATACCATCAATTGTTCCTGAGATGAAACTTTGATTTTTTTTGAACCATTTTTCTCTCATATTGTTTTATTAATAATGCCTTAATTCTATGAGCGCATTCAATTGAAATCGTATTTTGCAGCACTAAAAAATTAAAAAATGAGTATTCAAGTTGGCCAAAAAGCCCCATCAATTTCTTTGTACGACACAGATAAGAACCAAGTGTCATTAGGTATATCAGGAAAAAATACTGTTGTTCTGTTCTTCCCATTGGCATTTACAGGGGTTTGTACAGCTGAGCTTTGCAGTATCAGAGACAATATTGGTTTATACAATAATACCAACGCCGCAGTTCTAGGTGTTTCTGTTGATTCATTATTTGTATTGGGTAAGTTTAAAGCTGAGCAGAATTTGAATTTTTCTTTATTGAGCGATTTTAATAAAGAAGCTGCTAAAGCTTATGGTGTTTTATATGAAACCTTTCCTGCTTTTGAAATGCAGGGAGTAAGTAAGAGAGCGGCATTTGTGGTTGATAAAGAAGGGGTAGTTCGCTATGCCGAAGTTTGTCCAACCCCAGGTGATCTTCCGAATTTTACGGCTATCCAAGAGTGTTTGGCAGCTTTATAGAAAAATAGTAAGAGCCGACCATGCAACAGATTCGTCAATGGTCGGCTTTTTTTGTAATATAATTTCCCAACATTATTGAGTTTATCAGTTATATTCCTTTATTTTGAGGAGTATTTAGCTTATGAAGTATCTATACACTATCCTTTTATGTTGTTTTTTAGTCATGGGCAATAGTTTTGTTGCTGACAAAGAAGGTAGTACTATCGTTAATACCAAGATCATCAAAGCCTACCCCAACCCTGCTACTTCTTATATTGTTTTTGAATTCGACAAGTCTGTCGATCGCAGTTATACCATTCAAATATTTGCTTTCTACGGTAAAAAAATGACCGAAATACATATTAACGAGAGCAAGATCAATATCAATTTAGACGACAGCTATATGCGTGGTCTCTACATTTACCAACTGGTAGATCTTAGTGGTAAGATCGTTGAGTCTGGTAAGTTTCAAGTAAATAAATAATCTTTTATCTGTCGCATACTTCCACTATCAGAAACTTCAGATAGTTTGTATTTTCCATTCCCCAAATGATTGGATGATCGCTTGACTGTGCCTGAAAAACAACTTGTCTGATTCTTTTTCTTGCATCTTTTGCAGCCTGGTCGATACATTGCAAAAACATTTCGGGATTTACTAAATTGGTACAACTTGAAGTAACCAAGAAACCGCCATTTTTCAAGAGCTTCATGCCTCTTAAATTAATCTCCTTATAGCCAGTCAGAGCCTTGGCAATATTTTCTCTACTTTTAGTAAATGCGGGAGGGTCAAGCATTACAACATCAAACTTCTTTCCATCCTTTCCCCATTGTTTCAATACATCAAATGCATTCATAGTCTCGAATTTACAAATCGAATCCAATCCATTCAAAGCTGCATTCTTATTGGCTTGTGTAACGGCTTGTTCTGAAATATCGAGACCGAGT
>SERZ01001335.1_pt1 | contig 14197 bp, 15 predicted proteins | sample 3171461 | NCBI WGS metagenome assembly SERZ01 (sample SAMN06051861, study PRJNA518727) | freshwater metagenome | biome: subpolar coniferous forest; feature: holomictic lake; material: water; isolation source: holomictic Lake 227, 6 m depth | place: Canada: near Kenora, Ontario | collected... | reverse complement strand
TGTGATGTCAAGAAAACGACCGTTGTGCAACAACGCCAGTCAGCGCCCCAATGGGCTTAGTTGGATTGGCATCAGGGATTGCATCGACCGGTTGAATTCAAGGGTTAAAGCGGATATTGAAACCATTTGTAGACCATATGCAGCGTGATATTGATCAAACTTTTGTGGAAATCAAACATAACGGGGATTGTCGGTTATGCATATCGCGACAAAAACTATAAGGCTGCTAGGCACCAAGCGCGTTGCGTTTGATGATCGTGTTCACCTTGTCTTCCAGCGTTACCTTGGTGAACGGTTTAACGATGTAGCCAGCAGCCCCTTGTTGGGCAGCCAGCATAATGTCCTCTTTGCGGGCCTCGGCGGTCACCATAAGTACAGGAATGTGCTTGAGATTTTCGTCTTTCTTGATCTCGCTAAGCAGTTGAAAACCGTTCTTGTTGGGCATATTGATGTCGGACACAACAAAGTCAAACTTGGAATTACGGAGTTTATGGAGCGCAACGACGCCGTCCTCGGCCTCATCGCTATCGTCATATCCGCATTCTTTCAATAGATTTTTTACAATTCTTCGCATTGTCGAGAAGTCATCGACAACAAGGAAACGCAATCGGGATACAGACATATTGGGTTCTCTATTTGGTGCTCTATTAAGAGGCTGATTGGTTGCTTGACAGAGGTGCAGACCATACAGACTGCATCAACGTGTTAGAACTGAATGACCGGTGTGCCGAAGTGTTTTTAGTTTTTGCACCCATCGTCGCTGATTTGAAGAATATGACTCCCAGAACCATTCGACGTTTTCGCACTAGGGAACTTAGACTATCGAGCTCCTTCTCAATCTTTTCGTCGGGGGGTCCTAGTCGGGAGTCCACAGCTGCAGTCCACGTCAAAGCCTTGACGCACGTCTTTTTCATACGCAGTTTTCTTTCCAATTTGCAAAGAGATTCCTGCCATTGTTGAAACGAACCGTATTGCATCTCGATTTTGAATTTCACAACGACCTCAGCTAGAAATTCATAATGTTCAGAAAAAATCACATGCAATTTCTTCTCGAATGCAGACCTGACTTCGTGGTTCCAACCCCAACGCCTGCCATCGAGCACAGCGTTGACAAAATCCCTTGCAAGCGTGATTGCTGTGGAAGTGGTTGTGCCCAACTTAGATGCAGCCTGAGTGAGGGTTTTTTCATCTGCAATCAGGCTCATCAATTCGATATCATTTTCGCGGGTATTCAACTTTTTTTTCTTTGGTGGTTGATTCGCAAAATGCATTGATTTTTTTCCTTTCGAATTTACGCAATCATTGCGGCGAAATTTGTGGTTGTCGCCTCGTTCATCGGACCGAATTTGAATCCCATCTTGAAACCTCGTCCGTTCAACGTCGAATAGATGCAAACAGCCTGCATGGTGAACTCATGAAAGCGGCCTTTGCGATAAACCCTCCCTTGCAACTCGTAAATCTTGCCCCGTGCCATCTGAATATCCATTACGGCTGACAGGCCGAGCATGGATGCATCCAGCAATTTTCCAATCTGAGGAAATCCACCTGCTATACGTATGCTCACATCACCTTGAATTAGGACCCGTTCGACGCGGCTTTGATATCCAAACACAGTTGGCGTTGGTTCAATGACGTCTTCCGGGCGGTTTTCACTAGGGTTTCCAGTGGCAGCTTGACTGGGTGGCTGCATTTCAACGGTTGCGTTTTCCATGGTTTGATCCAATAAATATTTATTCCACTGTCAGCGAATTGAGCTGAAAGTTGTTGCTAGCGGGAACACTGTTTTGACAAAATTAGTACTTCCCTGCGGATACACCAGAATGAGCGGGGCATTAGACTGCGACTACGCGAGACTCTCTACATACTTAGCCTCTAGGTATCCAGTTACGTTTAGCTCGGTCCACATTGCGTGTGCTGAGAATGTGGTTGAGGTCAAAAACAGCAGGTCCATGGAAAGTGGCGCGGTCAGACGGGCAATCAGGTTAAAGATATTCATATTCGGTCTCAGTAGGACTCCCACTGCTCTTGTCCTGGTGTGACTGCCATGGCATGAGCGTTGGCGGGAGCTCTGTGCGGCACCACGCGACGCTCGCGTCCATGGTGTAAGCTAGGTTTGGCGATAGGCGACCGGACTGAGGCACGGGTCGTAACGGCCTTCACGGCAAGAACGTTGTTCCCTAAGTTGAACACAGCCACTGCCTGCACCATTTCTAGAGCCTGTTCATTAAGCGCGTTCGCACCGGCAGCGCTTTCTTCAACCAGGGCAGCATTTTGCTGGGTGAACTGGTCCATCTTTGATACAGCCTCGCCCACTTGGGCTACACCGACCGACTGCTCCTGACTGGCAGAACTGATCGCCCCCACAATATCGGCGACGCGACGAATGGAGGTAACCACCTCATTCATGGTTTCTCCAGCATGGTCTACCAGCGCCGTGCCGTGCTCTACGCGCTCAACACTAGCGTTAATCATCCGTTTTATTTCTTTGGCCGCATCTGCTGACCGTCCCGCAAGGGAGCGAACCTCGGATGCCACCACAGCAAATCCTCGACCCTGTTCACCGGCCCTTGCTGCCTCCACAGCCGCGTTCAGGGCCAGGATGTTAGTCTGGAAGGCAATGCTGTCGATCACACCAATAATGTCGCTGATCTTGCGTGATGATTCATTGATTTCTTTCATGGTGTCAACCACTTGGGCCACCACATCACCGCCGCGCACTGCCACGCTAGAAGCCTCCATGGAGAGCTTGTTGGCCATCTGCGCACATTCAGCGTTATGCCGCACTTGCGAACCCAATTGATACATGGAAGACGCCGTTTGCTGCAAGGCGCTGGCTTGGTTTTCAGTACGGTCAGACAAATCCATATTGCCTTGTGCGATCTCGGCGCTGGAGGTAGCCACGGCCTGCGAAACTTGGCGCACCGCTCCGACCACTTGTGCAAGACTTTCCTGCATTTTGGATAGCCCCTGTAACACTTTGGAAACCTCAGCATGCCCATTGACATCAATCACCTGTGCCAAGTCGCCATTGGCAACCGCATTAGTGATATCAAGCGCTTTGTTCAGGGAACGGTTGATACCCGAGATGAGACTCCATCCCGCAATGACGGAGAACCCCAAACCAAACACCACAAAAATGACCAAGAGTATGCGAGTATTCTCGTAACCCCGGCTCGCTTTAGCATACTCGTCCTTGGCCTGGGCTAACTCGATCTTTACCAACGCGTCTAGCCCTGCTCCCACCGGAAGGTACAAGGGGCTAATCCTTTCAAGAAAGATTTTTTGCGTCGCGTCAATGTCATTTAGCTTAAGCGCAGCGACGGCTGGCTTGATGCCGTTTTCAATGAACTCTGCGCGATCTTTATCAAACTGCTGTGAAGTGCGTTTCTCATCTGTCGTGAGTTCGGTCGCCACGAAGTCCTTCCACTGCTTATCGGCTGCTACCAAGATGGCGTCCAGATCGTCGATGCTCTTGCTGATTTGCTCAGGCGTGGGATCGAGCACGCTGTTGGCAATGTCAAGGCGACTGCGCAACGTAAGGCGGCTGATCTCCGCCAAATGACCAATGTGTGCGGTTTGCCCCTCATAAACGGAGCGCAGGGCCTCGATGGATGTCGCTGCCGCTTGCAGGCCCAGTACCCCTACAGCGACAAGCAGAAGCGACATTACTACAACCAGTACTTTCAGGCGCAGGGAGATTGACAGATTTTTCATAGGTCCTATTTAATAGGTAGACACGAAGTTTTCAAAGGTGGCGGTTCAAGAAATCCACTGCGCCATCCGGGCAGGAACGTCATTAATGTAAATATTGACACCCTCTTTTTTGGCTAGGTGTCGCGCCGTTGCAGCAGCACTCGACACCTCTGACGCACTCTTGTATGGGCCGTTATGGACATGGACAACGCCTGCGTATAGCGTGGTCATCGGGAAGAAACGTTTGGTCCCGTCCCTGTCTTCAGCCAATATGCCACCGGCTCGTATTGCGTCCTCATCGTGCAGTTTCACCACCGCCAGATTGAACTCATCAATGCCTTTACTCAGCCTTGCATGCCAATCTTCGCTTTGAAATACGAGCAAGAAGTCATCGCCGCCAACGTGCCCAACAAAGTCCAAGGCGTCGTCCAAATGCCGCAGCATCGTGGCGGCCACAAGCTTGATCACTTCATCACCTTGCCAAAAGCCATAGAAATCATTGAAGGGTTTGAAGTTCGCCAAGTCTGCGTATGCCACGACAAAGTTGCCTTTACGTTTCAGCAAGTGGTTGATATGGGTGGAAATTGGGATATTTCCGGGTAAAGAAGTCAATGGATTGGCATGCTTTGCAACTTCTAGGCGCGACTCCGAGACCAACTTCGCAAGATGCTCTCCCATCCCCATTCCGACATAGCGGCCATTCTTTGTGTAGATAAAGCCTTCAGACTGATAACGCTGGTCTTGGGAGGTCAGAATTCCAATCAAGTCCTGCACATCCTGATCCAGTTCAACCGTGCGCGGGTTTATGTTTGCGTGGCGCATACAAGACTTTTTGCCAAAGAGTTCATTGAAGTACGGTTTAGCACTTTGCGTGAGTAGTTCCTCGCGGGCGATGATTGCCACGGGGAACCCCCCCTCCACGACTGCGAGCGCGTGAAAGCCGGGGTTGTCTGCGAATATCTTAACTACCTCGGCATTGCTGTCTTCTCGTGTCAAAGACGGCGGAATGATAATCATCGATTCACGCAGGGTGATCTTCTGCGGGGCTGACGGCTGACATGGCAATTTTGAGATGGGCCTGCCCGAAAATATGGACAGAGCCTCTTCCTCGACCGCGTGCAGAGGCTTGGGTTGCGGCCTACCCAGGAAATAGCCTTGCCCGAGTTGTATGCCCAGGTCGCGCAGAACGCGCAGGTCCTGCGCATTTTCAATTCCTTCGGCAATCAGAGCGCATTCAAAGTTATCGGCCATCTGCATCAGTGCCTTGACGGTCTTGACCTTTGAGGCGTTTGTGGAAATGTCTTGGGTGAAGTATTTATCGATTTTCACGAAATCCGGTGCCAACTCGGACCACAACCGCAAACTTGAGCAACCGTCTCCAAAATCATCGAGTGCAAAGCGCAGACCGGCACTGTGAAGCATGCTCGCAATGGAAATGAAGTCAGGAATATCCAGGATATGTTCATATTCTGTGATTTCAAAGATCACCTCTTCGGGCGAAATGCCAAAGTGCTTGATAGATGATGTGATTGCGCCGACGGTTTTTCCACGATAGTTGTGGGTCAATGCGCTGCTTGAAACATTGATAAATATTTGTCCGCCATGCCGTTTGTCTGCCCAGTTTTCCAGCGCCTTTACTACACAAGCTATTTCAAATTCAACCAAAGAATCTTCACTCCTCGCGATCTTAAGCAAAGCATTTGGCGAGTAGTAGATACTGTCCTTGGGTCCTCTTACTAATGCTTCGTGGGCGAAGATGGAGCCGTTGAGCATGTTTACGATTGGCTGCCACACAATATCTAGGGAGTTATCATTTATGAGTCGCGCGATTACGCCAGTCGGGTCACATTGCCTGATGTCATACAGGTTACTTCCCGTTAATTTATTGCTGTACTGGCGCGCTAGATTTGTTACGAGGTGCATGAAAATACTCTCAATAATTGGAAAATAATTTCGCCAGTTAGAGTGCGCTAATTGACTGAAATTGAAGGACTAATGGTATGGCGACGGGAAGATGCAAACTTAAGCGACGCATCGCGCCGGTCAATCTCAGCAAGTTTTCCGGCCCTCTCATCAGCCGAGAGAACAGTATTTTTTTGGGTTTTTATGCGCGCTCCATACGAGTCGATGACGCGGAGTGTGAAAGTGCCTTGACATCTTTAGGAGCAAAAACAGCGAGCGAATTTATCTCCATCAGGTCAGCCTTTTCGTTTGCGCTAATACCATGTGCAGCTCGCTCGTCAAGCAGATTCGAACCAAAGCGAAACAGGGCGTAGCGACTGAATGACTGTTCAATATCGGCACCAGGAATCTTTAGGAAGCCCATGTCCCACATCAGAAACTCACGCCTCTCGATAACCTTGCATCCGATGTAGTTCAAGTTGTTATGGCGTTGATCACAGGCGATCCTGCTAAATGTGTTCTCCACAATCAATGAAGGGCCTTCGAGCACTTGAACTAGACGGCCATCGTCGTAGTAGATCATTCCGGTAATGGCATTTCGAACATTGTTGCGCTTGCTCACCAGCAAAATGTCGTTTAACAGGGCCTCGTTCTTGTCATTTAGGATGCTGGAATACATAAATTGAACAAGTTTCATGCTTGACATTCAATTGAAATATGGCTCAGCTGCATCTAGCTTGACATACCGTTCTTCGATGAACGATTTTTCGGTCAAATTGCGCTGAAATTCCATTTCCATGGATTCGATGCGCGCCAGCAGCGACCGTTCGCGTGCTGCCATCGCTTCGTTTTGAGTGCGCAGCTTTTCCATTTGAACTGACTCACAGGCACTGTCCCCAAAACTCTTGGCACTGAGCGCCTCACGCATGTCTTCGAGCTTGATGGCATTGGCCTCGGCAAGCTTCTCTGCCGCATGTGCCCGTCTTTGGGCCTCTTGTAGATGGCCGCTCAAGTCTTGCGCTCTTTGAGCCATCTCCTTAATGACTGCCGGGCTCGCACCTTGCACGTCAGTCATGCCACTTTGGATATCGTGACTGGAATTCGATGCAGCAGTTAGCTTAGCCTTTGTGCGACCGATTTCGTCCTTCAACTGAATGTTTTGGGTCAAGACATCTTTGAGCTTGTCGCGCATGCGCTGAGTCAGTTCCTCGTTTGCCTGTTTGGCCTGCAGCTGGTGTGCGAGCGCATCTCCCGCCAATGAGGCTTGAAGTTGATCACTAAGGCTGCGTACCTGAAGGGACAGTGCCATGTGGGCTTTTCCGATAGACGTCTCATGGAATTTGTTTTCGGACTGTGTTGGTTCTATCTGCGTCGCGAGCTGATTGCAGGCCCTGCGTAATTGGGCAGTAGCCTCAATGTTCTCGTCCAACACCTTCTGAGAGAACAACTCAGAGTGTTGAACCGATCCCAGTATCTTGAGCAGCAGCATTCCCGCACCGACCATAAAGGCGATGTTGCATAGAAACACGCATAGGCTTGCAGCATCGAGCCATGTCATGCGCTCAAAAGGAAGAAGGCCATTCTCCCTTCCCCGTAGCCTGGGATTGACAGCCGAAAGTCGGAGCGATGACTTACTTGGCTCACGATCTCTGCAAGCTTGGAAAATGTGTTCTTCACAACACTCGATTTCGCCAGCGACACATCACCCGCGTCATCGGGTGCAGTTATTGTCATGGTTTGTGCTATCGTGTTCAAGAACTCATGAGCCTTGGCCAGCATCAACTTGTCGGGTTCACCTTTGGCCATTGCTGCACGCACCTCTAGAGGGGTTTTTCTTGCAGCGCCGCCACCGACGATGCACACTGCATTGGCATCCATCACCCCGATACCGTAGACCCCTTTTCGGTCCGTTGCGGAATACAAACCCAGAAGGTTGTTTGGCGTCATCATCTCGGTCGATAACTTTTCCTTCGAAATGAGGCGAAAGGGAAGATTTCCAAACTTGGTCGTCAACGCTATTTGCATCTCGTCATAGGGGACAGGGTCGGCGCTTTGCTGGGAATCATCTTCTGAAGTCTGGCTCTGATCTTCTTTGAGTCCCGCGCGCTCCCCCACCGCAATCTGGCGCTCGTGCACAATGTCTCTCACAGTCGCATGAACTGTAGCTATAAGTTCGGCGTCATCAAAGGGTTTATGCAAAATGAAAGCTGCGCCATTGAGGTTGGCCTCATTGAGCATGGTGGGCGTACGCTCAGTAGTGACAAACCCGACGCGCACAGTCCTGCGACCTCGCTGGCGAATGATTTGCAGCATCTCCAGGCCGTTCACTTTTGGCATGTGCCAATCCGTGATGATCAGGTCAGGGGAATTTAGGTTTTCAAGTTCAATGCCTTGTTCACCATCAGCCGCCGTAAATATTTCAATGGGATCGTAACCACAGTGTCCAATTGCTCGTTTAATGATGGCCTGTATTGCGCGGCTGTCGTCCACGATCAGAATCTTGAGTGGCTTTGACAGTTGAATGATTGGGGTGTCCATGATTTAAGCCATACTTGGCGCCAAAAAGACGCCATAGATTAGTACGAACAGACGTTTGATCTTTAGGCCAGACATATATGTCAAGATAAGAACGCTGCCCTGTGATATTTGTTCAAATTCTGAAGCGCAAACCAGCGATGGAAGGCCAATTTTGATGTCGTTAGAAGCGCTGACTTGGGGGGTAATGCAGCCAGAGATTACATTGCAGACTTCAGCGCAGGCATCACGAAGATCGTCCTCGTTGACCTCGTCCTTAGTAAGACCGAACATGTGGCTTGCCACTATGGTTGCGTCTTCCCTCTGGATCAAGACACCGACTCCGGCAGTACGAGATTCCGCGTCGACCGTCAGGGGCATGAAAACGCTGAACTCGGCAAAAGTGGGATTTGCGGGATTCGATGTCCAGTCGATAAGGACATCGAACTCACCTGTTTCGCCACTCAGGAATTGCCATGCCTTCGACAGGCTCAGAGCAACTGCTTGAGAAGTTTCAAAATTCGCTATTCCACTCACAAGTCACCACAATCTGGTTGCTTATGCTGCAACGTGCACACGGTGCAACTGAACGTGGTTGTAATCTTCAACCAGATCCATGCCCAATTCTTCTAGTGCGTCGTCTTCCGGATCATGCGCCCAGAACACAGATATAGCTGAGCCAGCGACTCCGGCATCATTCAGAACGGAAATGATGGACTGCAAGCCTTTTGTAGAAGCGCTATTGACGTACTGCAGGTGCATGTGCGCTTCGAAATTATCTGGCATGGTAGTCGTCAGGTGTTTTTTCAATGCACTAACGATGGGTGTAAAGAAGGGCAGTGGATTTTCTGGGTAGCATTCCCCAGAGATGTGAAGTTTGTTGTCCATCATGGAGAAGACAACTTCGGGCGTTACTTGGGTACGTTCGGCACGGATAGCGTTCATGACAATTTCCTTTTATCGGGTTGGGTCGGTGGTGAAAAATTAGATGACGGCTTTGACCAGGAAGTAGGCGTACTTGCCATCGCCCACCGAGTCAGATGAAAAACTGTATTCAAGCGGTTGCTTGGAGTCACGTGCCACGGTGAGCCATCCCAGGCCTGCGCCTTTGCTTTCCTTGTTCATTTCTTCGTGTTCAGAGTTTTTCAACTGTTCTTTGTAGGCTTTCTTGATTTCTTCAAGGCTCATTGAGCGCACGGAGTCAAGCTTCTCGGTGATACGGGGAATCTGGGCTGTCTCGATTCGGTTGACACAGATGACCCAGTATTCGTCAGCGCCTCTGATTACGCTGATGGTGCCGCTGCCTGCCAGATTGGCGTGGGCAAGGTCGGGGGTTTCAGTTGCGTAATGGTGTATGTTCTGCGCCATTTCGACAAACGTCGAAAAGAGTTTTCGGGTGGCCGGGCCTGAGGCGCCAGACTCTTGCATGCGCGATTTCAGAGATTCAGCGGCGGCTGAAATGATCGGTCCGTTAAATTCGCCGGTGTGATAAAAGACGATGCCTGCGGTGCGGGCTTGCTTTTGGAAGATCTCAAAATTTGCAAGATTCATGATTTTTTATTCCTGGTGTACGGTGGGTAGAAATTCGGTTATTTGTTTCGGCCTGTCTTAATCGGACTTCGTACGAAACGCCAGCATGGTTACGTCGTCACGGCGCTTTTGATTGCCTTGCCATTCTCCGAAGGCTGAATCAAATGTGGGTATCAATTGCAAAGAGCTCATGTGCCGGTTGTCTGACAGAAACTGGATCAATCGCTTCTTTCCATGGGCAATTCGTCTGGATTCACCGATTTGATCGATGACACCATCGGTAGGAATCATCACCAAACAGTCCAGCCCAAGATCCACGGTTTGTGTAGGCCAAACGGTGGAGAGCATAGTATCTGCGTAACCGACAGGGTGCTTCTCGCCCTCCACGACAACAATTTCTGCTGCACCTTTTCGGCTCAGCAGCATTGACAACTTGGCTGAAGCAAAGCGCATGGAGGTCTGGTCATTGCTCAGCACGAACATCGCTGCGTCGAGGCCATCGTTGGAAGTTTTTTCGAATGACGCTGCTTCACTTGAGCCACGGTCGTCTTGACGTAAGACTCGTTTTACATAGGCATTGAGCTTGCCCAAAATCTCTCCGGGCATGATTCCTGATGCAGCGGCCTGTACGCACTGCTCAAGGAACGACATCACAATTAATGTCATGAAGGCGCCGGGCACTCCATGGCCCGTGCAATCAAATACACAGCCAAATACGCCGTCCTCAACTTTCCGAAAGAAATAGGCGTCACCACCAACAATATCGCGTGGCAACCACATCAGACCATAGTCACCAATATCGTTTTGCAGGACGTGGTCAGACTCGACCAGATGCGAGCGCTGGATCAGTGATGCGTAGTTGATCGATGCCATCAATTGGCGTGTTTTCTCGGCCTCGATCTCCGACATTGCCTTCATCAGATCGAACCCAGTACCCACGCCCTGATATTGGCCATCAATGGTCGTGATGAAACCGTCCGTCAATACCTTACCACCAGACTCCACGGCGGATTTCACCAAGACCTCAATCGGGGTTTTGCTGTCCACGATCAGAGGGGTCTTATCCATGAAGGCGATGCAAGTTTTTCGGCCATACAGTTCACGGGCATACGGCCTGGCATATTGCTCCATGAAGATATTGCGGTTGACCATACCTATGGGCTTGCCGTCCTCAGTCACGGCGATGGTGGCGACACCGCTCAATTCACTGAACTTGGTGCGCAATTCTTCACTGGTTGTATCCGGCGTGATAGCGTGCTGCGGGCGAGAGAGTTGCTCTGCTTTGGTGATCAGCGTTGTTGCGCCTTTGCTTTCATCTGCAGCACTCGCCGCAAGCGCTTCGTATAGGATTTCTACGTTTAGCATTTTTGCCTTTGTTTATAAAAAATCAATATATGAAATTTATAAAAAAAGTGTGTCATTGTCATGTCGTGCAACAAATTGCACGTTGAAACTACATTTTTTAGAAGCAAAAAAGGCAACAAAACTGTCATATCCGTGAAATATCTACTTACAAAAAGGCGTATAAAACATTTTTTTTAAAGTTCCTATGAATTAAGTGTTTAATATGAGAATAGGAAAAATTTCTAACATTTATTTATGATTTCTAAAAAACCAATGGCGTTATTCCCAACACCGGCCTCAATTCCTGAATTCAACCAAGAAATCGGTATGCTGACCACGCGTGAAGCTGCTCTATTAATGGGCGTGTCTTTGACAACTGTTCAGAAACTAGTTGACCGCGGAGACTTAGAGGCCTGGCTCACAAGTGGTGGGCACCGTAGAATCGCGCGTGCATCGATACAAAAAATGATGGGAACAGCAGCGCTTCTGCAGCAGCAAGGAAGCAAGGTGACGACGAGGGCTACGAAAGTTTTACTTGTTGAGGATGACCAAACACAAGTCAAATTCTTCCAAACCATTTTGACCAGGTGCAGCCACCCTATTGAGCTCATCGTGGCAAGCGATGCGTCCACTGCACTGATTCAATTGGAACGTGGTCGACCAGACTTGGTGGTGACGGATCTATTAATGAAACCATTTGACGGGTTTCACTTGATTGAAGTCATGCAGACCGACCCTGTGTACTATTCGTTGGACGCAGTTGTCTTGTCCTGCCTGACCAGAGAAGAGGCCGAGGTCCGTGGAAAAATTCCGGAATGGGTGACCTATTACCAAAAGCCAGTCATTCCCGATCGGATTCTGGGATACCTTGATTCCATGCGTACTCGAGTATTCAAACGAGACGCCTTGAACGTTGGCGTTGTTGCATAAATTGGAATTTTGTAAGGCGACCCGATCTAGGTCTTCTTTTTCCAGCCGTTTCGGCCGTGTTCATCAATGGCTGGGTTGTGCTCGTTACGCTGCGTGTCATGTGATAGAGCGCGCACCGCAGATTGGTGCGGTGAAATAATTACTTTGGCATCGGGCTGCTTGACCAGCACGACCTATGACACAGGCTCAAAACTGGTTGCGGGTTTCGATTGATAGAAGTCTGGGTTTTCGAAACAATCAACTGATCAGGCGTCCGTCGACTGTAAGCAAGCTCTGCGCAACGAAGTTGACGCTGCGGCGCGTGTTATCAAAGCTAACACGAAAGCCGCCAACGTCAACGAGGGATCGTTTCTGGAAGGTCTCCAACACACTCTTACGGGTTACAGGGCCGTCAATTGAATTGAGTACCTCGAAGGTATAACGCGCCGCAATAAATCCGGCTAGACTCAACGCCGTTGGTGGCTCCTCAAAAAGTTTCGCCATCACTGCTTTGTAGTGACGCACAATGGACAGGTTACTAGACATGACGGGCACTACCTGCGTACCAATGACAGTCGTCTTACGTTGACTGCCGAGTTGGATAAGCGTTTGCAGATTGACGTCTGCTAGAGCGACTATGTAGCGCTGATTCAAAGCACTAGCGCCTTTCATAAATGAAATAATCTCCGGTGTACCGCCAACAAATAGCAAGATGGCAGGTGTATCAGGCGTGAGGCGACTACCCATCCCCGTCACGTCGCCTTTTGCCTCAAATGTCCGAATTTTCAATTTTAGACTGCCCGCAAGGCGATCGATGTCGTCGCGATACTGATTCATATCCTGCTCAGTGGCATAGACAGCACCAACATCACGCACGCCTTGTTCGGTTAAGTTTCGCAACGCGTGACCGATTTGTTCTTGACGACCAGCAAAGATTGGAAAAGTTTTTTCATCTACTGCCAGAGCTGAGTTCTGTAGCCAAGGTGCGATGTTCGCTATAAAAACGCTCTTCTTACGAATCTGAGTAACTAGTTCAAATGCCGCGCGCTCACCAGCAGCGGCGCTAATCGCAATACAGCTTGCATCGTCGCTAATAGCTTGCAGTGCAGTCTGAACGCTTTGTGAGGTGCCGTCAACCTCGAACGTTGCGTGGCGGATCTGATGACCTTGAACACCACCTTGGGCGTTTATATCCTGCCAGGCTGCTCGTGAGCCGATCATGATGTCCTTGGACACATCCTGCTGCGCAGTCGAGGTGTCGATGACCTGGGCAATGGTATAAGTTCGCTTGACTGCTGGAGTTTTGGCGGGTGCAACTGCAGCAACACAAGGTGAGAGCAACAGGGCACCTGCGGTTCCTAGCAAGTTTCGACGATTCAATGGAAGCTGAAGCATACTCATGACCTTTAATGAAGAAATTTCGGATGGGCAAAAACCTGAGGGACCAATCAGCGAAGTTAAATGTCATACCTAACTGCAATAACTGCACTGAATTGAAATTCCTGAGGCGTGAAGTAGGATGCTAGTCTTGGGGTTTATCACTAAGGCTCTTTTTCATACTCATGTCCATCGTTGACCTTTATTGTGGTTAGTTCTAGAAATGGCTCACTAAAACATGTTCTTGCTCTGTGTTTCACCACTTTCCAGCCCTTAATAATTTCATTGATGGTTTCGTCAAGGCTTGCTGCAACTGCTGGCGCCGGTTGAACATATTTGAGGGCTAACTTAAATCGTTGTTCTGCCTGCCAAACGTCATAGGCGCTTTGTTCTGCCAGCCATAGGCTTGCATCGCCTCCACGCTGAATCCCCAACCAAGCTTCAATGCGCAGTGCCATTTCAGGAGAGATTGAAGCCCATCCATTCAGAACGCGTGACAAGGCTACGTGTGACACGTTCAACTGCTTAGCAGCTTGGGCAGAACTCAGTCCCAGCGCGGGCAACACGTTATCTCGAAGCGTAAGACCGGGGTGAAGTGGCTCAAACATACTGTTCACGCAACAAACGACGTAGGCACCGCCATATGTTTGATGCACTACTATGAATAGGCGTAAAAAATTTGATCATTGGTCTCATGCCTTGGTAGATTTCGCAATGAATGACCAATATATTCTTGACGGCCAGCAAAGACAGGATAAGTTTATTCACCAATCGCCAGCGTTTATTTCTGCAGCCAAGGTTTAATGTTAGCCATAGAAAAACCTTACTTACGAATCTTAGTAACTTGTTGTGCTCTAACAAGATTCAACGTTTCATGCTCATGACATGTCATCTAACGATTAAGTGGCGGATGAGCGAAAACTTGGTT
>SERZ01001333.1_pt1 | contig 14212 bp, 10 predicted proteins | sample 3171461 | NCBI WGS metagenome assembly SERZ01 (sample SAMN06051861, study PRJNA518727) | freshwater metagenome | biome: subpolar coniferous forest; feature: holomictic lake; material: water; isolation source: holomictic Lake 227, 6 m depth | place: Canada: near Kenora, Ontario | collected... | reverse complement strand
CGGCAGTACTAAACATGTTGGATCTGCTACCGTCAATCCTGCGTCTGGAACCTATACGACACCCGGTCTGCCTGCCGGAACCTACTATCTGAGAACATGGTCAAGTGAAAGCTACATCATCAGTGAATGGTGGGCATCGCCGCAGAGCGTTTGGGCTTGCGCCGGTGCACAATCAATAGTGGCTACTGAGGGGCAGACTGTCACCGGTAAAAATTTTCAGTTGGATTTAGGCGGAACCCAATTATCCGTGTCTCCTCTCAGCCGGGATGTAACTAAAGATGCTGGGACAACAACATTCAACGTTTCAAAAACCGGGGCCGAAACCATGCCCTGGACAGCCGCAGTAACATCCGGCGGTAGTTGGCTTTCGATCACATCTGGTTCCAGCGGAATCGATTCAGGAACGATCAATTGCAGTTTCATGGCGAACACAAGCTTATCAGCTCGAACTGCTACCATCCGGGTAACAGCAACTGGTGCAACAGGCAGTCCCCAAGATGTGACGGTGACGCAAGGGGCCACGCCCACTCCGACACCAACACCAACACCTACACCAACACCTACACCCATTCCGACACCTACTCCGGTTCCCGTGCTGTCGGTAACGCCATCCAATCAAGCTGTTTCAAAAGATGCCGGTACGACCACATTCGGTGTATCAAACACCGGAACAGGAACAATGACATGGACAGCAGTATTAACATCCGGCGACAGTTGGCTTTCGATCACCTCTGGTTCCAGCGGAATCAATTCCGGAACGATCAATTGCAGTTTCACGGCGAACACCACAGCCAGAACCTCAACCATCCGGGTAACAGCAACCGGTGCGACCGGCAGCCCTGTTGATGTGACCGTGACGCAGGCAGGAACAGAATCATTAGCAGCGAGTTTTGTCGGTTCAGGGCTCTGGATATACAATTCCAGTACTGCAGCGTGGTCGCAAATTAGCTCGACAAATCCTGAGAATATGATTTTTTCTGGTTCGACTCTTTATGCTGATTTCGGGTCTGCGTATGGACTTTATATGTGGAACGACACATCATGGACCCAGCTCACATCTGCCAATCCTGAAAATATGGTGACCGCTGGTTCAACTCTCTATGCTTATTTTGGAGCATTAGGTCTCTATAAGTGGGATGGTACTTTATGGACTCAACTAACACCGTACAATCCTGAAAATATGGTGACCGCTGGTTCAACTCTCTATGCTGATTTTGGAGCGTCTGGTCTTTATAAATTCGATGGCACTGCATGGACTCAACTAACACCGTCCAATCCTGAAAATATGGTGACCGCTGGTTCATTACTCTATGCTGATTTTGGAGCATTAGGTCTCTATAAGTGGGATGGTACTTCATGGAGTCAACTCACATCGGTCAATCCTGACCACATGGTAACATCCGGTGCAACACTATATGTGAGCTTAGGAACAACTTATGGTCTCCAGAAATGGAATGGCACTGCATGGACTCAGCTCACACCGCTCGACCCTGAAAACATGGTGGCCTCAAATTCAACACTCTATGTGGACTTTGGGGCATTGGGTCTCTATAAGTGGGAAAGTAGCGGTTGGTCTCGACTCACAACGGTCAACCCTGAAAAAATGGTGGCTTCAGATTCAACACTCTATGTGAACTTTGGGACATTGGGTCTCTATAAGTGGGAAAGTAGCGGTTGGTCTCGACTCACTGGGTCCATTCCCGTGATAATGGCGGTATCAAATTAGCAGACTTATTATACCCGGACTTGCCCCCGTGTTTCCCTCTCTTTGCGGGGGCAGGCCACTATCGAAGGGGACGATCTTCGTAATATTTTCCCCGGTTGTGATTCTGTCTTGTACGAATTTTCCATTGGTTCATCAAGTGTGGTCGTCACCAATCTCACGAAAAGTACGGATGGAACGATCAGCAAAAGCGCTGGGAGTGCCGTACCCCAGTGCGGCCATGCACATATCATCACAATTGCCGCACTGGGGTGCGGCGCTCCCAGGCGAAATGGCGAGATACATATATGCCGGAATACCGGCATCCCGGCAAAAAGTGTCAACTACTTTTATGGTAATATGAAGGATGCCGAACTATGAATGATGAATAAAGATAACTATTCACATAATTCATCACTTGCTCATTAAAGGCTTTACCATGCAAAATCGCACCATATTCCACTCTGACGGACTTGAATCAGACAAAATAGACCGGCTTGTTGTCCTGCCGTTTATGAAATCTGTGGATATTGCCATAAAAAGCATTCGGGTCCGTTTTTTTCGATCCCTGATTACCACCATCAGCCTGGTTCTGGCGGTGTCGTTTCTGAGCTTTACCCGCGTTGGCTCCGATGTGGCGAACGGGCTGCTCTCCACCGGCGAACCAGCCCTGCGCCAGGCCCTGATCCGCTCCGGATACGATCTGCGACCGGAGGATGTTTCTGTGGGAAACAGCCCCAAGCAGCAATGGATCATCGTGCTTTCGCTCCTGGTCTGCGTAGTTGGAATTGTCAATGCACAGCTCATGGCAGTCACCGAACGCTTCAGGGAAATCGGCACCATGAAGTGCCTGGGCGCACTGGATCGCTTTATCCTGAGGCTCTTTCTTCTTGAGGCGGGCATTCAGGGGCTGATCGGCTCCGGTGCTGGCGCGATTGTTGGCGGCGCCTTCGCCCTGGTAAATTTTTTTATTCGATTTGGAACCGTGTCCATCACCACCCTTTCCTGGACCCAGGCAGGGCTGTCTGTTGGCGGCGCCACGATTGTCGGATGTGTGTTGAGCCTTGTCGGCGTGATGTATCCGGCGATGGTTGCCGCCCGCATGCAACCTGTTGAGGCCATGCGGGTTGAACAGTAAAACTCAATAGAATGATGAATGATGAATGATGAATGATGAATGATGAATGAAAAAAGGTACATTCATAATTCATCGTTTGCTCATAAGGAACTGTCATGACTGATTCAAGAAAAATTGTCCGGGTTACTGGCGTGACCAAATCCTTCAAGCTTGGCAAATTGGATGTGCTGGCGTTGAAGGGGGTTGACCTTGAAATCGCCGCCGGAAACTATATTTCCATCATGGGTCCATCGGGGTCCGGTAAAAGCACTCTCTTTAACATGATCGGCGGATTGGACAAACCCACAACCGGAAAAGTATTTATTGACGAAGTGGATATCGCCCAGTTGGATGCCTATGAACTGGCTTGGTTGCGATGCCGGAAAATCGGCTATATCTTTCAAACCTTCAACATCATTCAGGTCATGACCGCCCTTGAAAATGTCACCCTTCCCATGACATTCGCCGGAATGGCCGATGATGCTGCTGCGGAAAAAGGCATCAAACTCCTGGAGATGGTGGGTCTGGGGGATCGCTTTCAGCACAAGCCCTTTGAACTGTCCGGAGGACAACAGCAGCGGGTAGCCATTGCGCGCGCCCTGGCCAATGACCCTGCCATTATTCTGGCTGATGAACCGACAGGAAATCTGGATCTGAATACGGGTGAGGAAATTATTTACCTTCTGAAGCAGCTCAGCCGTGAGCGTGGAGTCACCATCATCTCGGCGACCCATGACATCAAGATGTTAAACGTATCGGATCAGGTCGTCTGGATTCGGGATGGCCGGATTGACAAAATTGAAAACCGGGAAGAGCTATCCATTTCGATCGGCCAGATCGGACGGAAAATAGGGGACGGGCATTGATATGTTGATTGGACTTTCAATCAATATGTTGATTAGCTCTGAATAACAGACAAATAAAAATCATGGCAATCAATATATCAATACCCGTCCCCCATCTATTTTTTCACGAAAGTCATGTATGAAACATCTCCCAAAAAAATCCGATGTTTTTGAATCGCACAAAATCCTGAAAGATAATATCGGGCATTGTTGTGTTATGTGTTCACCCCTCGAATTTCGGCCATTGTTTAAATGGCTGATGCTGATGACGGCCATTGCGCTGATATGGATGTCCAGTGCCGGAGCCGGCGATTTTGAAAGGGACATCCGGACCTTGTCTGCATTCGGAGACAGAAGCACTGGGACTTCAGGCTGCCGGTCCGCCGCTGAATACATCAAGGAGCAGTTTCAGGAAGCCGGCTTTTCCGACGTTGGCGTGCATCGGTATTCACTTCCGATCCTTCAGCAGGGAAAAAGTCTTATGGCGGTTCCGGATCGCAGCATGGCGATTCCCCTTCACCCGCTTCTGGGAAATGCCATTTCCCCCCAGGCCATTGATCCCCAGGGGCTGAAGGGCCAGCTCATTTATGTAGGGGCCGGCGCTTTGACCGAATTTAACGGCAAATCCATTGAGGGCGCCATTTTACTGATGGAGCTGGATTCAGGAAAAAACTGGATTCAGGCAGCATCGCTCGGCGCCAAAGCACTGGTTTATGTGGACAGGGGCCAGTCTTCAAGAGCTTTGTTTGAAGACAAGCACGAGCTTTCTCCCATACAGTTTCCACGTTTCCGGATTTCCCTGGAGGATGCCCGAAAATATTACGGAGAGTTTGAAACCGCTCCCAAGGGTCTCGTTTTCCCTGAAATCCAGTTGAATTCCGAAGTCAGTTGGAAAGATATTGTCGGTGAGAATATCTACTGTTTGATTCCAGGCCGCAATGCCAATCTTCAGGAAGAACTGATGATGATTGAGGCATTTTACGACAGTACCGCCTATATACCGGAACTGTCTCCGGGCGCGGACGAGGCCGTTAGCATCGCCACTCTGCTTGAGCTTGCCCGCAAGTTCAAGGAAACACCGCCGGATCGCTCTGTTCTGCTGGTAGCCACCAGCGGCCATGCCCAAAGCTTGGCCGGTCTCAGGGATTTGGTCTGGAGCCTCCGGGTTTCTCCCAAGGATCTTCGCAAGCAAAAAAAGCATCTTAGGGATATGGTTAAAGATACGCGCAAAGTTCTTAGTGCGCTGGATCCAAAATCACGGCAAGGGGCTGTTGAGGCTGCCGATTCTGAAAGTTCTCCTGGGACTTCCGATTCTGAAAACTCGCCGCTTGAAACGCTGGTAAAAAAAGCCATCAGTGATGAAATCAAGACCAGAGTCGATGAAATATCACGGGAATTGATGCGGTTGCGGCTTGAGCAGCATGATCCAGACCAAAACTTATTGCGGCAGGAAAAAATTCAGAACCTTGCCAAAGACAGGCTTCTGCTTCGGCAACTGGGCTGGAAATCCTCTTTCAAGGGCCTCTCCGCTGAAGACCAGACAGTCCTTGATCAGCTCATGCCTTCCGTCATTCTGCGCCAAAAAGCCATTCTTCGGGATACCTCCAGTCAGACCAAGCTTCTTGACAATGCCCTCGACTTCAGATCCCTGATAAAAAGCCGGGAGCTGATGGTGGCGCTTTCGCTGCATCTGTCCAGCCACGGCGATGGATTCGGCGCTTTCAGTCAGGGATGGCTGTATCCCTTAAAGCCCAGTGTAAACCGTTCCTCCGTGTATACCCTCCTGGATGATGCCATGAACCAGGCTAATAATCAGGAAGGAACGTCCGTAATATCTTCTGCCTCCCTCTTCAGGGACACATTAAGGCCAAGCAAGCTCAGAACCTGGCAGAGTTATTTTACGGATCGGCCTTTTTTAGGCGGTGAAGTCAGCACGCTTGCCGGTTACATCGGCGCCAGCCTGGCCACTGTCCATGATGCCCGAAATCTCTGGGGAACGCCTGACGATATACCGAGCGCCATTGACTGGTCTTATGCCACAGAACAAAGCCATCAGGTATGCAGCCTGATCAGCAGTGTTGCATCAGCCCCCAATCTCTACAATGACAACCTGCCGCAAAATGGATTTTCCACAGTCAGCGGTCGCGCCAGCTTTATCAGGCATGGAGAGCTGTTTGCCGACCAACCGGCTCCGGGAACCGTAATTCTGGCCTACCAGGGAAATACAAGGTATTATGCAATGGTCAGCGATGTGGGAACGTTTCAGATCAAGGGGGTCGCCGACAAAAGACATGTTCTGGAAAAAGTGATCATAGAAGGCTATCTGTTTGACCCTGAAACAGGGAATGCCTTGTGGGCCATTGACAAGGAGCAGACCGGAAAAGAGGCATACCGCCTGAAAATGCAGCGCACCGCCATGCAGACCGACCTGGTCATGTTTGCCTGCAAAAGCACCACATTGTTTAATTTGATGGAGCCACGCACCTTCAAGTACCTGACAAAGATCAACCTGATAGACGGCCGTCGGGAGGCCACTCCCCTCAAATACTGGTTCAGCCGGATTGATACCCGGTCTTCGGTGCTAACATCCATTTTTCTGGAGCCTGAAACCCGCCTGAAGTTGACGCTCTCGGATTCGATGCTTCACAAAAAAATGATCCTGACCCATGCGAACCCTGCGCATTCCGAAGGATCGGGATACCGGATTGATGACTGGCCGATCCTTCATCAAACCGAATACCGGGCAGCCAAGGATATATGGGCGCTTTTAAACCCGCGGATCACCAACCTTGAAAAACATGGCATTTTCAACGAACAGATCCGAAGACTTCAGCAGGAAGGACAATCCGCCCTGAAAATAGCCGAGCAGGCTCTTTCTGATAGAATGTACGACCAGTTCGTTGAATCATCATCGGCTTCATGGGCGCTTGCCAGCCGGGTCTATGATGATATTGAGCAGACGCAAAAAGACGTGCTTTTCGGAGTCCTGTTTTATATCGCCTTGTTTGTTCCGTTCGCCTTCTGCATGGAGCGGCTCCTGTTTTCATTTTCTAACATCTATAAACGCCTTATTGCCTTTAGCGTGATTCTGGTTCTGGTGATCGCGATTATTTACCGGGTTCACCCCGCCTTTCAACTGGCGTACAGTCCGCTTGTCGTCATCCTGGCTTTTTTCATCATCGGCCTGTCCTTCATGGTGACGCTGATCGTTTTTCTGCGGTTCGAAGAAGAAATGAACCGACTTCAGAACCGGGCAAGACCCACGGCAACCGGGGATATCACCCGGTGGAAAGCCTTCACTGCCTCTTTTTTCCTGGGGGTCAGCAACCTTAGGCGTCGAAGGATTCGAACAGCTTTGACCTGTGCAACACTGATTATTCTGACCTTTACGATCATGAGTTTCACTTCGGTCAAGAGCATGCGCCTTCATTCCAGAATTCAATATCAAGCTCATGCGCCTTATTCCGGTTTTTTGCTGAAAAATGTGAACTGGCAGGATATTCCCCAGGCAGCGCTCCCGGTTCTGACCCATGCCCTTGATGATTCCGGTGTCATCGCCCCCCGGGTCTGGCTGGAAGGCGAAGATCGGACCCGATCCGCAGAAATTCCCCTGCGATATGACGGCCGCAGATTTGAAGCCCAGGGCATGATCGGCCTTTCCGCCGACGAGCCAGGCGTTACGGGACTTGATCAAATTCTGGTTGGCGGCAGATGGTTCAAGCCGGAAGAGCGCCATGTTGTCCTAATCTCAGATCGCATGGCTCGGGAGCTGGGGATTTCCTTTGAAAAGCCCGAATCGGCAAGCGTTCAGATTTGGGGAATTTCATTTCAGGTGACCGGCATATTTTCAGGAAAGCTTCTACAAGACCGGCCAGATTTGGACGGCGAGCCTCTGACACCGGCTATTTTCCCCCGTGAAGCCGCTCAGGAAATGACTGAGGTTGAGATGGAAGCCATGGAATCCGGGGATGATGTACGGTCGTATCAAAGCCGGTATCAGCATATATCTGGAGATCTGACGCTGATTGTTCCATCTCAAACACTGCTTGCTTCCGGCGGGAAGCTGAAAGGCGTTGCAGTCCGGCACACAGAAGCAACTGATACCCGCAAAGCCGCTCAACACCTTGTTGACCGGTTCGGACTGGCGCTTTTCAGCGGTGAGCCGGACGGCGTTCTGTTGTATAACGCCAGCGACACCTTAAGCTACAGCGGCGTACCCAATATTTTGATTCCGATAATCATCTCCATCTGCATCGTGCTGAACACCATGATCGGCAGCGTCTATGAACGAAAGCGTGAAATAGCCATCTATACATCTGTGGGACTTGCTCCGTCCCATGTCAGCTTTCTCTTTATCGCAGAAGCCATGGCGTTCGCCGTTCTTAGCGTGGTCATGGGCTATCTTCTGGCCCAGACCAGCGCCAGTCTCTTTGCCGGAACTTCGCTATGGTCGGGAATTACCGTCAACTACTCCTCGCTTTCCGGTGTAGCCGCCATGATACTGGTCATTCTGGTGGTGCTGGTTTCGGCTATTTACCCCTCAAGGGTTGCAGCGGAAATCGCCATTCCAGATGTCAACCGGTCCTGGACCCTGCCCGCATCCAAAGGGAACCTGCTTGAAATCACCCTGCCTTTTTTGATGAAATACCTGGAACACCTAAGCATCACCGGGTTTTTATATGACTATTTCAAAGGCCATCAGGACGTTTCCCACGGACTTTTTTCCACCGGCGAAATCACCTTCAGCCAAGTTTGCCCGACGCCGCCAGTTGCAGGAAGTATCGAAGCCTGTGAGGGAGAAAGCTGCTGCAAGGATGCCTGTATTGAAATAAACGCCCATGTCTGGCTGGCGCCGTTTGATTTTGGGATCATGCAGCAGGTGGTTCTGCGGTTTTGTCAGTCTAAGGAAGAGCCGGGTTTTCTGGAAGTCAACATTTTGCTGGAACGTCAGTCCGGAGAGTCGAATGCCTGGAGAAGAATCAACAAGGCCTTTTTGCACGCCATTCGAAGGCAGCTTCTGGTGTGGCGGTCACTGGATCTGGCGGCTCATGAACACTACGAGAAACTGCTGGGGGATGTCCTGAGCGAAACATAGAAGGGTGCAGGTATAGCTATACTACTTGATAACGTATATAAAAGAGCTAAAAATATGACTGCAAAAGATATTTTTCATGATGAGGTTAGAAAAGCACTTGAAAAAGAAAAATGGATCATTACCGATGATCCCCTGTTCATAAGAAGTCTCGGAATAAATTTTTATGTTGATCTGGCTGCCGAGAGAATAATCGGAATCGAAAAAGAAGGACAGAAAATAGCAGTGGAGATTAAAAGTTTCGTTGCTGCATCCGCTGTTGCCGAATTTCATAAGGCGCTCGGACAGTATATGAATTACCGGCTTGCTTTGCAGAGTCAGGAACCGGATCGTCCCATATATCTGGCTATTCCAAAAGACACCTATGAAACTTTTTTCAAAATAGAGTTTGTTCAGGCTGCTGTAAGTGAATATCGGATCGCACTTATAGTCTTTGATCCCGAAAAGGAGGTAATTATAAAATGGCAAGCATAAAAAACTATCAGAACAATATTCAGGAAGTAATCAAACGATACGCAAAGGAAAGACCGCTTCCCCAAAATGTTGAAAGTCAACTAATTTTTGATACAGAACGGGATCATTATCAACTGGTCAATGTGGGATGGGATAACGACAGGTGGATATACGGATGTGTTTTACATTTGGATATTAAGAACGGCAAAGTATGGATACAGTATAACGGCACGGAGGTCGAAATATCTGACGAGCTTGTAAAAGCAGGAATACCGGAAGAGGACATAGTAATAGGTTTTCATTCTCCGTATAAACGGAAATTCACAAAATTTGCAGTCGGTTAAAAGGTAAACGTGAACAAAAAAGGCATAACCCAGCATTTCAGTGAACAGCCCTACGACGTGCAGTTTTTCGGTTAATAATTGTGTTCCCGCTTTCGGGCTGCCCCTGAATTTAGCGATATATCTCTGGTTCTACCGGATATTGTGGTCATGAATTTTCAGGTGCTTATGAATTGAAAAATGATCTCGGAAGCGGTTCAGGAGTTAGAACCAGGAATGCTCATGTCTTTTTTCCCTATCTCTTGAAACGTTATGTGAGAATTCTCTGCTTATGTATTTTCTCTAAAACAGGGCATTCAATTACAGCATGAAGAACTGACTGTTGGGCATCATGGCTTAACATTCCTCTCGACTGTGTTAATTCTGCCATATCAAAAAAAGGAAAGGCTTCTCGACAATCTATAAACGAATCGTGAGTAAGAAACGATAGATGCTGTCTGGCGCGTATTGGTGCTTCACAGGGAAGCAAATACGCTCTTTTCTTAATAAAATCGTTAATCGTTGAATTGATAAGAAAGCAATATGGAGAAGGATGAACGTACACGATCACAACTAATTTTGGTTTTGGGACTGGCTTTGTATGCTGACAAAGAGGTATAAAAAAGACCTCCCATTTCGATGCCATGATATCAATTCTCATGGGAACTGATCTTGCAAATGGTCAAGAAGTCCATCGGCATTCCCAAAGGTCGCAACAATATGTTCAATTTCTATAAAATCGTTTTCATCAGACATTTTCCATGCCTGATCATGACTTAATTTAGTCAGTTGTTTAAAAGAAATATTGCCATATTTTCGAATAGAAATCTGTAAACATTCGATGTCGGAATCGCTAAAAAAGTCACTATTCGTGTTCCGTAATTTATTAATCCCATATCTGCCTTGTATTGAAAACGCTTTTTTCGTTTTTTCAATCAGTTCAACAGGTAAGGAAAAGATGAAATTATCATTTCGTGCTATTTTGAGAAGATCATAAATCCCGCTTGGGACTGGACCATGTTTCATAGCAACATAGCTATCTCCACAGATAAAACGTCCATATTTTTCTAAGTGGAGTTTATCAGCGAAATAGATCACTTTGGAAACATGATGAAAAGTTGGTTGTGTTCCGTTCTGGATGAGATACAGGATGGTCTCAATCCCCTTATCAATGCTAAATTGAAATGGATGATCCATAATTATTACCCCCTAACTTCAAGTAAATCTATCATTTCCCAACAGTTTTCCCCAAGACTAAATACCTGTTAATATAAGTATTTTTAGCCCATTTACCATGCCTATTTTGCGAGCGATACATCATTGGAACGATACCGAAGATAGGTTTCGTTGAGCGTTTGGACTCCATTCTACCCCCATGACTTTATCTCATCCAATAAACTGGGATGGTTATCCAGAAGTTTAAATAGATTGATAACCGCCAACACGGGTTTGGCTTTGCCACTCTCATACCGGGAAAAAGCATTGGGTCCTCCACCTGTAATCCGTGCAGCTTCCTGCTGCGTCAGTTTTAGTTTTTTACGTATTCTCAATATTTCAGCAGCTTCAAGTATATTGATATCATTTGCGATCAGCTTCATTGTCTCGGCAAAGCGAGCGCCTTCTCCCGGATCAAACTCAACTTCCCCGCAATGTGAACAATGCCATCCCTTTACCCTGGAAATAACGGTTTCACAGGCTCTATAGGAATACGGCACATCCCGAACGGCATAAACCATATCCTTTTGTCCACAACTCAAACATTCGCGTTTCATTATTTCTCCATGAACTGAATCACGATAGCCCCATCCTGATGCAACGTCACTGCAACCGAACAGCAGATTTTATGGCTGACAGATCGTAATGTGGAATACGCTTTTCCATGGGTAATAATAACCTTATAGGTTAATCATGTCAAGTGACATTTTCTTGCAGTGCAATACGACTGCTTCTACCAGATTTTGTGGTTCAGTAAACGTCCTTCGAACAAAATGAAAAATATTTTCAATTCAGTGCGATTTTGTGTATAATATGAGTAAACAAAGGAAACATCATCGGAGTGCTCTGTTCTGCTGACAGCCATCAGCGGCCATGTCCAAAGCTTGGCGGCTCATGGATCTGGAAGTGATGTCATCACGGGCAATTGAACCCCGAGAACAGATGCCCTTGAATTCATCAAATTCATCTTGTGACTTTCCCTTGAAGTGAATTTGTTTGACTTTCTCTTGATCAATGGCGTTGAAGCGCCGCAATTTAATAAAACTCAAAACATTCTTGAGTTTTCGAAAAATATTTCTTGACTTTTGATAATTTTTTGTGTACGCCATTTTTTTAGGTTGCCTCAGATTCGGCGCTCTATGTGGACTTCGGAGCAGCTTATGGCCTCCATAAATGGAGTGGCGCTGCATGGAGCCAACTCACATTGGCCAACGCTGAAATAATGGTGACCTCAGGTTCAACGCTCTATGTGAACTTCGGAGCATCTTATGGAATCTATAAGTGGAATGGTGCTGCATGGGCGCAACTCACACCGACCAATCCTGAAAACATGGTTGCCGCAGGTTCAATGCTCTATGTGGACTTCGGAGCAGCTTATGGCCTCTATAAATGGGATGGTAGCAGTTGGTCTCAACTCACTGGGTCCAATCCCGATAAAATGACCGTTTCAAATTAGATGACCCTGGGCTTGCCCTCCGTGTTGGGGGGGCAAGTTGCATGAACATACTACTTCGATGAAAGGAGAAATGAATGAAAAATCAACGCTCAAACATTATCGTCTGTACATTATTGTTACTTTTCCTGTCATTTGCCATGCTTGAATCGGCAAGTGCAACCGTTCCCTATTCCAACTACCTGAAAAATCTATCCCTGCTGGCCGACCCAGCCGAAAACTATTATCACAGTAATCCCAAAATGACGGTATCCAACCAGTTTGTTCATGTGTTATGGTTTGCCCATAAAAAGGACTATTCGTCAGAAGCTCTTTTCTATATCCGATCAACCGACGGCGGCAAAACCTTCGATGCTGCTCAAAAACTGGCGGAAGGAGTTAATTCCGCTATTTTTTTGGATACATGGAATAATTTTCAAGCCGATGGTCCATATATTCATCTGCTTTATAGGGAAGGATCGTATGATCTTGTTTATCGGAGATCCGATGACAACGGGGTAACGTTCACAAAGAAGATATTCAGCACAGGAGGATATTATGGGTACAACGGTGTTTATCTTACGAGCGGTGCTGGAAATGTTACAATTGCATGGGTAAGACAATCTTATTCCAATGGTAAGTACTACAATGATCTCATCTGTTCCAATTCCACGGACGGCGGCGCCACATTTCAGCATACAACAATAGCTTCTATGTCGTCATTGTCACCACAATATATAGGTGAAGCCGGTGTGGTGGATTTCACCAGATCAGGAAATTATCTGTACATTCTTGCTTATACGGGCGATACATACAGCGGTGGTTCGGGTTCGCGTCTTTTGCTGTATGCGTCTTGGGATGGCGGCGCAACGTTTAAGCCGCCGGTTCGGGTAACTGTTCCTTCTGCTAACGGTAATCCATATTATACAAAAATACAGGATGTGAATTATTCTCCCAATCTTTATGCAGAAGGCGCTACAGTAAATATTGTCTGGACAAACAACGATAACCCGGGAGACTATGGCTGGACTCCGACTCTTCGCACCTGTCGCAGCACAGATGGCGGATTGACGCTAACCAGCCCAACTACGATCCACACCTACCCTGCAGGAGGCAGCGGAGCAAACCCTGGACTGGAAACCATTACCGGCAAAGGGTCCAATCTTTATATCACCACAGTACTTAGCGACAACCCAGCGGGTACCTATATTTGGCTGTCCACGGACAGCGGCGCTTCGTGGAGCAATGCCCAACAGGTAATGGCAGGCGGATGGTGGCCCCATATCGGCATCGATCCAACCGATTCATCCACCATTTATCTCACCAACGCTTGGTACCTTCAATCGCTGGATGCCGGAAAGACTTTTACAGGGGGCGTAAACCCCCAAGTTAATTTTAGCAACTGGGGTCTTCCTTCCATGTCCATCTCTAACGATAGCGTTGTACACTATTGCGGTGTTAAGGGAGGGAGTTACGGCCACATTTATTATCGACGAATCGCACCGGAGCCAAATTCAGGCAGTATTAACCAAGCGCTGTCACTAACCACAAGCAATGAGTCCTCTGTTACACGAATGGATAACATTCAAATTCCAGCATTTTCGAATATCAACTTTTCCACCCAGATGACGGTCGAATTCTGGGTTCAGAGAACTTCTGATAACAGTCCTTATTTCACAGTAATGCTTGCGAAAAAACGCGCTGTAAACGCATGGGGCTCTTACGAAATCGGCGCATGGGACAATTTTCAGATATACGGCAGATTGACCACCGACCAAAAAACATCTTCCGTTTGGATGGGTACCGGAATCACGCTGCCCAAAGATACCTGGACGCATATCGCCATGACCTATGACGCAGGCTTGAGTTCAAACAACTGGAAAATGTATGTAAATGGCAAATTTGCAAACCAGATGGATGTTAAGGGCGCCATTCTTATGGAACCCCCGAGTGGCCCTCTGGTCATTGGAAATGATCGTACCACGAACCAACCCGGATCAATGAAAATCGATGAACTAAGACTATGGAATCGGCCT
>SERZ01001330.1_pt1 | contig 14227 bp, 12 predicted proteins | sample 3171461 | NCBI WGS metagenome assembly SERZ01 (sample SAMN06051861, study PRJNA518727) | freshwater metagenome | biome: subpolar coniferous forest; feature: holomictic lake; material: water; isolation source: holomictic Lake 227, 6 m depth | place: Canada: near Kenora, Ontario | collected... | reverse complement strand
CCAAGGAACTCGGTTTCTACAACAAGGTTGCCGGTAAGAAACAACTCAGTGACATCATCTGGCGCTGTTACAAGGCGGTCGGCCAGGCTCGTACCGTCGAGACCTTGGATCTTCTCAAGGAGATCGGATTTCGCGAGGCCACACGTGCCGGTGCCTCAATCGGTATCAACGACATGATCATTCCAAAGGAAAAGGCCTCCCTGATCGAGGGGGCGCAGAAGCAGATCTCCGAAGTTCAGAAACAGTATCGCAGGGGTATCATCACCGACGGTGAGCGCAAGAACAAGGTGCAGGACATCTGGACCCACACCGGAGAGGAAATCGCCAACGCCCTTTTCCGCACCCTCGAGTATAACGAGGGACGGCGCGAGTCCAACCCTGTCTTCATGATGGTGGATTCCGGAGCCCGAGGAAACCGCACCCAAGTCAAGCAGTTGGCCGGTATGCGTGGACTCATGGCCAAGCCATCAGGCGAAATCATCGAGCGTCCGATCCTTTCGAATTTCCGCGAAGGACTTTCAGTTCTCGAATACTTCATCTCCACGCACGGAGCCCGTAAGGGACTTGCGGATACGGCCCTCAAGACGGCTGATTCGGGATATCTTACCCGTAAGCTCGTTGACGCCGCGCAGGACGTGATCATCAACAACGATGATTGCGGAACCGTCAATGGAATCGTCGTCAGGCCCATCTACGAGGGCGACGAGGAAGTCGTCAGCCTCGCCACGCGCATCATCGGACGTGTGAGCTGCGAAACCGTCAAGGATCCCGTCAACAATGCACCGATCCTCAAGGCCAACCAACTCATCGATGAGGAGATCGCGGCTTCCCTGGACCGTATCGGTCACGAGCAGATCAAGATCCGTTCCGTGCTGACCTGTGAAAACAAGCGGGGTGTCTGTGCCAAGTGCTACGGCCGCAATCTCTCCACTGGTCTCATGATCGGACTCGGAGAGGCCGTTGGAATCATTGCGGCTCAATCCATCGGTGAACCCGGAACCCAGCTCACGATGCGTACCTTCCACGTAGGTGGAACGGCCAGTCAGACCTTCAAGCAGCCGATCATCAAGGCCAAGAACGACGGTCAACTCCGCTTCAACGACCTCCGCACGGTCAAGGCCCTCGACGGAACCTACATCGTTCTCTCGAAGAACGGTACGGTGGGCATCCACGGTAAGGACGGACGCGAACTCGAGAGTTATCCCGTCGTGCTCGGATCTGTGATTTCCACTGAAGATGGCGGAACGATCAAGAAGGGGGAGACCTTCGTCCAATGGGATCCTTACAACGTTCCGATCATCACTGAGAAGACTGGTAAGGTCGAATTCCGCGACATGATTAACGGTGTCACGATCCGCAAGGAAGTTGACGAGGAGACCGGGGTCATGGGCACCGTGCTCATCGAGCACAAGGATGATCTCCATCCCCAGATTGTCATTGTCGATGCCAGCAAGAAAGTTCTTGCCAGCTACTCCATCCCTGCCGGAGCCCACCTTGAGGTCAAGGAGGGTGAGAAAGTCCAGGCCGGACAGCGTATGGCCAAGACCCCTCGTAAGATCGCCAAAACCAAGGACATCACCGGTGGTCTTCCACGCGTGGCCGAACTCTTCGAGGCACGTCGTCCAAAGGATGCCTGTGAAATCGCCCGGATCGACGGAGTCGTTGATATCGGAGGAACTGTTCGTGGAAAGCGCAAGTTGATTGTCCGTGATCCTCAGACAGGCACCGAGGAGGAGCACCTTATCCCTCTCTCAAAGCATATTATTGCTTTCAAGGGTGATTTCGTTAAGAAGGGTCAGCAACTCACCGAGGGGCCTGTCGTTCCGCACGAGATCCTCGATGTCTGCGGTCCACAGGAACTCCAAGAGCATCTCCTCAACGAGGTGCAGGAGGTATACCGTCTTCAGGGCGTCGAGATCAATGACAAGCACATCGAGATCATTGTCCGTCAGATGCTCCGTAAGGTGAAGATCACCGATCCCGGTGACACGCTCCTGCTCTGGGGAGATCAGATTGATCGCCTCGAGTTTGAGAGTGAGAACGAGGCCGTCATGGCCAAGGGAGGCAAACCCGCAGAGGCCGCACCCGTGCTTCTCGGTATCACCAAGGCCTCCCTGGAGACCGATAGTTTCATATCGGCCGCCTCCTTCCAAGATACGACTCGCGTCCTTACAGAAGCTGCCACACTTGGAAAAAAAGACAGTCTCCGCGGTTTCAAGGAAAACGTCATCATGGGCCATCTCATCCCCGCAGGAACGGGATTCAAGGCCCACAGATCCTTTGACCTTGTCCATCTCGGCGAGCCCACTGATTCTGAAGCACCCGTTGAAGAAGCCATTTAATCAAGTCACCCAATCAAGAAACCAAACACCTTCCTATGCCACTTGAAACCATGACAGAACTCCTCGAAGCAGGAGTGCATTACGGACACCAGACCAAGCGCTGGAACCCAAAAATGCGCGACTTCATCCTTGAGGAGAAAAACTCGATTCACATCATCGACCTCTCCAAAACGGTCGACCAACTCCTCAAGGCGGGTGAATTCCTCTCCGGCGTCTCACGCCAGGGTGGCAAGATCCTTTTCGTGGGTTGCAAAAAACAAGCCCAGGAGGCGGTCAAGGAGGCCGCTCAGGCCTGTGGACAATTCTACGTCAACCAGCGCTGGTTGGGCGGCACGCTCACCAATCTTGTCACGATCCGCAAGAGCGTTTCGAAATTGAAAGAATTCGAGGCCCTCGAGAAGTCAGCGGGCTTCAATAAAATCAACAAGGCCGAGGCTTCCGCTCTCCGTCGCGAAGCAACCCGGATCCGGCACAACCTCGAGGGTGTGCTGGAAATGGACAAACTTCCCGATGTCATTGTCATCATTGACACCGTCAAGGAAACGATCGCCGTTGCCGAGGCCCGCAGACTCGGCATTCCCATCGTTGCCGTTGTTGACTCCAACAGCAATCCGGAGGAGATCAACTACCCGATCGCCGGAAACGATGATGCAATCCGCTCGATTCGTATCATTCTTCAGAAGTTGGTTGATTCCATCGTCAAATCCCGTCAGGGAGGCAGACTAGCGACGGAAGTCGCAGTTCCAGCGGACGAACTCACCGCGGTAGCCGAATAACTTACTCAAAAACTGACCATTTCCTACCATGGCTGATATCAACCCAAAGCTGGTCATGTCCCTTCGGGAGAAGACCAACGCCGGAATGATGGATTGCAAGAGGGCTCTCACTGAAGCGGGTGGGGACATTGACAAGGCCGAATCCATCCTCCGTCAAAAAGGCATCGCAAGCGCGGGCAAGAAAGCATCCCGTCACGCCAAGGAGGGCGTCGTGATCTCCCATATTCAACCTTCCGGAAAGACCGGTGTTCTTGTTGAGATCAACTGTGAGACCGATTTTGTCGCCAAGAACGAGATTTTCACCAAGTTCGTGAAGGAAGTCACCGAAGAGGTCTGCGGGGCCAAGGCCGAGAATGTGGAGTCGCTGCTCGAGTCTCCGGATTCCAAGGGGATCCTTTTCAAGGACGAGATTGCCTCCAAGATCTCCGCTCTTGGCGAGAATATTGTCATACGACGGTTCGCCCGATTCCAGATCCGTGGAGAAGGTGGCGGACTTGTTGCTTCCTACATCCACCTCCAAGGTAAGGTGGGTGTGCTTGTTGAGATCAACTGTGGATCCGAAGCGACTGCAAAGCAGGAGAGCTTCCGGGATTTTGTGAAGGATATCACCCTTCAGATCGCTGCCGCTCACCCCACGGTCGTGACGCGTGACGAAGTGAAGGCATCGCTGGTGGAATCAGAGCGTGAGATCTACAAGGCACAGATGATCGGAAAACCCGAGGCCATTGTTGAAAAGATTGTCGACGGCAAGATGGACAAGTTCTACAGCACCACCTGCCTTCTTGAGCAGGCCTGCATCAAGAACCCCGACATAACCGTCAAGGATCTTCTAGCAACTAAGGAGAAGGAACTCTCCGACAAGATAGCCATCGCCCGTTTTGTCCGATACGCACTCGGAGAGGAGTCGGGAGAGGCCCCCGTCGAGGAAGCTTTATAGATTGTCTGATCCCTGACCGGGGATTTCTGTCATGACACTTGCGAGTCTTCTCACGGAGGATCAGATCATATCCGAATTGGTTTGTTCCGACAGGTGGCAGACCATTGAGGAAATGGTGTCCCGCCTTATCTCCATAGGTCGCTTGGAGGAAGCCCATCGAGGAGATGCCATCGCGGCCTTGTGTCATCGTGAGGAGACAATGAGCACGGGAATTGGATTCGGGATCGCCATACCTCATGCCAGTTGCGATGCGGTGAGCGAAGTGACCGCCTGTTTCGGGAGATCTAAAAAGGGAATTGATTTTGAGTCGCTTGACGGAAAACCGGCCCACCTGATTATTCTCTTTCTTGTGCCCAGGGATCAGTTCCAAACACATCTGAGGACCCTTGCGGCGATTGCAAAGTTCCTCAACGATCCTGCTGTGCGCGAGTTGCTGAACTCTGCCGTTGACGCGGCTCAGATTCTGGCGGTCTTTGAGAAAAAAGAGGCGCCAAAAATCTAGAAACCTTCCTTTTCCAAAGGGAGAAACCCATATCCCAGAGGTGAGGCTGGAACAATACACCGTGGATTTTTAGTCTCATGGACATGTCGCTTCAATCCGTTCTCCAATCCAGGTTGGCCATGGCGGCAGAACGTGCCGGCATCGATGCTTCTCGTGCAAGCGTCACACCCGTCACGGACATCCGGTTCGGGGATTACCAGACCAACGTGGCCATGGTTCTCAGCAAGGAACTCAAAAAAAATCCACGGGAAGTCGCAACAAGCATCCTTTCCTACCTTGAGGTGCAGGATCTGTGTGAACCTCCGACAATAGCCGGAGCCGGGTTCATTAACTTCAAAGTCCTGAACACTGCGCTTTCGGATGCTGTCAATGCCATCAGGCTTGATGAGCAGCTTGGAGTTGTCATGGCCCCTCATTCCAAAACCATCATTATCGATTTCAGCTCCCCCAACGTCGCCAAACCGATGCATGTGGGCCACATCCGTAGCACGATCCTCGGAGACTCTCTGGCCCGTATTGCACGCCACTTGGGCCATCGGGTCATCACCGATAATCATATCGGGGATTGGGGAACGCAGTTTGGCAAGGTTATTTACGGGTGGAAGCATCTTCTGAACAGGGAGGCGTTGGAGAAGGGTCCGATCGCAGAGTTGGTAAGGCTCTACCGTGAGGTCAATGCGCTTGAGGAGAACGATCCTTCCCTCAGGGAAACAGTCCGCCATGAGTTGGTGAAACTCCAGCAGGGAGATCCAGATAACCTGAAGATCTGGGAGCAAGCCGTGGCACTCTCCTGGAAAGAGTTTGAGCGTCTCTATGGACTGCTTGACATCACCTTTGATGAGCGACTTGGAGAGAGCTTCTACAATGATGCCCTCGCACCTCTTGTGGAGCGTCTGCTTGTCGATGGGACTGCAGAGATAAGCGAAGGTGCCGTCTGTATCTTTTTCAAAGACAACCCCGCCTTGGAGGAGAAGCCTTGCCTCATTCGCAAGGGTGACGGGGGCTTTCTCTACGCCACCACCGATCTTGCCACGCTTGAATACCGAGAGAAGCGCTGGAAACCGGACTCCGTCTGGTATGTTACAGGGGCACCGCAGCAACTTCACTTCGAGCAGGTCTTCGCGGCGGGGCGACGCATGGGAGTGAAGACCGACCTTTCTCATATCGCCTTTGGAAGTATCCTGGGAGAGGACCGGAAGATGATGAAAACCCGTTCCGGCGAGAATGTTGAATTGGGGGGACTGCTTGCGGAAGCGATCGAGAGGGCTCTTTCCGTTGTCGCGGAAAAAAATCCCGATCTCCCGAAGGGTGAGCAGGAGAAAATTGCGCGGATGATTGGTCTCGGTGCTGTGAAATATGCCGACCTGATGCAGCACAGGTTGACCGACTATGTCTTTTCATGGGAGAAAATGCTCTCCTTCCAGGGAAACACGGCACCCTATCTCCAGAATGCCTACGTCCGGATTCGATCAATTTTCAGAAAAGGGGATTCCGAAGGGGTGAATGTCTCTCTGTCACCAATCATGATTTCTGATCCGGCGGAGCGGGCTTTGGCGCTCAAGATCCTGAAGTTCGGCGAGACCCTGCATTCTGTCATGGAGGATCAACGACCCAATTTGCTCTGCCTCTATCTTTACGAACTTGCCGACACCTTCCACCATTTCTATGAGGCCTGCCCGATTCTCAAGTCCGATGGGGAGATTCGCTCGTCGAGACTTGCCTTGGCCGATTTGACGGCAAAAGTGCTGCAGAGCGGATTGTCATTGCTGGGGATCGGTGTTCCCGAGCGCATGTAGGCTGGCTGGGATATCTGAGCCGTGTCGGTCTAAAATTCGCCGTAGGGGTCGGCACGCATCATCCCGCATAAATCCTGATCTATAAGAGCAGGTCAGTATCCCGGAGATGAAAAAACAATCTAAAAAAAGGCGACCTGTATAAAGGTCGCCTTTTCCCTTGGAAAATCAAATCTCCCGGTTACTTCATCAGGAGAACATTGCGGGAACGCTTGATCGCATTGGTGATCTTACGGTGAAGGTGTGCCGCCACTCCGGTCATGCGGCGGGGTAGGATCTTGCCACTTTCGGTGGTAAACTTCTTCAGGAGTTCGGGATTCTTGAAGTCGATCGCTTCCGTCGAGATGTCGAGGCGGCGATGGGGCATGGAGCGGTTAGCCTTGCGGAAATTACGGCTGCGCTGTGGTGTCTTTGGTGTGCTCATTCGGGAGTGGTTGGGTAAATCGTGGGTGCCTGGACGATTATTTGGTCTCGCGGTGGAGAGTGTGGCGGCGAAGGTTGGGATTATATTTCTTTTTCTCAAGACGACCGGGCGTATTGAGGCTCTTCTTATTACGGGTTGTGACGTAACGGGAGACAGGCTTCCCTTCGGCAACGGCCTCGGTGCACTCTAGTGTGATGATGTCGCGTGGCATAAAATGTGATGGTTGATTGGTCGGCGGTATTAGTTGGCTTCGATGGTGTCTTCCTCTTCGCTCTCGGTCTCCTCTTCGGTCAGGCCGAAGAGAGAGGTGATCTGCGGCCTGGCACTGTTATGGTGCTGCCGCTTTTCAAGCTCAGCCTGACATTCCACCGTGAAACGGGTGAAAGGAAGGGCCTCAAGGCGGTCGTGTCGGATCGGCTTTTCGCAGTTCTCACACACGCCGTAGGCCCCACTCTCTATTCTTTTGAGCGCTTCGTCAATCTCGTAAAGCGAACCCTGTTCCTTGGAGAGCATGCTCAAGGCAAAGTCACGGTCGTAGGCATCACTACCGGCATCGGCCTGATGCATTCCGAAAGCGGAAGTCTCCGATCCGGCATGGAGATTATCACGGGCCACACCTCTCATGGCATCGAGGAGGGTGTCCTTGAGTTCCAGAAGACGCTGACGCTGTTTTGTCAGGAACGGGGTGAGTTTGAGACTCTTGTTCTGCAGAGGTTTCCGGATGAATTGCTGTGCCAAGACCCGCTCGTCGGGGTGGAATGAGGAAGTCGGTTTTTTGGAGGCCGCCGCTTTGGAACTCGATTTGACGGCGGAAGTCTTCTTCGGGGTGGCAGCAGCCTTCACGGTCTTCGCTGCGGTTTTCACCTTTGCCTTTGTCTTGGTTGGAAGGGGTTTCGCTGGGGGCGATTTTTTGGCGACTGACTTGGAGGCAGCAACCTTTGAAGGAGTTTTCTTTGCGAGCACCCTGGACTTGGCTGCGGGCTTGGACTTGGCTGCGGGCTTGGACTTGGCTGCGGGCTTGGACTTGGTGTTAACCTTCGCTTTGGCCGATTTTACGGAGACCTTTTTCAAAGCTTTTGGAGCCGCTTTGGGGGAAGGTTTTAAAACCTTTTTCTTAGCGGGAGAGGGGTCTTTCTTTGCCATATCGGTATCTGAAATTTGTGAACGGGTGATGGGGAGGGAAACGTGGGGAAGGGCTAGTTATCTGTATGAATGACAACTCGCAAGAGAAATCCTCCCCTTTTCTCAGAAAATCTTTCCCATGGAGATCATCACGGAGAGAATTAGAAGCCTTAGGGACCAGAGAACGGTCCTGATCCAGTTTCCGGAGACGAGTTGTTCCATGGTGGAAATGTCCGCTCGATGCCTCAGAATGCCGTGGAGTGGAACCTGTATAAAAAAGGTGCTTAACCAGATCAGAAGAAGGCAACCCAGCGCAATCAGGTGCAGGGGATTGTAGCCAAGCCTGCTTCCTAAGACCATCAAGAGGAACGCTGAACCCAGTTCCACAAGCATAATCGGGGCCACGACCCACCCGGTGCGGGTCGTGTTGCAAATCTCGTAGGCGACGAAGCCCTCCTTGGGAATCTTTTCAAAAAGCGGGTAATGGGCCACCTGAACAAACCAAATGATACCGGTCATCATGGCTGTGGCTAGAATCTGGATCAGAAAAAGGGATTGGGGGGTGAGGATTTTGTGATGCATGAGGCTATCCTAAAACAAGGATCCCCGGATCTTGAAGAGCGAATAAAGATTGAAGGGTTGAAGAGCGCTGGACGATCCCCTAGTTTTTGAAATTGCTCCAATGAAAACTCTTCCCGGCTTCCGCGACCTCTTTCCCGAGGATTTTGCCCGGCGCCGCTATCTGTCAGGCCTCTGGAGAGAGGCGGCTGGCCGCTATGGATTCGTCGAATTCGACGGGCCCACGCTTGAGTCCTCCGAACTCTACCGCAAGAAGAACAGCGGAGGAGAGATCCTCGGGCAACTCTACGAATTCACCGACAAGGGAGATCGGAGCGTGGCCCTCCGGCCGGAGGTGACCCCGACACTTGCAAGGATGGTGGCGGCAAAGCACCGTGAGTATCCCAAGCCGATCCGATGGTTCAATGTGGGCACCTGCTTCCGCTACGAGCGCCAGCAGAGAGGGAGGCTGCGTGAGTTTCTGCAGTTCAACTGCGACTTGCTCGGCGACGCCACCCCGGCGGCCGATGCCGAGGTGGTGGCTCTCCTGATCGACCTGCTCCGTTCCTTCGGGCTTGGTTCCGAGCACTTCGCCATCAGGTTGAGTGACCGCTCCGCCTGGCATGACTTCCTGGCTCTCCATGGCGTTGAGAGTGCCCGTGCGGGGGAATTCCTGAACATTGTGGACAAGATGGAGAAAATGCCTGTTGAAAAAACAGAGGAGCTTCTTGCCCCCTTCGGCATCCCCCTTGCGACGATCCACCAGTTCATTGCCAGTGGGAGGATTCCAGCCCTCGACCCCCTGCTTGCCGACTTGGAGGCCCGCGGACTCCGTGAATTTGTCCGACCGGACCTAGGTGTTGTGCGGGGACTTGCCTATTACACAGGCGTTGTTTTTGAAGCCTTCGCCCTGCAAGGCAACCTTCGGGCGATCGCCGGTGGCGGAAGGTATGACCGCCTCCTTGCCGATCTCAGCGACGGATCAGCAGATCTCCCTGCCGTGGGGTTCGGTGTCGGTGACGCGGTGCTCCTTGAGTTGATCAACGAGATCCCGGCAGCCAAATCCCTTGAGGAGAAGTTCCTGACGTCCGTTCCTCCCGTGCAGATCTATCTGGTCATTGCCGATGAGAAACAACGGGCCAAGGCCCTCGGACTCGCACAGCAACTGCGAGGGGAGGGATGGCGTCTGGCCTACCCGCTTGGTCCTGAAAAAGTCGGCAAGCAGTTTGGAACAGCCGAGTCGCTTGGAGCCTCTCATGCCGTCGTGATCGGTTCCGAATGGCCTAGTGTCACGGTCAAATACCTTGCCGATCGGATGGAGCAGGAACTCGACCACTCCGCACTTGCCGTCTGGCTCGCGGAGAGCAAGGCGTTGACTTCTTAAGACCGCCATTTTTTCATCTTTTACCTCGCACCCATCACAGAGTTACCTTTCCCAACCTACTATTTCCATGCACTACCGAGACTGCCTCTGCGGCGCCCTGCGCCCATCCGATATCGGCCGCGATATAACCCTGAGCGGTTGGGTTGCCTCCCGGCGCGACCATGGCGGGGTGATCTTCATCGATCTCAGGGATCGTGAGGGGATCACCCAGATCGTGTTCCGTCCGGAACTCCACGCCGAGGCCGCCACCGCCGCCCACAGCCTTCGCTCCGAGGATGTGATCACCGTCGTCGGACAGGTCGCTGCCCGTCTTGCAGGCACGGAGAATCCCAAGCTTGCGACCGGAGGGATCGAACTGATCGTCTCCTCGCTGACCGTGCTGAACCGCTCGGAGGTTCCCCCCTTTCCGATGGATGAAAAAATCGCCAACGAGGATCTGCGGCTCACGCACCGTTTTCTCGACCTGCGCCGTCCCTCCATGGCAGCGAATCTCCGCCTGCGCCACCGGATTACCAAGTCGATCCGTGACGTCCTTGACACCGAAGGGTTTTGGGAGATCGAGACACCGATCCTCTCCAAGAGCACGCCCGAGGGGGCGCGTGACTTCCTGGTTCCCTCGCGCCTTACACCGGGCTCCTTTTACGCTCTTCCCCAGGCACCCCAGCAATACAAACAGCTCCTCATGGTGGGAGGGGTGGACAAATACTTCCAGATCGCCCGCTGTTTCCGGGACGAGGATCTCAGGGCCGACCGCCAACCCGAGTTCACGCAGGTCGACATCGAGGCCTCCTTCGTAAAGGCCCAGGACCTTCAGGATCTGATCGAGAGGATCTTCCAGCGTGTCTTCCGTGAGGCGCGCGGCGTTGAGATCCCGGTTCCTTTCCCCCGAATGACCCACTCCGATGCCATGAACCGCTACGGCAGTGACAAGCCTGACACACGTTTCGCCATGGAGATCAGCGATGCGAGCGATATCTTTGCCCAGAGCCAGTTCAAGGTTTTCCGCGGAGCTCTTGATGCGGGTGGCGTCGTCAAGGCGATGAATGCCAAGGGATTCGCCTCCATCACCACCGGCCAGATCGAGGAACTCACCGACATGGCGAAATTGGCGGGAGCCAAGGGACTTGCCTTCATCAAGGTCGAGAACGGAGAATGGAAGTCACCCATCGTCAAATTCTTCAGCGAATCGGAGAAGGCCACCCTCTCGGCACGCCTCGACATGCAGGAAGGCGATCTTGTCCTTTTTGGTGCCGACTCGTGGGAGACCGCCTGCACCGTTCTCGGGCGTGTCCGTCTCCGCGTCTCCGAGATCCAAAAACTTGCCATCGACCCGCTTCAACTCAACTTTCTCTGGGTTGTTGATTTCCCCATGCTTGCCTTCAATGCGGAGGAGAACAAGTGGAACGCCGTCCACCATCCCTTCACCCGCCCCAAGTCCGAGGACAGGGACCTGCTCAAGGACCCCGCAAAGCTCGGGGAAATCCGAGCCGAGGCCTATGACATCGTGCTCAATGGTGTGGAGATTGGAGGGGGCAGCATCAGAATCCATGAGGGAGACCTTCAGTCCGAGACGTTTTCCGTGCTGGGTATCGGAGAGGAGGAGCAGGAGGAGCTCTTCGGGCATCTCCTTCGGGCCTTCCGCCACGGTGCACCGCCTCATGGAGGCATCGCCCTCGGCCTTGACCGATTGGTGGCGCTGATTGCCGGCGAGGAGTCCATCCGCGAAGTCATCGCCTTCCCCAAGAACAATCGGGGCGTCGAACTCCTGACCGGATCACCCGCCGCCGCGGAGATGAAACAACTCCGCGAGCTTTACATCTCCTCGACGGTCAAGCCCAAGGTTCTGGCTTCGGGATCACCCGCCGCCTGACATCGCCCTCCTCGGACCGATGCAGCCTGAGCTCCTACCGGGATTCGAGGCGACCGTCGAACGTGTGGAGTATGATCCCGAGCTTCCGGCTTCCCCCGAGCAACCGCATCCCTTCGTCTATTACATCACCATCCGCAACGGGAGCGACCGCACCCTCACCGTGAAGGGGCGCAAGTGGGTGGTGCGGGCCGAGAACGGCGAAATCACTGCCGTGGAAGGGGACGGAGTCGTGGGATGTTTTCCACGGCTGGAGCCGGGTGAGGAGTTCTCCTACAATAGCTACCATACGACGGCAGGTCGGGCACTGGCGGAAGGGGCCTACCTGGCCGTCACCGAAGAGGGGGAGGCCGTGTTGGCCAGGATCCCCCCGTTTCAACTGATTCCCCCCCAAGCGTGATGGATGGAAGATCCCAAGCGTTGGAATCGGACGTGAAGAAAACGATGGGGGTGAGGGGATTGATTAATAGTTTTGTGTGCAGGATAAAGAGGGTCTCCCTCATCTTGGGAGTGGGGATGGTAGTTGGGATGGGGTGGGGAGTAGGGATGGCCTCGGTAAATTTCGAGGAGGCTGAAGGGTCGAATGGGACCAAAGGAGCAGGGGGGGCGACATCCTCCCGGGAGGAGTTGATGACTAAGTCCATTGCCCGGGATGCCGCGGCGACGGTCGTCATCTACAATACCAATGACCCGGAGGCTAAGGGTTTGGCTGATTTTTACTGTGAGGCACGCCACATTGATCCGTCCCAGGAGATCCCTTTGGCGACATCACTCTCAGAGGAGATCAGCAGGGCGGATTTTCAGAGCCAGATCGAGGAGCCTCTCCAAAGGGAATTTGTCCGCAGGGGATACTGGAAATTTTCGATCACCCCGCTTGATCCCGACCGCCGTCCCGCCCTTGTGGCGACACGGATCGGCTTCGTGGCCCTGATCCGAGGACTTCCTCTCAAGATCGCCCCGTGTGCGATACCTGTCGGGGGTACCATCACTCAACCCTCTCCCTACGGAAGTTGCAATGCCGCCTCCGTTGACTCCGAAATCTCCCTGCTTGGCCTCTTCCACCATCCGCTCAACGGAGTCATCCCCAACCCCTACTCTGTCAGTCCCGTTTTAGAACCCGGTTCTGCCAAAGGAGGCAATCCGTCCGTTAAGAAGACGAAGGGCGGAAGTTTCCCTGCCGCATCGACCTCATTCCCAACCTCCGGCAACCGCCGCAAGAGCATTCCGCCTAGTCTGCTCTGTGTCGCGCGACTTGATGCCACTACGACTGATGGCGTTCGGGCCATGGTTCTCGACGGCCTTCGGGTGGAGCGGGAGGGACTCTGGGGGTTTGGCTACATCGATCTGCGATCCATCAAAACAGGCCCCTATGGTCTGGGGGACCAGAGCATCCGAATCGCCGGAGAATCGATGCGACGGGCCGGCATTCCTGTCCTGAGCGACGATCTTCCGGAGACCATCCAGGCAGGATTTCCCGTGACCGATGCCGCTGCCTACTACGGCTGGTATAGCGGGAGCATTGACGGACCCTTTGCAGAGTCCTCCTTCCGTTTCCTTCCCGGGGCCGTCGCATGCCATCTCCACTCCTTCAGTGCTTCCACGCTCGGTGATCCTGCTCAAGGCTGGACCGGTCCACTTGTCAGGCATGGTGCCGCCGCCTCCATCGGGAACGTTTATGAGCCCTACATCGGATTCACCACGAATTTCGGGATCTTTGCCTGGTCCCTTCTTGCCGGTCATAACCTTGCGGAGAGCTATTATGCCGCACAGCCGGTCCTCTCTTGGATGACTATTCTGGTTGGCGATCCTCTTTACCGACCGTATCTCGGCTTGTCGGGACAGGCTGGAACTTCTCACACCTCTCCCACCGCTCCCGGCATCTCCGAGACACGAAGTCGTGAATGGGGCAAGAGGCAGTTCGATAAATGGAAGGATTATCGGAAGATTGTCCTGGCCCACAGGGGATCGACGCTCGAAGCCGCCTCCGATCTGGCACACCGTGCCCGTGAGACTCATGAGAGCCTGTATCTGGAGGGGTTGGGAGCCGCTCAGTCGGATGCGGGGCAACTGACGAAGGCCGAAGCGAGTTTTAATGCGGCCGCCTCGCTCACTAAGGATCCTGATACGGCCTTCCGGATCCTCCTAGAACGGGCCCGGACCTTTGAAAAGGAGGGCAAGCCTGCCCGTGGAGCCGCCCTGCTGAGCAAGGAGATCTCCTTGGCACGAAGCGATACCCAGAGGGCCTTGCTGGATTCTTGGCTCACCCGAATGAGCAAGCTCTAGGAAAAGTTGATCTCTCAGGGATTAAGTGGACTCAGAGGGTGGGAAGAGAAGCAAAAGTCACCCCGAGGACAAACTCACTTTTCAGGCTAGTTTTTTCTGGCATTCGAAGCTCTGACTTCCGCCTTTCCCACGTCAAACTTGATAATTCCCCTCAACTTGTGACTCTTGTGGCAAAAATTCTCTTTCGTGATCGCTGCGTCTTTGACCATTGAATCCGAAATTTCTCCCTTCCATTGCCC
>SERZ01001328.1_pt1 | contig 14229 bp, 8 predicted proteins | sample 3171461 | NCBI WGS metagenome assembly SERZ01 (sample SAMN06051861, study PRJNA518727) | freshwater metagenome | biome: subpolar coniferous forest; feature: holomictic lake; material: water; isolation source: holomictic Lake 227, 6 m depth | place: Canada: near Kenora, Ontario | collected 2013-06-25... | reverse complement strand
TGTCCGCCTTTAAGAACAACTGCTTGCGCGCCGAACACGGATAGATTTTTGCAGGCGGTTTCAAGCTCGGAACTGTCAGCTCCGAGCAGAGTCTCAACCGGTTGGTTCAGCAATATAGCTGCTTCCGGCAAATTGGGTGTAATCACTGAAGCGATGGGGAAAAGAATGGTTTTTAAGGCATCCACTGCGTCATCCTGAAGAAGTTTGTCTCCGCCGGTCGAGACCATCACAGGATCGACCACAATATTCGGGGTTCGGTAGTATTTGAGCCGTTCGGTAACTGTGATAATTACTTCCGGGGAATGCAGCATGCCTATTTTTACTGCGTCAACGCCGATGTCTTCCATAACGGCATCAATCTGCAGCGAAATGAATTCCGGCGAAACAGGGTAAATACCTGTCACTGCCTGAGTATTTTGAGCGGTCAGGGCGCAGATCACGGACATGCCATAGCATTCGAGAGCGGCGAATGTTTTCAAGTCCGCCTGAATTCCCGCACCGCCGCCGCTATCGGAGCCCGCAATGGTCAAAAGCCTGTAATATTTCATGGTGTTATTCCTTACTTATACTTTAAGCGGTCAATGACTGAGTTCTTATTCACCGCCGGTCGCCCTTACGTTCCAGGCAGGGTAAAATAAAATGTTGCGCCCTTGCCAACTTCAGCCTCTGCCCGGATATCGCCACCGTGCCGGTGAATGATGCGCTGAACAATGGCCAAGCCGATGCCTGTTCCGGGAAATTGAGACTCGGGATGAAGGCGCTGAAAAGGCGCGAACAGTTTGTCTGACAGCGACATATCAAAACCCGCTCCGTTGTCCTTGATAAAACATAAGGTTTTTTGATTTGCCAGTTCGGTTCCACGACTATCTACGCCAAATTCAATTCGGGCATCGGTCTTTTGGGATGTATATTTCCAGGCGTTTTCAACCAAGTTCTCCATGGCCAGCCGGATCAGGTTCATATCCGCCATAACCATTACATTCGGCACGGTGATTAGCTCGACCTTTCGATTCGGAGATGCATCCTGAAATGCGCCGGAAATGCTTCGAACCAATCCGCTAAGATCAATTGGTTCCAGTCGCATATCGTTTCTCATGATTCTGGACAAACGAAGCAGATCGTCTATGATCTGATCCAGCCGCCGGGATGCCGCACGGATCCGATGCAGATAACCTTTTTCGGTTTCATCCAGCTTTTCCGTATATTCTTCCAGGAGCATGAGGCTAAAGCCGTCTATGCTGCGCAGTGGCGCTCTAAGATCGTGAGACACGGAGTAGGAAAACGCTTCCAACTCCTTGTTGCTCAAGTCCAGTTCCCGGATTTTTTCCTCAAGGAACCGGTTCAGTTTCATAACTTCGGCCTGGGCGCGGGAGCGATCCAGAATTTCCTGCTCCAATTGCTGATTTATGGCATTGATCCGCCGGGCGTTTGTTTCGATTTCCTGTCTCATGGTAAACAGATTGGCAAAGACTTTGACCTTGGTCCTCAGGATATCCGGAACAATTGGCTTGAATAAAAAGTCCACTGCGCCCAGGCCGTAGCCTCTGAACATTGTCTCATTGGTTTGAGACTCGGCAGTAATGAAAATAATGGGCGTATTTATGGTCTGTCTGCGCTGCCGGATGAGTGCAGCGGTTTCAAATCCGTCAATTCCCGGCATCTGGACATCCAGCAGGATGGCCGCAAAATCTTTCTCCAAAACTTGTTTCAGGGCTTCTTCTCCCGATTTGGCCATGATCAGATTCTGATCGGTTGTACCCAGTACTTCTTCCAAAATTAGAAGATTTTCGGGCCGGTCATCCACCAGGAGGATGTTGGGTTTGTTTTGAGTGATTTGGTCCATAAACTCCGTTTACCGTTAAAAAATTCCCAATGTATCATTTCCCATACCAAGAAGTGAATGCTCGGGGGGTTGGCACCATTTTCTTTTTTGATAATGGGATAACCAGACCGTTCCGGTGCCGGTCTGGTTATCCAAAACTGCAATGATATACAGAACAAAAACACAAAAATGATTTGAAATCAATCATTATTTAAGATAGAGGTTGACTGTGCGGATAAGATAATGATCTGTTCAACAATCCCAATAGGAAATGACCCATGAGGATACTGTACATCGAAGACAATCTGGATGAAATTGAACTGGTCAGCGCCGAGATGAAAAAAAATGCGCCGTAGCATAGTCTGGATGTGGTTTACACCCAGCGGGAAGCGATGCACCGGCTGACTACACATCAGAATTACGATCTGGTTCTAACCGATATGCGCCTTCCTGATGGCGATGGCCTTGCCATTCTGTCCCATATTCGGGGCAGGTCTCTTCCCCTTGCAGTAGTGTTGACCACCGGTCAGGGGGATGAGGACACCGCCGTTACCGTGATGAAAACCGGGGCCGATGATTATGTCGCCAAGCGCGGCACCTACTGGAAACGGCTTCCTGAAGTTCTGGAAAATGCTTTGAACCACTTCCAGCGTCATATCCGGACCAGTGGTTCTCTGCGTGTCCTGTATGTGGAGGATGAAAGCAGCGACATCCTTATGACCAAAAGACATTTCGCCAAAACCGCGCCACACATTCTGATAGATACCGTCCATTCCGGCACCGAGTTTCTACAACGGCTTTCCGATACCGACGCAGCATCACATTATGATATTCTGCTGATTGATTACCGCCTTCCTGACATCAGCGGCCTGGATCTGATCAGGGAAATCTATCATATCCGCCACATTGACATTCCGACAGTCATCCTTACAGGAAAGGGCGATGAGGATGTCGCCATTGCGGCCCTTAGGATGGGGGTAACGGATTATGTGACCAAACATACTACCTATCTGAACAAGCTTCCTCTTGTGCTGGAAAGCGCTTGCTATAGCTTCAATCTGGCCCGTAAAAATATCGCACTGCTGGAAAGCGAGGCTCGGTACCAGTCCCTGGTGGAGCAGGTTCCGGCTATCATTTACACCGCATGCTTAGATGCAGCCGGGACTACCCAGTTTATCAGCCCCCAGATTGAACCGATTCTGGGCTTTACCCAATCGGAATGGCTGGGCAGCCCCGGCTTATGGCTCAGGCAGCTTCATAATGAAGACCGGGACCGGGTTCTTGATATGATTGCGGCAGGTAAACTGTCCGGTAAGCCATTTTCTCATGAATACCGGATGTTCGACCGCAATGGATGTATTCATTGGATAAGGGACAATGCGGTCATTGTTCTGGATAAGGCCGGGCAGCAGTTTTATCTTCAGGGTATCATGCTTGATGTATCGGAACAGAAGACGGCGGAAGCCACGCGGTTTCTCACTCAGGAAAGGCTCCGCACCATTTTTGAAAATGCGCCCATTGGAATCGCCATTGTCCAAGACGAGAAAATAGTCTTTGTCAATCCTGCCGCGATCAGTCTGTTTGGTTATAATGAAGATGAATTCATCGGGTTGCAGGCGATAATGCTGATTGCGCCGGAAGAAAGGGAGATGATTCTTCAACGCTATAATAACCGGATGGCAGGAAAACCCGAACCGGGCGTGTATGAAACCAGGGGGCGGAAACATGACGGAGAGATATTTGACATCATGATGCGGGTGGTCGGAATTCGACACCAGAATATGCCTGCGGCTCTGCTCTTTATGACTGATATCAGCCATGAGAAAAACCTGCAATTGCAACTCTTTCATTCCCAGAAATTGGAGGCGATGGGCACCCTTGCCGGAGGCATTGCACACGATTTTAACAACATTCTTAGCGCAGTTCTGGGTTATACACAATTGGCCATGGATTCAATCGAACCCGGAAACCAAATTTGTGAATATCTGCAAGAAGTTACATGCGCCGGACATCGGGCAAGGGATCTGGTGAGACAGATACTGACATTCAGTCGGAAAGGCAGTACAGACAAACACCCGCTACAGCTTGATGTGCTGCTGAAAGAAGTCTTTAAAATGATGCGCTCATCCCTGCCAACGACCATTGAGATGCGGCAGAATATCCGGATATCTCCCCAGGCGCTTCCCGGAATGATTCTGGCCAATCCTACCCAGATACATCAAGTGATTGTGAACCTTTGCACCAACGCAGGATTCGCCATGCGGGGAACCGGAGGTATACTGGAAGTGGGACTTGTGGACGTAGAACTGGATGAAGGTGAAATTTTCCGCATTCTGAATCTGACAATTGGCTCCTATCTGCAATTGACGATAAAGGATACGGGCGCTGGCATTGATCCGGCAATCCGTGACCGGATATTTGAACCCTATTTCACGACAAAGAATGTCGGAGAGGGTACAGGTCTTGGCCTTGCCGTGGTGCATGGCATCGTGGCCAATCATCAGGGGGCTATTACGGTGCAGAGCGAACTGGGTAAAGGCTCTACATTCACCATGTATTTCCCCCGGATTAAGGACGTGAAGAAAACAGGCGTGAAGGTCGAACAGCCTGTCCTGAAGGGAAGTGCACGGATTCTCTTAGTTGATGACGAAGATGGGTTGGTGCGTATGTGGACTGACCTTCTTACACCTCTTGGCTATCGGGTTTCCGGGTACATCCACAGCTCCGAAGCGCTGGATGCCTTCAGCCAGCAGCCGGATGCATTCGATATTATCATCACTGATTACACCATGCCCCGAATGACCGGAATGGTTCTGGCGAAGGAAATTCAGAATATCCGGCCCGGCATGCCCGTCATTTTGTGTACCGGACTTGGCGACCAGATGGCTCCGGAAATGCTAAAAGCCGCCGGCATTTGCGAGGTTCTCCAAAAACCGGTAGGGCTTTCAGCTATGACTGTGGCGATAAGGAACGGAAGTGCATTAATGCCGACGAAGAAAGAAGTATGAATTTTCTTTTTCACCTCTATTTTTCTACTTTCTTCTGTTGTTTTTATAGACGGGTCTTTCGATACAGGCACTTCTGATCATTCATTTCCGTATAGTCGTTTTCATGTGGTGTAAAATGAAGATTTTCTTTTTCACCCAGACATAGGATACCCAGGTGAATCAGGCTTTGATACAAAATGACATGGACCCGGTTCTGTAGTTCCCTGTTGAAATAGATCATGACATTCCGGCAGAAAATAACATGGAATTCATTGAAGGAGCTGTCTGTTACCAGGTTGTGCTGGGCAAAGACAATGTTCTTTATCAGTTCCGGCGAAAATCGCGCATGGTCATATTTGGCGGTGTAATAGTCGGAAAAAACGCCTTTTCCACCGCTTCCAATGTAGTTCAGCGTATAATCTTTCATCTTGCCAATAGGGAAAATCCCGCTTTTTGCTTTTTCCAAAACAGCATCGTTCATGTCCGTAACATAAATGCGGGACCGGTCATACAAGCCTTCTTCGCGTAGAAGAATGGACATGGACAGCACTTCTTCTCCGCAGCCGCATCCATCCAGCCAAATTCTCAAAAACGGATAGGTTCTAAGCATCGAAATGATTTTTTCCCGAAAAGTTTTAAAGCAAGCGGGATCCCGGAACATGGCGGATGTTGTGATGGAAAAATCCATCATCAACCGAGCCATGACCGCTGGATCCCGTATTACCCGATCCAGAAGCATCGTTATGGTTGGTAGAGACTCGTCTTCCATGCGTTTGAGAATACGCCGCTTCATGGTGGACAGGGCATAATTCCGAAAATCATACCCGTACCGCTGATACACGGCATCCAGAAGGAGTTTTACCTCAATCGCTTCGATTTCATTTTTGTTCATATATGTCACGGCGCATCACATCACATCACATCGCTCGTCACTGGGGCTGATTGACGATTAGTGCTTATACAGCCAAACTCGCATCAAAGACAACAACTGTTCGCTGTTTACCGGCTTGCTGATATAGTCGGACGCGCCGGCTACGATACATTTTTCCCGGTCGCCCTTCATGGCCTTGGCCGTGAGCGCTATAATGGGAATGGCTTGATATTTCAAGTCTTTTCGAATCTGCCGGATGGTTTCGTAGCCGTCCATCTCCGGCATCATGATGTCCATCAGCACCAGATCTATATCCGGAGTTGATTTTAGCAGCGCGATGCTGTCTCTGCCGTTTTCCGCATAAGAAACCCTTAGCTCATGGCTTTCCAGTACGCTTGTCAGGGCGAAAATATTGCGCATGTCGTCATCAACAATCAGAATGTGCTTGTCCCTGAACACGGTTTCCGGCTCATGCAGTTGATTCAGGATAATCTGTTTTTCCTTCGGTAGCCTGGACTCCATACGGTGCAGAAACAGCGCTGTTTCATCCAGAAGCCGGGCCTGGGACTGCTCTCCCTTCAGGATGATGGTATGAGCATACTGCTGCAAGGTACGAGCCTCATCCGGCGTCAGATCCACCGCCGTATAGACTATGACAGGCATATCCCGAATGTTCATCTCTTCGGTCATCCGGTGAAGCACCACAAATCCGCTGATATCAGGCAGTTTCAAGTCCAGGATCATACAGTCGAACCGCTGCCTCGAAAGCAAATCCAGGGCCTCCCCACCGGTACCAACGGCAGTGATCGCCACATCACAGTTACCGATGGTCCGGACGATTTCCTCCCGTTCAGTTTCGTTGTCCTCAACCACCAGCAGATTCCTGATGCCCTGGCGGATGAATCCGTCCAATTGATCGAAAGACCGCTCCAGCATCTCAGCAGGCACCGGCTTGGTCAGATAGGAAATGGCGCCCAGTTGAATCCCTTTTTGCTTTTCATCGACAGCGGAAACAATATGGACCGGTATATGCCGCAGATTCGAAATGGCCTTCAGCCGCGCCAGAACGGTCCATCCGTCCATTACCGGCAGCATGATGTCCAGAATTATGCCATCGGGTTTGAACTCGTTGGCCATGGCCAGACCAGTGTCTCCCTTGTCCGCCCACAAGACTTTGAAGCCGCGATTATGCGCCATGTCCATCAGGATGCCTGCGAATTTCGGGTCGTCTTCCATTATCAAAAGCGTCCGATCTCCAGGCTGGATCGCATAGCGGTCATCCTGCGTGGTTTCCTCGGCGTACAGGGCCGCATTTTTCATTTCTTCAGATATGGGTTTTTCCCGGCAAATAGGCGAATCAGATGCCGCTATTGGAGCAAAATCCTGGCCCGAATCATCGCCCGAATCATCGAAGGACTCACCTTCGATATCTCTCATTTTTCCTCCCCCATTCTTTGGAGCCCGGTGAATCTGTGGCAGATACAAGGTAAATGTGCTGCCCCGGCCCTCTTCACTTTCCAGATGAATCTCACCGCCCAGCATACGGGCGATTTCGCGGCTTATAGTCAAGCCCAGACCAGTGCCACCATACTTGCGGCTGGTAGTGCCATCCGCCTGCTGAAATGCTTCCCAGATAACTCTCTGATTGCCCATGGGAATGCCGACACCAGTATCAGCGACGCTGAAAGCCAGGATGGTTCTTGCGGTTTTCAGCACATCATTTTCAAAGCGCCTGTCAAACTTGGCCCGCTTGATATTCAGTGTAATGCCGTCTTTTTCCGTAAATTTAAAGGCATTCGACAAGAGATTGCGAAGAATTTGTTTTAGCCTCTGACCGTCTGTCCGGATTATGCCAGGCGTGCCTTCTATAATATTAACCGAAAAGTTCAGGCCCTTTTGCTCGGCAAGTTGTATAAAGCTTCGTTCCATGCCAGTCTTGACCTCGCCCAGCGCAATCTCGCCGAAGTTGAAATCCATCTTTCCTGCCTCAATCTTGGAAAGATCCAGAATTTCATTGATCAAATTCAAAAGGTCGTTCCCACTTCCATGAACCGTTTTGATGTATTGGAGCTGCTTGTCGGTCAGGTTTCCATCCTTGTTATCAGATACTAATTTGGACAGAAGCAACATACTGTTTAAAGGCGTACGCAACTCGTGACTCATGTTTGCAAGAAATTCGGATTTGTATTTGGAAGTGATGGCCAACTGTTCGGCCCGCTCGGCCAGACTGGCCTGCGTCAGCTCCAGTTCGCGATTTTTAATCTCCACATTCTTGCGCTGATCTTCTAACTGTCCTGCTTTCAGTTCCAGTTCCTGATTGGCTAATTGCAGCTCGCTCTGCTGTTGTTCAAGAATGCTTTGAGACTCTTTTAACGCCGATGTCTGACCCCCCAGTTCCTCGTTCGACCGTTTCAGCTCGTTCTGCTGATTCTGAAGCTCTTCGGTCAAGGATTGGGACTGCTTCAACAAATCCTCTGCTCTCATGCTGCCCAGAATCATGTTAATAACGACGCCCATGCTTTCCATAAGCTGTTCCAGAAAGGTGACATAGATGTCGCTGAAGCGGCTAAACGACGCCAGTTCCACCACCGCCATGACATTATTTTCAAAGAGAACCGGCAGGACCGCGATATTGAGAGGAGTTCCCTCCCCCAGTCCCGATGTAATTTTGATATAATCCATCGGCACATTGTTCAGGATGATGGGTTTTTTCTCGAACGCGGCCTGACCAACGAGACCCTCTGCAATCCGCCACCGGTTGGACACATTTTTCCGCTGAACATAGGCATAGCTGCTCAAGAGTTTCAGATAGGTTTCCTCTCCCACGATTTCGGACACATAAAAGACACCATGATGGGCGCTGACTAATGGAGTAAGATCCGACATGATCATTGCGCCACGGTTTCCAGATTCCGCTGGCCCTGGAGCATGCGGGTGAACCTGGCCAGATTGGTCTTCAACCAGTCTTGCTCCTCGTTGCGCTGCGTAGTATCCTTCAAGGTGCTGATCATTTGATTGACGTTGTCTTTCAGCTCCGCCACCTCTCCACGGGCCTCGACCGCTACGGACCGGGTTAAATCTCCCTTGGTCACAGCCGTGGCCACCTCGGCAATGGCCCGCACCTGGGTCGTCAGATTGGCAGCCATGGCATTGGTGTTGTCGGTCAGATCCTTCCAGACCCCGGAAACGCCTTTGACCAGGGCCTGACCGCCCAGCTTGCCATCGGTGCCCACCTCGCGGGCTACGCGGGTGACCTCAGAGGAAAAGGCGTTTAATTGATCCACCATCTTGTTGATAGTGTTCTTGAGCCGCAGGATTTCGCCCTGGGTCTCGACCGTGATCTTCTGAGACAAATCTCCAGTTGCAACGGCCGTTGTAACCAATGCGATGTTTCTTACCTGATCTGTAAGATTGCTGACCATTCGATTGACGTTTTCGGTCAGATCCTTCCAAACCCCGGAAACGCCCCGGACATAGGCCTGTCCGCCAAGTTTGCCTTCGGTTCCCACCTCGCGGGCTACGCGGGTAACCTCAGTGGCGAAGGCGTTCAACTGATCGGCCATGCGGTTGATGGTGTCCTTGAGTTCCAGGATTTCACCCCTGGCCTCGACCGTAATTTTCTGGGATAGATCGCCGTTGGCAACCGCCGTAGTCACCTTGGTGATGTCCCGCACCTGGGATGTCAGGCTTCCGGCCATTGCATTGACGCTGTCTGTCAGGTTTTTCCAGGTTCCGGATACGCCTGTGACTTCGGCCTGGCCGCCCAGCTTGCCTTCGGCGCCTACTTCCTTGGCCACTCGTGTAACCTCCGAGGCAAAGGCATTAAGCTGATCCACCATCTGATTGATGGTCTCCTTAAGCTGCAATATCTCTCCACGGGCCGTGACCGTAATCTTGCGCGAAAGATCGCCACCGGCAACAGCCGTGGTCACCTCCGCAATATTTCGGACCTGACCGGTCAGGCTTCCGGCCATTGCATTGACGTTTTCGGTCAAATCCTTCCAGACGCCGGACACGCCCTTGACTTCGGCCTGCCCGCCCAGTTTACCGTCGGTACCAACTTCCCGCGCCACACATGTGACCTCTGAGCTAAAGGCATTCAACTGATCCACCATGCGGTTGATAGTTTCCTTTAATTGAAGGATTTCGCCGCTGGCTGTGACCGTGATCTTGCGCGAGAGATCGCCTTCGGCAACGGCCGTAGTTACCTCAGCAATGTTTCGGACCTGGTTGGTAAGGCTTCCCGCCATTGCATTGACGTTTTCGGTCAAATCCTTCCAGACACCGGACACGCCCTTAACCTCCGCTTGTCCACCCAGTTTGCCGTCCGTACCAACTTTCCGTCGGTACCCACCTCCCGCGCCACACGAGTGACCTGGGCGGCAAATGCGTTTAGCCGATCCACCATCTGGTTGATGGTATTCTTCAGTTCCAGGATTTCACCCATGGCCTCGACCGTAATTTTCTGGGACAGATCGCCGGTGGCCACGGCGGTTGTTACCAGGGCGATGTTTCGGACCTGACTGGTCAGGCTTCCGGCCATCGCATTGACGCTGTCGGTCAGATCCTTCCAGACGCCGGACACGCCCTTGACATCGGCTTGACCGCCCAGGATGCCTTCTGTACCCACCTCTCGGGCCACACGGGTGACCTCCGATGCAAAACCGTTCAACTGATCCACCATGGTATTGACAATAATTCCGATGCGCTGGAATTCGCCCTTGACCGGCACTCCTTCAATTTCAAGCGCCATCTGACGGGACAGATCGCCCCTGGCCACTGCGGTGATAACCCGGCCTGCCTCCATGGTTGGCTGCGCCAAATTGACGATAAGAGAATTGAGGGATTCGATCTGAATCTGCCACCCGCCGGCCAGATTTGCTACGCTGGCCCGCTCGGTCATGTTTCCTTCCCGGCCAACCACTTCGCTGATCCGGATAAATTCATCCGTGACCCGTCTGTTCAGATTCGCCACATCGTTATAGGCTTCGGCGATTTCCGTCATCACCTTATCCCGGCTAAAATCCAGCCGGATGGAAAAATCGCCATTCACAATGGCCTGGATGGCCTGCAGCAGTACCTGCATCCGGGACGACTCGTCGCCGTCATCTGTCAATGTGACGATAGGTGACATCATTGTTGGTATAACCGGCGGCGTGGTTCCGTTCGATGATTTTTTTTTCTTTATTGACATAGGTTCCTCATATTTTGGGGTCGGTGGGGCTTATGCCCCGTTATATGGCGGTTCTGAAAGCAGTGACGAGTTTTTCTGTTTACCCGTTAGGCAAATTTCAAAATCATTAAGTTTTGATTTTAAACTAGGCACTTGCTTTAATTGGGTTGGCCGGTCAGTAAATGCAAGCATCTAATATAGACAGCACGTCTGAAAGCAACTCATTGTTTCCATGTTCAATCCGTTTGGCTTGACGAGCATGAAAATCGACCGATTTAACCTGCTCAACCATGATAAAACCTGTCAGTTTGCTGTCTTTTGGGATAGGTACATGAAAAGGGAAGGCGCGATCTGTGTTTGTTATTGGGCAAACAATGGCAAAACCGGTACTTCGGTTGAACATATCTTTGCTGACGACATAGGCGGGTCGTCGACCTTTTTGTTCATGACCAGATTGTGGATCAAATGTGACTGCAATGATGTCCCCCCTGTCTTGGGATATACGCCGCCATCTACCAAACCTCCTTGCCAACTGGCTCGCCCCAGTCAACTTCACCCGGCTGGTAGCTTTTTGGAATACTTGTCACAAGATCCTTTAGATTGTAGCGACCGCGTATCCTTTTAGCTGGCGCTAAGATCATAATGCCTTCCTTTACGCTTATATCGACCTCATCGCCGACATCAAGCTGTGCATCTGAAAGCAGGTTTTTGGAAATACGAAGCCCCTGGCTATTTCCCCATTTTTGAATTTTTGCAAGCATTACAGACCTCCCTATGTATAGCCCTTGTATAGCCAGTTCGGTGGCAATTATCAAGGGCAATTTTGAGGATAATGCGATGTTCATCTGCGAAGTCAGGTGCAACAGATGGTTAGGAGTTCGGTAACGGTTCAGCACCCTCCCAGGTCAGTGGGCATGGGTGCAACGCGCGTCGGGACGGCAGGCTTCGAGTACCTGGCGAATCTCATTGATATTGGGTGGTTTGGCCAGAAGCTGGTCGATGTTTTTCGGGATTTCGTTGTCAGCGTTCATGGTTTTTCCCCATCCGGTCAACAGGATGACCGGCGTGTCCGGTTTGAGCTGCTTAATGGCTGCCGCCACCTGACGGCCATCTATATGGGGCATGCCCAGATCGGTAAAGACCAAATCAAAAGCCTCGCCATTTTCCAGAGCTTCCCGGAACAGATTGATGCCCTGCTTTCCGTCATCCGCCAGTGTCACCCGATGCCCGTCCCCTTCCAGAAGATCCTTCATCGCCATCCGGATGCGCGCCTCATCGTCGATACACAGGGTACTGAGGCTGACAAAAGGTTGAACGGAGGTGGCGGGCCTGGGTGCGGTCTGCTGATCCCGAAATATGGGAAACACCAGAATCATTGTGGTTCCTTTTTCGGGTGTGCTTTCGAGCTGGAGTTCGCCGTGGTGCCGTTCCATCACGCCATGCACCATGGAAAGACCCAGACCGGTTCCCCGCTCGTGCTTGGTGGTGAAAAACGGCTCCAGACAACTGGCCAGCGTGGCCTCGTCCATGCCCACGCCGTTGTCCCTAACCTCCAGAAAGACACATTCGTCTCTAAAACCGGTGGCGATCCGTAACACCCCGCCCTGGGGCATGGCATCCACCGCATTGAACACCAGATTGGTCAGGGCCTCCCGAAGTTCGCTGTCGATGCCGGCAATTGGCGGCAGATCGGGTTGAAATGCGGTTTGAATATCGATCACAATTCCTTTTTGTTCCGGAATATCTTTCCATCGCGGCCTGGACAGATCAATGACCTGCTCGCAAATCTGTTTCAACTCAACCGGCTGTAGCGCCATGTCATCCTCGGGCTTGCGGTAAAACTGGCGCATCCGGTCAACCGTATGGGCAATATCTCCGGCCGCGGTTTTAATGGTCTCCAGAAACCGCCGACCCTGTGTACTCAGCCCGTCTTCCTGCTCCAGAAGCAACTCGCTATAAATGCTGATCGGCCCCAGCGCATTGTTGATGTCATGGGCAATCCCAGAGGCCATCTGCCCCATGGCCCGCAGCCGCTCCTGCTGAAGGGCGATTTTGCGGGAATGTTGCAGGGCGTCATAGGCTTCTTTCATATCGGCATACAGTTGTTTCTGATGAATGGCCGTGGCCAGGTGAGTAGCGGTATGGCGCAGAAACTCAACATCCCCGCTTTCAAATCCGACATTCTGCCTGCCGACCAACAGAATGCCTTCCAGAGTGTTTCCAACCGCCATGGGCAGGGCCAGAACATGAGGCAGTCCGTATTCAAACAGACGCTGAAACAGCGGGGGTCTTTCCGGGGAAATATCCGTGTAACAAAATCGTATATGCTCGGCAGGCCATGCTCCGCCGAAATCTTCGCAAGATATCATCCCGTCCATTTTCAGACCTGCATAGCCGGAAATATCACCCCGTTTATTTCCAATGGCCGCAACCTTCATGTTACATTCATCAGGCGCACGAAACAGGATCATGGTCCAATCGACCGGAACCTGGTTCTCCAGATGCTGAAGCACGACCGTGAAAATACTATCCAAATCCTGGCGTTCCCCCATGGTGCGGATGATATGCACCAGAAGCTCCATCCGGCCCAACTGCTGGATGAGACTGGCATTGGTGGCTACCAACTCCAGGGTTCGCTGATGTACGGTTTCTTCAAGATGCACCTCGGACTTTTTCAGCAGTTGGACTTGCTGCTGAATCTGCCGGGTTTTTCGATACATATCTGACAGAACCGCTACCTTGGCCTTCAAAATTCCGATATCGACAGGCTTTAACAGATAGTCGATGGCCTGCAACTTATACCCCTTGATAATGTCTTCTGAACTCCGATGCGCCGCCGACATGAAAATAATGGGAACGCCCCGGGTTTTCTCAGATGACTGGATGTGATGGGCCGTTTCGTATCCATCCATGTCCGGCATCTGAACATCCATCAGGATCATGGCGAAATCCAGTTGAAGCAGGAACCTTAGGGCTGCTTTCCCCGAATCGGCCAATACCAGATTGTATTCCGGACTGGTGAGAACGGCCTCCAGGGCCATCAGGTTCTGGGGATTGTCATCCACCAGAAGAATGTTGATTTTTTCTTCCATTGTCACTTCTCCTTTAATGAAATTTCGGCAAACTCGGCTTCGACCGCCATGAAGGCCTCGATCACCGCAGGGTCAAAGTGCCGTCCGGCGCCTTCCATGATTATTTCGCAGCTTTTCTCGTGGGTGAAGGCTGGTTTATAAGGGCGTTTGGACCGCAAGGCGTCATAGACATCCGATACAGCCATGATCTTGGCCGAAAGGGGGATATCCTCGCCCACCAGTCCGTCGGGGTAACCGCTGCCATCCCACTTCTCATGCTGCGAGCGGGCAATGGCGATCCCCAT
>SERZ01001327.1_pt1 | contig 14231 bp, 14 predicted proteins | sample 3171461 | NCBI WGS metagenome assembly SERZ01 (sample SAMN06051861, study PRJNA518727) | freshwater metagenome | biome: subpolar coniferous forest; feature: holomictic lake; material: water; isolation source: holomictic Lake 227, 6 m depth | place: Canada: near Kenora, Ontario | collected... | reverse complement strand
TCTTTGTTATTTTTTTGGAAACTCAGTGTCTTTCACAAGAGATGTGATTTTCTGGACGAGTATTTCGACATTGCTAATATGATCCTGCTGAACGAACAGGATTTGTCTCCTGCCGCCCGGCTGAATCTGAACCAGGTAGGATGTAGGCAGAACCGGGTTTCCGAGGCAGGAGAAAATGCTCCGGTTCTCATCTCCAAAAAGCGGATAGGGAATGGCATTTTCTTTTTTGAAAGCAATGATCCCCCTTTTTTTACTGCCGGCGCCGATGGCCACTAGTTTGACCTTGTCCGAAAGATGGGGGTTAGCATTCATTTGATGATATAGTGTCTTGAGTATGCTGATTTCATCCACGCAGGCAAGGCATTTTTCATTGAAAAGCACGATATATAGATACTCACAGCCCACATCTTCCAAAGCAAAGTTTTTTTGCTGGCCCTGGATTTTCAGATAGGCTCTGTCTGTCTCATCATACAGAATCACAAGCTGGCAAGAAGGAAATTCATCTCCACTTCCTAATTTTTTTACGGTATCTACGGATTGGGATTTGTCTGGCAAAAAAGATTTCCACCCAAAATACCCTTCCGGGAGCCGCAGGATGTTTTGATATCCCAGTCGCACAGCCCACCGGGCTGCAATGGCGCTGCGCAGTCAGGCGAAGCTTCGGCAGTAGAACACGACTGTTCGCTGTTTATCCGGTCCCAGAAGATGGATAAGAGCTGCTTCTTTTTCAGGCTTCAATTCGAGCTTATCCCCCAGATCAAACTCCAGACTTCCGGCATTGGAAAGATGTCCGTCACGATATTCATATTCGGGCCGGACATCAATAATGGTAAAGTCTTTTCCGGATTCGTAAAGGGCTTTCAACCTGGGAGCGGTAATCAGTTCATACCCATCTTGTTTGGCCTCATTCATGGCCTGCTGAAGCCATGCTGGTTCCTCCCGGCTGCCGGTTGCGGCAGCGGTCAGGAATCCAAGCACCAGAACCAGAATTGGAATCAGCGCCAAGGGATAAAACCAGACCAGAAAATTATTCCTGGTATTCTTAAGTCCAATTCTCAGCATGACAGAAACAACCTCAACTCTTTTTGACATCATCCAGCCACAGCTTGTGGTGATGCCGTGCGTAATCTTCGGGAACCGATCCGGTAAACATGGAAATAAAGGCCGGCTGCTCGCCGGCTGCAATTGATGCCATGAAGACATGAATGAGAAGACCGGCAAACACCAGCCCAACCGTGATAAAATGAATCAGGATCGCCCATTGAACCAGCTCGGTACTCGCCATGCCAATCTGGGAGAGAATCATGGTGACACCAGATGCCACAATGACTATTCCGCCAAATACTGCAGGGATGGCGAATATTTTCTGTCCTATGTTGTAAAACCCCTGATCCGGAATTACGGGGCTGAAACCAAATTTTTTAGCAATGACGCCAAGCGCCTGATACCCAAGGGTCATCTGGATTCCCTTGGCAATCAGCCACAGGAAGTCCCGATGGATATCAACGTTAAAGATTTCGCGGAAGAAGGGAATAACGTCGGATTTCAGCCGGATGATTCCATATAAGAGAAATCCGCCAGCCCAGGTAATGCCAACAATTTCATGAGCCAAAAGCAGATTTGCGCCGCCACCGAACACAATTCGCAATATCGTAGGCCATGATGTAAATGGCTGCAGGTCGTCGTTTTGGATCAGGCCCAAGCCGGTTAAAAACAGAAAAATCCAGCATCCGGCATTAAACCAGTGCATGAAAATGGACAGTCGGGTGTGACGATGGATTTGTGTTTGTGTCATGATTGCCTCGTTTCCTCATGGGATTCATCGGTTTCGGGGGCTTTGTCATTCATCAGAATCTGCTTTCCCAGCATGATCAGAACTCCTATCGCATTGAGTCCTACAATGCCCCAGATCAGGGGGCCGGCCATTTTCCACAACTGAATGGAATCAGGCATTTTGGCCTTGACCGGCCAGTTTAAGGGAGCTGTTGCAGACAGATAGTACATGTTGGGTTTGGTGTCCGACTCCTTGTTGATGACGCGAACACTTTGGTTTTTCCTTAGCAGCAAAGCCGCATCGCTTTTGGGATCGTTGATGTCTCCAAATACCCTGGCTTTTGTTGGACAAGTAACCACACAGGCTGGAAGTTCTCCGCGCGCCCGCCGTTTTTCGCAGTAATCGCATTTATCCACGATGTTTCTGGTTGGGTGCCGGTATCTGGCGCCGTAGGGGCAGGCAGGAATACAGCTTCCGCAACCGATGCAGAGCTTGGGATCAACCTTGACCGCGCCATCTTTTTCGTCTTTGTAGGTGGCTCCAGTCGGGCAGGCCTGGACGCAGGTTGGAACTTCGCAGTGCATGCAGCCACCTGGCTGAAAATGAAAGGATGCCGAGTGAACCATCCAGTCCGGCTTATTGAAATCAGGTTCGCTTCGTTTGACCCAGTTTCGCCATTTTCCTTCGGGCACGTTGTTTTCCACTTTGCAAGCCAAGGTACAGGCCTTGCAGTCAATACATACCGATGAATCAATGACCATTGCCAGTTGTTTGTTCATAGCGCTCCTTTTTTGGCCACCCGGATAAAGGTTTCATGCATGGCCATGTTGCCGGAGATATCATCGGCATAATCTTCAATCAATTCCGCAATACATGCCCCTTTTCCATAAACTCGGGTCAGTCCTTTTGAAAGCACGCCAAACCCGCTGGCCATATAGACAGTATCTTCACGAATACCATTGTTCAGGCTGACACTAAGCTCACCTTTTCCAGCATTGCTTGTTACCTCGACTCGCTCGCCATCTTTTATATCCAGTTTTTTGGCGGCCACAGGGTGTATCCACAGGGAATTGTCCGGCATTAGCTCATTCAGTAGAGCATTGTTCTGTGTGGTGCAGTGGGTAAAATAGGCATTTCGTCCCACCACAAGACGAAACTGATTTACGGGATTGGGTTTGGGTGACTGGTAAACCGGTATGGGATCAACCCCCATCTGGGCATATCGCTCATTGTAAAGTTCAATTTTTTTGGAAAGGGTTTTATAAATTTTACCCTCATAAATTCCGTAGAGCTTGCTGGGATTGTAGTAAACCCCGTCTTCCCGAATGGCTCGATCAGCGTCAGGAAGGAGTTTGAACTGCTGCTTGCGATATTCTTCCATGGTAAAGTCAAAATACTCGGTCAGCTTCATTCGGCCTGCTAACCCCTTGAGAATTTCGAATACGGGTCTGGATTCAAACAGCGCCGGAACCACCGGATCACGGGCCACCACACAGGCGCAGGCCGCCGATCCCTGAAGGCCGCTTGCCGGATCCTGGCGTTCAAGTACGCTGGGTGCGGGCAGAACCAGATCCGACATCCAGGCAGTGTCGCTCATGGCAATGTCCACGGTGACAACAAAATCAAGTTGTTTCATCATTTCGATGGTTTTCTGACGGTTGGCTGCGGACTGAAGGGGATTATACCTGTAGATGAACCAGCCTTTCACCGGATAGGGTTTTTGGTTGATGATCGCATCCCGCATGTGTTTGAAAGCGCCTTCCTCCTCAAACATCATGTGAGCCATGCCTTTGTCCAGCCGGTGTTCCGGGTTGTCGTCATAAAAAGGGGCTTCGGGAAGTTCCGGGCCGGAAAGGCCGACTTGTCTGGCTGCCAGAAGGCCGCCAGGGGAGTCCCAGTTGCCAAGAAGCGCGTTGACAATAGCCATGGATCGCCGGATCTGGGTGGAATTGACGTAATCCGAAGTTCTTCGGCCGGGATAGACGATGGCAGTTGGCGCGGCGGCGGCCAGTTCTCTTGCAATCCGGCGGATATCGGCCGCTGGAATTTCGCATTCTTTTTCAGCCCATTCCGGAGAATACTGGCTGACGTGTTCGGTCAGTTGTTCGATGCCAGAGAGTTTTTCCTGAGCGTAGGTTTCGTTGTACAGTTTTTCCGAGGTGATGACATTACTGAGGGCCAGAAAAAACGCCATATCCGTTCCTGGCCGGATGGGATGCCACTCATGGGCAAGGCCAGCAGTCTTGGTAAACCTGGGATCAAGGACAACGATTTTGCACCCGTTTTTCTTTGCGGTCATCAGGTCTATGCTGTCCGGTGTGATCAGGGCTTCAAAAGGATTTGCTCCGACAACGATGATGTATTTGGTATGAAGAATGTCTGCGAATGGCACTTCGCCAAATGTGTCCAGATAAGCCCGGTTCCGGCTTAAGAGACAGGATGATTCGTGGGTGGAGACATTATAAGAGCCAAACACTTCGGCAAACCAGTGAACAAAGAGAGATTGGGAATCCGAACCCGGCGTAAACATGACCCCGCAGCGGGTATATTTCTCGGCGATCTCCGTCATTTTGGCGGCGGCAAGGTCCAGAGCCTGGTCCCAGGAAATCCGTTCCCATTTGCCTTCCCCCCGCTCGCCTTTTCGAAGCAGCGGGTATTTGAGGCGATCTGGATCATATAGCTGCTGAATGCCGGCATTGCCGCGTGCGCAAAGCATCCCACGGGACTTCAGGAATTTTTGATTGGGATCCAGCTTGGTGATCACACCGTTTTCAACCCTTGCCACAAGTCCGCACGCATTCAGACACATGCCGCACACCGAATACATGGAGTCGGGCTTTGCAAAAGACTTCTTTGTTTCATCGGGCGTAAGTGCATACAGCACCGGCGCCTTACCGCCCACTGCGGCTGCCGCAGTGGCTGCTCCCGACCATTTCAGAAAACTGCGGCGCGAAAGCGGAGTTTCGATGGGGGATGTCATTAAATGTCTCCTTTTGTATGTGGTAGCCAGGCTAAAAAGCAAAGGCTAAAGACTGTGAATGCTGAAAACATCCTTGCACCATCAATCTTTAGCCTTCAGCCTGTCTTTCTATTTACATTTTGCCGGCGACGGCGAGTCAAACGCGTGTTCATACATGTATGCGTAAATATCGCCGATATCTTCAGGGGTCAGCTTATCCCACTCCGCCTTGCATGGAAATCCCTTATATTTGTCTTTGGCGAAAGCAACATCCCACTGGGCCTGTGTTTTGTTGGAAGGACTCATCTCCTGAGCTTTGCCGCCTTCCACATGACAATCGCGGCAGCCTTTTCGAAAAGTTGATTTCCCTTTCCGGCTGTTGCCTTTGTCTGTTGCCAGAAGGCTGCCTGCAAAGACCAAAACCAGCACCAGTGAAGCAAGGGTCATAATCGTGCGTTTCATTTTTTTCTCCTTAAAAATAGTGTTTGATTGGGTGTGGCTAAAAGCGAATGGTTGCCGACAAGTACGCAACCCATACTTTGTCGATGATGGCATTCAGCGAATCAAAGGCCGTGGCGTCCGTGATACTGATGGGTTCACCCAGTGGATTGCCGCTGCCGGTATAGTCATAATCGTAATACTGGCCGCCAAGTTTTACAAAGAAATTGTCTTTATAAATGGGCTGAATATAATAACCTTCAAAAACCTGTCCTCTGGCAGCCAGCTTGCTGCCGACCAGGGAATCTTCGGCACCGGTGAAATTGAACCAGTATTTGGATCCCCAATTATATTCCAGACCCAACCTGGCTTCCAGTGGCATGGGGAAAATTGCACCGGCATAGATACCGTAACCATCCCTGGACTGAAGATCGCCGTTTGAACTCAAAAGGCCCTGTCCCAACAGTGCATAATAAGGATTTTTGGATATCTGGGAAGGGCTGGTATGGCTCCAGGATGGGGCTAAAAACAAATCAATATTGGCCAATTTTTCACGCAGATTGGTCTTTAAAAGCAGGGATGCGGCATCCCAGTCGCCGATATTCGTGGATGGCTGCATACGGCTGATGTATCCGCCGCTGTTTGGCGAAAAATTATATCTGTTATTGCCATCTATGGAAACAATAAACGGCATGACCGTAAGCCCCGTAAATCCGTCGGTAACATCCCAGGCATGAGCGTAATTAAAAACAGCGCTGGTGGCTTCATTGTCAAAGAGGTCAGCGATAAAGCCGAACATGTGAACATCATTCACGTCAGAACTGCTGGTCATGGAATAGCTATTGCCCCAGTCGCCTTCAAAGCCGACTCCGTAGCAAAGTTTCAAAGCCTGACCCGAAATGCCGGTTACATCTTCCAGACCAAAGTTCAGGGATGCACCGTCAAACTGCCAGTTGATGATGGTGGCCAAGGGAGAGCCGCCTTCCATACTGTAGTTGCCATATTCCTGCGGCGGGCCTTCGGTTGAGGGCCGTCTTCCAAGTGAAAAGTTGATGGGAACGCTGCTGACATCCTGTTTGTAATTGAAATAGGCCCGCTCCACATGGACTACATCCCCATGGGGAAGACTGGAGGTATTGCCATCAAAGGTAACATCCCCCAGGCTGCCATGATTGAACTGAACGCCGGAGCTGTCTCCCCACACTTTGTAAGCGGCCAGTCTGCCTGCAAAATCCAGATGGGAGTTGACCGTGGCTTTCATGTTCATGCGAAACCGGCTGGTGTATATGATGTCATTATCCGCGTTGTAGCTGTTGGGTGGTGGGACCATGCCTGCCGCTTTCATGCCGGCCATGGCTTGCTGAATCTGCTGCTGGGTCGCTCCGTTAAAACCTCCCTGTGAAGAGGGGATGAAAAACGCATTGACCATCGCCGGCGGCGCTATGCGAACATCTTCGTAATGAATTGACTGGGCCTCTGATCTCAGATCCACGCCAAAGGAAACTTTATCGGATGCCGTGTGCATTTCCGCCTTGTTCAGGCGCTTGTCCATTTCCTTGATTTCGGTTTCTCCACCGACACTTTGTTTTTCCACCTTGTCCAGTTTTTCCTGTAAGGTTTTCATCATCTCGTTGAGCGTTTTTAGCTGTTTTTTCATATCTTCCACATCATCAGCCGGACTTGCAGTTGGAAATCCCATCATCAAAAAAAATGAAATCAGGGCAACCGTAAAAATTCTGCGAGTCACTGTTCTTACCGGATTTTTTTTCTTCATGTCCACCTCCTGTTAATCGTTTGTGTTGTTTCTGGGAAGCCAGCAATAAATATGCCAGAGTGCAAAAATGGAAGGACGAACGCCCGCAAGTGCTGAGCTGTTACGCTTTTGGGCCTGAATCCTTATGGATAAACGCTGCTTGATCAAACGCGCATTAATTGCTATGTTAACAGGTATTAACTTAACAGGGTTACAGATGGGTTGCGGAACGGCAACCGCAGCGAGCTTGATAACACTTTTCAGGAATGAGCATAAGGAAAGCGCAGATTGTGGCGGCTTGAAGTATAACTCGTAAAAGGACATTGAAATTATGGACATCGCCAAGTACTGGAAAACCATTGTTGATACCCTTCAGGACGGTCTCATGGTTGTCGATTCCGGTGGCAATATTGTCGCCGTGAACCCGGCGGCCGAAAAACTCACCGGTTATTCGGCGGTAGAGTTAATCGGAAACAATTGCCGTGGGTTAAACTGTACGGGTTGTGATGTCTTTGACCAAGGCGTTGGCGAAAAATGGTGCAAGCTTTTTTTAAAGGGTGAAACCCGGGCAAAGAAATGTGTTATTGCTCGAAAGGATGGGCGGTCGGTCCAAATTATCAAGAACGCCTCTGTGCTGATGGACTCGGACGGATGTGTAATTGGAGCAGTGGAAACGTTTAAGGATATGTCCGATATTGTTCGTCAGCAACAGGAAATCCTGTCTCTCCGCAAAACCTTTCATGTTGATGATGGATATCAGGGAATATTAGGACAGTCCCCAGTTATGCAGCGGCTGTTTGAACTTATCGAAATCGTCGCCTTTTCGGATGCACCGGTGATGATTCATGGTGACAGTGGTACAGGGAAAGAACTGGTTGCAAGAGCCATCCATGACGTGAGCTTACGGCGCAGCAAGTCGTTTGTCAAGGTAAACTGTGCAGCCCTGAATGAAAATCTTTTGGAAAGCGAACTGTTTGGACATGTGAAGGGCGCCTATACCGGTGCAGACCGGTCGCGGGCTGGCAGGTTTGAAGCGGCTCACGAGGGAACTATTTTTCTGGATGAAATCGGTGATATTCCATTAAAAACTCAGGTCAAACTGCTGCGGGTTCTGGAGGAAAAGGAAATTGAGCGGGTGGGAGATCATAAGAGTATTCCGGTCGATGTCCGAATCATTTCAGCCACCAACAGGGATCTGGACGAATTGATCAATCAGGGTATTTTCCGGGAAGACCTATTTTTCCGAATCAACGTGTTTCCGCTGTACTGTCCTGCGCTTTGCGAACGAAAAGAAGATATTCCGATGATTGTTCAGAATTTTATTGAACACAACATGAAAAAAAGCGGTAAAAAAATTCTGGGGCTTACCTCCGAGGCCATGGAAAAACTTATGGCTTATTCCTGGCATGGAAATGTTCGGGAACTTCGCAATGCCATTGAATACGCATTTGTGCTGTGTTCCAGCGGGTGGATCGAGGCCGGGCATCTGCCCGTGAAAATCGCCCATCCGGAAATCAGGGCGACAAAAATTTCCACAGAGCATCCGGAAAATACGCAAAAGCGGGAGCAGTTGATTCGAATCCTTCGTCAGGTCAGTGGCAATCAGTCCGAAGCCGCGCGAATTCTGGAAGTGAGCAGAGTAACGATATGGAAACGGATCAGGAAATATGGAATTGATGTTCATTCGGAGATTTTTTCTCCGTGATGTCCCGATAAAACTTCTTTGCTTAAAAGGGACGTGAACCCGATTCCATGTTTTGACGTGATAGAAAAGCATGGGTGCATATACTGCGAATTGGCATAATTTTGCGTTTTTGAACCCCCACCCCGGCCCTCCCCCGCTGGGAGAGGGAGTTTATTGAAAATGCAGATTATGCCTGTTCGCAATATAAATGGCTGGCGATGATTTCCACCGGGTGCATAATCGGTTTGCGGCTGAACTGGGACATCTGCATGGCGCATGTCGGGCAGTCGGTTACGCCTGCATCTGCGCTGGAGGCATTGAGTTGTTGAAGCATGTCCGATCCGATGGCAAGGCTTAAATCGAAATGATCCGCCGACAGGCCCCATGTACCGGCCATGCCGCAGCAAGGGGTTGCGGGATGCTCAATGACAGCACCCTTGAGGCCGCAGAGCAAAAGACTCGAACTGTCTGGCTCCGGCTGAACTTTTAAATGACAGGGGGCGTGATAAAAAAGGCGCATCCTGGATGGCTCTGTTCGCAGCCGTTCGGAATAGCGATTGATCAATCTGCTGATGTGAATCAGTTTTTCTCGAACGCTTCGCACAAAGACAGAATCACCCAGAGAGCTACTCTCCTGCATCAGGGCAAGCCCGCAGGATGAACAGGAGACCGCAAGATAATCTGCAGACTCAATCAGTTGGCCCCAACTGAGAAAATTTGCTTCGATTCTTTCCCTAGCCTGTTGGATCATACTTTTTGCCAGCATGGGAAGTCCGCAGCAGTGCTGCTTCGGAGTCAGCACGGTCATTCCCATTGAGTTCATTACCGAAATTGCGGCTTTTCCGATCGACGGACGCAGGTATGCGGCGTAACAACCGGCAAAATAGAGAACCATTGGCGATCCGTGGCCGGAGTTGAATGGGATTTGCTCAAAAAGATGGCTTTTGGCAAAAGGCGGCAGGCTGCGGCGCGAAGCGATGCCGGTGACTTTCTCTCTTAGAGTTTTGACCGCTGACATATCCAGAATAGGAGTCACTATACTGGAGATTTTTCCTGCGACCTTTCCTACACGCTCGGCGCCGACAACAAGCTTTTCATGAAAGGATGTGCCAAAGCGCAAAATGGCTGCTGCACGGGCCTCCATGACCATTTTGGGAATATTAACTCCGGACGGGCATTCATGAAAACAGCTCTCACAAAAGATGCAGCGCGAAATGACATGTTGAAAGGTCTCATGATACAGCAGACTGCTATCAATGGCGCCGCTTATCAGCAGTCTCAGGATATTAGCTTTTGCTCTGGGAGCCGCTGATTCCTCCCGTGTGACTTTGTAAACCGGGCACATTCTCGTGACGGAAGTAACTGTGGTGCATTTGGCGCAGCCGTGACATTTTTCGATCTCGCTTACGAAACCTTCCGGCCACAACAACTGCTTTTCCGGCAGGTCCGCCGTGATATAATAGTTCGGCCCATAGCGCAGGTCCTGCGTCAATTGGTCCGGATTATCGGATGTGATGATATCCGGATTAAAGCGATTTTTGGGATCAAGCAGGTTTTTGATTTTCAGAAAATGCTGAAATATCTTGGGATACTGGCGCTTGATGTAAGCACTGCGAAGCCTTCCATCCCCATGCTCCCCGGAAAAAGAGCCACCAAGGGAATGTACCAGATCAAACACTGCATCTGCAATGGGCTTCAGCTTTTTGACATCGTTCGGGTCCTTCAGGTTCAAAAGTGGCCGGGTATGCAGCAGCCCCTTGGCAATGTGTCCGTAAACCACAAAAGGGACTTGGCATTGGTTAAGAATCAAATAGATTCCCCTGAAATAGTCCACAAGCCTGTCGGTAGGAACGGCGGCATCTTCAATCAGGGCCAGGATTTTTTTCTGGCCTTTCAGTTTGTAGAGAATTGGGACAGCAGCCTTGCGAACAGCCCAGAAATTTTCCTTTTCCAGGGATGTGACGGCGATATGGGAATTTTGCGTGTATCCGCGGGATGTCAGAATCAGCCTGGCCTGATGACATAGGTTCATGCAGGGTTCAGGTGTTTGAGAATCAAATTCTATTAGCAGAACGTTGTCTATGTCTTTCGGAATATGGTCTTTGAGCCGTGGATCATGTTCCATAGCCAGATTCAGCAGGGACTTGTCCATGATCTCAATGCCGGACGGACTCAATTGCAGAATTTCCTGAACAGCGCGGGCGGAGGATAGAATATCTGTGAAAAATGCCACAACCAGGGCATCATGCGCAGGTTTGGGCAAAAGCCGAAATTTCAGTCGGGTGACAACTCCCAGTGTGCCTTCTGCGCCGGCAAACAGCCGGGTCAAGTCCAGGCGGCCATCTCTGACTAAACCCCTCAGGTTATACCCTGCGGTATTACACCGGATGTCCGGATATGCGGACTCGATATCTGCACGATGGCGGTCATACAGATCGAAAATTCCCCTAAATGGCTCGGGTAGTCTCTGATAATGGGTGTTCAAAATATCAGAAAGGACAACTACATAGCCTGTGCTGAGCACCACCTCTGCATCCAGAATGTAATCGGCGACATTTCCATATTTTACCGAATGTGCGCCGCTGGCATTAGTGGCATACATGCCGCCAAACGAGGCGTATTCGCCGCTGGAAGGGTCGGGCGGGAAGAAAAGCCTTGATTCCCTCAGGACAGCATCCAGCTCTCCCAGCCGGTATCCTGGCTCGCATTCCATCCAGTTATTTTTGATATCAAGATGAAGGAGGCGGTTCATGTTTTTCGAAAAATCCAGAACAATGCCGTTTCCCAGAGCCGACCCGCAAAGACCACTGCCGGTGCCGCGGGGGTGGACCGAGAGCCTGTTCTCGCCGGCAAAGCGAACCGTTTGAATCACGTCCTCAACTGATGAAGGATAAACCACTGCCGCCGGTTTGATTCGGTAAATACTACCGTCCGTGGACAACAGCCCGGTTCTAATAGGGTCCGTGAAGACCTGTCCTGCAATCCTGTCCTGAAGGGATTCAATCACGGGGAATATCCTTGAGGTCCCCTGCATAAGCTATTGACCTCCAATTGATTCGTGTTTTACTCCATCACGCCCAGCCCACTATAGCGAAAGAAAAAGAACCCGACAAAGTCGAAGAAAAATCGTTCCAGAATATCTTTCCAGGGGGAATCATAATCGAGCTGATCAGACATGAAAAAAACTCCTTTATTTAAAAATATGTTATAATTTTAGATGTATTCACAGTTTCAGTCAAGTAACAAAATAAGGGACGGGTATTGATATATTGATTGGTATGGTTTTACCGACACATAAGAAAATTTCGGGTTGTTCTGCATCTTGAACGGCCGATCATGCCATCAACATTATCTCAGCGTCCATTCGATAATTCCAGGTTGCAGCAGCAAGATTAAACATTTCATCCATACAATGTAAATGTGATTGACTCAAGGAATTTACCCAGATAGTCTCTCTTTGGAAAAGAGAGACTATTTTACCGTTTATTGATAAAAAGCGGATGGGCAAAGGCTTTGAGTTGTACAGCCTGACGAAAGAAAAAGAGCTGGTTTACTCTTTGTTGAAATCACCTTTCAGTTAATGACTTTGAGTAGAGGATCAAGACAATGACCGAAAAAGAGACAGTTACAAATCATGCAAATAATTTGCGTCAACAGGCGGAGGAAAAAGTTTCCTGCCGATATGTTTGTCTCTGCCTGGCGATTTTTCTTATACTGCTGTACCCGCTTTCTGCGGCTGCAGCCGACAAGGTGCGCCTGCAGCTCAAGTGGCGGCACCAGTTCCAGTTCGCCGGGTATTACGCAGCCCAGGCTACCATTGCATGAACGGCCGCGTCAAACGCCAATGTATTGACGCCAAGAAATGCTCCGCAGAGCGCAGAAGCGGTGCATCCCAGGTCTGTGACTCTCGGCATCATGGCATGACCGTTCTTCACTTTTACAATGATATTGCTGGAAACGATAAAATCGGTATCCCCGGTGATACAGACTACAGCACCATGAGCACTGTTTAATTCCCGTGCGGCATCCACCGCGGATTCTGAACCCGATATACTATCAACACCTTTCGAGACCAATCCGGTTTTCAAAACCGGGTCGGTCTGCGCGATAGCCATAATTTCAGAGGCATTCCCCCGAATGATGGCGACAGACGCAACGGAAAGAAGCTGTCGCGCCGTTTCCGTACGATACGGGGTTGCGCCCGCGCCCACCGGATCTAAAACGATTGGCACGCCGCAGCTTTTTGCCTGAAGCATGGCTTTTTGCATGGATTGAATCCACTTTTCACTCAACGTTCCAATGTTGATCACAAGCGCTTTGGCAATCCCGACCATGTCGGCGACTTCCTCTTGAGCATGCGCCATCACCGGAGATGCACCGAGAGCAAGCAGCGCATTTGCAGTCGTGTTCATCGCCACATAATTGGTAATGTTATGAATCAGAGGCGCCTGGTGACGAATTTCGAGTACATCCGCCCAGACAGATTGTGCAGTTATCTTCATGCGAAAAATTCCTTTGATTAAAGACGTTTCATCGCGCACCATTCACCGCACATGGTGCATGGCAAATCACGATTGCAGCCTTAAGCTTTTGGATTTCATTTGCGAAATCACAACTCGCCGGAGATTACATTTATTAATTGAAAGAACAGATCGGTTTGGATATACTGTGGTTCATTCGTGCTATCTTGACTCTGATTCCATGTTGCGATAATTGCACGTTTTTGGTGCATCAGGTTCAAGTTAACCTTATAATGGATTTTTTATGATCAGATGTCTATCGTACTTGAAAGGAGAATAAGGATGCAAAAACAATTGAGGAATTGGTTACGACAGGTTTTAGGCGCAGTCCTTTTATTGGTATGTGTTGGGAGTTTCACCTCGCAAACATAGGGGTCCGATATTGCCAATGTCAAAAAAAATGGCGTGCTACGGAACTTGGGTGTACCCTACGCCAATTTTATCACAGGCAGCGGAGATGGTTTGGATGTGGAATTGATGCAGTTATTTGCTCGTCATTATTGCGGTGAAGACGCCACCGGCAAACCCTGCCAGGAGGCGAACCTGGAAAACGTTTTTATCAAATTAACCGGTCGCCAATTGCGGGAGTAACGGATGCGATTTAAACGTCTATGGGCCATGTTTACAGCCAGAAACCTGGAGTTTTTCCGGGATCGTGCGGCATTCGGCTGGAATTTCCTGTTTCCTTTTTTGATTATTGCAGGGTTTGGCGTTGTTTTTGGCGGTAAATCCATTTCAAAATACAAAGCCGGGGTGTTTCCCGTTGAATCTCCCATGTCCATCCATCATCAGGTCGAAATTCCCGAAGGCTTTCAATCCTCAAAATATGTGGAATTTGTTGGTGTCCCATCCCTGGAAGCCGGGCTTGCGCTTTTGAAGCACCATAAATTACTGTCTGGATTGGGTCTGATGCTATTTTTTCCTTCGAAGTGGCTGGACATTATCTGTATCTGGCAGTGGTCTTTTTTCTGGGATGTCTCAGCCTCACTTCCATGGGGCTTGTATTAGCATCCAGGGGAACCAGCGAGGAATTCACCAGTGGGGTCCTGAATTTTATCTCCTGACCCATGATGTTCTTGTTCGAGGTCTGGTTTTCCATTGAA
>SERZ01001322.1_pt1 | contig 14259 bp, 13 predicted proteins | sample 3171461 | NCBI WGS metagenome assembly SERZ01 (sample SAMN06051861, study PRJNA518727) | freshwater metagenome | biome: subpolar coniferous forest; feature: holomictic lake; material: water; isolation source: holomictic Lake 227, 6 m depth | place: Canada: near Kenora, Ontario | collected... | reverse complement strand
CGGAATGGGCGTGTTGCTCAGGACGCTGTCGAGCAAGCGCCGGGTGTGTTCATCGAAATCAGTTTGGAGGTCTTTGTTATCGTAGTCGATGAGGGCCCTCATTTCCTGCGTTTTGGCGGCGTGTTGGAGCAGTTTGCGTATGGGCTCCGGAATTTCTTCCGGCTGAAAATGGGGCAGTGCGGCACTCAAGGCCGCCCAGTTCCAGTTTGCGATGGCCGCGAGGCAAAGCTGTTGCAGAAAGCGCGCGCGATATTCGGTCTGGTTAGGGTTTTCGTCTGGCTCCGGTTCGGGGATTTCAATGACTAGGGTGGTTAGGCTGTGGTGGTGGAGCCAGCTCCGCAGGTTAATTATGGTGCGGTGGCTGGCCGTTCTGGTTCGCTTGGTAGGTTGGTTGACCATCACGAGTTTTTCGTTCAGGCGCACAGCTACCAATCGTTTGGTTCCGATGGGGCCGTTGCCGTGCCATATACGGAAGTTGTCGAGGTAGTACAGGCCGGCGCCCGGAACGGCCGTGCGTTTTAGCTCGTGCGCGGTTCCCCAAACCGCGGTTTGGCCCGCGCAACGTGCGGAGACCTGGGCGATATCGATGCCGGCGTTGGCGAGGCCGGCAGCTTGGTGCTTCCAGCCGAAGCTGGCGGTAAGCGGGCCCTGGGGGTCGAAGCTGGTGTGGAGCCAGGCGGCTTGGAAGTCGGCAAGGTGTTTAAACCGTTGCCGATATTTGGGGCTGAGCTGCGCCACGGTTTGTGGTGCCAGCAGCCCGAACAGAATGATGGCTTTGTTATTGGTATTTTGTTCCGCAGCCTGCATTGGCGTAAGTCCGTTTTCCAAGTGGCTGGTGAACGGTTCGCCGGGATTGCCCAGCCAAGCCCAGCGTTGGAGCGGCAGGCAATGGGAAGACCAATGTCCGCGCCGGATGTATTCGCAGCGGTGCAGCAGGTCGGGCATGTTTTGGCGGAAGTTGCTGCGCAGCGCTGCCCAGCCGGGTTCGTCTAACAAGCTTGTGTCGGCCTTGCGTTCGAGCAGATAAAAGTGCCGCGTGATGGGTTGGAGCGCGGGGTTTCCGACGTGGCGTTGTAGGACCGATCGTAATTGCGCGATGTCTTGTGGTTCCCAGGAATGCCAGTCCCAACGGTGGCCGCACCAAGTGTATTGGGCGATGCGGGCAGCCAGTGCGATCGCCTTTTCCGAGGTTAGGAGCAGGCTGGTTTCCGCCGCCCGGATGGCATAAAAAGGGGCGTCGGGGATGGCGAGCTCCAGCTGCTGCACGTCGGACAGCTCCTGGGTGTTAGCTACGGTTTCGATGTAATTCGCCGCGGTGGCGGCGGACGTGGCGAGCGCGGAGGTTAGTTCGATTGAGTGGCTGTGCATGGCGGAGGAAGGTGGGGCGGGAACTGATTCCCGCCCCACCTTCCGTTTGGGTTATTCGACCTTGAGCCAGGTTTCCTGGTGGTTGATGGGAGCCCCGGTGGTTGCGTCGCGGGTGGGTTTGCGGATGTGGTAGGGGACGGGACCATTGGAGATGCCCAGGTAGAAGGTTTCCGTTGTTTTATCTTTGTAAGTGACGGTGAGCTGTTGGCCTTCTTTGCCGATCAGTTTCGGATGTAGGGCGGCCTGGCTGTGCCAATCCTGGTGGAGATGGAGGTTGCGCGCTTTTTCTTTCAGGTGGCGGTAGACCGCAAAGATGTGCTCGGATTCACGCGGTATGGGGTCGAGTGGTTTGTTTTCGACTTCCAGGCAAAGCCGTTCGGTAATGAGCAGCAGATGCTGGTGGGAGTAGACTTCGCCGTTGGTGAGGTGGAGGGTGTTGTTGTCGATATGCCGGCCGATCAAGCCGGGCTGGTGGGATGGTATGATATTCGGGTGCTCGGGGCGCCAGGGAATGGCCGCGTCGACTCCTTTGCTGATCGCGACTGCGAATTCGTGGACCCGCGCTGGCAGATTTTCCGGCTGGATGGTCCAGTCGTTGATGGACCAGTAGGCCAGTTCGTTGCCGTACTTGGTGACGATGCGCAAGTATTGTGGCTCCTTTTTATTGGGAGTGCTTTGGTAAGCTGTATATTCCCCGGGGACGGCGCCGGTGATGATGTATTCGGATGCAAGTTTGTGTTGCATGATTATGATTTTGGTGGGGTAGTTCTTTGGTTTTGCGTTTATGTCGGTTACTTGGTTAGTAGTGGGGAGTTTGTTCTGAGCGGAAGTGGGTACAGCTGGGTATGCGGCTGCGCCCGGTGGGAAAGCAAAGCGGGTCGGGATAACAAGAAGGGAGCCACGTGGTGGCTCCCTTGCGTTGTTGCAGATGGGGGTGGGGGGCGGTTAATTGGCGGTTTGCGGCGCTAGTTGGACGACAATCGTTTGGGTTTTGTCCTGGTGACTCGGATACCAGATGAGGACGTGGTCCCCCGCCTTGAGCGTCTCATCAATAGCGATCGGGCTGTTCTCGTCGCTTTTGAGGTTTAGCGTTAGGGCAACGCTGTCGCCGTCGGGCTTGGCTTGCGCTTCCAGGACCCAGGTGCTGATGGGGGTATGGTCCGCGATGACGGTTTCGCGCGCGTTCCAGCCGGATTTGTCGGGGAAAGTCCAGAATTGGGGAAAGTTTTCGGTGATGGTGCCTTTGGTCAGGTTATCGGTCTCGCCCTTCTTTACGACTTTGGCCCCACTGGGTTTCGCCACTTTTTCTTTCACGACCCGGGTGACCACGATCACCCGAGTGGCGCTGCCCTTGAACTGTCCGTTTAGTCCGGAGAGGAGAATGGTCCGGAAGTTAAGTTCCCGCGGTTCGATGTTTGTTTCGGTGCCGGTTTGCGCAGTTGGTTTGTTGGTGGTGGCCGTTTCCAGCGCTGCGTTGGTGCTGGATAGCGCCGTCGCCAACGGCTTCAGTACGGGTTGCTTGTTGGTGATGAGATTCTGCGGTTTGGTCTCTTTGATGTCCAGTTGGGCCAAGGGGGTGTTGGCCTCGAGGTTGCTCGGGCTGGGCGCGGGTTTGCGGTATGCCTTCGGGGTGAGGCTGGCGGCGGAGCCGGAGTTGGTGCCCGCCTTTTTGGCGGGCGTTTTGTAGGTGGCTGTGGTTTGGCCCATCGCTGTAGTGGCAGCCAGGAGCATTACGGGTAGCAACAGAGCTTTTATTGACATATTTTGTTTATTTGCGGTTAACGGCGTCGATATCGGTAATCAGTATAGACGGTAAGGGGGTTGCCGTGCTGGTGGCTCTGCTTGTCCGGTAGGCCGCGTGGGCTATTGGAACGAAACGATGTCGCTCAGCCTGATAGTGTGAAACTCGATGCTGTTGTCTTTCTTGGGGAAGCAGTTGATGCTGTCGCCGTTGTAGCGGTCTCCGATGTCGCACGCCACGAAGACTTTGGCTTGGGCGGTGTGAAGGTAGAGGTCAGTTTTGTCCGTCCGCAGTTTGGCGCGGAGGGCGGCGTGTAATTGTCCGGCCAGCTGCTCGAACCGGCTCATGCAGTTTGCGGAAACGGTGCGGTTTTCTTGTATGGCCGTGAGGATTTCGCTGTCCAGCGCAGCGCGGGCGTCGTGCAGGCGGTCGATGAGTTCGTTGTTGCTTGGGTGCATTTTGCTGTCCGGGGTCTGGGTCTGGCTAAGGTAAAATCTGCTGGTTGTTCTATTCACTTGTCCTGTCTTTTTCCTAATCCCCCGGCAAGCAAACGAAGTATGCAGCGGGCGTCTCAATTTGTTGCGGGTTAAGCAACTGCCAAAGAGTGTGAGCCGGTATTGGGTCGCAATCGCTGGAGCGGGTGCTTGAGTATGTGGATGGCTTGTTCCACCTGTTGCGGGGTGGTGAACCGGCTGAGGCTCAATCTTATGGCGCTGCGGGCTTGGGTCGGGGTGAGGCCCAGCGCCAGCAATACGTGGGACGGCGTGGTGGCTCCGGTGGCGCAAGCGCTGCCGCTGCTTGCGTAGAGTTCCTGGTCGGAGAGCTGTTGCAGGAGGGTTTGGGCGTCGATTTGGTCGAACCGCAGGTTGGTGGTGTTAGGCAGGCGCGGTTCACGGCCGCCGTTGCGGTGCGCGCCTGGGATATTTTCCAGGATGCCTTGCTCCAGCTGGTTGCGCAGCTGCTCTACCATTAGGTTGTCCGCCAAATGCGCGGCGGCCTGTACCGCACCGTGTGAAACAGTACGCCTTGCTTTTGGCAGATCTGGCTGGCTTCTTTGATCGGGAAAAGCGCGCCGGTTTCGTTATTTGCCATCATGATGGTGACGATGGCGGTTTCCGGCGTAACGACCGCAGCCAGGTCGGAGAGTGCCAGGCTGCCATTGGTGTTGACCGGCAGGTGCGTAATCCTTACGCCTTCGGTCGCGAGCTGCTGGCACAAAGCGAGGATGCTGGCGTGCTCTACCTGGGTGGTGACAATGTGGCGTTTTCCGGTGGTGGCCAAGGCGCTGCGAATGGCGGTGTTGTTGCTTTCCGTGCCGCCGCTGGTGCGGCAGTTGCGTTAAAGCGAGAAAACGATATCGATCGCGTTGGCGGGCTGTTGTAGCTCGGGCAGCGCCAAACAGTAATCCCAGGCCTGGGCTCGGGTGGGCAGGTCGGGTGCGGCAGCGATAATGGCGGCAATTTGTTGTTCGTTAAATAGGCGGCCTGGGCAGACGTAATTGTAAGCGAAGTGCTCTTGGCGCAGGTTGAACTTCACGAGGTCGAGGATGCTGGCGTTGAGGAGCCAGTTCTCGGTATTAAGCGGGTGGACGGCTTGGAGCGAAACGGCGCGCAGGCTGGTGTCGATCAGGCTCAAAATGTGGCGGATCCATTGCGGTGCCATACTTAGGGGTGGCGGTTGGTTTTCGAGGTCGCAAGCAAAGCTGAGGTTGGCAACTTGTTGGTCGACGCGGTTTTGGGCGGGCGTGTACCATAAATCGATGAGGTGTAGTTTGTCGGCGGGTAGCAAATCGATTTGCGTTCTGTTTTGGTGGGGCGGAGGGTAGTGCGGTGGTGTGCCGTCGGCTTTGACCCAGGCTCCCGGCAGTGTGGTGCTTAGCCACGTGGCGTTTTCGAGTTTGGTGCAGAGTCGGAAGAGGTTGCGGTTTTTGGTGATCACGAGGAGGCGGCAGTCTTTGTCTCCGTTTTCGCGTATGATTTCTTCGATGGGTTCCCATTGGCTGCCGCTGGGATCCGTGCGGTACACAATTGAATTGCTGGCGATTTTTTCGAGCCATTCGCGATACCACTTAGTAATCAGTTTGGTTGGTTGGCGCACGCCCGGGAGGGAGAGGGTTTGGGCTGCTTTCTGCCTCGTTTTTCCGTCGAGCCCGGCGTCGAGCCCCGTCAGGTCGATAGCGGGCGCAACTGCGACCGGGGGTAACTTCGCTTTTTCTGCAGGCATCGGCAACTGCGACCAGTAGGTTCCTAACGTTTCGTTTAGCCATTGCAGGCTGCCGGCGGCGCGCGCCTTTTTTTCGGTGGCAATGATAAGCGCGTGGAGCTTGTTTTCGAGCTTGGTGGCCGGGGTGCTGCGCCAGTCGTCGGCCTCTTCGTCGGGTAGCTCATTGGTAGCCAGGCCGGTTTTGCTGCCGCTATTTGCTTGGGTGCCATCGACCCGGTGGAAGTTAAGCTTCGGTGTGGTGGCCAGCAGATCGCTGATGCGAATGGTGTGTGCGTGGTCAATCAGTTTCATGGCCTCCAGCGGGGTTAAGCGACTAAGACGCTTGGAGGATGGGCACCATGCGGACTTGTTTTCATCGGTGTCGGCATGGTGCATGTAATTGATCAAGGCCTGGGCGATCGGTAGTTTTTGCAGGACCAGGGTGGCAATCAGGTCGGCGCATTGGTCCCGCGCGTCGGCGGCGATGCTGAATTGCAGGAAGTTCACTGCGGTAAGCCAGGGGAGTTGTTGTAGGAGGTTGGGCAAGGTGGTCCCGCTGTCGTTGTCCACCCTGATTTTGATGGCGCCGTCTTGGTGGATGCGGTTGGGGTCTTCCAAGGTGGGCCAGCAGTCGGCGCGGACCAGGAGTTGCGTGTCTTTTTGCAGGTGTTGTAGGTAGTGGTCGCGCTTCCATATGTGTCCGTGGGCGGTGGCGCAAAGATTTTCGCTTTGCCAGACGATGCTGGTCAGCCCGTAACGCTGGCCGGTGATCGGACAGTCGTAGTGTTTGGGCTCGGTGGGTTCCAGCTCCGCCATCGTCTGGTAAAGCGCGTCGAGGTCCTGTTGTTTGATCCCGCGCAGGGTGGCGCCGGTTTCCATGATGAAAGCTTGTTTTTTGGTTTCGGCGCTGCGCGTGGTTAGGCGTTGCAGCAAGACTTTGGCGTGTTCGCGGACGGCGGGGTCGGTCAATTGTGCGAGGGAAAGGTGGTCCATATAAAAGGCGAAAGCCGCGGCACGAGCGGACGTCGTAGCGCGGCTGGAGTTTGGTTGGAACTGCTGTTTTAGCGTCGGCTCAGCCAGAGTGAGACCGGGAAATGATCGGTGTAGAGAGCGGGTTCTTTGTTGTGGCGATGCTTGTTGATGCGCAGGTCCGAAACCATTAGTCCGCTTTTTCCCGTATAGAGGCTTGGGGAGAGGATCATCCGATCAAAGTAGCCTTGCCCATGCGTTTTGAAATCAGGGAGTTGGGCGACGGTGAAGAGGTCGCGCATGGGGGGCTGGGCTGCCTGCAGGAGGGCGATATCGCTGCCCGCTGTGCCCGGCGGTGTTTTTTCGTTGAAGTCGCCGAGAATGAGAATATTGGCGTTGGGATCTTTGCTTAGAAAGCGCATCGACCAACGGAGCAACGCCTGGCATTGCGCACGGTGTTTGCGCTCCCCGTCGTCGCCAATGGGACGGCGCAGGTGGACAACGCAAAGAACGAGTTTAGTGGCACTCGCGTTTGTGAGCACGACGGTGAGATGCTTGGAAAGTTCTTTTTCCAGCTCGCTGGGGCGCTCGGGACGGCCACAACCCCCCCACCCGGCGTCGCTTTGGAACAAAGCGCCCACGTTCTGTTTCGTTTGCGTGTCTTTGCCCGGAACAAACAGCGGTTGAAACGGATGACGGTAGCGTTGGGTAGCGGCGTGGGCCAAAGCGGCCACGTCTTTTTCAGCCGCGATTTCCTGGAGGCCGACGAAGGGCGGCGTTTGCTCGGGCAGGAGGCCGATGAGGTGCCCGGCTTTGAGGCTGAACTCGTCCGGGGTCAGGCGTTTTGATGTTAGCGTTGGCCGGCGGCGGCTGGTCGCCGAAACACCAATAACAATTCATGGTGTTGATGAGCACCGTTTGGCCGTGCGCGGCCGCCAGGAGCCCAGGCAGAAGCAATAGACAGAATAACGTTTTAAGGTGGCGCATAGTTTAGAAAAAGGTATCCAGCAGCATGGCTGCGGTCAGGCTGAAACTGAGACAAGCGAGGGTGTCCGGAAACGTTTTGGTGCCGGTGTTTTGGGTGGCGGCGGAGCAGAGCCAGGTAGCGAGCAGGCAGGCCACCATGAGTGGTGGGCTGGCAAAGGTGGCGAAAATTCCGAGGGTGGCGCCGGTGAGCACCGTGGCGGGGACAGTAAGCGGTGGTTGGTTGACCGGGTGGGCGGATTGGCCGGTTGCGGACGGCCCGGATTTCGGGCGCCAGAATTGCAGGAGGATCCAAGCGGTGAGCGCGCCGGTGGCGGTGGCGATGAGCGTGGTTATGTTTTCGGGCGCGGTTTGCGGTCGCAGGTAGCAGGTCAAGGCCGCGGTTACCCAGGCCGCCGCCGCCAGTCCGCTGACTGCGGCGCCGGTTTTGCAGAGCAGCAGGCTGTTAGTGATGGCCAGCGCGGCGCTGGTCCCTAAGGCGAGGGTCAGTCCGGGCGCTTGGGTGGCGTGGAACACCGTCAGAAATAACACGCAGTACGCCGCCTCCCAGATGAGGTATTTGGGGTGGATCGGCGCGTGGCAGTACCAGCATTTGCCGCGGCTGATAATCCAGCCCAAGAAGGGGAGGTTGAGCCACGGTGGCAATAGGTGATGGCAGCAGGGGCAGGCGCTGGGTTTGCTGACCACATTCTCGCCGCGCGGGATGCGATGCAGGCAGACGTTTAGGAAGGAGCCCAGGCAGGCGCCGAGGACGGCCATGGTGGTGGTGGTGAGGAGGGATTTCATAATTTGTGGCACCGTGCCTTACTTGGTTGGTTGTTTGCCATCCGGTCTTCCTCTCTATGCGCGGCATTGGTTACGTACGTGTAGGCTTCGCTGGAATCCCTGAATACTTTATGGCTGCCTGGGCCTTGGGCTTGGGCTTGCTCGCGGAGGTAGATCAGTTTGCGCTTTGCGTCGTGCAGCCCGGCCAATAAGTCGGGGCCGGCCTCAGCCACGTCGTTAACCCATATCCGATCGGCTGGGTGGTCGCAGCACGAAGCGGCGAATTGTGCGGCTTCGCGCGTGTGCGCCAGTTCTTCCCACCAGTCGGGGTCGGGCGTTGACGCGTTATTTGGGTTGGAGCTGTGGGGGGTCATTTGCCTTGCGTGCGTTTTTCAGGACGTGGCTGCGGAGGATAGATCCGCCAGCAGTTTGCGGTAGCCGAGGCGATACGTGACCGATTTTCCTACGGAGGCTTCGCCGGTGATTTCGCCGACCAGTTTTCGATGGCCACTGGGCAGAATTTCCCAGATTTCCAGGCGGTCGGTTTTGGTGCCGAGAGTGGTGTCGCCCAGTTTTTTGGCGTAGTTCTGCCAAAGCTGCAAAATCCCCTCGGCGAGGAATCGGTCGGCGAGGATCAATTGCCGATGGAAATGGCTGCGGGTTTTATGATCGGCTTCGGCCCAGCTGCCGAAGGGCGCAATGACGAAGTGCGTGCTGCGCCCCTCTTTGCCGCGCATTCGTTCAGCGGCATAGGCGCTGACCTTGGTCATGAGTGCGCGGGCTTGGGTCAGGTTTTGCGACCAGGCCATGTTGGCCGTGTTGGCGGCGGCTTGCAGCTTGTCCAGTTCCGCGTCGCTGAGCGACCACAGGCTGGTGTCTTTCCATGCGGCTAGCGCCGGGTCCCACAGCTTCTTTGGTGGTTCGCTGGGTTTGCTGGGTTCGTTTTCTTCGTCGGCGGGTTGCGGGTTGACTTGCTTTTGTTCTTCGACCCAGAGCAGCGCCGTTTCGCTGGTTTGCAGCACGCATTCCTGGTCGATGGTGATTTTGCTGGCGTTGGTAAGCGCGGTGAGCAGGTGATCGCCAAAGGAGGCCTGGAGGTCCTGGGCAGCGCAATAAAAGCGGACCCAGCCCGTTAGTTCATCGAAGTCGAGGCGGCCGCCAGCGCGCAGGTCTTCGCTAAGAAGGTTGAAAAGGGTGTCGGCTTGGGTGCCCGCGGGCTCCTCTGTTGTCCGGAACTGGTCGGGGGTCACGTTGTCGCCCAGTTCTTCGAGCGTTTCAAATTGGAAGATCTGCTGCACTTCCGGTGAGGAACCGGCTGTGAATTTTCCGGTCTGCCGGTCGAAGCGCACCTCGTTTTTGCCTTTTAGGTAATAGTCGATGCCGAGCAGAATTTGGTATTTGGTGGGGGTGGTCATGGTTTATTGGTTCGGTTTGGTTCCAAAGTCGGATGCGATGTCGCGATCCAGGAGTTTGAGGGCGGCCGCTTCCTGCTGCCGCTCTGGGTCGGTGGGTTCGTAGGCTTGCCCTTTCTGCCGGTAGACAAGCCGCTTTTCGTTCAGGCTTCGCAGAAAAACGACTGCTTGCTTGCCATTCTCCTTATGGAGTAGCGCGACGAAGTCGCGCACGCTTTGATCGTATGTCTTGCGGGTTGCCAGGCGCAGTTGCGGCCACTGGCTTTCTGGTTTGAGTTCGAGCTTGCCGGTTTCCGCATCCTTGGCGCGGTCGCCGTGGAACAGGATCCAGTGGGGGTCGTACTCATAGGGGGTTAGCGCATCCCAGTCCAGGAGGCGTTTGAGCCAGCCGATCATGACGTCGGGCTGTTCGATCGCATAATCGTGGATCGGTTTGGCGGCCCCCATGTTTAGCAATACGATCATGTTTTCTGCGGTTTGGTCCGGGCTGCGGGCTAAGTCATAACGGGCGCGCAGTTGGCCCGCCATGAGCCAGAACACCGCTTGCTCCTTTTTTCCAAGTTGGAAGAGCTTGCGGGCGGAGAAGAAGAGCAGCGGGGGTGGGGCTTGGCCGGGCTGTTTTTGGATTAATTTGAGCGCCGCCAGGTGGTCTTCTTTGTGGGGGCTTTGAAAGGCATGGTAGATTTCGTCCAGGTTGAGCGGCACCTTAGCCGCTGGCTTGGCTGGCTGGGACGGATCGGCGGCGTCTTTCTCCTGGGCAAGCAAGGGGCCTTGGCTTAGGGCCAAGGCCAGCATGGCGATGAGCACAGCGGGGCTCACTGCGCGTTGGAGTTGGCGGCCGGCGCACGGGCGGGTCCGGCGGCGGCCGGCGGGTTGGGTTTGCGGGTGGCTTGCGCAGCCTGCTGGGTTCGTAGTTGGTGTTTGAGGTTGGCCACCCATTTCGCCAGCTCGTCGAAATTGTGGTTGTTGGGATCGATCCTTTGGCCGGTGGCCACGAGGGTGTCTATTTCGTCGAAGCGGCTTTTGCGCAGGAAGATCTGGCAAAGCTGGACGACGACGTCGGGATTGTAGGGGCAGAAAGCCCAGGCCTGCTTGAGCGCAAATTCGGTTTCGCGCTCGAGCAGGGCCGTCATTTCGGGGGTGTGACCCGTTTGGTTGAGGTGGTAGTTGTAGATACCGGCGATGGCTTGGCGCAGCTTGGAGAAGCTCTTTTGCGCCTGGTCGTCGCGGAGGAATTTGGGGTCGCCGGGGAAGCCGGTGTGGTTGTGTCTGACATAGGTTTTTTCGATAAAAGCAGCGATGTCTTTGACGGGGGTGTCGTAGGTGATCCAGTTGCCGATGAGGCGGTTGCTGTAGCGCGACCAGAATGCGTGGTCTTTCTCCATTACGCTGGGGTCCAGGGATTGCACGGGTTGGCGATTTAGCTTGAGGATGATGCCGTACGGCAGGGCATAGGGGTACATCCATTGGATCGGGAGGCTTTCTTCGACGTAGAATTCGCGGTCCGGGTTTTTGTCGAAGATGATTTTGGCGATGGCGCCATTGATTTGCATTATGCCTGTTTGGCCGCCGATGGTAATGTGCCCGTCGGGCGTGGTGTTAACTTGTTCGCCCGGCAAGAGTTGGTTGTTTTTCCAGCGTTGCTCGACGTCGCGGATGTAGGTGGAGAAGCTTTGTTCGGCCTCCTGGCGGTTGGGAATGTAGATTTCTTTGGGCGGAAAGACGCCTTCCTGGCGATGCCGGTCTTCGACGCGTTTGCCCCACCAGGTGACCAGGTCGTCCAATCCGGTTAGCGCGGGGGTGTGAAAGAAGTTTTGGAAGAAGGGGGTGTCGGTTTGGGTGGACCGGTTGTAGTGGGCGCGGATGTAGTTTTGGTAGGTGGCATCCGCCAACGCGTTTTGGGTGATGATGTACACGTCGCGCCGGTCAAAGTCGGGGTCCCGGCGTTGCGCGGGTTGGATGAAGCTTTCGCAGAAGATCATGTAAGTGGGGCAGAACCGGCCCGGATCGGTGCCGCCGTAGAGCACGGCCCCTTTGGCCATTTCGGGGTAGATAGCGAAGGGCGGTTTGAACATGTCGTGACCGTACCAGAATCCAAACAGATGGCCGTGCTGCTCCGCGTCCTCCCAGTTGGCCACAAAGGATTGGACCGGGAAAAGGCAGGCGGCGATGCCCAGGAGGGCAATGCTTTGCCGCCGCTTGAGCCACAAAAGACCGGCGGCGATGAGCGTAATGGCCAGGAAGAGCAAGCCTTGGCTGCAGGTTAGCCAAGGATGCGCTCCGAGTGAAAACGAGGCGATGGCTTGGAAGCACCGGGTGCCAAAGGCGGCGTCCGGTTCGACCTCGCTCAGCGTGTTTTCCGATAGGAGCCACGCCAGCCCGGTGAGGAGGGCGATAGCAGACCAGATTTTGCGTTTGCGGTCGGCGATGTGTTCTTGCAGCCACCAGGCGCCGGTGGCAATGCCGGTGCCGATGAAGATGGCAATGAAAACGTGGGAGGCCGTAAAAAAGACCCGGGTAAGGTCGCGTTGGGCGCGGTCGAAGCCGGGGTTGATTAGCAGGAGCAGGAAAGCCGACAGGAAAAGGAATAGGCCGGTCAGGCCGATCAGCCAGCGCTTTTCCTGGGGACCCAGCCGCCGCCAGAGGCAGAAGGGGACCAGGGCCAGGAGCAGGTAGAGGTAGTGGAATTCGTCGGCCGCCCCGGAGATATAGGAGACGATTTGGTGACCGTAGCGGAAGGGGTCGTCGGTGGGGGCGACGGCCTGATATTGGCCGCGCTGGACTGCGTGCAGGAAGCCTTCCGGGGTGCGTGGGTACCCCCAGTTCATTGGCGGATTGGTGGCGGAGAAAACGGGCATGAGCAGGAAGAGCCCGGCGCCGGCCGCCCAGGCCGTCGCGCTAATGACAACCGGTTTCCATTCCCGGAAAGGCGGCGGCGCCTTCAGACAGAGGTAAACCGCGAGAAACGTGGAAAGGATGCCAATGGCGTGGATTATGTTCAGCACCGGCGGATTGTTCGATATGCTGGGCAGCTTGTCCTGGCTGACCGCGTAGAAGATGCCGAGATAAACGAGGACATTGCCGAGCAACATATCGCGGCCGATCTTTCGGTTTACGGCCACCACCACTACTTCGATGCCCATGGCGGCTACGAGGAGCGACATATGGTTTGTTAAGGTCACGCCGAAGGCAAACATGGCCAGGTAGAGATAACGCCGGAAGTCGGGCTGGTACGCCCAGCGCAGGAGAAGCGCCACAACGGTCATTAGGGAAAGGACGCTCAGGGTGTAGACCTCGACAATGACCGCTTGGCTCCAAAAATAGCCGTTTACGGCCATGAGCAATCCAGCCACGATGCTGGCGCAATGCTGCAACGTGGCGTCGCCGACCGCCGGGCTCTGCCGCAGCAGGGTCGGACGGAGCAGAGTAATGAAGCGGTTGGTGACGAGCGTAATCAGGCCGCAGGCGGCTGCTCCGGCTACCGCGGAAGAGACGGCGACACGCCAGGCTATGTTGGAGAAAGGCAGCAGCACCGTGAAGAGCCACGTGTATAAGGTCCAAACCGGGTAGCCCGGGGGATGGGGGACGCCCAGGTAGAAGGAGGCGGTAGCCAGCTCGCCGGAATCCTCCAGCGTTAGGTCCGGGGCGAGGGTGCACAGATATACGGCGAGCGTAATGAGGGTGGTAATGCCGGCGAGCAGCCAGTCGGTTTTACGGTAGAACGGACGCCACGCCGGTTTAGGCAGGGCGTCTTTATTGGCACCCGGATGCTGCGGTTTGGTTTTCGGTTGAGGTGGCGTTGCGGCCGTTAGGGTGGTGGGGGTTGGGTTAGCCAAGCCGGGACGGTTGCGATGTTTGCTCATGCAGATGCGATTAGCAGGAAGGCGGCGGACAGGGAATTGGGGGGGACGGTGTTAGGGCCGGTTACTTTGGCTGTTGCGGTTCCGGCAGAAATGGGGTGGGCGGTTTGCCCAGCTGTTGTTCAAGCTTTCGCAGTTCGGTGTATATCGGGGTCCATTGGCGGGTGAGATGATCCATATCGGCCCACAGGCCTTGGGTTTGCTGGTTTAGCTGGCCATAACTGGCTTTGATTCGGTGGGTTTGCACGTAGTTGTCATATTGTGTGAACTGCTGCTGCAGTTGCGTTAAGGTATGCGTGTCGACTTTGGAGGCGGCAACCTTGACGAGGTTGGCTTGCAATATCGAAAGCTGCTGTTCTTCGGGCTGGAGATTCGGCGCGTTACTGAGGAGCAGCACAGGCAGATTCTGGTTCTGGCTGATCGTCAGGTAACGGTTGCGGTAGGCGGCGAAGATATCGGCGTAGGTTTGGTTGGTCTTGACCAGTTCTTGCCAACGTTTCTCCAATGCGTCCGGTGAGGGTGGGGTTGCGTCCGTAACGACCGCCGCCGCAGTTGGGCTGCGGGGTGGGGTAGTGGGCGCGGTTACGTTGCCATTAGAGCTGGCTGCCTGTGGTTGGGGTGAGGTTTGCTGGGCTTGGTTGGCTTCTTTACCGCAGCCAGCCAGACAGAGCGTGAGGGTGCAAACCAAGGTTTCGGAGAGTGCCATTGCGTTGAATCTATGCATATGCCGATTGTATGCCGGATTGCCGTTGGGCTGGCGGTTGTCTGGCCCTGGGGAGGGGAGCGCTTATTGTGGTCGAGTGCCAGTCCAGGGGGGCTGGCACGTCCGACGGCAGGTGAACAAGCTCCGCAATGTCTACCTTTGGTGAAGCTGGCCCGTAGCGTCAGCTTCGCTGCCAACGGCTAAAAACTTTCGCGCATGAGCTAGCCACTTCCCAACTACCAACCACCGGCAAAA
>SERZ01001321.1_pt1 | contig 14264 bp, 17 predicted proteins | sample 3171461 | NCBI WGS metagenome assembly SERZ01 (sample SAMN06051861, study PRJNA518727) | freshwater metagenome | biome: subpolar coniferous forest; feature: holomictic lake; material: water; isolation source: holomictic Lake 227, 6 m depth | place: Canada: near Kenora, Ontario | collected... | reverse complement strand
CCAAACTCAAAAAGCCCGCCCGAAGGCAGGCTTTTTTTATTACATTCTTTTTCGTCGTTCGACGCGACGAACTTCCGAAGCTAAGTGCTCCAGAGGATTAATTGTGAGCACTGGTGCAAGTTTTACGGCCCATCGCGCTGTTAGTTGGCGGCGACCGAGTTCAAGCTTGCTTATCACGGACTGGGTTGTCCCTGTCCGCTTTGCGAGATCGGCTTGCGACAAAGCAAGCGCCTCTCGCGCTTCCTTGAGAGAAGTCATAGTCACTCCAGTATTGAGGTTGATTCATCGCGATGGCAGCCATATCGTGCTTGCATCATCACAACCAATATGAATTATCTCATATCACACTGCGTTTTACAAGTTACATTGTAGAATAATGTCGCATTACTCCAATTTAATAAACATTGCTTAATCGTCTATGCGGCAGGCCAATCCGTTTTGTACTATATTGCCATACACGTCGACCATCAAATTACTTGCGCCATTGCAATGAGGGTTCAGACAGCATACAATGATCTCATCAATGTGAGGTGACAATGCGAGCCGCCATCTACGCCCGCTATAGCAGCGACCTTCAGCGCGACGCTAGCATTGAGGATCAAGTCAGAGTCTGCACGGTCCTCGCAGAACGCTTGGGCGCCCAGGTCGTCGAGGTATTCTCGGACTACGGCGTAAGCGGCTCGACCCAGCTTCGCTCCGGCCTCCAGCAGCTCCTGGCGGCAATGCGCGATGGGCGCTTCGATCTTGTGCTCGCCGAAGCCCTCGACCGCTTGTCACGCGACCAGGAACACGTGGCCGGTCTTCACAAGCAAATGTCTTTCGCAGGGGTGAAGATGGTCACCCACTCTGAGGGCGAGATCAGCGAACTCCATGTGGGCCTCAAGGGGACGATGAATGCGTTATTCCTCAAGGACCTTGCGCTGAAGACGCACCGGGGCATGGAAGGCAGGGTGCGCCAGGGCAAGGCCGCCGGGGGCAAATCCTATGGCTACCTTATTGTCCGGTCGCTTGACGCCCATGGCGAGCCAATCCGGGGAAACCGGGCCATCGACACGGCCGAGGCTGGCATCGTCCAGAGAATCTTCACCGAGTTCGCCGCCGGCCGCTCGCCAATGGCCATCGCCAGGACCTTAAACACGGAAGGGGTCCCCGGCCCCGACGGTGGAGCTTGGCAAGGAACGACCCTGCGGGGTCATCACCAGCGTGGAACCGGCATCCTCAGGAACCGTCTCTACATCGGCGAACTGGTCTGGAACCGCATGCGGTTCATTAAGGACCCCACCACTGCGAAACGTGTTTCGCGCCCCAATCCTGAGTCCGAATGGGTGGTGGAGCAGGTCCCCGACCTCCGCATCGTTGACCAGGACCTCTGGGACCGGGTTCAGCATCGCCTTCAGGGCGTCAGGGAGTCGGGGCAAGCTCAAGCCATTCGGTCCAGCGAATTCTGGAAGCATCGGCGCCCCCAACACCTCCTTACCGGTCTGACCTATTGCGGCAGCTGCGGTGGCATCCTCAGCAACGTGGGGCGCGACTATCTGGCCTGCGGAGCCGCACGCAACAAGTCTACCTGCTGCAACACCCGAGGTGTCCGCCGCGAGGTGATCGAGACCCTGATTCTGAACGCGCTCCGGACGCAGCTGATGGCGCCGGAACTGGTCAAGGAGTTCATCGCCGAGTTCATCCTCGAGACCAACCGGTTCCGCGCTTACGCCGAGGCCGGCCGGGTTTCCCAGCAGCGGGAATTGAGCCAGATTACCCGCAAGCTGACCGGGCTCTACGACGCTATCGCAGACGGCCTGCGGACCCCGGGGTTGAAGGACCAGCTTCTGGAGCTCGAACACCGCAAGGGAGCCCTCGAAGAACGCCTGGGCACTCCGGTGCCGCCCCTGCCCCGGCTCCACCCGAACCTGGCTGAGGTATACCGAGCCAAGGTCCAAAACCTCCACTTGGCTCTCGGCGAGCCCGCGACCCAGACCGAAGCGATCGAGATTATCAGGACGCTGATCGAGCGGGTGGTCGTTACGCCGGGGGAAGGCAAGAGCTTTGAGTTCGAGTTGATCGGAGACATCGCCGCCATGGTGGCGACGGGAGCAGACAGCAAAAAGCCCGCTCCAGATGGGGCGGGCGTTCTTGGTCCGTTTACCAGTTCGGTAAAGGTGGTTGCGGGGGCACGCAACCACCGACAGTTAACAAGTAAGTATATCGGGGAGCTTCGGTTCGCCATGTGAGCATGGCGCGTAAGCTCTGGATTTGTTTATGATAACAGACTTTTTATCGCAAATAGTTATTTGTTAAAGTGATGCCAACATACATGCCCTAGCGAAGCCATATATGAATTTTTGTTTTATGGTTCAGATTCTCGTTTCGCAGCACGGGCGGCCCAGATCACGTCATACTCTATATGTCTGCGTCAGCCTGCCACATATACTTTCATCCGTCTGATGGCGAAAAACTCCTGAACGGCTACCCGCTGGCAAAAACAGCATCAAAACGCCTCTTGTTTGATATCTGTAGACAGCATAATATCTGCTAAAGACATCCCATACCGATAGCAGCTCATATGATGTCCCTTGCGTTTCTATCCCCTTCCGAAATGTGCCGTGAGCTAGCCAACAGAGCTCGTGAAGCACGCCTCGTTGCCAACCTAACGCAGGAGGGGTTAGCCGAGCGATCAGGGGTAAGCTTGGGCAGCTTAAAGCGCTTCGAGCGAATGGGAGCAATCTCGCTGGAGTCATTGGTCCGTATCAGTATCGCGCTGAAACATGAGGGTGACTTTGAGGGGCTATTCAAGCCACCGAGGTTCACGTCAATGGACCAGGTCATCTCGGCTCCTGAGAACCGCCGCCGAGGCCGTATAAAATGACCCAACCGTCATCCCGAAAATCGCGCGCACTTAAATTTCGCCCCATCACGGTCCTAAAGGTGGAATTCGCTGGATGGGGGGGACCAAACCGTGTTGGACGATTGGCATGGCGAGATCGGGTTGCTTACTTCGAATACGATCCTGAGTTCATTTCCACCAAGCTCGAACTGTCGCCATTCAAACTGCCTTTGAGACCGGACCTTTTCGAAGGTCCTCCTGGAGTATTCGAGACCCTCCACGGCCTGTTCAACGACAGCCTACCAGATGGATGGGGACGGCTGTTGATGGACCGGAAGCTCATTGAAATCGGCATCCAACCGGGACAACTAACGCCGCTGGATCGGCTAGCCTGGGTTGGCCGCAGAGGCATGGGGGCGCTTACCTACACGCCAGAACACCCAGCACTTGCTGAGGATGAACGTAATGAAATTGATCTAGATCGGCTCGCCCTTCAGGCACGCAATGTTTATGAAGACAGTCCGAAGGCGGTGCTCGACGAACTGCTGAGGATCGGCGGCTCTCCCCACGGGGCTCGCCCCAAGGCACTCGTTGGGCGTTCTCCCGATGGCAGCCGCCTTGTCCATGGTGTTGACGATTTGCCTGACGGATATCAGCACTGGCTGGTGAAATTCCGCTCCATTGGCGATCCGATTGATGCAGGAGCCATCGAACATGCATACGCCGAAATGGGCAGAGCTGCGGGAATCATTATGCCTGAGACCACGCTATTTCCCGCCACCAAGGGACCTGGCTTTTTTGGCATCCGAAGATTTGACCGCGTCGGAAATCGGCGCTACCACATGCACACTCTCAGCGGACTGCTCAACATCGATCACACCCTACCGAACATCGGATATGCAGGGATGCTCAAGGCAACTCGTGCCCTGACACGCCGCCAAGCCGAAGTGGACCAAATGTTTGCCAGGATGGTCTTCAACGTGCTTGCCTGGAACCGCGACGATCACACCAAGAACCACAGTTACATCATGGCCCAGGACGGTGAATGGTCCGCCTCCCCCGCCTACGATATAACATTCTCGTCTGGACCAGGTGGTGAACACGCTCTGGACGTGGACCGGGAATCAATGAACCCTGGTGTCGTTAATATCCTCGCTGTTGCCAAAGATGTCGGAGTGGAGAAACGCGTCGCCTTGACATGCATCGAGCGCGCAAAGAGCGCCGTTGACGGCTGGCCTGTGTTTGCTAAATCTTGCGGAGTTTCTAACAAGATGCAGAAAACAATTGATCAGAGGATCAACGGCGTTAGGGCAAAGAAAACTAATACGACGCTCTCAAAGCATGGACTATTGTAAAGTTGCGTACATAGAGGTGTCAAACCTAGCACAACGCACCGGGAACACGGTACGCACCCATTCATCACTGCACATCAGGTCCATAAGCTCTTTGTAAGCTGGCATAACCTCAGGTGGCAAATCTAACTGTCTATTAAGTAATACACATAGACCAAGCCAAGGCCAGAGAGATTTGAGGGCACCCTGGTTTCGCGAACCCCATTTAATGAGACTCTCACGTACAGATTCATAACGTTTAAGTTCATGCCCGCCCAGAAAGGTTTGAGCGCGAAAAATTGTGGACGAAAAACTTTTGTGATTTTTAGCACTGGTGATAGTCCCAAAGGGTAAAGCTGCAGCTACCACGTTGGATTTATGACGCTCAATATGCTTCAAATATCCATACGTCGAATAAGAAGGATCGCTCAACGATTCAACACAATGACCGGCAAGGACACCATCTCCAAATGGAATAATGTGACCTACTACAAACTTCAGATTTGAAATAATCCGAAGCTGCAGAGCAACTAACGGTAAGCAACCAACCAGCTCTTCTTCAAACAACCTAGCATCTACAATTTGCTGCCTTTCAAACCAACGCGCAAGTGCGTGACAATCAGCATAGATAGGAGCATAAACAGATGCAGTTGTTAGCACATGCTTACCAATGCTGATTCCACTCGCAAGAACCCCACAGATATTTAATTTTTCCTCAACTTTCGACAAAATCCTTTTATCATCACTGATGATAATTTCATTCCTATGACTGACCCAACTTGCCGAATAATTAACGGCCGAGCAGTAATCTACGACATTCGTAATGCGCCCTCCAAATTTAGATACAATGGAACGCCATTGAGTCATTAAACCAGCAGGATTTTTTAATTGTTTGCCACAAGAAATGCGATCCACAATCGCACTCTCAAAATCACTATGCGGACCATAAAACTCTTTAGAACCCACGATTTCCCTATTTACGTGATGGCGCGCAGTGCCAATGCTAAGCTTTGCTTCCATTTTGATAGCCTCCTCATTTAGCGAGAAGGCGAACGTACGTCGACGATAAGGCTGAGTTGATCCGCTTACCCCATGCAAAATTTAGGGGGGTAACCAAACCGCGTTTACACCTTTGGGGGCGATAATGTGCAGCACTCCGACTCGCACAAACTCCCGAAGCAGCACGTCGTCACAGCCAATCTCGATTCATAAATCTAATAGCAATAAGTGAATACCAAATTCAGCTAATCATGAACACCGCTATAAACTCACCAACCCCCAACGCCGACGAAATTAGTCAAGCTATCAATAAACTATTATAAATACAAATTTAATGTTGTGCTTATCGTATTATATGATATAACTCAATATATAAACCAACTTATTAGAGGGGATGCTCATGATTATCAGCTACAGCACCGATGAAAATTTATTTATCGCAACAAAATCATACGATTATATAAACAAGCTCAAAGCAGCGAACTGGCGATTTCAGCCAAAATGTGACGGAAGAAACGCACGCTGGGCTACATCATCGATCAACTCTGTAAGACCGCTTGAGGAGTTTCTTAATAAGAAAGCTAAGAAGCAATTCTTGAAAATCTCTAATTCCGAACAAAACACAGTTAACATGCCAATTGTTCCAAAAACACCAGGGCCAACGGATATCCAAACAAAATTAGTAGGCAAACCATCTACTAATTACACCCCTACAGACGAGCAACTTGCGGCTAATGCGAACGCGATTCGGCTTCGAAATAGCGAAATAAGCTCGCTAAAACTCATTGCCGCCGCTGGTGCAGGGAAAACCAGCACTCTAAATCACATCGCTCAAAACGCCCTAAAAGAAAAATCGATTTTCTATCTCGCGTTTGCGAAAAAGAATGCTGAAGAAGCAAAAATGAAGATGCCGAAGAATGTAAGCTGCAGCACACTGCACAGCGCTGCGTGGCAGGCGTTGAATTTGAAGATACCGTTTACAAAATTACCCCAGATGCATCGATTCATTCTCAATATTCTGAACAGCCACAACTTCCGTTGGCTCCTAGAGAACGAGGCCGGTGGCAGAAACGCGACGTGGCAGGCATCAATCGTCGCAAAAGTTATCAGTCGCTTTTGCATGTCCGATTCCTCTTCAATTGAAACAACTCACGTTTCAGAGGTTTTAAATGAATCGATTGGGGGCTCAATAGCAGCTTTGAAAAGAAAACAAAGGGAAGAAACAAATCCAACCTTAAAAATCGCTTGTAACAATATTGATGAATCAATCGCAAACCTAAAATCAGTTCAAAACGATCTCACGCCAATCATTCTCAATGCCGCACTTCAAGTATGGCCAAACCTTCAACAAAATATGGTGAGCTATCACGATGTATATCTCAAATATTTTCAGCTAAACAAAAAACTTGTTAAGACATTTTTCGACAAGTACGATTGCTTGATGATCGACGAAGCTCAGGATTTGAATCCTGTTCAGATAGCAATCATACGTCAAGCCGATAAACCGACAATAGCCGTCGGTGACAGCTTCCAGCAACTTTATGCGTTCCGCGGGGCGCTGGACGCACTAGAGCTTATAGAAGGAGAGGTATCGAATCTGTCGCAGAGTTTTCGATTCGGGGACAACATCGCTGAAATTGCACGAAACATTCTTAAAACTCATCCAACAAAAAAACCTGATATCCCAGTTCGAGGTTCTCACGCAATTAATAGCAGTGTTCATCTGCTGTCTAGTAATTGTCCCGATTTAGCACAAGGAAACCCACTCGCAATTTTATGCAGAACAAATGCAGGGGCACTTCAAGAGGCCTTGTGGGCATCGCAATATGGGCGCGTCTGTGTCGTTGGCGGAATCAAGAGCATTATCGATGAACTCAATGCCGCCATCGCCCTGAAAGAAGGTAGGAGAAATGACATACCGCTATCGAGCCCACTATCAAGGCTAATTGACTGGAACGACTTACTAATTCAGGCTGAGGCAGGGGACATTGAGCTGGAGAAAATTATCGATTTAGTCGAGAACGCAGATGATATTAAATTGCTTATGGCAATGCATGATGACAAACCAAATGATGAAACAGTTGCAATATGCTCAACGACACATAAAGCGAAGGGCTTGGAATGGGATCGAGTGTATATTTCAACCGATTTTCCGTCTCTGGATAGTTTGAATTACCGATATAATGATGCTAGAGAATCTGAATCAGACGGCGCCGTCAATGCAGTCAGACAGGCGATTGAAAGTTGGCATGTTTTGTATGTTGCTGTTACGCGTGCACGAAAGACATTAATATTACCCCAAAAACAAAAGGATTTATTATCAAACAAGTTTGAAATATCCGTCGAAGAGGAGCGCCATCGCCAGGATGCCCTCAATTCCCTAGACGAACAAGCCATACCTTGGTAGCGAGAATGAAGGTGCCCTCCCCCACCCCCTTGAGCATACCCATAGATGTTGCTATAATGAGCCAACACAACATCTTGGGAGATGCCCCATGGAAGCCGAACTTCTCACGCTCACCAGCCAGATTGTATCAGCCTACGTCTCGAAAAATTCGGTCCAGGCATCAGAGCTACCGGCGCTGATCGGGAGCGTGAGCCAGTCACTGAAAGCTCTCGGTCAACCCCAACAGGATACTGAAACCCCCGTTGATCTGAAACCCGCCGTGTCGATCAAGAAGTCGGTTACCCCGGACTATATCATCTGTTTGGAAGACGGTAAAAAGCTGAAGATGCTCAAGAGGCATCTAAAGAGCTCCTACAATCTTTCTGTCGATGACTACAAAAAGAAGTGGGGCCTCCCCAGCGATTACCCAGTTGTGGCTCCTAATTATGCCAATCAGCGCTCCGAGCTTGCAAAAAAGTTGGGGCTTGGGCGACGTGCTACACAGTAAATAGCCTGATTTCAGTTAATGACTCGCTATCAATTGGTAGCGAGTCATTAAACACAATTATATTTTCGGATACAGGTTCCGTAGATTTATTTAAGGTACTTCCAATATTGCACATCAGATAGCACTGACGCTGAGACAGTAATTACCTGAGTTAAGTCCACCTCAGCTGCTAAGCGCACATGAATAGGCTGACTGTCTGGTTTAATTGTGGCGATGATTCGATAAATCTTGTGTGGTGGTCCAACTTTTTGAAAGCGGGCACCAATCTTCATTGTGATATCTCGTTGCCCAGTTAGATACATTCGGAACTAACCTCTATGTGCTGCACCTTTTACAGAGTTAATCAGTTCGCACTTTCAGGCGTCAAGCCGCCGACAAATTGGTTGAAATCGGCAGCCTCTGTGAAATCCTTATAAACGGAAGCATACCTGACATAGGCCACCTGATCGAGTGCTGAGAGGTGGCTCATAACCATCTCACCCAGCACCTTCGATTGGATGTCACTCTCCCCCAGGGACTCCAGCTGCCTGACCATGCTGTAGACGACTCGTTCGAGCCGGTCAGCGTCAACAGGGCGTTTGCGGAGAGCAATCCGCATTGACCGTAGGAGCTTTTCGCGATCAAAGCTCCCGCAGGCCATCGCTCTTGACCACAACCAGCTCACGCAGCTGCACCCGCTCGAATGTGGTGAACCGGGCATCGCACCCAGGACAATACCGGCGCCGTCGAATCGAGGCGTTGTCCTCAGCTGGACGCGAGTCGCGCACGTTGGTGTCGTCGTGTCCGCAGAACGGGCAGCGCATTCGAACAGTGTCCTTCCACCACGTTAGGCGTTTACAGCTTCCTTGAGTTTCTTCCCTGCTGAAAACTTCGGCGCCTTGCTGGCGGCGATAACAATCTCAGCACCAGTTTGTGGGTTCCGTCCGGTGCGCTGAGGACGTGCAGTCACTGAAAAGTTACCAAAACCAACCAGTGAGACACCTTCGCCTCGGACCAAGGACGACGAAATGCCACCTGTCACCGCATCCAAAACTTTCCCGGCGGCTTCCAGGGTCAGACCTGCGGTAACGGCGATATGGTTGATCAGATCGGCTTTGTTCATCGAAACCACTCTATGAGTTTGAGCTTGGCTTCCAACGCCATACACTGAGTCTTGAACCTGGGCAATGCCCCTCAGAGCCTCGGCGGTAGAAGCCCGAAGTTGGCTGCTTTTCCGCCATCAGCCTCAGCAGATTCCCAAGCCACGACATCAGGATGAGCGAGAATGCCGGCTGGCGGCTTCTGCTCAAACAAGCCGAGCTTGGGATCACTCAATAATAACACCTCTCCGGCCTCTAACATTGTCTGCCATCGCACCCGAAAATCGCCATCATCCCAGTTTCTCATTTCCCGACATTCGTGCCGTGTTGTTTTTGATGGATAACCACCGCCTGTTGCATTGATATAAGACACTATTTGTTTCGGTAGATACTGAATATGTAGCGGAAAGTTAGGATTACCGTGATCATCTAATAATGTATTTTTCTTAATGATCTCCTGATTTATGGCAGTTTCAAATGGCGGGTTTGTCGGCTTCCATTTCCATGCCGCGTACCGACGTGCAAGGTGAAATTTGAATTCAATTTTCTTTTCTCTCATTGCGCGCAATCGCAGTAGCTTGTTATTGCGATCTAAAACCGGAATCATATCCCTTCTATGCTCTAACGATCCACTACCTTCATAGAGATAAACGGCAATTGAAGACTGCCTATCACCACACCGACATAATATATTCTCATATGCAATCTTTTCAGAACAAGTTCGCTGAACGCCATCAGGGCAGTCAACTACGATATCCTTTTTGCTCCCCTTATAAAAGCCCATAATTTCCTTTAAAACATGTAGCAGGCCAATGTTTTGCGATACCATATAAATCATTCTCATATACCCCCCAGATGTCAGCTTTCGTCAAACTCATTATTTTTAAAAATAAATTTAGCGATAATCGAACCAACGATAAACCCTATTGCAAAATAAGTCCACTTGTTCAAACCACCAACAATACCTGCAAGATCAACGAATAACGAGTCATTGGGAGGTGCGCTGGCAGTTCCTGGACTCGGCCGCTTTGATGCTTCGAGCCAAACTGGCAGATCACAGAACAAACGCCCACCAGTTTGCTCAATGCGCTCTGACCCGGCGTGGCAAAAAAAACCGTATGCATCAGAAATCTTGGGATTAAAAGCAATCAGCCGGCTCCATATTTCGGAATCACCCTGGGTCAGCGATTCGTTCCATTGCTGGCTCGCAACAGCATCAACCCTGGCATCGTCAGCTCGGCGAACTATGTATGTCGTTGCGCATACTGCCAGCACAATCGCTAGCGTCATCGTGAATCCCGCAATTAACAGCTCTCTAAAGCGGATATGCCGTACATGCGTTCGATAATGTTCATCGGCTGTGTTGATTATTTCTCGCCTCGCATCATCCATCGCCTCTCGGAACTCGATGACCGCATCAGCTGACGACGACGCTAGGGTTTTTGTGATCTCTTTAGAGACTTCGTTGATCACACTTCGCTTCTGCTCTGCGAGCTTATCCGAAACCTGCTTGAAAACGACTTTTGCAGCTGTATCCATTCGATCTAATATTTGCCTAGCGTCTTGCCCAGCATCTCCGACAGCATTAGCACACTTTTCTAAAATCTCGTCGCCCACCTGGAGGAGAGACTGCTTCAAAGCCACAGAAACCGTGACCTGTATGTCGTCCTCCCCTCCCCCGGCTTTTAACAGATCATCCCAAGCCAACGCAGTTCGCTCTTTTGAGAGCCCGAAAGCCTGGCAGAATTCCATAAAGCGGCTCATGTTGGCATCAACAATTTTGATGCTGACGAACACTGCCGGGCGAATTCCGCCCGGAATCTCTGAACGTGCATGCGCTCTACAACCTGCAGGGAGCGACACTCTTGAGCCCTGGAGTATGATATGTCCATTCCCTCAACCCGAGCAAACGTCGATGACGGGATTGACGGAAGCTCAATTTCAATCCCTCCGAGCTCAATAAATTCGTTTCGTATTGACCCACCGAATTTGACACCATTTGCATCTGTGTTACCGTACCAATATGGAAAATCGATTTTCGATTTCGGTCTACCAAAAGCGCAATTTAAAACCGCAATATGATCTGCTCTTTCACCAAAAGCATCAAGATAGAATCCCACGGACTTTGTAGCAGGCAACAAATTGCTCATCACATGTGCAATGGTAAGTCTGTATTTTTCCTGCTCATAGCACCTAGTCAGTTCCTCGGTTCCCTCCCCATCATCTGTAACCCTTCTCAAATCAGAAAGAGAGCCACCAGCTGTATCGATCACGATAATGTCTGCGCCGGTATCGAGGCAGTTCAGCATCATTCCTCGCTCAGATTGTGATCGAATATCGAAGAACCCGACACCAACAAGCGGGTCCTGGCACTCTGATGGGAAGCCATCATCATCTTTCGTCCCGAGTGCCGCCAGGAGCCCTCCGACACCACCGTCAGCATCATATGCCGCGACAGACAATCCAGGCTTAGCGCGCAAGTATTCTACAAGAGCCTTTGCAAACACCGTTTTCCCAACACCACCCTTTAAATTACTGATATGTATAATTCTTTTCATTATTTTACTCCCTCTAATTTCTGCCTTTTTGATTCGGCAATATAATAATTTTGTAGCGTCCCCATCGATATTTTAATTCCACGCCGACATAATGCCTCCGCTATTTCCCGCATAGGCGTCCCTACCTTATATAAGGTGTCAATTTCAGGATATAGAAATGATACTACCTGTTGAAGGTTCGCATGCTGCGGCTTTCGTTTCTTAGCAACCCCTCGCAACTCATTTCTGACACTATCTATATTATACATAATAAACTACCCCCGTGAGCGCAATAGCTGCAAATGCATGCCATGAATTGGTACTTTATTGGCATCAATTGAATCTTTTGGTGACGCCAACGAGACACTGCGTGGACTTTTTGTGTCACTCTGTTGGCTTTTCGTGAGACATTCAGAGACGCTTTTGGTAACAGGGCGTGAACCTATAGGGGCGCTTTGTTGGCTCTTGATGGCATTTTCAGTGACCCTCTTCTCATTTAAAGCTGTTGTTTCTGCCAGCCTTTCTCTACGAATTCTTGACATATAAGACCTGAGCCTCTTCGAACTGGTCTCAATTCCCTTTGATTCAAAGACCTGAGCAATCTCATTGTAGGTGAACTTCAGCTTACGAAGTCGCTCAACGTCATCAAAAACGACGCGGAGCGCGCCCATAAAGTGCCTCTCAATGCCATCAAACGGTCTACTCTTTATCTCACAAAGAGCCACCAAAAGCTCATTTGTGTCTATTAATATATTACTATAAACGCCCATGAATGCCTCCACAATTTCACACAATAACCTCTATATATCCAATATATAGCCTTTTGTTTAAAAGCGCAATATTATTGAATATGTATTATTATCAACATTGTCAACATTGTCAACATCGTCAATAATGTTAACATTGGTTGCGTTCGGTGCACAATAATATTAAAGAATAGTGTTTGGAAGCCGCATTTATAACAAAACGCTGATATCGTATATTTGGCTCAAAACCTATATAAGAACCAGCAAAAACTAAAGTCAATTACGAACGAACATGGACCAAATGCACCACTATCGATGCCGCAAATTATGTTTGATGAGGCGTTTTTGTTTTTGGAATTCGGTAGACACTGTTTCAGCTTCACAGTGGCGCGTTTGAGGAAGGGAAGTGGGCAAATCGGTAGCAGTTGTGCAGTAATCAACATCGCATTATAATTATTCACACGTGTCTCTCCGCCGAGGGCAATTTTAGAAAATAATCGTTGACTCTATCCTTATTTAATCTGATTATTAACATATTATCTATTTTCAACATTCCTACGAGGTTACAATGAAAACTCACAAAATAAATATAAGCGTCACCATCGATCACACTCTCGCACAAAGACTTGCCGAAACCTCGGCATCTTCAGGTCTTCCAAAATCTCTAATTGTTGAATCTGCTCTAAAAGATTATCTTAACGGGGCGTCATTATCGCATATTATGAAAGCATTTAGAGAGCTGACCAACAATCAATCTTTGCTCGAAGAAAGCCTTCGCGTCATTGCAAACTTTATAGTTGATTGCCTTCGCGAAAAGCAAAATATATTAGTCGATAAAATCACAAAGAGGCCAATATGTTCAAAATAAATTCTGTATCGAGCATTGAATATTATATTGAAAATGCAGACGATGCCGAGCCCGCGATCAACCGTGACCGCATGGCATATTATACCGACACCGTCGCTGGTGAGCCACCTGGAGTGATCTGGTGCCCTCGCCTGCCTGCGGGCTCACCGATAAAATTCAGGTTCGCGAAATCTGGGACTCTCGCCGACAGCCGTTCTGTTCGCGCATGGGCAAGAGGTGATGACCCAGCAACGGGTAGACCGCTGGTCAAGAAGCGCCCTGGTTCTGGTTCAAAGGTTGGCTATGACCTCACCTTCTCATCACCAAAAACAGTTTCAGCATTGTGGGTTTGTGTTCCCGGTAAACGTCTTTTAATCGAGCAGGCTCAGACGAATGCTGTTGAGCGCGCGCTTCAATTTGCATTCACCATGGGACTAATTGTCACACGCCGTGGTGCTCGATCATCAATTAAGGAGCCGGCACTCGATGTGGTCTCAGCTCGTTATCGCCATCATACAACCAGATCAGGCGATCCCGAGATTCATGATCACGTAATTCTTATGTCTCTCGCCCAATGCGCTGACGGTAAAGTCCGCACCCTCGACTCCGTCGATCTAAAAAAATGGCAGAAAGCCCTGACTAACGTTTACCGAGTCGAACTGGCGACGGAGATCCGCACCAAGGTGGGCGTGGCAGTGATCCCCGATGCCGAAACTGACCACGGCTTCCATATCGCCGGCATCCCTGACCAACTCGGCGCCGATGGCATCTGGTCCTCTCGTCGGAAGGCGATCAAAGATTGGATGCGTACTCATACCGGCAGCTCAAGCACCGCTGGCAGCGGAGCGATGGCGCAGGCAGCCGCCCTGGCGACACGAAATAAAAAAGTCGCCGTTCCCAAGGTGGCGGACTTGGATAACATCGGCGGCAGGTGGGACCAGGACCTCGAAAAATCTGGGTGGAGCCGCGCCGGTGTTGCCGAGTCGGTTCGCCAGGCAACCTACCTGGCT
>SERZ01001319.1_pt1 | contig 14268 bp, 16 predicted proteins | sample 3171461 | NCBI WGS metagenome assembly SERZ01 (sample SAMN06051861, study PRJNA518727) | freshwater metagenome | biome: subpolar coniferous forest; feature: holomictic lake; material: water; isolation source: holomictic Lake 227, 6 m depth | place: Canada: near Kenora, Ontario | collected... | reverse complement strand
TTCCCAAACCATGCACCAAAGACCGTTGCTAACTTTGTTGAGCTTGCAACAGGTGCCAAAGAGTGGACGAACCCAAATACTGGCGAAAAAACAAATGCCAACTTATACGACGGAACAATTTTTCACCGCGTCATCGATGGTTTCATGATCCAAGGTGGAGACCCACTTGGTAAAGGAACTGGCGGACCGGGTTATCGCTTTGCAGATGAATTCCACGGAGAGTTAGTTTTCGATCGCCCATACATTCTTGCAATGGCTAACTCGGGACCCGGAACAAATGGTTCACAGTTCTTCATTACAACTGCACCAACAACATGGCTTAACCGCAAGCACTCTATTTTCGGTGAGGTCAAGGATTCCGCTAGCCAGGCAGTAGTAGATGCCATTGGTAGCGCAAAGACTGGTGCGCAAGATAAGCCAGCAACCGACATCACGATCAACAGCATCACCATTGCTTAAACGTTCAGCAACTTATTCCTTAATCGCAGTTATCTGCGGTGCATATCTGCTGCAGTTGATTGTCCCTTCAATCCAGATGCGATTGGTCTTACCAAGCCTGGATTATCTAAGTGCAACTAACGAGTGGTACCGACTCTTTACAGTCGCCCTTGTTCATGCCGGCTTATTACACCTTGGATTTAATATGTATGCATTAATGGTTTTAGGAAATCCGATTGAGGCAGCTTTCGGAAAGAACAAACTTTTTATAATTTTCTTCTTCTCACTTCTAACTGGATCATTAACCTCTGCCTACTTTGCATCTCCTTCTAGTTATTCAGTTGGCGCATCGGGCGCCATCTTTGGTTTATTTGGAGCGTTAATAATTGTTGGCAAGAGAATCGGCGCCGACGTTCGCTCTATTTATGTCATCATCGGGATTAACTTTTTTATTGGTTTTGTTTTGGGTGGCATTGACTGGCGAGCCCACTTAGGTGGATTAGTTGGCGGAGTTATTAGCGCCCAGTTTGTCTTAAATAAGCGCTAAGGCTTATCCACAGCACTTATCCACAATGTGGAGAGAGTTACAAGCGTGTAATTATCTGGGGTTAACGCCAGCGGGTAGCCAAGGAGAAACCGACTCCGATAAAGCTAAAACCGATAATCATGTTCCATGCGCCAATACCAGGGATTGGGTACTTGGTCTGAGTGACATAGAAAGTCACGATCCAGAATAAGCCAACTAGAAAGCCACCGACCATGGTTGGAGCAAGCCACTTTGGACTCTCGAGGGGGGCGTGCGGGGCGTCAACTACGACCTGGGCCTCATGAGTGTGCTTTTCAATGACTTTCTTGCGGAGCTTTGATTTAGGCATATGCGAAAGATACACCATGGTTAAGAATGCTCCTATGCCCGCCAAGATCCTCGTAATTAATAACTACGACTCATTTGTCTTTAATTTGGTGCAGTACTTAAGTCAACTTGGGGCTGAGTGCACGGTGGTTCGAAACGATGAGATTGCGGCCGATGTCGCCAGCGGTTTTGACGGGGTACTTATTTCCCCCGGACCTGGAGTCCCAGAAAATGCGGGAGTCAGCATTTCAGTAATTAAATTCTGCGCAGCACAGGGGATCCCAGTTCTTGGTGTCTGTCTAGGTCACCAAGGTATTGGAGTGGCATTTGGCGCAACAGTTTCTCGCGCACCTGAACTTCTCCACGGAAAAACTTCACTCGTATTTCATAAAGGCCAAGGCATTTTATCGGGGCTACCATCGCCATTCACCGCTACGCGTTACCACTCGCTGTGTATTGAACCAGAGACGATTAGCTCCGATTTCGAAATTACAAGTCAGAGTGAATCTGGAATCGTAATGTCGATCCGACATAAAGCGCTCGCAATCGAAGGTGTGCAGTTCCATCCCGAATCAGTGTTAACCGAGCACGGACATACGATGTTGGCTAATTGGCTCAACGTTTGTGGCGACGCGGAAGCACAAAGAAAAGCGATAGGTCTTTCACCGGTTGTTGGAAGTTAAAACTAAGGCGCTTTATTAACCGTGATTGTGACAGATTTACCAATTGTTTGAGTTGTACCGGCATCAGGTGCTTGCCTAATAACTACTCCTACAGGTTGGTTTGGATCGTAGGCTTCAATCTCATTAACTAAGAAACCAACTTGAACGAGAATCGTTCTGGCTTGAATGGAATCAACGCCGATAAGCGTTGGAACAAGAATTTGTCCGCTGGCGATTTGTAGCGTTACACCGCTTCCGGCAATCGTTGTTGATCCGACATCAGGTGTAACTTTCAAAACCGTTCCTTGAGGCTGATCCGATGGAACAGCTTCAGTCTGGGACACTAATAGGCCAACGGCCGCCAGCGCAGCCCGCGCATCAACTAGAGACATTCCAACTAATCCAAGGGGAACAATCGCATCTCCCGGGCCATCAGAGATTGTAAGCACAACGCCGGATCCTTTTTGCGCCTTCGTTGTTGCAAGAGGAATTTGACTCGCAACACGATCTTTTGGAATAAGCGCGTCATGTGCGTGTGCAATTGTGACGACGTAACCAGTTAACATTGCTTGTGCATCGACTTGAGTTAAACCAACTACGTTAGGAATTTGTGGGAAAGTAGCAACATTTGTCGAAGGTCTCGTTAGAAGTAGGCCACCACTTATTACGGCAAGCGCGATGACGGTTGAGATTATTGAGATTAAAACTTTGCGCCGCGAAATCTTTTTACGAGGAGCCTTAGTAGTTAAAACCTGCCCAGAGCTAATTTTAAAGAGATCATCCAACATCAATCCCGCCGATTGATATCTATCCTCTTGTTTTTTCGCTAACGCGACGCTTAGGACTACATCGATTCCTGCAGGCAGGTCGGGCTGAAGAGAGCTGGGTGGAATAAGGGTTCCAGAGACATGTTGATAGGCAATGGATACTGGAGTATCGCCAGTAAATGGTGGCTTGCCAGTCAACACTTCATATAACAGGCAACCCGTTGAATAAATATCACTGCGCGAGTCGGCGACTTCGCCTAACGCCTGTTCCGGCGAAAGATATTGAGCGGTGCCGACGATGTTCCACGTGCTTGTTAAAGTTGCGCCCATATCGGCTAATGCGCGCGCAATTCCAAAATCCATAACTTTTACATCGCCTTGATCGGTAATCATGATGTTGGCAGGTTTTATGTCGCGGTGAACAATGCCCCGTTCGTGTGAGTACTCAAGAGCGGCCAAAATTCCCTCACCAATTTCGAGTGCGCGTTTAAGTGGAACACGTTCACCCTTATGTATTAATTCACGCAAAGTATGCCCAGAGATGAGCTCCATAACTATGTACGGAGCAGGTTCTTCACCAGAGTCATATACGGCAACGATGCCTGGATGATTTAAACCGGCGGCGGCCAATGCTTCTTTTCTAAAACGTGCAACAAAAGAAGGGTCGCGGGCTAGGTCACTGCGCAAAATTTTAACTGCGACCGACCGTGCCAGCCGAGTGTCATTGGCGACATATACATCGGCCATTCCGCCGGTACCAATCATTTCACCGAGTTTGTACCGACCCCCAAGAAGCGCACTCGTCATATCGCTGCTCCAAAGAGCTCGTTTGCTAGTACTTCCACGCGAGTTACGTCGGCGATCATTACAGTCACATTATCGGGGGCGCCTTGAATATAGGTGGCGTCAACGAGGGCTTTAATCGCCGCCTCTTTATCGCTCTTTTTTAGAAAAGTTTTAATTTCACGTTCGGTTAGCACTCCAGATAGACCATCGCTACAGAGTAGGTATCGATCATTTTCTTTAGCTTCATAGAGTTGAATTACTGGCACAAGATTTCCTTCGCCCATTAACGCTTGGGTTAAAACAGAGCGCTGAGGATGGTCAATCGCCTCTGCAGCCGTTATCGCACCTTGCGAAAGAAGCTCTTGTATAACGGTGTGGTCATTGCTTAACTGCTCTAAAGTATTTCCGCGTAAGCGATAACACCTGGAATCACCAACATGTAAAAGTGCAACGGTGTCATTGTGAAGTAAGAGCGCGGTCAAAGTAGTTCCCATACCGCGCAGCTCTGTCGCCTCATGTGCGTACTCGCCAATATTGGCATCGATTGTATGGAGGGAGTTTAATAACAAGTCTTCAGTTGAATCCGGATCAATAGTTGTATCAGTAAGCAGCGGAGTTAAAGATTGCAAAGTTTGAATCGCTATCTTTGAAGCAATCTCACCTCCAGCATGTCCGCCCATACCATCGGCGACTGCAACTAAACGGCCTGAGATAAAGGCGGCGTCTTCATTACCGCTTCGGACCAAACCAAGGGCTGAGCGCGCATTGCTATCGAAGTAAAAGCCGCCCATAAGAGGTAAGCCTAACCCCTGTTAATCTTTAATCATGAAGATTTATGCGCACCGAGGGGCTTCGATCGATTTCCCCGAAATGACTATGCGCGCCTATAAGGGAGCCCTAGATGACGGGGCCGATGGCTTCGAGTGCGATGTACGAACCACAAAAGATAATCAGCTAGTTCTCTGGCATGACGCCGATATGAAACGAGTGGCCAGCTATCCGGGGCGAATTGCAGAGATGGATTTCATGCAAATCAAGCGCCACTATCCAGAGGCGATTTTATTAGATGAATTACTAGAACTCGCTCGCGATAACAAAAAAGAGTTAGCAATTGAAACTAAACACCCAGTGCCAACTGGAAGTGCAGTTGAAAAGAAAGTTATGCAACTTATATCCGAAGAAAAACCAACAGCGGCGATAACAATCATGTCATTTTCGTGGCTAGCCCTTGAAATAATTCGAAAAATCGATCCACAACAAGCAACAGTTGCCTTGTTAGAGGATCGATTTAACTCATTACACCGACGCTATACATCGGCTCGGTATTTAGGCCCAAGCGTGAAATTTCTTCGTTTGCATCCAGAATTGACCCAAGATCAGCGCAAACTCTTTGTATGGACCGTTGATGACGCTGAAGATATGCGGTTTTGTTCCGATAACGGTGTCGAGGTTTTAATTACAAATAATCCGTCATTTGCACGTAAGGTGCTCGGGTATCATTAGCAAGTGAGTACATATGCATATCTCGGGCCTAAAGGCACATTTACCGAAGCGGCCCTTAAAAAGATTACTTCCTCAAACGACTCCCTTATTCCATATGCAAATGTCACTGCCGCTTTAGATGCCGTGCGCGTTGGCAAAGCACATTTTGCTTTAGTACCAATTGAAAACTCTGTAGAAGGCGTAGTTGCTCGTACTCTCGATGAACTAGCAACAGGAACACCGTTATCGATCGTTGGCGAAGTTACACTGCCCGTATCTTTTGCATTAATGGTTAAGCAAGATGCCACCGATATTCGTAGAATTGCAACGCATCCACATGCTGAAGCTCAGTGCCGTGCGTATATTGCACTTAACTATCCAAATGCTGAATTGATTGCAACGGCATCCACTGCCGCAGCCGCAGAGGCAATTGGTCGCGGCGAATTCGATGCCGCGATTGCAGCTCCAGTTGCCGCTGCACACTACGGACTACGCGTTGTGGCCGATAATATTGGTGACAATGCTGGCGCCGTAACACGTTTTGTACTTGTATCTAAACCGGGGACTACCCCTAAAACCACCGGCTTTGACCGCACGTCATTAGCAGTCTTTATCGGAATTGACCATGCCGGTGCGCTCCTAGATATTTTGAACGAGTTTGCTAAGCGCCAAGTGAACTTAACTTTTATTCAAAGCCGTCCAACAGGTTTAGAGCTTGGTCACTACCATTTCATTATCGATGCAGAGGGCCATGTCAACGACGCACCTGTAAAGGAGACGATCGAAGCTCTACGTGCAATCTGCGAAGATATCCGCTTCCTCGGTTCTTACCCTCGAGAAAAGGTTTCCAAATGATTGACGTCAAGTTCTTACGTGATAACCCAGATGTTGTACGGGCCTCACAAAAAGGGCGAGGGGAAGACCCAACAATTGTTGATCAAGTTTTAGCAAGTGATGAAATCCGACGCGCCGCGATAAATGAGTTTGAAGCTCTGCGCGCTGAACAAAATACTTTATCCAAGGCCGTTGCCAGCGCAAAAGGCGATGAAAAGAGCGCACTACTTGAAAATTCTAAAGCGCTCGCCGATAAAGTTAAAAAAGCCGATAGCAAGCGTGCAGAGTTAGAAGAAGCAACTAAAAAACTTGTTATACAGATATCAAATGTTTTAGATCCTGCTGCACCAATTGGAAAAGAAGAAGACTTTGTAGTTATTGAGCATGTTGGCACTCCACGTATATTTGATTTCGAGGCTAAAGATCATGTTGAACTCGGAAAACTTCTTGGTGCGATTGATACTGAGCGCGGCGCAAAAGTTGCCGGCTCTCGCTCATATTATTTAACCGGCTCAGGAGCGATGCTTGAATTCGCACTCGTTAACTTCGCAATTGCATCGGCGGTAAAGGCGGGTTTTACCCCAGTCATTCCGCCAGTATTGGTAAATCCAGTAGCCATGGAGGGCACCGGGTTTTTAGGTCAAGCCGCAGAAAATGTCTACCATTTAGAAAAAGATGATGTTTATTTGGTAGGAACCAGTGAAGTCCCGCTAGCGGCATTTCATATGGACGAAGTCTTGCCGGCAGAGAAATTACCGATTCGATACGCTGGATATTCTTCATGTTTTAGGCGCGAAGCTGGAACTTACGGCAAAGATACGCGCGGAATTATCCGAGTCCACCAATTTGATAAAGTTGAAATGTTTTCCTTTTGCCACCCAGATCAGGCCCAGGAAGAACATAAGCGATTACTGCAGTGGGAGAAGGACTTTCTAAACGCTATGGAGATTCCATACCGTGTTATCGATGTGGCATCAGGGGATTTAGGCTCAAGTGCCAACCGTAAGTTTGATTGTGAAGCGTGGATCCCAACTCAAAACGCTTATCGCGAAGTAACAAGTACATCGAACTGCACGGAGTTCCAAGCTCGTCGATTAAATATTCGCTTTAAGGATGCTGACGGAACAAAAGCCGTTGCTACTTTGAATGGAACTTTAGTAGCAATTCCACGCATGATTGTTGCGATTTTAGAAAACCACCAAAATGCTGATGGGACTGTGAATATCCCGAAAGCCCTTCAACCATTCTTAGGTAAAGAACGATTTGAGTTGGTGTGAGTAAGCGCCCCAAACTAATTGCAACAGATTTAGATGGCACGATTGTTCGACATGACGGAAGCATTTCAGCGCGCACCGTCGCCGCTTTTTCAAAAGCGAATTCGATGGGGATCCATATTTATTTCGTCACTGGGCGCCCGCCGCGTTGGATGAATGAAATTCGCGACGCTTTTGGATTCGGCGAAGCAATTTGTGGAAATGGCGCCATGTTGTATGACCTTAAAACTAGTACTGTCACTGAAGAGTGGATGATTTCTAAAGAGATTCAAAGTGAAGTTGCGCAACGCATGAGGGTGGCGATGCCGCCAATATCCTTTGCCATCGAATCACATGACTACTACCACCGCGAAAAGAGTTATGTACCGCGTTGGGATATTGGTTTAGATAATGTTGGCGTCGAAAGAATTGAAGATGCCGTTAGAGGTCCCGCTTTCAAAATGCTAGCCCGATGCAGTGGAGCCGAATTTACATCGGATGAAATGTTAGAAGTTGCAATTCGTGAACTTGATGGATTAGTAACGGTTACACATTCCAATGCCAATGAATCCCTGCTCGAGATTTCAGCTTTGGGAATTTCCAAAGGCCAAACACTTGCAAAAGTCGCGGGGCGTTTAGAGATAGAGGCTAAGGACTGCATCTCATTCGGTGATAACCCCAATGATTTTTCAATGTTGGAGTGGTGTGGACGTTCTTTCGCAATGGCCGATGGACACCCAGATGGATATAAATTCTCAACTGGAATCGCCCGCCCTCACGATGAAGATGGCGTTGCCATTGTCATAGAGGAGTTATTGGATCTGCCCGCCTAAATTCGCTCGATTATTGGATAGCCCTTAATTCAGGTAACCTCTCCCACGGAGGGCTCGCATAGCGGCCGAGTGCACCGGTCTTGAAAACCGGCAAACGAAAGTTTCGTGGGTTCAAATCCCACGCCCTCCGCCATTTTTCTCTCGTGTGTGGCTGAGTTCATAGCCCTTAAGCACGTACTTATCTGGCCGTTTTTTGGCGGTAAGAGGACACTAACCCCTAGTGATTTAATAAAAGTGCACAAGTAAGGGGCTAGGAAATGTCAGGTGTTTTTTCGCCAACCAGGGCAAAAATAAAAGAGCGCACCCTTCGCACCGATAAATGGTGGCTACAACCAGCCATCACTTTCGGTGTTCTTTTTTCATTTGTTATCTATGCAACTTTTCGCGCATTTGAAAACAAATATTATTTCTCAGAGCCTCTAATTTCACCTTTCTATTCACCATGTCTTTCGACTTCTTGCGAACCAGGAAGTGCACTCTCATTCTTAGGTCAACCTTTTAATAATAAGTATTTTGGCGTTGGAATTTCTCCTGCGCTATTTATTTTGATCTTCCCGCTGGGTTTTAGAATGACTTGTTATTACTATCGCAAGGCTTACTACCGTGCATTTTGGATGTCGCCACCTGCATGTGCAGTTGCTGAACCACACACAAAATATACGGGCGAGACTCGCGCACCACTTATTTTGCAAAACAGCCATCGATGGTTTTTCTATGCAGGTTTGGTGTTCAACGTAATTTTAACGTGGGACACAATTTTGGCATTTAGAAACGGTGATAAAGAGTGGGGACATATGAGCGTTGGAACTCTCGTGTTCTTATTCTCAACCGCGATGCTTTGGATGTATTCATTGTCATGTCACACATGTCGCCATACTCTCGGTGGTCGACTAAAGCATTTCTCAAAGCACCCAGTGCGTTATAAAGCGTGGACAATAGTTTCCGCCCTTAACCATAAACACCCAACTTTTGCTTGGATCTCACTCTTCGGAGTTGCAAGTGCCGATATTTATGTCCGCGCGGTTGCATCTGGTGCAATCACTAACTTCTACTTCTTCTAAAGGGAATCGACATGACACAGTTAGAGCGCCATTCATACGATGTCCTGGTAATCGGTGCAGGTGGCGCCGGTTTGCGTGCAGCCGTTGAAGCACGAGAGTCAGGCTTGCGCGTTGCAATTATTTGCAAATCTTTGTTTGGTAAAGCCCACACGGTTATGGCCGAAGGCGGCGCTGCAGCATCAATGGGTAACGTCAATGAAAAAGATAACTGGATGGTCCACTTTCGCGACACTATGCGCGGGGGCAAATTCCTCAATCATTTCCGTATGGCTGAGCTACATGCCAAAGAGGCGCCAGATCGTATTTGGGAGCTAGAAACTTGGGGTGCGATTTTTGATCGCACCAAAGAGGGAAAGATCTCTCAACGCAACTTCGGTGGGCACGAGTATCCACGTCTTGCACACGTTGGTGATCGAACGGGTCTAGAACTCATTCGCACAATGCAACAAAAGATCGTCGCGCTACAGCAAAAAGATGGTGCCGAATACGGATCTATGGAAAGCAACATTAAAGTCTTCGCTGAATTAACAATTACCGATATTTTGAAAGAGAATGGCAAAGTTTCCGGTGCCTACGGTTATTGGAGAGAGACCGGTGCTGAAGTTCTATTTGAGGCTCCAACCGTAATTATTGCAACGGGCGGCGTAGGTAAAACTTTTAAAATTACCTCTAACTCTTGGGAAGGCACAGGAGACGGTCATGCGTTAGCACTTAAAGCCGGTGCGAACTTAGTTGACATGGAGTTCTTGCAGTTCCACCCAACTGGAATGGTGTGGCCACCATCAGTGCGAGGAATTTTAGTTACTGAATCGGTTCGCGGTGAGGGTGGAATTTTAACTAACTCCGCAGGTGAGCGATTTATGTTTAATTACATTCCAGATGTATTCAAAAGTATTTACGCAGACAATGTTGAAGAGGCGGACCGTTGGTACCTCGACCAAGATAATAATCGCCGTCCTCCAGAGTTATTGCCACGCGATGAAGTCGCGCGCGCAATTAACAGCGAAGTTAAGGCCGGGCGTGGAACCGAACACGGTGGCGTATTCCTAGATGTTTCAAAACGTTTATCAGCTGAAGTAATTAAAAAGCGTCTGCCTTCTATGTGGCATCAGTTCTATGAATTAGCTGGAGTGGACATTACAAAAGAACCGATGGAAGTCGGCCCTACATGTCACTACGTAATGGGTGGGGTAGAAGTTGAACCCGATACTGCAGCAGCCATTGGAGTTCCCGGATTATTTGCTGCTGGCGAAGTCGCTGGTGGAATGCACGGCTCTAATCGCTTAGGCGGTAATTCATTAACAGATCTACTGGTTTTTGGACGTCGAGCAGGAATGGGCGCGGCACAGTATTTCAAGAGCAATGGCAAGAACCCAGTCAGCGATACGGCTATTGAGTCGGCAAGAAAGAAGATTCAAGCCCCATTTGATCGCGAAGGTGGCGAGAATTCATATGCGCTTCACGCCGAACTGCAGGAAGTTGCGCATAACTTGGTCGGAATTATCCGTACTGCGGGCGAGTTAGAAGATGCAATTATTAAAATTGCAGAGATAAGAAAACGCAGTGCAAATGTTTCAGTAAGTGGCGGCCGCAAATTCAATCCCGGCTTTCACTTAGCTTTTGATTTAGACAACATGCTCTTAGTTGCCGAATCAACGGCAAAGTCAGCGTTACTTCGCCAAGAGTCTCGGGGTGGACATACACGCGATGACTTCCCAGGCATGAATAATAAATGGCGCCAGGTTAACCACATCTCATCTTTTGATGGCGCGCAAGTAAATGTTCGAGCACAAGCTCTCCCAGCTCTGCCTAAAGAGCTCTTTGATCTTTTCGACGTTCATGAATTAGAGAAGTACATGACACCGGAAGAAATTGCGAAAGGCGGTACCAACTAATGGCACGCATGATTAATTTACGGATATGGCGTGGCGATTCAACCGACGGCGCCCTTCAAGATGTTCAAGTCGAGGCCAACGATGGCGAAGTAGTCCTTGATGTAATTCATCGCGTGCAAGCAACACAGATGGGTGATTTGGCGGTTCGCTGGAACTGTAAAGCGGGTAAGTGCGGCTCATGTTCGATGGAGATAAATGGCAAGCCCCGTTTAGCATGCATGACACAAGTTGCCTCCTATGGCGAGGAAGAAACAATCACCGTTACACCTCTTCGCGCATTCCCAGTAATTAAAGATTTAGTTACGGATGTCTCTTTTAATTACAAAAAAGCTATGGAAATTCCGGCTTATGCGCACCCGGCAGAGTTAGCCCCCGGCGAGGCACGTATGGAACAGATCGATGTCGAGCGCAGTCAAGAGTTCCGCAAGTGCATTGAATGTTTCCTTTGCCAAGACACCTGCCACGTCATTCGCGACCATGAAGAGAATAAGAAATCCTTTGCTGGGCCGCGTTTCTTTATCCGTATCGCCGAATTAGATATGCATCCTCTCGATACGTTGAGAAACCGCAAGAAAACCGCACAAGAAGAGCACGGTTTGGGAATGTGCAACATAACCAAGTGCTGTACCGAAGTTTGCCCGGAACATATTCGAATTACTGATAACGCCATTATCCCTATGAAGGAGCGCGTTGTAGATATTAAATATGATCCAGCACGTTGGTTAGGCTCCAAAATTCGCAAACGTGAGGGTATTATTTAGAAGTGAAGTTATTAATCCGCTGGGGAGCACTAAGTGCAGCTTTCTGGGTCGCAACGGCCCTGATCCCAGGGATTGTCGTTAAGGGCGGTTTCACAACTTATCTTTGGGTTGCATTGTTATTTGGTTTACTCAATGCAACGCTGGGTTCTTTTCTTAAACTACTCACACTTCCTGCAGTTATATTAACGCTCGGACTCTTTCTTGTAGTTGTCAATGCCGCAATTTTGATGTTGGTGGCACGGTGGAGCGATAAATTAGATGTAAACAATTTTTGGTCAGCACTCCTTGCTGCCGCGGTTATTAGTGTCATTACTCGACTAGTTTCAGGGGTTAGCAAGAAAGCCCTACCCCTCTGAAATCCCTTGTATTAGTTTCACTCGGTGGAGTTGCTGGAACATTAGTTCGATATACCTTGAGTTTGGCAATAACCGATAGCCGTACCGGTACTTTGGCTGCCAACTTGATTGGCGTCGCACTAGCTAGCGCCCTTCTTGTTTTAATGGAGCGTCGTGGCGTTACAGAGTTACGCCTCTTACTGCTCCCCGGCTTTTGTGCTGGGTTAACAACTTTTTCGGCAGTGACTGCGCAATCACTCGAACCCCGAGATGGTGGTTGGCTCTTCTTGGCCCATAACTTAATTTTCTCACTCATGATTATCGTAATTGTGCTCCCGTTAGCACGCAAACTTATCCCGGTCCGCTCATGAATACTTTCTATGTAATTGTTGGCGCGGCAATCGGCGCACCAGCACGATTTGCGATTGATCAATACATTCGTAAGTTCTCGAGCAAGCCGTATGGAATCTTTCTAGTAAATATCCTTGGTTCCTTCTTACTTGGATTAACATTTAGAAGTAGCGAACACGTGCATGATTTATTTGCGATTGGCTTTGCGGGAGCCTTCACAACATGGTCGACGTTCATGCTCGATGTTTTCTTGGCCTACGAACTACGTCGATATAAAGAAGCTGCGTCTAACTTAATCCTCTCTTTAGGCTTTGGGATACTTGCCGCTTGGCTGGGATTGTCTCTAGCTGGCTAAAGAGTGAATCAAAAAGTATTGACAGAGCAAAATCATAGATTTACCATTTTCTAATGCGAGCTCGGCAAAAGACCTTAGCTGTAACTGTAATCTCCCTCGCGCTCATGAGTTTTACCCAGCCAAGTTTTTCAGCTGCACCTAAAGCCGGCGCTACATGCACTAAGGCTGGAGTAACAGCTACTGCGAACGGATTAAAATTCACATGTGTAAAGAGTGGAAAAAAGTTTGTTTGGAATAAAGGGGTCAAAGTTATAACCGCCACACCAACTGCAACACCAACATCGACTCCGACCGCAACACCAACGGCTACGCCAACACCAAAACCATCGGAAACGAGCACTGGTCAGATACAACCAAATGGAAAGTGCACGGTAGAAGGCGCCAAAGAGCCACTTAATGGCGGCCAAATGATCTGCCAAAACGGAACATGGCAACCATTTAATGCTGGTGCGGCAGGTGGAACAACAGGTGGTTCAACATCAACAACATCTGCACCAGCTACCACGGTATGGGGATATCTATCGTCAATAACAAGCGGAAACGGATTGGGGAACATTTCTGATGCATCACTTGTCCAAGAGCCAGGCGGAAAGATTCGGATGTACTTTAAAAATGGAAACGACAGTGATGCGCGGTTAACTGGTTTTGATAACTACATCCATTCAGCCGTCTCTACCGATAGCGGTCTTACCTGGACAGTTGAATCGGGAGTTCGAATGGCAGTTACCTCGCCAGTGGAAGTTCTCTCTAAAGCCGGCGGCGGTTATCAAGCATGGGGATGGGCTCATGCACCAGGCGGCGATTCAATGTATTACGCCGAATCAACCGATGGTTTAACTTTTACTCAAATTGCTGTCAGCGGGTTAGATATATCAACATGCAAAACAACGGCCGGAACAAATATCGGTCCATTGGGAGATCCTGCAATTGTTCACTTACCCGATGGAACTTGGTTGTTACATGCCCAAGGTTATGGAGTTGGGAACACCGGTCCTGAATTTGCCCGCTGGGCGTGCGTTGCAACCTCATCCGATGGCAAGACTTGGACTGCCGCCCAAGCGCGTTCATATGGTGGAACAACTGATGTGACGACAAATCCAAATATCTATCTCAATAAAGATGGAAAAGTTGAATGGGATTGGCCTACATCACTTGGGATTATGGCAAAGATTGGTGACGGAACAACATATGGGGCAGCGGCACAATATATAAAAGCCGGTGACCCCGATCGTTTAGATCTAGCCAATGGCACCGAACTTATGGCTTTTGGAGGCTTCGATAGTCGCACGGGTGGAGTTATTTTTATTGCGAAGAAATACACGAACTCATACACAATTACTCGAGATAGAGGAAACCCTCCAGATCCACTTGGTCCAGATGTAAACACGGTATGGACCGTCGCGGGATCTTCCCAGAGCCAGATTAACGTCTTTAATTTCTGCCTCAATAAAAGCGTTAAAGATATAACGGGTGCGACCGTTACCTATGAAACTACCGGAGCCACAGTAAAAGTTACAGCCCGCGATCCCAACAGCAAACACAACTGCTTTGGAGTATTAGTTGGTACCGAAAAAATTATTGGCTAACGAAGAGAGGCCATCC